>Ga0334886_1000063_pt1 | contig 173074 bp, 132 predicted proteins | sample GraSluR1_MG_9_FD_207232 | JGI IMG/M metagenome (GOLD analysis project Ga0334886, IMG submission 207232) | Sludge microbial communities from methane-producing bioreactor in Wageningen University, Netherlands - Granular Sludge_27_06-R1 | ecosystem: Engineered > Bioreactor > Anaerobic >...
TTTGATTATGCTTTGAATCTCGCCAGGCGTAATGAAATCGTTATACTCGGAAGGGGCAGTGAGCCGAAATGCCTGCCGTTGCTATTTCAGAGAGCCGTGGCTAATCCTCATATCGAATACTATAGAGATTACAGCGCATCTTCTGTATCGCGGAAAGAGGGGCGATTAAACATCGAAGGCTTAAATGATGCTTTACCTATGGGAATTCTTGCAGACCGTCTTCTGATCGCTATCGGACGAATACCGGCGGAAGAATTTCTCAGCATCGAGATAAAAAAACTCAAGGAAGAGTTTGTCAAAAAGGGTTCGCTGTATTTTATTGGTGATGTTGTAAACGGCGATTTCAGGCAACTTTCTATTGCTGTTGGTGATGGAATGAGGGCGGCGATGTCGATAATTCAAAGAGCTGAAAAGGATTTGGGATGCGGATAATAGCTAAAACTGGAACGGATGATTTAGCGACAGTTTACATTGCACGCTCCGAAAAGGGCGAGCTTGTCGAGTTCGCGGAGTCTGTTCAGCCTCCATATCCGCGCGAAAAGAAATGGGTGCTCACCGTTTCGACACTTTTCGGATGTCCTATTGGATGCCGTTTTTGCGATGCTGGCGGCGGGTATAAGGGCAAACTTTCCGCCGAGGAGATTTTCAGCCAAATCGATTATCCGGTGCGCAAATACTATCCCGACGGCATTGTGCCCACCGAGAAGTTCAAAATCCAATTCGCGCGGATGGGTGAGCCGTCGCTAAACTCGAACCTTCTGGATCTTCTGGAAATTCTTCCGGAAAGTTTCGACGCCCCCGGAATGATAATCTCGCTTTCTACGGTTGCGCCACAGGGCACGGAGCCTTTTTTCACGAGGCTTTTCGAGATCAAGGAACGGCATTATGTCGGCAAATTTCAGCTTCAGTTTTCGGTTCATTCGACCGATTTAATGACCCGAAGCTGGCTAATTCCGGCAAAGACGTGGAGTCTGCCGGAGATGGCGCGTTACGGCGAGAATTTTCGCCGTCCCGAGGACAGAAAAATCACTCTAAATTTTGCAATGGCTCGGAATATTCCGGTCGAGCCGAAAAAACTGCTCGAACATTTTTCGCCCGAAGATTTTCTAATTAAAATTACCCCCGTTAATCCTACCGAAAGGGCGATGATGAACCACCTCAGTTCGGCAATCGAGGAGGATTGCGATGATGAAATCGTCTCGGCTTTCCTCGAAGTGGGTTACGAAACCATATTAAGCATTGGGGAGCGGCGGGAAAATCTTATCGGAAGCAATTGCGGCCAGTATATCAACCGCCTTAAATCCGAGGAGACAATGGTTCCGGGCGCATATGAATCGATTTTCGAGCAAATCGCGGAGATAACATGAGCGAAGAATCATTACGTGAGAAGGCTTTGGAGCTCCATAAGCGCGCACCTTTGATCGACCTTCATGCCGACACGCTTTCGTCGGATAAAGATACGTCACAGTTCATTTCGGGTTGGTCGTGCAAGCATTTAGATTTGCCTCGAATGCTCGAAACTGGCATCTGGGGGGAAGCTTTCAGCATTTTTGTGCACCCGAAGTGGGCTAATGGCGACGAAAAAGCCTGGCTCGAGCTTGCGGAAAAGGAGCTTGGCAACATCCTAAGTGCTGTGTCCGAATCGGACAAATTAGCTCTTGCAACAAAATCCGCCGAAGTTGTCGCGAACGCAGGAAAAGGTTTTGTCAGCGCGATAATCGAGGTCGAGGGGCTTCACTCGTTCGGGGGTGAATTAGACAAAATCGACGATTTTTTTTCGCGCGGTGTCCGAATTTTCACCCTTACTTGGAACAATTCAAACCCTTGGGCGACATCATGTATGGCCGAGAGTGGCGAGGGACTTACTTCTGCAGGGCGCGAGGCAATCGCCCGAATTAATTCGCTCGGTGGGATTGTTGATTTCTCCCATTCAGGAGAAAAAACTTTCTGGGACACGATCAAGATTCTCGAAAAACCACCGATATGCACTCATTCCTGCTGTAAGTCGCTCAAAGATTCACCGCGCAATCTCACCGACGACCAAATTAGCGCGCTTATAGATCTCGGAGGCGTTATAGGAATAAATTTCTTCCCCGGATTCCTCTCGGCCAAAAAATACGGACAGACCACTTCCGCGGACATTGTCGATCATATCCAACATATAATCGACCTCGGCGGCGAAAAAAATATAGGTCTCGGCTCTGATTTCGACGGTGTTCAATGCCTTCCGGGAATGAGCGATTGCACCGGTATTACATTAGTTACCGAACAGCTTCTACACCGAGGATTCCCCGAGGAGACAATCCTCGGAATTCTCGGACGTAATTTTCTTCGCATATTCTAATTTTTCTCTCGCCCACCCGCTCGGGGCGTCGCGCGGCCTTCGGCCGCAGAGGACAGCCGGAATAAAAACCTCTGATTTTCTTCAGGAAATTTCTATCCGGCTGTCCTCTGCCTTCTTCGCGGGAGTTTTCGGAAAATTGGATTTTCCGAAAACTTTTGCGAAGAAGGCGCGACGCCCCGAGCTTTCGTCTTGCGATAAACGCACATATTCGCTATAATACAAAACTATCATTTCAACGGCACACATTGGAGATTCAATTGGAAAGCAAAGAAATCAGGTCGAAATTTCTCGAATATTTCAGGTCGAAAGGCCATACAGTTGTTCAATCGAGTCCGTTGGTCACGATTGGCGACCCAACGCTTCTTTTCGCAAACGCCGGAATGAACCAGTTCAAGGAATATTTCCTTGGAAAAGCCGTTCCGGCTTATAACCGTGCGGCTTCGGCACAGAAATGCATGCGGGTCTCAGGCAAACATAACGATTTGGAGGATGTCGGAAGAGACGGCACCCACCACACTTTTTTCGAGATGATGGGCAACTGGAGTTTCGGAGATTATTTCAAAAAGGGTGCAATCGAAATGGCTTGGGAACTTCTGACAGAGGGCTATGGTCTCGATCCAGAACGTCTTTGGGCAACTGTTTACACCGATGACGACGAAGCAGAAGAGTTTTGGCGTAAGATATTGCCCTCTAATAAGATACTTCGTTTCGGCGCGAAAGACAATTTTTGGGAGATGGCCGCGACAGGACCATGCGGACCGTGCTCGGAAATCCATTATGATATGGGTTTCGGCGCTGGAACTAAGCCGAACGACCCCGGCGGAAGATTCGTCGAGATTTGGAATCTTGTCTTTATGCAATTCTTCAAAGACGAATCCGGCGCGATGGAACCCTTGCCGCAAAGACATGTCGATACGGGCATGGGTTTCGAGCGGGTGGTGTCAATTTTGCAGGGGTGCGAGGAGAACTACGAATCTGACCTTTTCACACCGATAATCTCAAAAATCGAGGAGATAACCGGCGCGGAATACGAGAATCCCGACGAGGCTGTTGCGATAAAGGTCATGGCGGATCACATCCGCGCGCTTTCCTTCGCTATTGCCGACGGCGCGCTTCCGGGCAACGAGGGGCGCGGTTATGTTCTGCGAAGAATTCTTCGGCGAGCGGCGAGATTCTCGAGGAAAATCGATTACCGCGAACCGATAATGTTCCAGCTCGTCGCACCGTTGACAGATGTTATGGGAGAGGTTTATCCCGAGCTTATTTCGAAAAACGAACATATTGTCCGCGTGATAAAAGCCGAAGAGGAAAGTTTCGCGCAGACATTGGATGTCGGCCTCGAACTTTTCGAAGACCTTGTCAAAAAGGCTCAAACAAAAGGAGAGATGACGATTTGGGGCGCAGATGCCTTCAAACTCTACGACACTTACGGCTTCCCACTCGATTTGACCGAACTTATGGCCTCCGAAATAGGCCTTATCGTTGATCATGTCGGGTTCAAAAAGGAGATGGACAAGCAACGCGAACGCTCCAGAAGCTCCGCGAAATTCACTGTCAGCCACGACCTTGGCGCGGGGAGTTGGATAGAGATTTCCAAAGGTGAAGATTCTCATTTCATCGGCTATGAAAAAACCGAGGCTCAAGCAAAAATTCGCAGATACAATATCGACGAAGACCGTCCTTCGGCGATCTCGGGACGCCGCATCAAGCTGGTGCTCGATAGAACCCCATTCTACGCAGAATCCGGCGGGCAGGTCGGCGATACCGGCGAGATTATCGGCGACGGTTGGAAAGCGGTTATCGAGGATACTGTCAAAGAGGGCGAAAGTTTCGTGCATATCGGAAAACTCGAGGGCGAGATCGGCGACTCCGACGATGTTATCGCGAGGATAGATAACGACCGCAGAGACTCTATTAGACGAAATCACACGGCAACCCACCTGCTTCATTTCGCGCTTCGAAAGGTTTTGGGCGAGCATGTTCATCAGTCAGGCTCACATGTCGCACCGGATAGGTTCCGATTCGATTATACCCATTTCGAAGCCCCTTCTAAGGAGCAATTGCGGAAAATCGAGCGTATCGTCAATGCTGTCGCGATGGCCGATATCCCTGTATGTTCGCGGGAGATGGCCTATCGCGAAGCGCTCGATAAGGGCGCGATAGCTCTCTTCGGCGAAAAATACGGCGAAAATGTCCGTGTAATCTCGATAGAATCCGTATCGCAGGAGCTTTGCGGCGGAACACATCTGACACGAACCGGCGAGATGGGTGCATTTTTGATTCGCTCCGAAGGCTCCGTTGGGAGCGGTTTACGGCGAATCGAGGCTGTTACAGGGTCTTTCGTGCTCGAATTGCTAAATTCCCTTCGCGACAGTCAAATCGAGATTGCTGGAATTCTTAAAACTGCCCCCGGCGAGGATTTGATTGAAAAAACGCGCGCCCTAATCGCCGAGCATAAAGAACTCGAAGAAGTTATCGAGGAACTTCGCAGGGAGCAAACCGGCGATACGGCCGAACTTCTCGTCGATAAAGCATTGACTTTCCCCCATGGCAGATTTATCGTAGAAACAGTAAAAGTTAATGACCGCGAACAGCTGGCAAACCTCGTCGATGAGCTTAAGGGCAAACTCGAATCGGGAGCTGTATTCCTCGCTTCGGAAATTGAGGGCAAAACCGCCTTAATATGCGGTATTACTGAGGATTTGGTTGCGCATGGAATCAATGCCGGCGATCTTATAAAAGGTGCGGCGGGAATTACCGGTGGTTCCGGCGGCGGAAGACCGGATTTTGCTCAGGGCGGCGCAAGAGACTCATCGCTGACCGACGACGCGCTCGAATGGGTCCGAAGCCAGCTAAAAACCAAACTCAGGGGATAATTGCCGAGCACCCTCATAAATAGCGCTCTTTTTCTCGCCATCGATCTCGAAATGACCGGTGTCGATCCGAGAATTCACGAGATTGTCGAGGTGGCCGCAGTGCCTTTTCGGGGGCTTCATCTGGGCGATGAAGAGGCCTTTTATTCCGAAATTCGTCCGGAAAGATCGGTGCCCTCAAAGTCCAAGGCTGTCCACGGTTTGCATGGCAGAGAGCTTTCCAGCGCGCCTTCCGTTGAAAAAATCCTGCCGGAGTTTCTGAATCTTTTCAAAGGGCGCGTGTTAATCACCCACGGCCCGGACGTCGATATGAAATTTCTCGCTGAAAAATCACGCATCGTCGGGATGGAGCCGCCGGCACGACCTGTTATCGACACCTCGAAACTGAGTTACAGCGTTTTCGAGGATTTTGCAGAACGCCCGAGTTTGAACGATTTGCTCGATAAGTTCGGCCTTTCGCGTCCACGTGAGAGTCATAACGCCCTTACAGATGCTATCCTTACGGCGCGAGTTTTTATCGGTTCGGTGATACAATTGAAAAAAACGGGCAAAGCCGCCACAATAATGGATTTGCTTCGCTTAGGGGGAGCTTGAGATGAGTGCTTTCGACCTTGAAAAGTTTGTAAATGACCTTCGTGAGAAAAAACGCGGCCTTTTCGTTCTTCTCGATCCTGATAGCGAAACGCCTTCCGAACTTGCGCGCAAGGCCGTATTCGCCGAAAAATCCGGTGCGGATGCCTTTCTTATCGGCGGAAGTTTTTTCCTTCGGCAAAATTTTGAGTGCGCGATTTCAGAGATTAAATCCGCGACAGAACTTCCGTTGATAATCTTCCCCGGAAACGGCTACCAAATTTCCGCCGAGGCCGACGGGTTGCTTTTTCTCTCCCTAATCTCCGGTAGGAACGCCCGATGGCTTATCGAAGAGCAGGTTCATGCCGCCCCAAGGATTCGTGAAGCCGGCATTTCTACCCTTTCCACCGGATATATGCTTGTGGAGTCCGGGAACATAACCTCGGTGGCTTTTATAAGCGACACAACGCCAATCCCTCGCGAAAAACCTGATATCGCGGTTGCACATGCTCTCGCCGCAGAACTCCTCGGAATGAAATCGCTTTATCTCGAAGCCGGCTCTGGAGCAAAATATACCGTTCCACCAAAGATAGTATCCGCTGTCAGAAAAAACTGCGGCCTTCCTCTTTTTGTGGGCGGTGGAATTCGCGATGTCGAAACCGCGGCTGAGATAGTTAAATCCGGCGCCGACTTTTTAGTCGTTGGAACCGCTTTCGAGAAAAATCCAGACCCCGAATTCCTTCGCGAAATATCCTCGCTTTTCGGTTGATTTAGTTAATCTTCCGAATGAAAAAGTGGATATTGCCAACTATTATCATTATAATAATTAGATATTCCCATTTCGCCTTCGGGAGGCCAGATGCGTTTCGCAAAATATGCCCTTCTTACAGTATTCCTCGCCTTGGTATCCTTCGCCCAAGTGATTTCGCCTCAAATTGATTTTCCTCCCGACGATTTTCGTATAGAATCTGACCGCTATGTTCGGATTTACCACGAGGATGGAGTTCCTTTCGGAAATCCCGGAGAGCCGCAATGGGTGATGGTTAGCAGGCATGTTCTTCTTCCGCCCGGCTCCGCGATGTCGCATGTTTCCATAACCGATGAGGTCTGGGAGCCTTTCGCCGTGGGAGTTCCTTTCCCCGCACAGCCCCCTGCGATTCTTTCCATCGGCGACCCCTCCACCGTCGCGCCAGACCCCGACGCCTTTTCGCGCGATGAGTGGTTTCCCCAATCTCCTCTAATCTCTTATTCGCAGGGCAATATGTCCGGCTACAGCGTCGTCGGGGTCTGCGTGGCCCCTGTGCGATGGAATCCCGTCGCCGGAATTGCCGAGCGATTGGCAAATTGCAGGCTAAGTGTTGAATATGTCGAGGGCCACGAAGCGCCCTTAGCGCCTGCGCGACGGTCGATGCGCGGAGCTGATTTTTGGAATCGCGCGATTAACGACATCGTGCTTAATCCGGAAATTACGGCGCAGTATGCGATTCCGATCGACCCGGACGCCTATGATTGGGCGATTTTTCTGCCGTCGGGGCTTCCGCCGGATTTGACGCAATTGCTATGGTTAAGGCGTTCCTATGGTCTTCGAGACACGGTTGTCCAGCTTGCCGATGTCTATACAAGCTTCTCCGGAATCGACAATGCCGAGAAACTCCGCCACGCTATCCGAGATTTATATCTAATCCACGGTATCACCTATGCAACTATCGTTGGCGACCCAATGATAACGCCCTATCGATATGTCTTCGCCTTCGACTGCGAGGCGGGATTCTATGTGGACGAGAATCAAATCCCCTCCGATCTTTATTTTTCGGACCTCGACGGCAATTGGAACGCCGACGGCGACACTATTTGGGGCGAAATCGCCGATTCGGTCGATATGTATCCCGATGTTCTCATCGGTCGATATTCGCTTTTCCCAGCATCGCATCTGGCGGGATTTATCGATAAAATGGCGACATACGAGACATTCCCTTCGGAGAGCTTCGCAAAGAGCGGGCTTATGCTTGGACAGGTGCTTTGGGACGACCCTTACACCGACGGCGCGATTTTCAAAGACGAGCTTATTGAGAACGTTTTCCCGGATAATTATGATTTCGGGACAGTTTACGGCAGTCATGGCGGCGATGCCGATATGGCGGTCGAAAGCCTCGGAACAGGTCCGAATATGATAAATCATGCCGGCCATGCGAGCTACTCTGTGATGTGCATCGGCCACGGAAGCTGTATATGGTTTAGCAGAATGGACGAGCTTCGCAACGCTTCGCGGCCGGGGATATTCGCCTCCATCGGATGCTGGCCGGCCGCTTTCGACAAGGAAAGCATCGCCGAAAGATACCTCAATAACGCACTCGGCGGAGGAATCGGTTTTATAGGCAATAGCCGCTATGGCTGGGGCTCTCCCGGAAATCCCGGATTTGGGTATTCGGAAATACTCGATCGTGCCTATTTCCGCTTTCTTTTCGAGGGCTATCCGATGCTGGGCGAAGCTCTCGCGATGACGAAAATCGCCTATATTCCATACGCGCGATGGGAAAATGTCTGGCGATGGGTCATTATGGAGCTGAATCTTCTCGGAGACCCCGCAACGGAAGCCATCATCGGCTGGGACGAGATTTCGATGTCGCTCGAAACCGAAGGCGAAAATATTGGTGTCCTCGTCAATGATGGTTCAGAACCCCTTGGCGGAATTTCTATTAGCGCATTCGATGCCGAGGGTTTATTCGACCGCGCTTGGACAAACACTTCCGGGTTCGCAAACATTACACTCTCCGGCGCGACAGCACCGGTTTATATCACCGCACGCCGTAAGGGACTCGCAATCGCAGTGGACACTTTAACCGCAATAGGCTCGGGATGGTTCAGAGTCTCCTTTGCCAACGAATACGGCTTCTCCGATGGCACCGCCGACCCCGGCGATACAGTTAAGGCTGTATTCAGCTTTGGCGGTTTCGATTCTTACATCTCAGGACTCTCATGGAATCCTGTCTCAAATTTCGGTGCCCCGATTCTTCATTCGCCCAGTCCATCCGACCTAAATATCGCCGACTCCACACAGATTTGGGCGACTTTTATTATACCCAGCGATGTCGTGCCGAATGCAAACCTGACAATCGACCCGCAAATTGTCCATTCGAGTAGCTCCATTGGCTATCCGGTCTCGCTTATGCTTAACATCGCGGATTTCGCGATTCTCGGCGCGGTTTTAGTCGATAACGACTCATCACTCGAAAGTGGGGAGACCGGCCGTTTATGGATCAATCTTCTCAACATCGGCGATGGCTCAAAAGGCGCGCAAAATCTCGAACTTCAATGCCCCGGCGGCGAATTGAATCTTCCCGGCTCACCTGCGATTATCCCTGCAGGAGCGCCAAACGATACCCTCGTTGTTGGTCCCTTCGATGTCGAATGGTCAGCCGGCGCCGAGATTAAGCCTGTTGTCGAAATGCGCGCAATTATCGGCGAGCATGAGCATATCTTCCATGTTTCCACGCGCAAGCTCGGTTTCGAGCACGATGTCGAGTCCGGCGAAAGCCCCTTCAACCGCACTCCCGGAACTAACCGCTGGCGTAGAACTTCGATAAGAGCGCATTCCGGCTCGAACTCATGGTGGTGCGGAGATCCATTCCTCGGGCGTTATCTTTCGAACATGGAAGACACGCTCTATTCAGATCTTTTCGTAATCGGCGCGGATGCCGAGTTGGCATTTTTCGCATACATGAACTTCCCGACCTACGGCTCTGACGGCCTAAGTGTCGAAATTGTCGGCTCGAATGATACAATCCGCGTGGACTATCTCGGAAGCGGCGGCGCGTTGCTCTCGTTTATCGTCGGATGGGCGGAATACCGCTATTCCCTCGGCAACACTCCATTCCAACCGGGCGACACGATTCGCGTTCGGTTCCGTTTTTCAAGCGATTCCGAAGACGAAGAGCAGGGCGTTTTCATCGACGATATTCGGCTGATATGCGAATCCACCGAGTTCTCGACATCGGTCGGCGTTTCGCCCGAACTTCCGGAAAAGATCGCACTTGAAGTTTTCCCGAATCCCTTCAATTCAGCTTTGAATATTCGCCTTTCGGGCGCGGTTTCAGATAAAGCGCGCTTGGCGATTTTCGACATCGCCGGAAGATTAGTTCGCGAATTACCCCCTACTTCGGGCGGGATAATTTGGCAGGGAACCGATAAACAAGGCAACATTGCGCCTTCGGGCATCTATTTCATACGATTGATAGACAACGAAAAAGTTTTCACCGTAAGAGCGGTGCTTCTTAAATAATATTTCGATACCTCGGAGTATCAAATGCCGATACGTAACTATCTTTTATGCATATTCGCAGTTTTTGCGATATCATCATTAGCGGATCCGGTTCCGCTCTTCAAAGTCGCGGGAGTTCTCGACGAAACAGCCCTTACCGTAGGCACCATGCCCAACGAGGACGAAACGCCCCGTCACGAAAGCCTTATGCTGAGATTCGCGGCAAATCCCTTCCAGTCTTCGCAGGGGATTCCCGCCTCTCCAATTCCGGAACTCGAATTTCGCGGTTTCGAGCGCGATTTCGGCTATTACATTGTCCAATTTTCCGTGCCGCTGGACAACAGCGTGCGCGAAAAGATCATCGACTTAGCGAAAGAAACGCCTCTCGGCGCACAAAGTTTCGGTTATATCCCCGATAATGCCATTGTTTATCGCCTCGCGAAAAAATATCTCGATACAATCCGCGCCCTGCCCGAAGTCCGATGGGTTGGGCCTCTGGAGCCGCAATTCCGAGCTTTACATCAGCTTTTTATCGACCCCGGTGAACCGGATGAAGACGGACGTGTCGAACTGATTATCCAGATTTTCCATAATGACGATCACGAGGCTCTTGCTGGAATCCTCGAAGAGATGGGCGCTGAGTTGGTCGATGTTACTCGCGGATTCCAAAGCGAATACATTGTTCTAAAATGCAAACCGGAGGCTGTTAGCAAAATCGCATCTGTTGCCGCTCATTTCGAGGGCACGGAATGGGTCGAGCGAAAATACCCTAACAAGCTTTTCAACGATTGGTCGCGTTGGATTACACAGTCATACAATTTTACCGGAATGTATTCAGGCTCGAGGCTCTACGCCCAAATGTCGGTCGATTTGGCGCATGTGCCTATTTATCGCAGAGGGCTTTACGGCCAAGGTCAGCTCGTCGGATATCTCGATAGCGGCCTCGACACGAATTCGATTTTTTTCTGCGATCCGGGAGTTACGGTTCCTAAATATACTGGATGGACACCTCCGACAGATACCGGCCATAGGAAAATCAGGGCATATAACCGCGGCTCGACAACAACAGGCGATTTCGATGATATCGACAACACGATGGGCGGTCACGGAACCCATGTCGGCGGAAGTATCGCCGGTGAAAATAGAACTAATTCGCCAACTTCGGGCACCTATGACATCGGCGACGGCATGGCGCCCCTTGCGAGGCTCGTCTTTACCGACGGCGCATTGGGCACGAGCGGCATATATACGCCCTCCGATATGCATACGCTCTTCAATTATGCTCGAAACTGCGGCGCACGCCTTCACAGCAACTCCTACGGAAGCTCCTCGCCGACCTATTACAACACAAGCGCTCGCCAGTGCGACCTGTTCATGTGGAATTACAAAGATTTCCTGATTTTCTTCGCCGCGGGAAACGACAATACTCCTCCCGGAGTGGCGAGGGTTGCAAGCTATGGCGTTGCAAAAAATATGGCGACAATCGGTGCGACGGAAACCGGTTTTGGGTATAATTCCTCTACCTACTCAAACCCCGGCTCAACCGCCGGCAATAACCCCGAGAATATGGCCGAGTTCTCCTCGCACGGCCCCTCCGACGAGGGTATTCGCAAACCGAATTTTGCTGTCCCGGGCGGATGGTATATCTGGTCGGCGGATAATATCGACGGCGGAAGTTCTTGCCACACCGGTGTAACATATATGGGCGGAACATCGATGGCCTGCCCTACTTCAGCCGGAATGGCCGCACTGGTGCGAGAGTATTTTATCAGAGGATTTTATCCTTCGGGAGCCGAGACCCCTGCAGATGCTATGACGCCCTCCGGATCGCTTACAAAGGCGATGCTTATAGCCGGAACGCGCAACATGACCGGATCCTACACAATTGATGCGACAAATAACACCGGCCATCAGGATGCGCCCTCAATGGGTCAGGGTTGGGGACGAGTCGTTCTCGACGACGCGATGTATTTCAACGACGGCTACGGAACCGACACTCGAAACCTCCTTGTTTACGATATTTCACCTGGGTTTAGCCTTACGGGCACACACACCTATGTTGTCAACTGCGGCTCTTCCACAACCGAATCTTTCAAGGTGGTTCTTAGTTATTCTGACTATCCGAGCACTGTCGGAGCATATGCGATCGTGAATAATCTGAATCTCGAGGTTCAGGTCGATGCGAATTCCTACAAGGGTAATGTCTTCGCCTCTTCCGGTTCACGCTCGGTTACCGGCGGAAGCTACGATGCCATCAACCCCGACGAGGTTGTGTGGCTCGATGGCTCTACAGTGGCCTCGAAACAGGTCATTGTAAATGTCCATTGCACTTCCGTGCCATATGGAGGACAGTCCTACGCGCTGGTTATCGTTGGCGATTTGTCCCCGAACGAACCGAATCTGGTTTACTACAATCACGAAATCGACGACAATGCCGGCGGCGACAACGACGGCTATGCCGAGAAGAACGAGACTATCACGATGCCCATTTGGCTGGAGAATCTCACCGGAAGCGCCCCTGCGACTTCTGTAACAGCCACGGTCTCCGAAAGCTCGCCCTATATCACTTTTACCGACAACTCGCTTAACTGGCCTGATATCGCCCCGGGCGCGAATCAAAGATCGAACGTCGATCACTGCAAATTCACCGTTGCCAATGACGACGCTACCTGTGGGCATGTCGCTACGATTACCATAAACTGGTCAGCGGACGGCGGAACATACACCGGAAGCGACAATTTCGATATTATCCTCGGATGTCCTGCGCCGGAGCTTGAATATGCCGCTCATGTTATCGATGACGGCGCGGGCGGCGATGGTGATGGTTATCCCGAGCCGGGGGAGTCGATTAGAATGCCGGTAAGTCTGACTCATGTGGACGGCGCGAACGCTCAGGATGTCAGCGCGACTCTTTCGACGAGCGATCCTTACATCAATATCACCGATGCCACCGCCAACTGGCCGAATATCGCGATTAGCGGCACAGAGCAATCGCTAGCGGATCACTTTGCCTTTACAATTCTTCCCGGATGCCCAGAGGGCAGGGATGTTACTTTCACCCTTAACTGGAGTTGCTACTGCGGTTCCGGTTCTGAGGATTTTATTATCACAATCGGCGGCCCGAAACCGAGGCTTGTCTATGTTCCCCCTGCCGGTCTTAACGATGCTGTCGGCGGCGACGGCGATGGCTATCCAGAACCGGGGGAGACGGTTGTGATGTCTGTCAATCTTCGCAACGACGGCACCGAGAACGCGACATCTGTGAGAGGCAGAATTTCAGAGTCCGATCCATATATCTCGATTACCGATAATTACGCCCAATGGCCGAATATAGCCATCGGCGCGACCCAAACCTCCCTCGCGAATCATTTCGCATTCAGTATCGGTGCGACTACCCCATGCGGACATGTTGTCGAATTCACCCTAATTGACACATGCAATACCGATAGGGTTGATACGAATCTTATCTCCGTTACGATTCAAAGCCCGAACGCCGATCTTTCAGTCGATGGGTTCTCTATCGACGACGGCACTGGCGGCGATGGCGACGGAATTCCCGAGGCCGGCGAGACTTTCCGCATGGCGGTTACTCTTGCGAATAACATCGCATCCAATGCCCACAGCATCTCAGGCACTATTTCTTCCTTCGATCCATATATCACGATAATCGACAACACTGCCGATTGGCCGGATATTGCAGGGTTGGGAAGCGCCATTTCTTTCGCACCGCATTTTACAATTCAGGCTGATCCGTTGACCCCCTATCTTCACGAAGCGACGATAACATTAAACTGGACATCTTGGTGCGGATCTGCCAGCGAAGCGATTCTACTGACTATTGGCGATCCATCGGATGTTGCGCCCGAAGCTCCGGAATTGGCGAGGCCTTTCCCCTTCGAGAGGATTGGTGACGGTGCTGGTTCGACCGAACCACGTCTCTCATGGTTTGTGCCCTCGGACGCCGACGGCGATGCGCTTAATTTCGAGGTTCGTTTCGGAACGAATGCTTCTATGGTTGGGGCGACGGATGTCGAAAGCATTTCCGACGACAGCGGCTTTTCGCCTTCTCCGCCGGTTGCAGAGGGTTCCGGTTCTGCGGGCTACGATGTTAACTCGCAGGGCGAGGGTGCTTTAACCGACGGCTCCACATATTGGTGGGATGCCCGTGCCTATGATGGAAACCGTTGGGGCGCATATTCTTCGAGCAGGTCATTTACAATCGACACGGATAAAACACAGCCGGACTGGCATCAGACGACCGACGCACAGTTCCAAACAGGCTCTATAACCAATCTAACCGTTGAGTCGGACAGAGTGATTTCCGGGCAGGGGATAAACATAATCTTCGAAGACGATTTCGAGGGGTATTCCTCGCAGGCGGAGTTTGAGGCGGAATGGTACACACCTACAACGAACTATTCAAACTGTAGTTACAGCTGGTCAACACTTGCGGCATATTCACCCACACATTCTATCCGTATATATGACGCAAGCACATCTCGACGAGCATGTATCGGCCATACATTTTCTCCCATGACCGAGGGATTTATTTCAGTTAGGTCAGGATTGAGCACAACATCTCAAGGGGAGATACTTCGACTTAGCAATGGCGATTGGGGCACACGCAGGGCACAATTATATTATAGAGATGGCTATGTTGCCTATTGGAACGGCACTACACGATACTCACTTCAGCCAATACTAGTTGGATATTGGCAACATTTCCGTATCGACTTCAATAGTTCAGCAAATGAGATTTATGTAACGATCAACGACACATCAGTTTATGGCCCATTCACTTATGAGGGAAGTCCTACGGCAATAGATAGGTTTACAAGTGGTGAATACACGGCGACCAGCCAATATACGGGAACATATTATTTCGACGACTATCTTGTCGGCCAGGAGGGTGGCGCGAGCGATGGTGTTATTATCTCCGAGCCGATAATTCTCGGCTGGAATGAGGGATTTACTGCATGGGAAGCCGCCGAATGGACTCAGGGCACCGGCGACTCTGTAGTAGTTGTCTGTGATCAACGTTCCGGGGGCGCATGGACGCCATTCGATTCCGCGACAACATCAGGAACAATCGGCACATTAGATTTGTCCGGTCTTGGCTCGACCGACACGATTCGTCTTCGCGGAAAGCTTTCGACATCGGGCGGTAATCAGGCCGAGTTATTCGATTGGTCTGTCAGCTGGGCTTTCGGTTCCTTGGGAATCGAGGTTCGAAAAGGCGGACCGGGCGGGCCTTTTTATAACTCGTCCACATGGGATATTGGCCAACTCGATGAAGGTGCTTCTGTGATAATGAACTCCGGCGAATCTGCCTATATTAAAAACACAGGGTCGGTTCCTATCGATATCCGTCTAAAGGCCGAAACGCCAAATTGGACGCTCGCGAACTCCGCCGGAGCCGACGAAATCCTTCTCATGGGGCTTTTCGATCTCGAATCTTCCCCACCAATCGCAATAGATTTCACATCACCGACCGATGTTCTTACCCAAGTATTCAAGCTTTCCGGCGGAACCGATCCGGAACCTTTCGCCACGGACGCCTCTAACGGCGTGAATGTATCAATAGGTGCCGGAAGGTTCCTGTATATTTATTTCGGTGCTCCGACCTCGAATACATTCCCTTCGCAACAGACAATAACTATCACAGTCGAGGCGCAGTCGAGTATGTAACACATTGGGGGCGTCGAGCGGCAAAGGCGCCCCCGGTCGGCAATTAGTCTTTACTCCAAAATTCGCTTTTTCCCCGGAAATTCCCGCTTATGCTTAAGTTGCGCCTTTGCCGCCGAGGGCAAATCGCGTTGGGAAATTTCTGATTTATGCACAGAACTGGATGTCGCGATTTGCCCTGCCCCGCCGCATAATTAGCAAACGTAGCGAAAGCGTGGATGGGGAGAGAAGTTTTGGACTTTGAGAGAGTTTTAGAGATTCGAGCGGCGGGGCCGACGCCCCCATTGGCGCGCAATCAGCGACTTTCGAGAAGCTTTTCGATTTCATCCCAACGATCGAGTTTTTCTTCGAGATTCGCTGTGAGCTTGTCATACTCGCGTTGAAGAGCGAACATGCGGTTCCAATCATCGGCAAGCTCGTGGTCGGACATAAGCTCAAGCACCTTGGTTCTTTCCGCTTCGATTTCATGCACTAAGACTTCGATTTCTTCAAGTTCACACCGAAGCTTAACAACATTTACCGATTTATTGTAAGATTTCTTTTCGAGAGGCGGTTTTGGTTTTTCCGGTTCCGGTTTGGTTTGTTTGACTTCGGGCGCTTTGGGTTCATTGCGGAAATACTCTCGACGTTCGAGATAAAACTCGAAACCGCCATCGAAAGCGCGGATTCCATCAGACTCGAACGCGAGAATTTTATTGACAGAATTCCTGAGGAAATATCGGTCATGGCTAACAACGATAAGAGTGCCGTCATAATCGTGAAGCGCGCGTTCCAGCGTTTCTCGCGAAGGAATATCAAGATGGTTGGTCGGCTCGTCGAGAAGAAGGAAATTCGATTTTGAAAGCAGAAGCTTGAGAAGTGCTACACGCGCCATCTCGCCACCGGAGAATGTTGATAACGGTCGCAATATTGTGTCATCACCGCGAAGCGAAAAAAGCGCGAGAGAGCTTCGAATAGCCTCCTCGCCCATTCCGGGATCGAAATCATGAATCTCACGGAATGCCGATTTCGATTCATCTACATCGGCAAAACTCTGAGAATAGAACCCCATAGAAATTCCGGTGCCGATTCGCACAGAACCGCCATCCGGTGCACGTCTTCCAGCGAAAATTGACAATAACGTCGTTTTACCGCAACCATTTGGACCGACAATACCGATTTTTTCGCCACGGCTTACGAACATATTAAATCCCTCGAAAAGCTTCCGTTCGCCGATACTCGCGGCTAAATCCCTCACGCGAAGCACATCATCTCCACCGCGCGCGGCAGTCTTGAACCGCATCCTGATTTCATCAGCTCTCGGCGGAGGCAAAATTCGTTCGAGCTTTTCGAGCGATTTTCTGCGCGACTGCGCCTGTTTCGTCTTTTGCCCCGCGATGTTCTTCCGAATGAAATCCTCTACACGCTTTATCTCCGCCCTTTGCTCCTCGAATTTTTTCCAAAGAGTTTCGTCCTGACGATCGCGCTCTTCGCGATATTGCGAATAATTGCCCACAAATCTTAAAATTTCGGAGTTTCGCACCTCTAAAATCTCAGTGCTTATCTCGTCGAGAAAAAACCTGTCGTGCGAAACCACAATATAGGTCTTGCCGCAGTTTTTTAGATAATCCGCAAGCCAAAGAAGGCCGTCATAATCGATATGGTTCGTCGGCTCGTCCATCAGCAGGATGTCTGGGTCTTGAAGAAGCAACGAGGCGAGCGCCGCGCGGTTCCGCTCCCCGCCGGAAAGCCTGTCCACAGGTGTTCCGAACTGCGATTCCGCGAAACCCAATCCCCCCAAAACCGCCTCGACACGACTCGCGAAATTATATCCATCCAACTGGCAGAAACGGTTTTCGACCTGCTTATATTCGGTCATATCGCTATGGTCGAGGCCATCGGCGGTAAGCTCTCGCATTTTAGATTCCAGCTCAGGAATCTCCGGGTGGCTGTGATAAACAGCTTCGACAAGCGGATATCCGCCGCCCAAACGGTGTTCCTGATGAAGCATACCTATTCGAATGCCCCTCTGTCTATGCACGAACCCCGATGTCGGTTCTAACTCGCCGAAAATAACCGAAAGAAGCGTAGTTTTGCCATCGCCGTTCATCCCAACGAGGCCAAAATGGTCGTTCTGCTCGATATTGAGCGTGACATTTTCCAGAATCGGGCCTGCCCCGAAATCTACAGTGATATTATCTAAGTTAATAAGCGGCATAATGTTATAAAAGAGTAATCGGATCTACAATAAGTTTAAAATCTATATTTCCGCCCCAGTTTGCAAGCAATCCTTTAAGAATTTTCACCGAAACGGCAAGTTTTTCGGTTTTCAGCATGAGATGCCATCTATACTGCCCGCGAAGCTTTGTCAGTGGGCAGGACGCAGGGCCGAGAAGCCGATATTTCGAGCCGTCGCGGTCGATTCGAGCCAATTCACGCGTGAGCCTGAAAACAGCCGTTCTAACCTCCGAGGGATCCTCGCCGCGCGCAACTATACGAATAATTCGCCCGAAAGGCGGATATTTCAACTCTTCGCGTGCCTTCAATTCTATCTCGAAAAAGGATTCGACATCGCCGTTCACAGAAAAATCGACCGCCGCAGAATCCGGCCTGTAGGTCTGTATAATAACCTCTCCGCGAATATCGCTTCGTCCGGCGCGACCCGAAACCTGAGTAAGAAGCTGAAAAATCCTCTCGCCACTTCGAAAATCCGGAATCGCCAGCCCGATATCGGCGTTCAAAACTCCAACCAGTGCGACGTCCGGGAAATCATGCCCCTTCGCGATCATCTGCGTGCCGATAAGAACCGCGCCGGCTGTTTTCGAATACTCCGAAAGAACCTTCGCGTGCCCTTCCCATCGCGCAGTGTCGGCATCGAGACGGAAAATTCGTTCAGTCGGCATAATTTGTTCAAGCTCCTCCTCGATTCTTTGCGTTCCACGCCCGCGATAAAGAAACTCCGAGCCTCCGCAATTCGGGCAAAGATCCGTGGGGCGCTCCTCATGCCCGCAATAATGACATCGCAGGGTTTTATCGACGCTGTGATATGTCAGACCGATTCCACAATCCTCGCAGGTCGGAATGAAGCCACATTTGTCGCATTGAAGATAGGCCGAATATCCGCGCCGGTTCAGTAAAAGCATCGCACGATGCCCCGAAGAAATGACCTCGACAATCTTTTCGCGAAGCAAATTCGAGAATGGCGAGAAATTCTTGTTCTCCTCATGTTCTACAGCCATATCGACAATTCGGACCCCCGGCAATTGTGCACCCGGAACACGCTCGGGAATTCGAAGCAGTTTGTATTTCCCCTCACGTGCATTATGATAGCTCTCGGCAGAGGGCGTCGCTGTGCCGAGAACGACCGGACAACCCTCTATATGCCCGCGCATAACCGCGACATCGCGGGCGTTGTAATATGGCGGTGGCTCGTCCTGTTTATACGATGCTTCATGCTCCTCATCGACCACGATTAGGCCGAGATTCCGCACAGGCGCAAAAACAGCGCTTCGAGGGCCGATTGCGATATTTAAATCGCCCGATATAATCCTTCGCCACGAATCGAAACGCTCGCCCGGCTTGAGTCCGGAGTGCAGAATCGCCACCTCGCCCGGGAATCTCTGCTCGAACCTTTGACGCAAAAGCGGTGTCAGCGCGATTTCCGGCACGAGCACTAAAACCCCCTTGCCAAGCTTGCGCGCGAACTCGGCAGATTTGAGATAAACCTCGGTTTTGCCGCTTCCGGTAACCCCCCAAAGCAACGAAGTCTCGAATTTCCCTCTGCCTATCGCCTCGCTAATCGCTTTATACGCTTCGCCTTGCGGCTCTGTCAGGACGAGACCCTCTGCGGTGGGAGCGGCGACATGCAAATCATCGACCTCACGATAGACCTCTTCCTCGGATTCACTCAGCCAACCCTTATCTATAGCGGTTCTTACAGCGCCGGCTCCGAAAAGACCCGATATTTTCCGTTTGGGTTGCGAAGATTTATTCGCAATAAAATATTCGAGTAATTCTCTCTGTTTGTGGGCATTTGCGGGAAGATTTGCAAGTGCTTCGAGCAAAGCCGGTTTATCTATCGAGGGTGCAATTATCGATTGAGTCAGCGGCTTTTTTGTAGCCTTTATTTCAAGCGAAATATCCGCTAAACCCCGCGAAATAAGCTCTTCGAGAGCCGAATAGAAACCGTTTTCGCCCACCTTTTCTCTAAGCCAATTCTCAGGAGCGATTATCTTTTGCCGAAGAAGCTCATAGATTATCATCGATTTTTTCGGCAAACCTTTAGTATCAGCGCCGTCTTCGAAACGGACGATTCTATCGACCTCATAACCGACTCCACCCGGAAGCGCCGCACGGAAAGCATCCCCCGGCGAACAGGCGTAATAATCATAAAGCCATTTAAGAAGTTGCACAAGATTTTCCGAAAAAACAGGCTCCTCGTCGGGACAGGCCGATATCGCGCGGATCCGCTTGAGATCACATTTCTCCGCAAGCCCGACAACAACGCCGACCGTGTGTGTGTTGCGAAATGGCACAACCACGCGCATTCCCACCCGGACGTCCCCTTTCGCCCACTCGGGAATCTCATAGGTAAGTGTGAAATCCGGCCCGCCCGGAATCGCTATTTCAGCGAACTTTTCGATTCTTTTTCCCTTCCGAAAAAAAAGGGAACCCCGCCGGGCTCCCTATTTTAGACCTATTCAGGCAGATTTTAGTTGCCGCAAGCGTCCAGTCCGGCCTGAGCTTTGGCTGTGCCGTCTGCGTCGCCCTTTTCATTATATGCTATTTTCAGCAGTGCCCATGGCGCGCACCATTTTGGGAAATCCTTTGTAACCGGCCCGAGAAGTTTGACAGCTTCATCGTAGTTCTTCGAATCCATTTCATCCAAAGCCAGCACGACTTTCTCGGCGGCGGAGCCTTTTGCAGTGTTGCCGGTGCGTTTGAGGCTAATTGCAAACTGAAGCCATCCAAGAGAGTTCTGCGGATCGTTTGCGACCAATTTCTCGCCAATCTCCGCAGATTTGGTGTAATTCTCAGCCTTATAATGTGCTACCGTGAGGTTATAAAGCGCGTCGGCGTTGTTCGGGTCCATATCGACAACCTTCTGGAACTTGTCCGCCGCTCCGTTGTAATCCTCGCCGTTGAAAAGCAAAGTCCCATAATCGAACAGAACATCCGGGTTGTCCGAATATTGTTCCACAGCCTTATCGAGAACAGCCTTGGCCTCCTGAGTTTTGCCCTGTTGCATCAAAACCCTGCCCTGAAGAAGATAAACATCGACATCCGGCTTGCCTTCGGCGATGATTTTGCCGAGAATTCTTTCGGCCTCATCGGCTTTGCCGGCGTTGAATTCCCTCACCGCGATATTTTTGGCATATTCAGCGTTCATAGGATTAAGCTCGTATGCCTTGCGATAAGCTTCGTAGGACTTATCCTCTTCGCCAAGCTGGTCGTAGAAATAGGCCAGATTCACCCAACCGTCGGTGAAAGTTGGGTCGATGCTCACCGCGGTCAATGTGCTTTGCATCGCTCTGTCCCATTGCTTTTGCTCGCCGAAACGAATACCTCTATTAAAATGTTCGACTCTCTTGTCCTGACGCCAATCCGCGATATCGCGTGAGGTGTTCGGGTCGAGTTCGAGCGCGGTGTCGAAAGCTTTGGTCATCTGCGGAATGCTGTCCATTTCAGCGAAAAGCTTCCCCATTATAAGAAAAACTTCGGCATTAGTCGGTTCTTTTTCCGATGCCCTTTTAAGCTGATCGAGAGCCGCGGGGTAGTCCTTCTGTTGAATATAGACCCTCGCCGCAGTCATCTCGGCACTCTGGCAAGCCATAAAAGCTATACCCAGCGCGATTGCGAGAAGCACTATATATCTCTTTTTCATTTTACCTCCAGTAAAATTCGAATATCGAACTATTAAAGATATGATTTTGCTTTCGACGCGCAAGTTTTTTTCGGGCAAAAATGAACTACATCAAACAACTTTCGATGAATTCCCTCGGGTCGCAATCGTCGCGGATACCGAGCCTCGTGATTGCAAAATCATATTTGGCGGGGTCTTCGGGGGCAAAGACGCGGAAACCGGAGGTAATCTCGAGCGCGGTTAGCATATCCGCCCCTTTGCGATGTGTTAGTCCGATTTTTCCGCAAATCCGGTGCATATGCAAATCGATTGGCACAACAAGCATAGCAGGAGACAAACCCTCCCAAACCCCCGGATCGACATTATCCTTGCGAACCATCCATTTGAGATAGAGATTGCTCCGTTTGCAAGCGCTTCCTCGGTTCGGCGAAGGCAGAAGATAACTGTTTCCGCCCTCGAAGGCATTCGATATCTCGGCTGTCCAACCTGCAAGCGCTGGAATATAGGTTTCGTCCTCAGGCGAAATATTCACGGCGAATGAATTTCGAATCGAACCGTGTTTAGCGATGGCCGATTTCAGCCCGACCATCATCGAAGAAATATCCGCACCGTCGGTGAAGCGATGTTTGAATCCGCTAAAGTAACTCGCAAAGCCTTTTTTTGCAGTGTGTTCAACAAAATCGCGCGGGGATTTTCCCATTCGCGAAAGAGCGTTATCAACGCTTCTAACTATCTGTTTGACATTGCCATAGGCGAGAACAGCCGCAACAAGCCCCACAATTTCTCGGTCCTCTGCGGTTTCATATCGATAAACGAACTCGAGCGGATCGGGATGGATTAGCTCGGGTCGATTGTAACGCGAGTAAAGCTCTTCTAGTATTTCGAGTGTTAGACCGCTTTTCAAGCCGCCTCCATGGCAGAAAGTTCGAGGATATTATGCATAAATTCGCGCTCGCAGGCAAGCCAAAATAAGGCGACGACAGTTTTTGCGGGGTTGCCAACATAGGAGGCTGACAAATAATACTATCGTCGCCAATGGGTTAAGACTCGTTACGCGGGAAATCGTCTTGAACCTTTGGTTAATTTTCAGAATAATAAAGATATCGAAGAGCCGGGTCAAGAGAAAACTGTCTTCGGGGCGATTTTTGAAATAAAACTTGAAAAACAAGGCATTTGCGCTTTATTATATATTGAAAAAAGCACTTCTTTGCTAAACTATTAGATGCGACACAAATAGATGCGACACAAAATCACACCGCCCAACTCATTACCGATTCGTTCTTAAAAATTGGGGATAGAGGAGTTGTTTCAAATGAGACTCAAATGGCTGGTTGCTTTACTCATCGCCGTCCTTACAGCGTTTGCGGCCGAGGGCTTCTACAAAGACCTTTTCATGGACGGCGGCGCGAACCTCACCTCGCGAACAACCCTTCCCGCGACGGTTACCCTCGGCCTACAAATGGAATTTCTCGCAACCTCCAGCTCGGCATTCCAAAACTCGATCATGGTCGAGAACGACCACGATTACAACGGCTATCTGCTCTATCCCGACGGTTCGCCGCGCTTCCGTGTGATATACACAAACGGCGGTTCGGCGACATCGCACGGCAATTCCCTAGGCGAAACCGGCAGACAGCGTATCCGCGACTTTTTCAACAACGGAGGTTGCTACACAGGCTCCTGCGCGGGCGCTTTTATAACTTCGATTCACTATCAAACAACCGGCATAAACTCGGCGTATTATCATATCTGGCCGGGAAGAACCGCTTCCACAGGGGTTTCAGGCGTAGAGACCGGCCATTTTATCGAGCCGGGCGCGGCAATACTCGATTATTACGATTTCGGCGGCGACATGTATATCGACAGCATAATCCACCTCGGCGGATGTTATGCTCGCGAGACTGTCGATTGGCCGCCCGAAACCGAAGTTCTGCTTAGATACGATTACTCTCCGGCGTCGATGCACAACAAGCCCAGTTGTTGGGCATACAAAGGGGCCGATACCACGGGAAGGCTCGTGGTTATAGGCTCGCACCCCGAAGGAATCGAGAGCGGCGAACGGCTCGACCTTATGTGCGCGATGATCCTCTACGCCCTCGGTGGTCAAGGCGATCTCCGCGAAAAAGGTGTTCTCGCTAATGCAATCCCTCGGCTGATGGACCGCGAGACGATCGATCTCGAACCTGCCCACGCAAAAATCGGCGATTTGCAGTATCATCACTTCAAAATCTCTCTTCCCGTGGGTGCATCGAATCTTAATGTTCATCTCGAAGGCGAGTTTGGCTACGATTTCGATCTTTTTCTGCAACACGGCGATTTCGCCTTTCTCGGCGCATCGGACTATATGGACACGTCCGAAAGCTCGTCGAAAAGCCTATTTGTAGAATCTCCCATAAACGGCGATTGGTTCGTATCTGTCAAGCTCGACACAACAATTCATGCCGTAAATACCCCCGACGACTACTATTACGAAGGCGCAATGGAGCTTCTAAACGGCCTCGAATACACGATTACGGCTCAATGGGATACTGCAGTTATCGGCATCGAAAATGACAGGTTTGCCCAGAGTTTCAAGCTTATTGGCAACACACCGAACCCCTTTAACGACGCGACTTCGATAGAATTCATCCTTCCCGAAGCCTCCGATGTCCGAATCGAGATTTTCGCGCCGGATGGAAAACTAATCGATCGCTTCTCCGGTCGCGAGTTCCCCGAAGGGAAGAACACAGTCCTATGGCGCGGGAATGATGCGCTCGGCCGCAAATGCCCTTCTGGCTTATACTTCTACTCGATAGAAGCTGACGGAAAAACCCTCAGGGGCAAGATGTTGATGGTAAAATAATCTCATATATTATTGACTTAGTGCAATAATACAATGAAATATGCAAAATGCATAGACAATGATATATTTATCCCATTCAATAAAAAGAGCTTGACTTTAAGGCCTCGATTCATATATTCGGAAATGTGGCACGAAATATGTTATATTCTGGTGCTACGATACTAAGATAAATATTGTTAATTAATTTGTCTAAGGAGTAAAAAATGAGAAGGTCAGCAACAATTGTCGCAATCCTAATGTTAGCCCTTGTTTTCGCGGTTCTCGCGGTGAAAACTGCGGAGGTTTCCTCCGAAAATGAAACTGAACAGCAGGTAACTACCCAAACCACCGAAACAACGCCCGATGCTTCGGCTCCCCATGCCGGATGCGCCCACGCCAAAGCTTCGAACACGGACAAACCCCACGAGTGTTCTCATGCGAAAGAGGGCAAAGCCCATGAATGCGAACACGCCAAGACCGGTGAAGCCCACGAGTGCACTCACGCCAAATCTGGTGAAGCGCACGAGTGTTGCAAAGATGCGAAAGGTGCCACGCATGAGTGCAGTCATGCGAAAGCCGGCGAAACCAATGAATGCAAACATGCCGCAAAAGCTAAGCCGGCGACTCCCGCTCGCGGATGTTGTAGCAGTAAATAGTTATTTGAGGATATTAGTTCGAAGGACGGCAGAGATGTCGTCCTTTTTTTATTTTATGTAAACGATTGGAATTGTTCGCGAGTATTTACCTACCGAAATTCTCGCCAAATAAAGGCCTGTCGGGATGTTTTCATCGGGATGCCATACCGCAAGCGCAGGCGATTCTTCGGCGCTTAGGCCCGAAAGACAGCTTTGTATCGAACCATTCCATTTCGAATGTGCTGAAAAATATTGCATATCATACGCCGAAGAAGCGGCGGCTCCGCGCGATATAAGATTGCCGGCCAAATCGAAAATTTCGAGGCGCGCGGTGCCGCCCGGCCATGAGGCCGAGCCTGCGCGGTGAATGCCGAATGAAACCGCAGAATTGAATGGATTAGGGTAAGCGAGGATTTCAATATTTTTCGGAAGTTGCCCATCGAAAATGGACATGCCGACATCGAAAGCATAATTCACAAATGTGTCTGAGCTATCCGCAAGATAATCGTCGAACCGCGAATCGCCCATAACATAGCGCATCAAAAAGGCGAGGCTGTATTTCCTGATTATCTCGTGCCCGATTTCATAATCAAGAACACTGTCCGCGCCGCAGAAAGGATCAAGCTCGATTGTGCAGGTATCGCTCCACGCCGAATGAGTTGCCCGATGAATCTCCACCCAATATTTCGGCGAATCGAGCGTATCGAAAATCTCGGAAGCACTTGTATGTGTTAGTCCGAAATCATAAGTGCCGTTTTGAATCATAATCGGCTGGCTGATGCCGCGAATATCCTCCATACAGTTCATCGGTGCGCCGAACCTATCGACATAATTTCCCGAAAATGCCAGCCCCGCGAGAAAATAGTCATATCGATTAAGCATCGCATAGGTCGTTCTCGCGCCGAAACTATGCCCGGACATCCCGATTCGATTCGTATCTAACACGCCGAAAAGCCCCGCTGAATCGAGGCTAAGGTCAATAAGCCACCGCCGCGTGAAATCGACGTCCCCCGGACGGTTTATCCACGTATCCCCAAGCGCGGCTGAATCGAGGCAGTCCTCCTCGCCGAACATGCTCCCCGGATGCATCGTTGCGACCGTAACAAACCCCCAACTCGGCAGAAAACTCGTGTAATAGACCGAAGCCAGCGGATGCCCGCACGCGCCGTGCGAGTAGAAAACGACTGGTCGCGCAGTGTCGCCGAGAACCACCCTCGATTCCCAATAACCCTGAAGCGCTTCGACCCAAAAACCTATAATAGGATCGGCGGGATACCAAATATAAACATCCATCACACGAGTTGTCGTATCGGTGTCACTTGGCCGAGAAATAGACCTCATTCGCACCCCTACATCGTAGGGACCGTATTCGGTGGGCATCTGCGCGATAACCGCAAATGTCATTGTGAGAAGCACAATTGAAATCCACCTATACATCCAACCTCGCCGTAAGTTCGATAGGCACTGCTTTTAAAGCCTTCGAAACGGGGCAACCCTCTTTCGCGCCATTTGCGAATTTCATAAATTCGTCTTCAGAAATCCCCGGCACAACCGCAACTGTAGAAAGCTCTATTTTCGTTATCTCGAATCCCTCGCCAACCTTCTCGATATGCACCTTTGCGGTCGTGTTGATCGATTCGGGCGAAAAACCGTTCTTGGTCAATCCGACAGCAAGTGCCATACTAAAGCATCCGGCATGCGCGCCCGCGATAAGCTCTTCCGGATTCGTTCCCGGATCGGTCTCGAATCTCGACCCGAGGGAATATTTGCTCTCCATTGCACCGCTTCCAAGCGCGATAACACCGTTGCCTTTGCCGGCGGGGCCTTTCCATACTGCCTCTGCGTTGCGAATCATATTTTATCCCTTTCGTTAGATTTATATATCCAATTATACAAATAATTAGCAGTATTTCAACAAAAAACGCCCGCATTAAACGGGCGTTGAAAAGAAACAATATAGAACTAAGCTGGCTTGACCGGCTCGCAAATATCCACAATGAATTTGCCTTCAGGATGAGAATCCGGATCGTTCAGATAAATCTCATAGCAAATCCCGTTGTTTGGGATATAACCACTGTTCTGAATCCAGCCCATAAGCGCGCCCCATGCGTCCGCAAACTGAGTGTGGTCGATCTCGACATGCGCAACTGCGAAAAGCCCGCCCGGAATAACCTGCGTTTTGACTTCACCCTCGCCTTCGGTGCCTTCGGGGACAACGATACAGGCGTCGCTCCGAAGCTCTTCCGGTGGTGTTTCCCCCGGATCGTCAAAATAAGCCGCAAGCGCCTTTGTATCAGCATTCCAAAGCCCGCGCATTCCTACCCATTTGCCAATCCGCTCGAAAACCGGTCCGATAAGATTGTAAGGCCCCACATGCCGAATATAAGCCACAAAAAATCCCGGCATCTCCTTGATTTCGACTTCAAACTTAAAGTCGCCCATTCTTCCTCCTTATTTAACTTAAAAAAACTTATTGCGGTGGTTTCTGATCGGCTGTATAAACCAGTCTGCTCAGATCGAAACCATTTTCGCGTAGGCGTTCGATTATACCCGAGAATTTCGCGTCGTCCATCGACATATCCCTGCAGAGTATCCACAAATATTTCTTCGAAGGCTCGCTAACAACTGTATATTCATAATCTTCACCAAGATCGATTACCCAATAGTCTGCCTTAAAAGGCCAGAAAAAGCGCACTTTCAGCTTGGAATTCGTCTCGTCCGCAGGCCATGCCGTCCCTTTGGCGCTTCTATCAGGCTTGCCGCCGAATTCTTCGCCCCAACAGGAATTAAGAACCTCGATTCGCCCGTTCCTTTTAAGCGAATACTCCGCAGTCGCGAGTCCGCAACTGACAGGCTGAAACCGCGCCGGAAAATAGGCCAGCTGAAACCATCGCCCAAGATATCTGTCAAGTTCAACCTTTTCGACAGTTCGTAATTCGCCATTGCTCTCTGAAGACATCGCTAACCCCGTAACAATAAGTGTGAGAAGAAGTGCAGTGAAACAAGCTATCCTTAGCATTTTTCACCCCTCGAGAGTGAGACATAAAAGGGAAATAACTCGCATTTCATAATCCCCTCCACCAAAGCCGGGTCGGAGTTCATTATTCCGTAAGCCTCATCCTCCGAGCCGGCCTCGAAAACAACGATTCCAAACGTCCGAGAGTCCTCGTTAAGAGTCCTTCCAGCCAATACAACCGTTCCTTTCTCAATGAGACCTTTCAAATACTCGAAATGCCTTTCGATAATCTCTTCGTCGATTTCAGTCCAACCGGCCTCGTTGTGAAGCCTCTCGACAAGCTGAAGTCTGTATAAGAATTCCATTTCCTATCTCATTGCTGAAGCCATCCGTTCGATAGCCTCCGGTTTTAGGTTCGAGCGGCTTCCGGCCTGTTTCGACACAATCTTGATGGCGGTTCTTTCGAGAAAATTCAGCTTCTCCCAAATAATCTCGCCGCCGAAATTCTCCACCGAAACCGCGTGTTCGCGAAGCTTTGCCGGCCAAAGACGCTCAATTTGCTCGCGAACATCATCATCCGTATCCGCCGAACAACACAGAAAAAGCCCGAGCTTCTTTTCGAGCAGAAGTGCCTCGTTGGTTTCGAGTAATTTCGCTATCTTTTTCGGAATTCTGCCAGCATAAACCGAAAACCCGATGATAACGGTATCCGGGCAGTGAAGACATGGGATTTCATCCTTATCGATATTCACGACCTTAACATCCCCGCCCATCTTCTCGGCAAGTAGATTCGCACATTTGTCCGAAGTGCCGTGCTTTGTCGCGTAGATTATAATTGCACTCATCTCAACCTGCCTTTAGAACTCGCGGAAAACGTAGAAAGCGTCTTTATCGCTGTAATAAAGACGTTTGAACCCCATCGCCTCGATCTCTTTGAACATCGCACTGGTCTCGAAACGGTCTATCCACGCCTTGTTCATTGCTACAGTCGAAAGTGTTATATCTGTGTTGTTATCGCCATCGACTCTAACCTCGACAGCCATTCCAGCCTCGCGGAAAGCCTCGGTGGCAAGCGCGGCGTATCCGGCACGATTATTCACCGCGGCCAAATCGATTTCGCCAGTCCCCACCTCGGTCGCGCCGGATTTGACATCCTTTTCGACCTTCTCGACCTCGACTACTTTCTCTGTAAGAGCCGCTTTTTTCCCTCCACAGGAAGCGCATTTCGCCAAGAGAGCGATAAAAACCAAGAAAACAACAATAAATACTATCGCCAAACAACCTTTTATGCCGAATTTCCCCGACGATGTCGAGCCTGAAGCACCTACCGGAGTCGCGGCAGTGGGCGGATATCCGCCGCCGCTGGAAGGCAGTGGCGAAGCCGCACGCTTCTCGGAATAATCCGTCGAGGGAAGTGGTGATGCCGCGCTCTTTTTTGTTCCGTAATCATCAGAGGGCAAAGGCGATGCCGCGCGTTTGCGGTCGCCATCCCCCGAAGGCATTGGCGATGCGGCGCGCTTTTCGTAATTACCGGATTTCATATCAGATGATGCGCGAAGCGGTTGTGCATCGTCTTTCGGAAGAGGCGATGCCGCGCGTTTCGGCTGTGCGTCGTCTTTCGGAAGCGGTGATGCCGCCTTTTTGACGTTCATATTGTCGAGTGTCTTATCCTGCGATTTCTCGCCGCCCTTGCCCATTGCGGCTTTGAGTTTGCTCGCGGTGTTTTTATCTTCTGCCATTTCGGCTCCTTTCGTTTCGGTAAATATATTCAAAAAGTCTTCGCAGGAGAAGCTTTTTTTCATGGTTTCCAAACCAGAAGTATCAACGGCACGCTCACGGCGATTACCAGAATCGTTAGCGGAAGTCCCATTTTCCAATAATCCCCGAATTTATAACCTCCGGGGGTCATCACAAGAATATTCGACTGATGACCTATAGGCGTCATAAAGGGGCACGATGTGGCCACCGCGATACACATTAGAATCGGGTCGATGGAAATTCCGAGTTTCTGTGCGATTACTATACCAATCGGCGCCATCAGAACAGAGGTTGCCGCCGTGTTGATTACATTCGCCAACGCCAATGTAACAATCATAATTCCTATCATCATGACCCAAAGCGGCAACTTTCCAGCAAAATGGACCATCGAATTCGCAACTAATTCCGTGCCGCCGGTTATTTTGAGAGCACTACCCAGTTGTATCATCGCCGCCAAAAGGACAATCACCGACCAATCTATATCCTCGTATGCCTCTCGCACCGGAATAAGCTTCGTCAAAACAAAAACAACAGCCGCAATCGCGAAAGAAATCTGCACAGGCAGAAACCCTGCAACCACAGCGATTATCGAAACCACGAAAATAGAAAGTGCAAGCAAAACCCTCGGCGGAAATCCGATACGAAGCCCGCGCTCGGCAAGCGGAAGGCATCCGAGAGTGCTTATTGTGTCGTCCAACACCGTTTTTCGCCCCTGAAGTAGAAGCACATCCCCCACCGCGAAACGCACCAAACCAAGCCGCTTCCGAATCTTCCAGTCATGTCTCGCCAACGCCAGAAGATTGATACCAAAACGATTGCGCAAATCCATCCCTGTCGCTGTCCGGCCTACCAGCCGCGAATTCTTCATCACAACGACTTCCTTGACGATGACCTCTTTCCCCTCGGTGTCTTTGCCTGTCTCAATTTCCTTCCCGCCGGCAAGGGTGAAGCCCGTAACATCGAGGAAATTCTTCAGGCTGTCCGAATCGGCCTCGATAATTAAAACATCCCCGGCCAAAAACTCCGTTTCCGGCGAAGGCATCTGACAGCGCTTCTCGCCGCGCACATGGCAGATGATGTTCACATCGACGCCCCTGTGCTTTCTAAGGTCGAGAATTCTCTTTCCGCGAAGTTTCGAGTTCTCTTTGACAATCACTTCGGTAACATAATCTTCGATGTCGAACATCGTCTGCTGGCTGTCCCCCGCCTCTCGATGCGGAATCAAACGCCAGCCGATCAACGCGATAAAAAGCAACCCAACAACCACAACACCAGCCCCGACCGGCAAATAATCGAACATGTGAAAGGCCTCTCCGACCGCCTCCTGCCTAAAAGTTGCAATAATAATATTCGGAGGCGTGCCGATAAGCGTCATCATCCCGCCCAGTAATGAAGCAAAAGCTATCGGCATCAACACAAAAGAGGGCGACCTTCCCGATTTTCGAACCAGATTCACCGCCACCGGCATCATAATCGCCAATGCGCCGACATTATTCATGAATCCCGAAGCGATCGCAGTGATTCCCGTGAGAAGAATTATCTGTAAAAGCGCGTTATTACCGGTTTTCCGCGCTATTCTACGGGTAATTGTGTCGATAAGCCCGGAGTTCTGCAAACCTTGGCTGATAATCATCACCGAAGCGACCGTGATAACAGCCGGATGTGCGAACCCCTTAAATGCAGTTTCTGCGGGGATAATGCCGAAAACCACGACCACAAATAGCGCTAAGAGTGCTACGAGGTCGTATCGAACCTTGCCCCACATAAACATCCCCAAAGCCGCCGCTATCGTGATGAAAACTATGACCATCGATTGTTCCGTTTCGCCATTCTGTTCGTTTCAGTTCGTCTGTTCTATTTGATCAGCTCTATCTTCTTTGTGTCGGATTTGTCGCCGCATTTCACGACAGCCATATAAATCCCAGATGGCACAGGCTCGCCGCGGTATGCATATCGCTCGACATTCCAGAAAACCTGATGTTTCCCCGGGCCGGGAGAAGAGTCGGCTATCTTTGCAACCTGTCTGCCCGTTATGTCCCAAATCGTTACCGTAACGGGATCGAAAGAACTCACCTCATACTCGATTCTTATTACCGAGTTAAAAGGATTCGGCGAGGCCGACACAATTCGCACATCCTCCGGCAAAGAGGCACGCGGTTCCTCGGTGGAAATATATGTTCCAAACAACGTCGAGTCTATTAGATTGTTATCCCAGTCGTAAGCGCGATAGACAATATAGTCAACAGTCATATCGAGCAGAATATAATGATAAACGGCATGATAGACGAAAATATAGGGCCAGTCCTGCAACCAATGATCGAGTGCCGCCCCGCCGCCGCCGGTTATCACATGCGCAACGCCGTCCTTCTCGCCGCGCTCATAATCATGCGTATGCCCTGCGAAAACAATATCGACATCGAAAAGCTCGTATAGCGGCACAAGAAAATTGCGAACATTCTCTTCGCCGTCATAACCGGGCGAGTCCCAGCCTTCCGAATAGGGGGGATGATGATGAAAAACCAATAACCACGGCGCCGACTGAGCCGCAGAGGACGAAAGCTCGTCATATAGCCACATATATTGCTCGGTCAGTGGCAAATATAGGCGGTTTGTGTCCATAAAAATCAAATACCCGGGGCCGAACCTCGTCGAAAACCAATGCTCGTTTCCCGGCTGTGCGAAATAATTGTCGAACCAATAAGAATCGGCCTCATGATTGCCGATTGATATGTATGACGGCGTGTTCCTTAGAAGATTCCTCGTTGGATAAAGATACTCGATAACCCACTGGCTATAAACCCCGCCATTTGTAACCACATCGCCCACATTTATCGCGAGATCGGCATCGCGCGTAATCATCGCATCGACAACATGCTCGTGCGAGATATAATCCGTCCGGTTGTCGCCCCAAATTACAATTCGCACAGGTGCGGTGTCCGGCGGCTTGGTCTTGAAATAATATTCCGAGCCGGCAATTAACGAATCGCCAAATCGAACACCGTAATAATACTTCGTGTTTGGCAAAAGCCCGTCGATTTCAACCTCGTGAATAAATGTCGAGGGTGAATCGACCGAATCGGTGAAAGCCATCGTTGTGCCCCAATAAACACGCCCATGCGTCGAGGTCGTCGTTTCCCACATAATTGTCATGCCGTCTTCCTCGGGCATCTGTATCCACGGCCCCGCGCGAAGATTTCCCGTCGTTACAACCGCCTCTCCCGGAAGAACGCTGACATTATCGAAATTCGCATCGTTGTTGGCATAACAGGTAAGGCCGATTTTCCCGCGCGAATAGGTCGGGTCGGAGGCCGCCACCACAAGCGTCCCCGAATCGAAAACCTTCATCGAATCGCCGATACAGCAAACCGAAACATTTACGAAATGCTCCGGCCATGTGAAATCCGAGGCATTGACCGCGAGAAGTGTGAAAACACCGTCAACACATTTGTCGATACGGCGGAAAGGCCCACCGTTCGCGGGATCCTCGACACATAAATATCGATAATAATTCCTCTCGTCCCTCGCACGGAAAATAAGCCCCATGCCGTCGTCGTCCGAGGATTTCCACTCGACATTGAAAGTGTAATCTGTCCAACCCGTGTCGCCGGTCATCGCCTGAGTTCCCGTATAAACATCGTATTCGGCCTCGGTGGTGTATATATTGCTCGTCTGACGAAAACATCCGGCGGCAACAGCCCACACCGAAGGCCCGCTGGAGTATGGCGCAATATCATAAATAATCCAGCCGTCATAATCGCCGTCGCTGAAATCGTCGATAAAAGGCAACCCTTGCGCGAAAAGCATCACCGAGACAAATAGAACAAGAAAAAGCCTTTTCATAATATTCCTATTCGAAATTGTTTGCGAAGCCAAGCTCGCTTTGATTATTCACGATTCTTTCTCCCGTGCACAGCTCCAGCTACGCAACGCCTTTGTCCTCGAAGCTTCGCTTCAAACATTTATTTTACCACTGGAAGCAGAGCTTCCCAACCATTTGCGCAACATAGGGAGAAAATAAGCTTTAATCTCTATTAAGGAGTGCTTTCACCTCTTCAATAGAATACGCTGGTTTGCGCAGATGTATTACAGCATGGCAATTTGGACAAACTGGACGAAGATCGTTAATCGGATCGACTTCGTATTCTTCCTGAATGTCTGACAATGATCGAAGATGGTGAATATGAATATATCTTTCGGCAATCTCTCCATACCTTTCGCCAAAATCAAAACCACATATACAGCATCTTTGGCCGTGAGACTTTAGACATTCATTCCGAGCCTTAGAACTTCTCTCATAAGCGTTTACCGAAACCCGCGAAACCGAACCTTCAACAAATCGATGGGCTTCATCCTCCTCAACTTCTTCAGCAAATGTCATGGTTATATCGTTGTTAACGAATCCCAATTTTTCGAGTGCATTCGCTAATTGCGGACGCATGATCCAATGCCATTCACCGTCCCTTTTTTCAAAGGTAATAATCGCGCCAAGACGCTCTTTCATAGGGTTAAAACCGAGCTTTTCCCCGAGTGTCTTTCCAAGTTGGCCGTAAAGCAGGTTAACTCTGCCATAATGAGTAAAACCGAGCGATACGGCCATCTGCTTTGATGTGATTGTTTGCATAGGCGCGGAATAATGAAGTCTAAGCATCCGAAGTTGAGTATCGGTTAGTGAAATTTCTTTCAAAGCATCCACATAATTCTCTGTCGATGGTGTCTCCGTAGATTTATTAGTCATTTTCCCTTCACCTTTCGCAAAGCTTTGTTTCGTGCCGTCTTCATACGGGTCGGTCGGGTCATTCCGCGGGGGCGGGGGATTTCTTCTTCGGCGTCCAGATGCCGGATTTATTGACCATCCCGAGCGTCAGAAGGCGCGAATCGTCCACGCCCCAGTGCGCCACCGCGCGGAGAAAGACATTGCGCAAAATCCGCTCGCCCTTCTTGCGCAAACGCCTGCGTTCGGAGTTTCGCGCACGGGCCTCGGCGCGTTCGCGGGAGATCGCCTCCTGAACCGGCCGATGCTTGTCCAGCGCTGTCTGCAGGCGCTCGAACGGCGGCGGCGGCACGAAAAACCCCGGCAGTTCGGTCGCCAGCGCGGTATAGCCCTGCAGGATGCTCTCCGCCATCGCGACATACTCCGCCCGGCGTTTGGGGACTTTTTTGCCAAGCTCGAACCGCTCCTCGATATAGATCCGCGCATCGCCGCCCTCCAACGCGGCGAACCCGCGAAGCGCCTTCCTGCAATCGTAAACGCCCTTCTGCACCTCGAGGCTCGTGCCCCTTATCAAGACAGAATATTCGGCCTCGTCGGCGCGTTCCTCCTTCGCTTGGTAGCCCATATTGTGGTATTTTCCGACAAAAGCTTCAATCTCGGCGACCTCAGCCTCCGAAAATCCGATGCTATCGTAACATTCCGATAAGCCATTAGCCATAATTCTTATTCTTTCACGAAAATCCCCTTCGCTATCCTTGCCGAACGAATTATTTCTAAACATTGCTCGTCTCCTTCATTGAATAAATTCATATATATTATAATGATCTTTATTCCTATTTGCAATAGCATTTTTGATATTCTTCGTCCACGCGAAGAAATAAGTGATATAAAATAAACAATATCAAATAGAAGCAAAAATCTTTTAAGAAAAAATGAAGATTTAATAATTAGTATTTATGATATTAATGATAGTTACAAGTTATTAATGAATAGAATCAAAGATATTTATCGAAGTAATAGAGAAATGCAAAATATATTTGCGTCGAAGCCGAATAGGAAGCACTATTTGCACACCCCGACAGCCGCGAAATGCAACAATCGCGGGGTTTTAAGCCATCAAACTGCAGTTTCGAGAAAATCGTTAGGCAATTCGACGGACGGCATGAGGCCGGTTCTTCATTTGAATCAAAATTTTCATCCCATCGGCACCTTCACGCCTCTTTCCTTCGCCACCGCGATGGCCTTTTCATAACCCGCGTCGGCGTGGCGGATTACTCCCATGCCGGGGTCGTTACAACAATTTAAGAAAATCGTCGAGGCCAATTCGTGCTTGTTTGACAATATGTGACAAAGTCGAACGCTTAACGGGTTTGTGGGCTGGGATGGTCAGTTTCACAAGCTCGTCGCCAAATCGCCTTTGGAGCCGAATATGGCTCCCCTTCCGCCGAACGACAATCCATCCCGCTCTCTTAAGCGCATTGATGATTTGGACATATGACAGGCTCGGCACTACCGTCATACTACCAGCTCCTCAACAATCGCGTTTTCGTCTAATTCGAAATCATCTTCGACCGGTTCGAGGAACAGTTCGATCGCCTCGCGAATATTCGCCATCGCTTCCTCGACCGTCTCGCCCTCGCTGATACAACCCGGCAACGAGGGAACATAGACGGTGTAACCTGAGTCCTCGCTCGCCTCGATAATCACCTTGAATTTCATATCTTCTCCAGTGTTAAATTGCCGCCAATCAATTATACTCTTTTCATTGGAATTTTCACGCCCTTGTCTTGCGCCACTGCGATGGCCTTCACTTCCCATGATAAAAAAATATTCACCTCGTGGACTCCTTTATCACAGATCGAAATCATCTTCGCTGAGACCGGTTATATCGCTTATCTTTTTCAATATTTCGATCTCTCTTTTCTCTATGAACTTTCTATATCGCTTGAAATCTAAAAGCTCTCTATCGATTAATGCTTCTTTTATAACTAAGTCCGGAACATCACTGAAGAAATCTTTAGGATGCTTATTGCTTTTATTCTGATTCTTCGTTCTCCCCAATATCCAGAAATTAGCAAAGTGGTTGATTTCTGTTTCGTCGTATTTTTCCTTTAATCTCAGAGTTGAGCGAGGAAATATATGATCAATGTTAGGGGAGTTTCTTTCGTATTTAACATCATGTCCACTTAAACCTTGGACCAAATGTAAAACTAATGGGATGTTCCCTTGAAGAAGAGCGGGGCTATATCTATCAATCTTCTCCCAGTACCTTACCCATCGAATCAAACCCTCCAGAGGGAATAAACCTTGATTCCCCTTCCCCTTAATCTCATCTCTAATAAATCTCCATAATCTACTGTCGGCGTATCTCGAGAACGGTTTTGTAAAAGCCAATATGAATATGGCTTTTTTTACCCTCTCGACTTCTTGGTTGGGGACAAGATGGTTTGTAGTTATAAATAGATAATATACAAGAGGGACGATATTGTTAGCACCACCAATCAAGCCCCCGCTGGCTATTTTACAATTTTCTCGTATGAAATCGAGTGAAGATTTTATTGCACTACAGCACCGATCGAAGTTTGCTTGAATCCTATCGAGATTATCCTTTTTTCGCAACAAGTCAATATTTAGCTTCGTTCCCAAATCGGAAACAGCAAATAGACAGCGGATCACAAAGTCGTTATTAATTGCGAAGTTATTATCGCTATTGATATCTTTAACAAATTCAGGCAATTTCATAGCTGACTCTCGCCAGCCGAGTTTAATCATGCTAAATATCAAATCAGACCTATTGAGAGGTGTCCCTTGTGTATTTATTCTCACAAACGCTTCGAGAACATCTGACTCTGACTTCCTGCTTTTACTACCAAGAGGTTTATTCTCGTCAATTGTTGTAACTTTGAGAATATTGGGATCGGCACTTAAGTTTGTAGAGAGAATTGAAAAATTTAAACTAAGTCTGAGATTATCATCATCATTCAAATTGAAAAGGCTTTTAATTTCTTGTTGCTTTACCATTTGTTCTCTTGCGTCCATGCTTAGAAGCTCAGAAACTTCGATGTAATACTCAATTTCCTTGCTTTGTCCATTCTGAACTGCTTCGATAGCTTCATTGTTCCACTCATCAATCTGATTCGTGTCGTTGAAGTTGAAATAATACTTATCCTCTCTAAAGTCGCTGTTCTCTCTTCCACTCAGTATATCGAAGTATAATCGTTTGCCTTCTATTGAGCCGTAGAGGGCAATAAACAGTGATTGCAGGCGTTGTTGACCATCTAAAACTATTCGTAACCTCTTTTGGCTCCTATTATCTCTAAATGTATGAAGACTATCGCTTTGAAAATCTCTAATAAATGATCGATAATCAATGTCATTATATGTCTCCCAAAGCAGTATTATCCCAATTGGATAACCTCGCATAATTGAATCAAATAGCTTTGCTATTTTTTCTTCTTCCCAAACAAAATCTCTTTGAATAGCTGGGAGAACAATTTCATTATTCTCTATCTGTTGAGTTAAACTCATGATGTTCATAGAATTCCTTCAGAAATGATGTTTTTTTTCCTTGCCTAGCTCAAGCTACGTAACGCCCTTTGCCCCGAGCCTTTCATGATCCGAGAATATTTTCATCCCATCGGCACTTTCACGCCCCGCGCCTTCGCGACCTCAATCGCTTTCTCATACCCCGCGTCGGCATGGCGGATCACTCCCATGCCCGGGTCGTTGGTGAGGACGCGCGAAAGGCGCAAATCCATCTCCGGCGTGCCATCGCAGACAATCACCTGCCCGGCGTGAAGCGAGTAGCCGATCCCCACACCGCCGCCGTGGTGGAACGACACCCAGCTCGCCCCCGAGACGGCGTTCAGCGCGAAATTCAGTAGCGGCCAATCGGCGACCGCGTCTGTGCCGTCACGCATCGCCTCGGTCTCGCGGTTCGGCGATGCCACGCTTCCGCAGTCGAGGTGGTCGCGCCCGATAACTATCGGCGCTTTCACCCTACCCTCGCGGACGAGGCGGTTGAACATAAGCCCCGCCCTGTCGCGCTCGCCATAGCCGAGCCAGCATATCCGGCATGGTAGGCCCTGAAACGCGACGCGCTCCTTGGCCAGCTTCAGCCAGCGGTGGAGATAGGGCTTGTCAGGGAAGAGTTTGATCAGCTCGTCGTCGATTGTGTAGATGTCCTGCGGGTCGCCGGAGAGGGCGCACCACCGGAACGGCCCCTGCCCCTCGCAGAACAGCTCGCGGATATATGCCGGCACGAAGCCGGGGTATTTCCATGTGCCGTCTGAGTTGCGCGCCTCGGCGTCGGTGATATTGCCGCCGGCGACCGCGTTGCCGCGGAGGTTGTTGCCATAGTCGAAGGTCTCCGCGCCGCGGCTCTGAAGCTCGATCATCAGGCGGACATGCTCGGCCATGGTTGCAAGCGAACAGCGCTTGTATTCCTCGCGGTCTTTTGCCCGAAGTTCCAGCGCTTCGGCGAAGCTCATGCCCGATGGCACATAGCCCTCGATCGGGTCGTGCGCGCTGGTTTGGTCGGTGAGGATATCCGGCGTGATGTTCCGCTCGATAAGCCTTTGCAGAAGCTCGACCTGATTGCCCACCCAGACTATGCTCTTGCCGATCTTTCGGGCGGTGTAATCCAGCGCGCGGTCGATCGCGGTGTCGAGGTCGAGCTCGATCTCGTCGAGGTATCTCGTGTCGATGCGCTTTTGCGCGCGGGCGAAATCGACCTCGGCGGAGAGGTAGGTCGCGTTGCACATAGTAGCCGCGAGTGGCTGTGCGCCGGACATCCCGCCGCAACCGCCCGAGACGACGAGCCTTCCGGCGAGGTCGTCCGTGCCGAAGGCTTTGCGCCCCGCCGCCGCGAAACACTCATATGTCCCCTGCAGGATCCCCTGTGAGCCGATATAGATCCAGCTTCCGGCGGTCATCTGGCCATACATCATCAGGCCGGCCTTCTCCAGCTCGTGGAAATGCTCCCAGTTCGCCCATTTGCCGACGAGGTTCGAGTTCGCGATGATCACGCGCGGGGCGTAGCTGTGCGTTTTGAAGACCCCCACCGGCTTGCCCGACTGCACCAGCAATGTCTCGTCGTCCTCGAGTTCCTTGAGCGTTCGGACAATCGCGTCGTAGCACTCCCAGTTGCGCGCGGCCTTGCCGGTGCCGCCATAGACGATCAGCTTGTCGGGGTCCTCGGCGACCTCGGGGTCGAGGTTGTTCATGAGCATTCGCAGTGCGGCTTCCTGATGCCAGCCTTTGCAGGATATTTTATCGCCCTTCGGCGCGTGGATGATGTGTTCGGGCATGTTTCCTCCTTATGAATAGCTGTCTTCGATGTCAATTTTCAAGTTAATATTAGTTTTCAAAAAGTCAATAATTCCAAATGGCGATCACACGCCGTAATCCTTTTCTTATGGCTTCCCGCGAAAGTTTACGCTTGCTATTTCCCTCTCAGAAGACTTCTGTAAACCTCAGCCTCACCCTCGATCATTTTCGCCAGCGAAAACCTATCCACCACAGACAAGCGCGCATTTTGTGCGATAAAATTCCGCAAAGCCTCATCCTCGATAAGCCGTCGAAGCGCTGACTTCAAAGCGTCAGAGTCATCCGGCGGAATAAAAAGGCAATCCTTTTCGTGAATTCCCGCTTCGATTACCCCGCCAACTTTCGTCGATACAGCGGCGATTCCGGAGGCCTTCGCTTCCAAAAAAACAAGTGCGAAAGCTTCATTTACCGAGGGTAGGACGAAAATGTCCAAAGCTCTATATGCCTTCTCGGGATCGTTCACGAAACCCGGCAAATGCTTTCTATCGCTATCTACATCAGCAAGGATTTCTCTGATAATTTCGTCTTCGTCGCCATCCCCGACAAGCAGAAGGTGAAGATTTGGATACTCGCGCCACATCTCCGCGAATGCTCGTGCCAGAAATGAAATTCTTTTCCCGAAAGTGAATCTGCCCACATTTCCCACAACTAAAGCATTTTCGGGAATCCCAAAGCTTTTTCTAATTTGCCTTTTTTCGTCAGGCACAGCCGGACGATACACCCCCGTGTCGATTCCGTTGTGAACGACCTTGAAACCGGAATTATCGATCTTGAAGTAATCCCTGTAATGATCTGCCACGTATTGAGATACGGTGATTACCGCATGTGCCTTCGCCACCCCTTTTCGCTCGACGAATGTGGCGAGAACCTTCCGCCGATAGATGTTTGCATTATGAGCTTCGAAAAGGCATTTCGCGCCGATTTTTTTCGCGGCGTTAAACACAAACCATTGAAGTGGCGGATTATAGGCCTGCACAATGTCGGGAGCGAATTTCCGCGCAATTTCTGCAATATGATCGACTTTCGTGAAATAGGTTGGATAGAGATAGAGCGGAACCCTTTTCATCTCGGCACATTCGGCGAACTCACCTCGTTCGGCGAAAAATTTGTCCAAACTCGCCCGCCCGAAAAGCCCAAGATGCCCGAAATCGAATTCATCGCAAAGCCCGAGTGTTTTTTCGATTATTACCTTTTCGATTCCGGCCTTGCCGATACCGTCCGTGATGTGCAGAATTCTGGGTTTTTTGTCCATCGAAACGCCTTTAGTCGAACCTTTGCGACACCTTTCCTTATTATAGTGAAAGGGAACATAAAAACAAAGTCTTTTTGGTGTCGAATGATCCTTGAAATAGACGTCTTTTAGGATGATTCTTAAAAAAATTAATAAATTTATTAAAATATTCAAAATTGTGCTTGACATTTCTAAAATTAGAATTAAATTATCTTATGAAAACGAAAGGAGTTCAAAAATGGAACTGAAAAAAATACCGGGGTGCCCATCATGCAAGGGCGAAGTGATAGTTACCGAATACATCTGCCCGAAATGCGGCATTACCGTCCGCGGAAAATTCCGGTCGGGGCCTTTCTCGGAACTTAACGACGAGCAGGTCAGCATCGTCGCCGCATTTCTCGCCTCAGGTGGAAATATCCGCCAGATGGAAAGCAGGCTCGGAATGAGCTACCCCACTGTCAAAACGAGGCTCAGAGAGATAAATATCGCTCTCGGCCTTGAAACTGAGGAACAAATTGTCGAAAGCGACAAATCAAGCATCCTCGACAAACTCGAAAAGGGCGAAATAGATGTGCAGAAAGCCCTCGAAGAACTCGAAAAGGAGAAAAAATGAGCGACGAAGTCATGAAAATACTTAAACTGCTGGAAAATGGCAAAATCAACGCCGAGGAGGCTGAAAGGCTTATCTCTGCGGTCTCCGGGCAAAGTCGGAAAGGCGGATTCTATGTTCCGCCACCCCAAAAACCGCCCAAGATGCCCAAGGATTTCGTCCGCAGAATCGAAATCATTCCGGATCAGGTCGGACAGGCAATTTCCGCGGCTTTCGGATCGGTCGGCTCGAACGCCGGAAGAAAAACCTTCCCCGATGCCAAAGAATTTGCTATCAAGGTCGTCAGCGGAAATCTCGAAATCGCCCCGGGAGGCGACGAAATCGCCTTCGACGGTGCCGCGTGGCCGATGAAATCATCTATGGAGAATGACCGTTTGGTGATTAACGCTATTAATACAAATGCTGTTCTCGAGGTTCCCGAAGACATCGAAGGCATTGTGAATGCCGTAAGCGCCGATGTCAGCGCGAAAGGACTTCGGGCGAAAATCCAAATCGAGCAGGTCAGCGGTGATGTTGCGGTCGAAAATTGCACCGGCGATTGGAAAATCGCAACAATTTCCGGCGACGTCGATATCGAGGAGTTCACCGGAAACCTGCTTGTTCGAAGCCGTAACGGCGATATTTCGCTGACAATAGCCGGCCCCGGGGAATATACCGCCGATACAATATCCGGCGACATCGAAGTCGGATACCCCGATGGATACGTCGTCGAAATGAACGCAAAATCCCGCGAAGGTGTAGTCGATCTCGCCGAAAACCGAGAATCGACCGAAATAACAAAAGAAGGAAAAATCTCACTGACATTGAAAAGTGTCAATGGTGATATAACTATAAGAGAATAAAGGAGTTATCATGAAAGACAAAAGCGAAGAAAAGAATTACGAAACCAAGAGGGATATACCAGAACCCAACTGGATAAAAGTCAAGAGACTTCGCCCGAGAATTATTATCTAAAGGAGGATAAAATGAATGAAGAGAAAATGAAGATTCTCAACATGCTCGAGCAGGGCAGTATCACGGCTGATCAAGCCGCGAAACTTCTCGATGCGGTTACTGCGGTGGACGAGAGCGGCTCTGCCAACGGCAAACCCAATCGCTGGCTAAGAATCCGAATCTCGGAAGGCGGCGTGGAGAAAGTTAAAGTTAACCTTCCCCTAAAGCTCGTGAAACTCCTGTCGAAAATGCAGGGGATTCTTCCCGAGGACGCACGCGACCAGCTCGATGAACACAACATCGACCTCGAAAATATCGTGATGGCTATTCAGCAGGGCGCCGAAGGCGAAATCGTCTCAGTCGAAGATGGCGTTGATACGGTTAAAATCTTCGTCGAATAAGTGCTCGGAGTAACATTTTCCGCCCCTTTCGGTTTTCGGAAGGGGCTTTTTTTATGCCTGACATTGGGGCGTCGCAGTCGGTCGCCGCAGGGAGATTTCGATCTTTGCAATAAATTTCTATGGCGGCGACCGACTCCGGCCTGCCGCAGATTTCCGCATGTCGCACCAGCTCCGACTGCGAATCGATATTATCGACCTATCACGAACTTAATTTGCAAAGCGGCAGGCCGGGTTCCGCGGGGATCGGATAGAGATTTCACATTTTATCCGCCAATTTTAGCTCCGATCCCCGCGGAACGCGACGCCCCGAGGTGTAGAGTTGAGAATGGGGATTGAAAAAATGAAAAAAATCGAAAAACAATTGAGAGATGCCGGGTGTTTGATGTATATTAATAAAGATGAAAGGCAATTTAAGAAATATAGCGATTATTTTGGCCCTTCTGCTAAGTGTGGGCTTGGTTCACAGCTCCATTCTCGATTTTTTCGGGCGGACTCAGAAGGTAACACGGGCGAAAATCGCTGAATGGGGGCTTTCGGACAAGGTCGCGATGTGGTGGAAACCCCTCGCCGACGGCGGAGTGCAGTGCAATTTATGCCCCTTCGAATGCGTTATTATGGAAGGTGAACGCGGGATATGCGGCGTCCGTGCGGTGGTTGGCGACACTCTTCGCGCGCTGACATATTCGAGAGCGGCCTCGGCTAATATGGATCCCATCGAGAAAAAGCCGCTTTTTCATTTTACTCCGGGGGCGAAATCTTTCTCGATCGCAACTGTCGGATGCAACCTTTCCTGCGCCTTTTGCCAGAATTGGACACTTTCGCAGGCCAAACCCGAGGATGTTGGATCGAGAAGAATGTCGCCATCGGAAATCGTTGCTGTCTGCCTCGAAAATGACGCTACCACAATAGCTTACACCTATTCCGAACCGACAGTATTCTACGAGTATATGCTCGAAACGGCGAAATTAGCGCGCGAAAAGGGCATATCCAACCTTTGGATAACCTGCGGATATATCAATGAAGCACCTTTGCGCGAACTCGCGAAATATCTCGATGCCGCAAATGTCGATTTGAAAGCATGGAACGACGAGTTTTATATCGACTACCTTCGCGCGACGAGACCGCCAGTGCTTCGAACATTGAAAATTCTAAAGGAAACCGGTGTTTGGGTCGAGATAACAAACCTCATAATTCCCGGCGCAAACGACGACCCACAGCAGATTCGCGCTATGTGCCGATGGATTGCCGATTCGTTGGGCACCGAGACGCCGGTGCATTTCTCGCGATTCCACCCAAATTATAAGATGACCGACCGTCCCGCAACACCATCGCAAACCCTTCAAACAGCGCATCGCATCGCAAAAGAGGAGGGGTTGAAATATGTGTATCTCGGCAATGTCCGCGGAATTCCGGAGGAAGACACCTATTGCCCTTCTTGCGGTAAGGTCATAATCGATAGATTTGGATATACGATTGTCAATTATAATATCAAAGACGGCCGATGCGGTTATTGCGGCCAGGAAATAGACGGTGTATTCTAAGGGGGAGGATAATGTTTAGGGTATCTTCTGTTTTTATGATGATAATACTTGTTGTCGCTATCTGTGGATGCAAAAAGGGAACTCAGGAGGGCAGAGAGGCGGCTGTCGAGGCGGCGGAAAACGCTGTCCATTACAATAATGTCCTAGGTGTCCGGGATATTGCGATGCGTATCGATATATTCGATAATTGGGGCGATCCGGCGATAAAAACTATTGACAAAAGCACCCGCTACGAGATTGTTGTGCTCGACCCCGAGCCTTGCGATGCACCTGTTGTAGGATTTCTTCCGGGGGGATGGGCAGAAATGCCATGTGAGGCGGTGTTTTACGAGAAGTTGTCCGGCGCAGAGCTTGGAAAATCGCTTGCAAAATTAGTTTCGCACGGCGAGGGCAAGGGAAGCTGGGGCGGTGTCGAAGTCGTTACAGGACAAGCGATTAGCGATGATTCTGTTCTTGACGAATGCTGGGTTGTGCCCTTCGCTTTTGTGCATGAGCAGATGATCGCACCCCTTGCCGGAAGCGGTTCGATATATCGCATCGATGTAATCCTTGACAAAGAACTGAAGCTAATATCAATAATAAAGACCGGTGGTGTAAACTGGGTCTCATAGGGTTATGAAAGTGTTACAAATTTGTAACACATGTGTTACTCTTTTATAACACTCGACAAATGGAGCTAAAATGCGCTTGATTCTGATTCTTTGCCTCATGACGACCTGTTTTGCCGGCTATTGGGAGGGTTTTATCGAGGACGATTCTCTTCGCGAGAAAATCGAGAGAAACCTTACCGATTCCGGCGAAAACAGGGAGAATCTCGAAAGGGCGATCCTTCGCGCCGATGAATCCATCCGCGAGGGAGTGATATTTCTCATCGCAAATTCCCCCGCAGTAAACCTCGTCGCATATGATACCGAAAGCCTTTTACGCGAAGTAGCGCTTGCATATAAGGCGCGCGAGAAGTATCCATGGGGCAAAGACGCTTCCATAGAGCTTTTCCTGCATTATGTTTTGCCGAATCAGATATCCCAGGAGGAATTGACATTCTACCGCTCTTATTTCATGGAGCAGTTCGACGGCTTTCTCGATACGATAAAAACCGGCTCCGACGCCGCGATTGCGATAAATTATTGGTGTGGCGAACGTGTCAGATTCCAGCAGACCCAAAGGCAGGATCAGAATGTGTTTCAAACACTTAGCTCCGGTTATGGCCGTTGCGAGGAGATGATGATTGTTTATGTCAGCGCGCTTCGGGCGGCTGGAATCCCCGCGAGGCAGGCCTGGACGCCTTACTGGGCGCATTCGGACAATAATCACGCATGGACGGAGCTTTGGGCCGACGGCAAATGGCATTTTTCAGGAAGCTGTGAGCCGAAACCCTCATTGAACGACGCCTGGTTCAATACTGCGGCGACACGTGCGGCGGTGATTATGTCTTCGGCCTTTGGAGTGCCGGGCGGGGATGAGATTTTGTATCGTAAAAGCGAGCATTACGCGATGATCAATTCGACGCCGCATTATATAGAGAATCCTGCGCGGCTTGTTGTGGAGACCGAGCGTGAGAGCACGGACGTTTTCCTTGCGGTCTTTAATTTTGGGGCTTTGCGGCCGATAATGCGTTTGAACACGGGCGATTCGACCAGCGTGGAATTCGTGATGGGGCGCGGAACCTACAATATCTATGCCGGCGACGACAGCACTTTCGCTCAGGCGGTTGTGGAGACGAAATATGGTGAGACCGAAAACCTGCGCCTTATTCCTAAACCAAAAGCAAAGATGGGCGAGGAAAGCTTCTGGCTGAGGTATTCGGCGGATTAAGAGGGGGCGTTTGTCACGATTCTTGCTTTCATGCAGAGATGGTTAAAAAATATCACTGAGGACAAGAATCGCGCCAAACGCTTTACTGTCAAACGATAGCCCTTCCCCGGCGGCTGTCATGTCGCTTGCTAACGATTCTATGCTATAATTATATTTCTCTTATAGGCAAGCGTCACGCCAGCCGCCTAATTTACCCCTGTCTTCCCATGCCGATGAAGCGGAGGCCGGCTTTTGTGACGGCTTTTGGGTCGATTATGTTGCGGAAATCAGCGAGAATATCTCCCGAAAGCCATTCGCGGAATTCCGAGATCGAGATTTCGCCGAACTCGACCCACTCGGTTGCTATAACCGCGGCATCCGCCCCGAGAATAGCTTGCTTGGCCGATTCGGCGTATTCGATAGTATCAGCGAGGATTCGTTCCGCAAGCTTTGTGGCTTCGGGATCGAAGGCTTTGACTTTCGCGCCGCGCTTGACTAACTCTTCTGCAATTGAGATCGCAGGCGAGTAGCGGACATCGTCGGTGTTGCCTTTGAATGCAAGGCCGAGAAGACCTATTTTTTTGCCTTCGAGGCCGGACATGGCGTCTGAAAGTTTATTGACAAGAGTCGATGGGATATTATCATTAACCTCGATGGCCTTTTCGACGAGTTCGACATTTGTGTCGAAGGATTTGGCGATATGGAGAAGGCCGTGGGTATCTTTCGGCAGACAGCTTCCGCCGAAACCGGGACCTGGACGGAGGTATTTTTTGCCGATACGTTTGTCGAGGCCGATTCCTTTAGCCACTTCGAGGGCGTCGATACCGATTTTATCGGCAAGGAGGGCTATCTCGTTTATAAAGGTCAGTTTGACTGCGAGGAAGGCGTTCGAGGCGTATTTAATAAGCTCTGCGGCTTCCGGAGATGTTATCAGAAAATCGTGGCCTTCATCTACGAGAGGGTGATAGACCATCTTGAGGGTTTCTGCGGCTTTGGCGGTGTCAGAGCCTATAACCACGCGGTCTGGATTGAGAAAATCGCCGACTGCGGAGCCTTCGCGAAGGAATTCCGGATTACTGACAACCTCGACCGATTCCGGCGCGCCGTTTTCGAGCAGGATTTTTTTGACCATACGAGCTGTGCCGACCGGAACGGTGCTTTTATCGACCACAATGCTCTCGGGTGAGAGATGGGGAGCTATGTCTTTTGCGGCTTGGACGACGAAGTCGATGTTTACACTACCGTCTTCGGGGTTCATTGGGGTTCCGACGCCTATGAATACGATTTCTGCGCCCTTGAGAGCAAAATCGATATCTGTTGTGAAAAGGAACCTGCCTTTGTCGATATTTTTCGACATAAGCTCGGCGAGACCCGGCTCGTAAAAGGGCACCTCGCCGCGCAAAAGGGCTTCGATACGTTCTTCGTCGATATCGAGGCATCTGACGTTGTGTCCGAAATCGGACACGCATACTGCGGTTACGAGGCCAACATAACCCGCGCCGACAACACATATTTCCATTTTAGTCCTTTCATGAGTTCACTTTGCGATGTTTGAGCAGATCGAATGCCATTGCGGAACAATTGAATGGGTGGCTATGCTCTTAAATTCCATAGGTTTAAGCCTGTCTTCAAGTTTGACGATCGAACAATGTCTGCTGTCGGATGAACGATTATCTCGCCTGTTACGGAGATTCTGCTCGTGAAAAGATGTCCGCCGGAGCAGTTCATATCGCGGTCGCCAAGAATTATGTGGGCGTGGACGATGATTGCGCCGGTTTCGTCGATGCCGAGGTTGCCTATCAGGGATAGGAGTTCTCTTTGGCCGACAACCTCTTTTTTGAGATATTCTTTTCGTTCGAGGTCGAAATACCCGATAACTGCGCGGTCTATCGCACCGATGCCTTTGAAATTGCCGCCGCGGATACCCTCGTTCGAGGCGAATGTCCTAAGCGAATCGACGATGTCGTCGCCGATTTCAAGGCAGATAAGATAGCTTCCGTCGTATTCTTCTCGATAATGCATGATGCTCCTCGCAAAGAATTATCTCGCAAAATAAACATTACGGGCATAATGTGCAAACGAAAAGTAGGAGATTCTGGGATTTTTCGATGGGATGGGGAGATTTTCCTATTTTGGAATGCGATTTATTTCGGGAAAAGGCGCATTCAGGCGTGTCGCGATTTCCCGGATTCGATTAAATTAGTCAGCAATGTCATTTGAGATACACCACCCTTTTTGTTGCGACGTTCCCATCGCCGGAGAGCGCGTGGATTAGATATACGCCGGAGCCGAGGGATGGGGCGGGATGCCAAACATATTCGCTCTCTGAGTGAGGCCGAAGGGAGTTGTCCGCGAAGGTCGTTTCGACTCGGCTCAACGACCCAAATGCCGCCCCCCGAGCCGAGCCGAAGGGAGTGTTTGCCACCAACCGTCCCGCGACATCGTAAATCTCGACGATTGGATTATCTGGATTCCCGATTTCTCGGGAATGACAATCGAGGGTGATTGTTACCGAGGAATTGAAGGGGTTCGGATATGCGGAAATCTCGAATGCCTCCGGTTTTGGGGCGGGGGGATTTTCTGAGATGGCCGATGGAACATGATGCCCCAGGGAATCGACTCGAATGACCAAGGGATCGGCGATGTCGGTGTCGAGATAAACGCGATAGCCGGCTATGATATAACCACCGTCCTCGGTTTCGAGTATATCGGCGCCGTATTCGCTTTTGTCGGTATCCTCGCCGAATTTGCGTGTCCAAAGAGTGTCACCGTGCTCGTCAAGTTTGAGAAGCCAAATATCGAATGACATAGTGGCGTCCGAGAATGAATTGCCGAGAACGATAAAACCGCCGTCCAAGGAGCGAATGATTTTCATGCCTTTATCGGAATTTAAACCGCCATAGGATTTCCACCACAACAAATTTCCTGCTTCATCTATGTGCATTATCAGTAAATCTGTTTTGTCCTCACCTGGTAAGGTTAGACAGCCTACAACCACCGCAGAGTCTCCGGTAGTAAATACAAAATCAATAGCTACATCGATTCCGCCGAAAAAATCATAGGTTCGTGCCCAAAGAGAATCGCCGGCTTGTGAAACTTTGATAATACAAACATCGTGTGTATAATGACCGTTGAATTGGGTTGACCCACAGGCTAAGAAGTCGCCGGATTCAGTCTGTTTTATTTGATACCCGTGGCTCAGGCTATCGGGTGCGTATTTACGAACCCAAATTGTATCGCCATCGGAGTTAAATCGCATGAATAGGAACTTTTGATAGTTTGATCCAACACCAGCTTCGGCTACAACTGCCCAACCCGTTAGAATGAAACCGCTGTCAGAATCCATATTTGTGTTAAAAACCGCACTACTTCCAGACAGCAGATATTCTTTTGACCACAAAGTATCTCCCATTTGATTCAATTTTAAAACCCAAGGATGAAAATAGGGAAAAGAACTATTTGAAACTCCTATATAACAACTGTCAGTTGTAAGTATATGTTGACCTGTAGTTTCACTTATTATTGGGCTTCCGTATGATCGGCTCCAAATAATATTTCCGTATTCATCTATTTTCATAAATAAAAAATCTCTTAATCCTGAGCCTGGCATTGGCATCGTATAGCCAGCTATCACATACCCGCCATCCCAAGCATGACTTATGGTATTTATTTTTTCACTGGAAGGAGCAGAATATACTCGTTCCCAGCCGAAAAGGGGGAGGGCAAGAAGGATGAGGAAGAGAAAGAAGGTTTTATAAATTTTAAGGGGTAAGGCCATAGTTATTGTTACTCCTCTTCAGATCCTTTTAGGCCACAGTTGCATACTCTTCGGAGCAAACAACTTGCATTTGCGTCAAGGGTCACATCATAAGGAATCGTACCCGACACTTCTACAACTGTAACACCGGATTGATATAAATCTGAAGTGCCGTCTTTACGAACAACTCTGGCGAAAACGGTGTAAGTATCATCGTTGACATCGACACTGTATTCTCCATTATCGGTGACGCAGGCTATAGTAGTATCACCAGTCGAATGCGAGATTAGCATCACATCTCCACAGTCAGCTTTTGCATCTCTGTAATCGCAGTAAACATCGCCTTTGATTTCGACAGCAGAGATTGTAACAGCAACAACCATAATCATTAGAACAACGAGTATTGCTTTTCTCATAGTTTCTTTCCTTTCATTATAGACCTTACCCCTTTATTGTCAAGATAAACTTTTGCTTAAAAATCCGTTTCGGGAATAAAAAAAACCCGCACAACTTAACGCCGCGCAGGCAATAGTCGAAACACATGAAATTCTTCTTATGGTCGCATGAAAGCTACACCCCCCCCCGTAAAGCGTATTCAAAGGGGAGAAAAGCCGAGTTGTTTTAATTACCCTTTCCATTTCACACTAATAATAATCCTAATCTTGCTGATGTCAAGGTTTTTGTTGTTTCATTGCCTTTGCTCTCGTATTGGTTCGCCGAAAATAGCGTTTATATTGCGGTTGCTTTTTGCGTCGCTCCGGCGTATTTTTTTATTGCTGTTCAGACCTTTTCAATGTGGAGTTAATTATGAAGCGTGTGTTTCTTTTTGTAATGGCAATACTGTCCGTAACCGCCCTCTCCGCGCCGATTTGGCATTTCGACCAAATCGAGCGGGGGCATGCGCGATGGGAAGAATCGAGGCACTCGCAAAACCTTACCCCCCAAGGCGAACACGGTTTCGCCCGTCCTTCCGCATCCCCCTTCGATATGCCGGATTGGCATGCCTACCCGAGATTCTCATACCCCCATCATCTAACAAAGCTCTGCGAATTCTTCGCGGTCTGGCAGTTGATGGACCCCGACAGCGCCGAGCATGGCGGAATTATCGAGGCGGAATCCGGCGAGCTTCGCGATGTTATCCAAACGGACAACACGCAGGAGGTCGTCTGGGACTGGGCGTTCTACACGAACCGCTCCGGCGACGAAACATATCTCGAAAACATCGACTCGGCATGGGTGTATCTGGGCAATTTCCCCGCCTACATGGAGGAGCTTTCCGAAATCAGCCCCACTTTCACCAGCTACTATTACCGTGTCTGGAATTCCGCGCTGGGATTGCTGATGTGCAAGGGCTTGCGCGAATTTATAGGCGGGGATTATTCGGGCTACGAGGATTCGTGTTGGCTGGTGATCCGCGACCACCGCCTTCCCATGGACACGGAGTGGGCTTCGATAAACGGCCTGCACGCTCTGGTAAACGCTTTCGCGGCGGGATGTCTTTATCGATGGGGACTGGATTACACAACCGTCGAGTATTGCGACACGGCGGTTTCCATCGCGTATCAGGTGCAGGAGTGGATCGACCGCGACACGGCAGGCCATCTGGCATACTCGAACTGGGCGATGTCCAGCGGCACGGTCATATGGGGAATGATGAACTCGCGGTTCGCGGCCATGCCGGAGTCGCTGGACCCATGGCTCGACACTTACGGGCCTTTCATTCCCAACGGCATCGCGCCGCCGGCGACCTATGACCCCTATGTCTGGGACAACAGCTGGAACATTTGGTTCGCCAATGGTTTCCGTGCGATTTGGAATCTGACCGGCGAGTCAGAATATTACTCGAGATTCAGGATAATCCTCGACGACCTACTCGCACAGGACACAGACGACGACGGCGGAATTCCGGCATCCGCTGTCGGGCCGGATTATGAGGACATGACATGGATAAGCGCGTATCTGCTCCTTTACGCCATGGATTGGGTCATCGACTCCCTTCCGGAAATCGACGCCGGCGCGCTTAACCCCACGGTGCATATGCCCAAAGGCTGGGCGACTGCTGACGACACGGTTTATATCGTCGCCCGTGCAGGGAATTTCGGCAACGGCGCTCTGGAAGATGTCCCAATCACAATCACCCTCGATTGGGGAATATTGCTCGATACAACCGTGAATCTCGCATGGGGAGAGGTTTTCCCTACCGATACCTTCGCGGTCGTGCCGGGGGCGGAGGGAATCCATGTCGTGGAAATTCAGACGAACCTTTCCGATTCCAACCCATGGAACGACACTGCGCGCGTAGAATTTTATACAACTCCGATTCGCGGACTTTCCGGAACCGTGCTCGACACGACAATATCTGCGGGAATCGAGGCGAAGATATTTTTCCATCTGACTTTGGGCGGAAGAAACTACATCCTCGATTCCATCGAAACCAACGAAATAGGCGCGTATTCCATCGACCTGCCCTGCTTCGCCTACGATGTCGAGATTCGTCCTGAATTTCCCTACTGGGGCGAGGTTTTCCATGGGGTGGAGGTCGTCGCCGACGGATGCAATCTTCGGGATTTCCATCTCGAACGCGCGGATATGGTGGTTATCGAGGACGACGCCGGCGCGGAATACATCGACTACTATCAATTCTGTTTCGACACCATCGGCGCGACGTATCGGATTTGGAACCGCGATTCTATCGACGAGGTTCCCGAGGCGATTAGCGGCGAAATGCGCAGGCACACAGTTTTCTGGTTCACCGGCGACGACAGCTCGGCCACGCTGGATTCATCGGACATCGCGGCATTGAGCTACATCCTCGCAAACGGCGGAAACATAGTCCTTTCCGGGCAGGGGATAATGGAGGATTTGCACGACAACATGGCCTTTCTCGACCTTATTGGTGCGGAATGGCTCTCCTCCACCGGTTCGGCAGTGATGAACGGCGTCCCCGGCGACCCGATTTCCGGCGATTTGGGGCAGATAATGCTTCTCGGCGGCGGAAGCGCGGGCAACCAGCGGCATCAGGACAGATTGACACCTATCGCGCCGGCGGAGGGATTTTTGACCTACTCCACCGGCTCGGGATTCGCGGCGGTTCGCAAAGAACATCCCACCAGCGGCGGCAAAATTGTGTTCTGCGCTTTTGGAATCGAGGGAGTGCCTTATCCGGCGGTATCGAGCGCGTTCACCGACCGCATAGGCCTTATCGACGCCATTCTCAAATGGTTCGACCCGACCTACGACGTTCCGGAGAATGTGTTGCCGGGAAAATTTACGATTTCCGCCTACCCCAACCCCTTCAATTCCGCGGTTACGATTGCCATCTATCGTAGGGGTTTGATTAATCAAACCCCTACGATAGAAATTTTCGACATGACCGGACGAATGGTTGCTGTCATTCCCGACCATCCCCGTGGAAACGGGGATCGGGAATCCAACGGGGTGATGCAAAAGATAGATTCCCGTTTTTACGCGAATGACAGAACAGTTGTCTGGCAACCGGGCGAAAATATCGGCTCCGGAATTTACCTCGTCCGCGCCACCGTCGGCGATGAATCGGTTACGAAACGAGTCGTGTATTTGAAATAAATTTCCGTCGGGTGGGGTCTCTGACCGAAGAAACCCGTCTGGGCGCGCCCGGCTATTGTCATTCCCGTGAAAACGGGAATCCAGAGGGTAATGAGGAAATTCTGGATTCCCGATCAGGTCCTACGGATTCAAGTTTCGGGAATGACAAAATCCCCTAAGGCGGCTCAACCGCCCGTGGGGTTTCCTAATCGGTCGCCGGTTGACCCCTACGAATATATCTGGCGTCCCGACGAATTCCTCGGTTCCGGAATTTATCTTGTGCGGGCGAGGGCGGGGGGTGAGGGCGGAAATCTGCCAATTCGAATATCGCAGGCAATTTTTATCCTTCCTGAAACGAAAACCACCATTTGGGTGGAAAATTAGCATATATACCTCTTTCTATACAAATATCTTTTAATAGGCGCGATTTTTCTTATATTGTAAGCTCGGATGGCGTGAAGGCACATCAATAACGAAAGGCGAGCATGTCGGGCGAAAATATCGGAAAGGTTACAGCGGTTCGCGGAAGCGTTATCGAGGCGGTTTTCCCGAATTCTATCCCCGCAATAAATAATCTGATTCGCGACCGAGACGGCGAGATTGCGCTGGAGGTCGTTTCCCAGCTTTCATCGACCGAGGTTCGATGTATCGCCCTTACCGCCACCCGCGGAATTGCACGCGGAACTGAGCTTATCGATAGTGGCGCGCCGCTGATGGTTCCTGTTGGTGAGCGAATCAAGGGCCGGCTTTTCAATGTTTTCGGCGAGACGCTCGACCGCAAAGAGCCTTTGGGCGAGGGCGAAACACGTTCGATTCATCGCAGACCGCCCTCTATCGGGGATCAGATAACATCCTCGGAGCCTTTTGTTACTGGAATTAAGGCAATCGATGTGCTCGCGCCGCTCGAACGTGGCGGCAAAACGGGGTTATTCGGCGGCGCGGGTGTCGGCAAGACGGTTCTCGTGATGGAGCTTATCCACAACACCGCCGGACGACATTCGGGTGTGAGCATATTCTGCGGAATCGGCGAGCGAAGCCGTGAGGGGGAGGAGCTGTATTCCGAGGTCAGTGAGGTGGGGGTTATCGACGATGCGGTTCTGGTTTTCGGGCAGATGAACGAACAGCCGGGCGCGCGTTTCCGTGTTGGGCATACCGCGCTTACGATGGCGGAGTATTTTCGCGATGACGCCAAGCAGGATGTGCTTCTGCTTATCGACAATATTTTCCGGTTTGTGCAAGCCGGTTCGGAGGTTTCCGGGCTTATGGGGAAGCTTCCCTCGCGAGTTGGCTACCAGCCGACATTGGCATCGGAGCTTGCAGGTCTCGAGGAGCGTATCTGCAACACCTCGGACGGCTCGATCACCTCTGTGCAGGCGGTTTATGTGCCCGCGGACGATTTCACGGATCCTGCGGCGGTGCATACTTTCGGGCATCTCGGCGCGACGGTAGTTTTGTCGCGCAAAAGGGCCAGCCAGGGGCTTTATCCGGCCATCGATCCGCTCGAATCGTCATCGAAGATACTTACGCCTACGGTTGTCGGAGAGGAGCATTATTGGATTGCCCGCGATGTCCGTCGAACGCTTGCCGAGTATGAGAATCTGAAGGATATTATCGCTATGCTCGGTCTGGAAGAGCTTTCGCGCGAGGATCAGATGGTTGTGAACCGTGCGCGGCGGCTCGAAAGATTTCTGACACAGCCATTTTATTCGACAGAGCAATTCACCGGAATGAAGGGCAAGGTTGTCGAGCTGAAAGACGCTTTGGACGGGTGTCGGCGTATTCTCGACGACGAGTTCGAGGGGTATCCTGAAAGCGCGCTTTATATGATTGGCAATATTGACGAGGCGAAGTTAAAATGAGGTTACGAGTGCTTTTGCCAAGGGAGATTTTGCTCGAACGCGAGGTTACGAAAATCACGGCGGAAGCTCCAAACGGCGAGTTTTGCCTTTTGCCGAGGCATATCGATTTTGTATCGGCGTTGGTGCCGGGTGTTATGAGTTTTTTCGGCGATGAGGGTGAGGTTTTCCTGGCTATCGACGGCGGAATTCTTGTGAAGAAAGGTGCCGATGTAACAGTTTCGTCGCCTCGTGCGGTGATAGGGCGAAGGCTCGACGAGCTCGAAGGGGTTGTCGTGAGCGAATTTGTCAAGATCGACGAGAGCGAGCGCAAATCGCGCTCCGTGCTGGCAAAACTCGAAGCCGATATTGTCAGAAACTTCATCGAGATGGAATGATATGTCGATAAACCGCGATTCGGAAAGGCTTGCGAAGGAAATCGGGCGGCGCGGAGAGCGCAAAATGGAGGCTCGGAAGAGAAAGGACCGCGGTATCTGGTTCGGGCTGGGGATGTTCGGCATCGTGGGCTGGTCGGTGGCGATTCCGACAATCGCGAGCCTCGCAATCGGAATCTGGATAGACAGCCGTCTCGAAAGCGGGATGAGCTGGACGTTGATGCTTCTGGGCGCGGGCATCGTGATGGGATGCCTTAACGCCTGGTATTGGGTGAAAAAGGAATCGGGCGGCGAATAGCGCTGTTGCAATGGAGAAAGGCTTATGCCGGAAATTGGAATTCTCGGAGTGATATTGTCCTTGGCCGCCGGTGGTGCGGTCGGGTTTGTTTTTTTCGGCGGGTTGTGGCTGACCGTAAAAACAATGCGTGGTGCGAAAAACCCCGCGGCGCTTATGTTTTTCAGCCTCGTTGTTCGAATGGTTATTTTTGTGGCGGCTTTTTACGTCATCGCGAAATGGGGTAATTGGGTCTATCTCGTTATCGCTCTTGCGAGTGCAATTGTTGTTCGTATCGTGATGATAAGAACTGTTGCCAAAGATACATTCGACACCGAGAAGAAAACCGCAGAGGAGGCCGAGTAGCGCAATGAATATCAGTCCCGACAGCATTATTTTCTGGGAAAACGGCTTTTTCAAACTGAACGCGACCATCGTTTTCACATGGGTTGTGATGGCGGTGATTTTCCTGATTTCGTGGCTCGCGACGCGGAATATCAAGGTCGATACGCCCATCTCGCGCTGGCAGAATATTCTGGAGACGATAGTTCAGGCGATGCGCGGACAGATCGAGGACATTTTCCAACAGAACCCGGATATTTATTTGCCATTTTTGGGGACGATTTTTTTGTTTATCTCGATTTCGAACCTTCTCGATTTTATCCCCGGATACAGCGCGCCAACCGGCTCTCTGAGCACCACTACAGCGCTGGCGGTATGTGTGTTTTTCGCGGTGCCGGTTTTCGGGATTATTAAAAGAGGGGTTGGTTCTTATTTGAAGAACTACATCGAGCCTTCGCCTATGATGTTGCCTTTTAATATCATAGGCGAGTTTTCGCGCACGCTTGCGCTTGCTGTGCGACTTTTCGGGAATATTATGAGCGGAAGCATGATAGTCGCGATTTTGCTCTCGATCGCCCCACTTTTCGTCCCCGTGATAATGCAGGCGATGGGAATTATGATTGGCCAGATTCAGGCTTATATTTTCGCTGTACTTGCGGCGGTTTATATCGCCTCGGCGACGAGAGTTCATGAAACGGAAGAAAAAAAATAGCATAAGGAGGATATGTTGGACAACATCAGCATAATCGGAGCGGCCTCGGTGATAATCTCCGGGCTAACGATTGCGATAGGCTCGATAGCCCCGGCGATAGGCGAGGGGATGGCACTTGCGAAGGCTTTGGGAGCGATTGCGCAACAGCCGGACGAAGCGAACACAATCACGCGGACACTTTTTGTCGGCCTCGCGATGGTGGAATCGACCGCGATTTATTGTTTCGTCATCGCGATTATTCTTATCTTCGCGAATCCCTTCTGGAACTTCGTTGTTCAGCAGGCCGGAGGTTAATTCGTGCAAATTGATTGGTTCACATTGATCGCGCAGATTGTCAACTTCATTATTCTGCTCGTCGTGCTTCGGCTACTTCTTTATAGGCCGATTCTCAACGCAATGGACGAGCGCGAGCGCCGTATCGCGCAAAGAATCGCCTCTGCCGAGGAAACCAGAGCCAAAGCCGAGGAAATCGAGGCCGATTACATCGAGAAACGAAGTAAAATCGAGCGAGAGAAGGACGCCATTCTCGCCGAAGCCCGCGACAAAGCCAAAGAGCGAGCCGGCCAGATGCTCACGGAGGCGCGTGAGGAAATCGAGCGGAAAAAAGGACAATGGCTCGAAACCCTTCACCGCGACAGGGACAATTTCGTGAAAACCCTCGATAGAGAGGCTTCGACGAGAGTTCTTGCGACTTCGGAAAAAGCGCTTCGCGATTTGGCCGATGAGGGGCTAAATTCGAGAATCGCGGGGAAATTTGTCGGAAGATTGAAGGGTTTGCCGGAAGGTGAAATCGCGGAATTCCGCTCGGCGTTGCGCGATTCGGGAGGGAAACTCGCTTTGATAAGCGCTTTTGAGCTTGACGAACAGTCGATGAAAAACCTCGCGATTTCGATAAAGGAGCGTTTCGGCGAAATCGCGATAGATTGGCAAATCGACAGCGGGAAGATCGGCGGAATAGAACTTCGCGCGGGCGGAAAGAAGCTTGAATGGAGCATCGAAGATTATATCGACGAGCTAAAAGAGGCCATCCGTGCGGCTTTCGACGAGGCAACCCCGAAAACGACAGACAAGGCGAAGGCGGAAGATGAGTAGCGATGAGCGCGAAATAGCTGTAGATGCTGTCTTAGAGGGCGCTTTCGGACGTTACGACGAGATTTTGGACGCGAAAGAGACCGAGCTAAGGGTCGAGGAGGTTGGCGAGATTTCCTCGGTCAGCGAGGGAACCGCCTATATCACAGGCTTGCCGAATGTTCGCGCCGACGAGCTTTTGCGCTTCCCCGGCGGAAAAATGGGCATGGCTTTCAACCTCGAACCTGACCGCGTGGCAGTGATATTGCTCGATCATGCCGACGATATCGACGCCGGCGAGGAAGTTCTCCGCACGAATCGCATACTGGATGTTCCGGTTGGTGAGGGGCTTTTGGGGCGGATAATCGATCCTCTCGGACGCCCGCTCGACGATGGTGGCCCTGTCGCTTTCGAGAAACGCTACCCTATCGAGCGTCCCGCGGCGGCAATTATGGACAGAGCGCCTGTCAATGTTCCACTTCAGACTGGAATTCAGGTTATCGACGCGCTTATTCCAATCGGAAGAGGCCAGCGTGAGCTGATTCTCGGTGATAGACAAACCGGCAAAAGCGCTATCGCTGTAGATACAATTATAAATCAAAACGACAAAAATGTAATATCTATTTATTGCGCGATAGGCAAGGAAGTTTCTACGGTCGCGAAGGTGGTCGAAGATCTCCGTAAGGCCGACGTTCTTGATAAATGCGTCATCATGATCGCTACCGGAGAGGATCCGCCGGGACTGAAATATGTCGCGCCCTATGCCGCAACCTCTATCGCGGAATACTTTATGGAGCAGGGCAGGGACGCGCTCGTAATCTACGACGACCTTACGCGCCACGCTTGGGCATACCGCGAGCTTTCGCTTTTGCTTCGCCGCCCGCCCGCCCGTGAGGCTTATCCCGGCGATATTTTCTACATCCATTCGCGACTTTTAGAACGATCGACACATCTTCGAGAGGAGCTTGGCGGCGGCTCACTGACCGCATTGCCAATCGTCGAAACGCAGGCGCAAAATATGTCGGCGTATATTCCGACGAATCTCATCTCGATAACCGACGGGCAGGTTTATCTTTCGCCGAAGCTTTTCCACGAGGGCGTTTTGCCTGCCGTGGATGTTGGGAAATCGGTGTCGAGAGTGGGCGGAAAGACCCAACTTCCGGCTTATCGGATGGTCGCCGGAGATTTACGGCTGTCCTATTCGCAATTCGAGGAGCTGGAGACTTTCGCGCGTTTCGGCACGCGTCTCGACGAAGAAACGATGAAAACTCTCGAACGTGGTCGAAGAGTGCGTGAAGTGTTCAAACAGCCGCAATTCAAGCCTATTCAGGTGCCGGAGCAGATAGGCGTTCTTCTTGCCGTAACCGAGGGGCTTTTCGATTCGATTCCGATAAGGCAAATCGAACGTGCGAAAACAAGTGTGCGCGATGCAGTCATGGAGCGCCTTGGCGAGGTGTCGGATAAGATTATTGCCGGCGAGAAACTTGGCGAATCGGAAGTCAGAAGGATAATCGAAATCGCTCGCGAATCTCTCGAATGGGCCGAAGGAGAAAATGCAGACCTTTGAGGAGCTGAAAAGGAAGCTCTCCGCCACGGAAGATATGCGTTCCGTCGTGCGAACGATGAAGTCGATGGCGGCGGTGAACATTCGGCAGTATGAGAAAGCTGTCGAGTCGCTGGGCGATTACGCCGAGGTTGTCGAGATGGGGCTTTCCGTCCTATTGAAGGAAAAATCGGCGGTGGGTGAGGGGTTTGCGCACACAGGCAAAGGGATTGGCGCGGCACTTTTCGGTTCGGATCAGGGGATGTGCGGCCAATTTAACGAGAATGTCATAACATTTATGGAGAAGCACTTGTCCGATATGGGCTTAGAGCGGCGGGATATAAATGTCCTCGCGCTCGGTATGAAAGCCGCCGGAATTCTTAAAACAAAAGGTTTTGCGGTTGATGAACGTCACGAAGTTCCCGCCTCGGTAAATGGCATCAACGAATCGACCCGAAAAATTTGGATGAAGATACTGCAATGGCGCTCTGAGAGCGGCATCGGCGAGGTTTATCTCTTTTATAATCAGCCCAAATCGAAGGCCGCCTATGATCCGGTCTCGGTGCGGCTTCTTCCTATCGATAAAAAATGGCTCGATTTGCTTTTGGAGCGAAAATGGGAATCGCGGTCGATCCCGCTTTTTACGATGAATTGGGACGAGCTATTCGGAGCGCTTCTGCGGCAATACCTTTATATCAGCATTTACCGAGCCTTTGCGGAGTCGCTAAACAGCGAGAACGCCGCACGTCTCTCGGCGATGCAGGTCGCGGAGAAGAATATAGAAGAACGAATCGCTGAATTGACCTCGCAATATAACCTTCAGCGTCAAGGTTCGATAACCTCGGAGCTTCTGGACATCATCTCCGGTTTCGAAGCCCTTTCCACACAGAGCCGATAAACCCTAAAAATTGCCGATATTGCCGTTTTGGCGTCGATAATGCGCCGCTTCGGAATCCGCGCGATAGACGAGGTTTCGAAGCTCGTCGTAGCGGTTTGTTGTCGCGAAACCTTGCGAGAATGTTATGGGAATTGCGTCGGGGTGGTCATTCATCCATTCTTCGCGAAGTATGCGAAGTTCCTCGACCATTCTCAGCATTGCCTCCTCGCCGATTCCGGGAAGAAGCACCAGGAATTCGCTTAGGCCGTAACGCGAGATTATTCCCTCGGGGAAAAGACTTGTTAGCATCTTTGCGGCCTGTTTGACAATTAAGTCGCCAGCGACATAGCCGTATGTGTTATTGATTTCGCCGAGGTTACTTATGCTGATGAAAGCCACCGAGACCTTGCCGTGACGGAGAAGAAGCTCTTCACCGTTTGTATCGATTAAATTATCAAAGTATCTGCGATTGTAAAGTTTTGTGACGGGGTCGAGAACTAACTGCCGCGACATTTCTGTGAAAAGCTGTGCTCTTCTAATTGAAAGCGCGGCCGGTTCGGCGACCATGGAGAGGAAGCGCAAATCGCTCTCGTCGAGTTGGTGTGTTTCGTTCGATTCGCAATCGAGGACACCGATGACTTTGGCGTCGGCGATAAGCGGCACGGCAAGTTCGGACGTAACCCATTCGAAGCCTTCGAGATAGCGGGGGTCCTTCGACACATCCTTTGCGAGCGCGGCCTCGCCGTTGAGAACCGCCCAGCCTGTGAGACCCTTGCCGTAGGGAAGTTTCATGTTTTTGTGCTCTTGGCCGTAGCCCCACATCGCGCGCACATAGAGCATTTGTTCTTCGTCGTCGCCGAGAAGGACACTGCAGAAGGGCACATCGAGCGTCTCGTGGACGAGCCAAAGGATATTTTCGAGAAGCATATCGAATTCATTAACGGCGATAAGGGTTTTGCTGAAATCGTAGTAGGACAAGCCCTCTTTGATTCTGCCGTCGAGTTGTGCCAGCAGTTCTTTGTTTTGGAGTATCAGTGCGATTTCGTCGGCGGCGGCGAGGAGGAGATTTTGTGTGCGTTCATCGAGAAAATTTAGGCCGGTGCTGTAAAGGTGAATTATTCCCCAAAGCTCGCCTTTAATATTCAGCGCGATGCGGTGTGCATGGGTGGGACCCTCGTCGCGCAGGCTTTGAATGGGGTTTCCGGCCTCGGAAGACAGCTCTTGAATGGGGATGGTGTCTATTTTGAAGCCTTCCGATGGGAGTTCGAAGTTTGCGGATATCGCCTCGAAATCCGAGAGGGCGATCGCGAGATCAGCGGGGAGATTTTTCTCACCAATCATCCTAAGATGCATGCTGTTGTGGTGTTTGTAGATTGCGGCGCAACGCGCGCCGGTTCGTCTGAGAAGCGGGATGAGTGACTCGGATGCCGCGGTGTGAAGATCCGGCGCGGAAACAGCCGCCTGAGCTATTTCGCGGATAATCGAGAAATCGCGTCGTTCGGTCTCGAACTCGGTCTGTTTCTGAAGGAGGATGTTCCGTCTCTGCTGACGTGCCTCGTAGGCGGATTTCGCCGATTCGACAGCAAGGTTGCCGATTTCGTTAAGCCCCAAATAGGGCGCGGAAGGTAGTTCGAATTTCGCAGATGCTGTCGAGCGGCTTATTTTCAACGAGTAGTTTTGTATGAAAGCCGCCAAAATAAAAGTAAATGCCAGCGCGAGGACCGTGCAAAAAGCGACTAATGACAAAATGTCAGCAATTATATGGTTCAACGAATGCTCAGGAATAACGCCGATGAAGCTCGAAAACTCTGGTTTGAATTTTGCGCTAAGAAGGTAGAGCTTATCCCCACGAGGTTCGGCGGCGAAAAAGACGCCCTGATCTGATTTTACTGCTCGAAGATTACCTTTCCAAAAATAGATGCCGTGTTTTTTTGAGAAATTTTTGGCTATGTATGTATTGTTAAATTTTGCGCGAAAGAAATCGTCGCAACTGTAAATATTTACCCAGTGACCCTCCCAAAGATATAGGCCAACAATATCGAATTCTTCGAGATGATGCGGCCCGGTAGAATCCTCCGACATTTCGAGAAAACGGCTCAAACCGCCCTCTCGGAAGAAGTCGAATGCTCTTTGCTCGAAGAGTCGTGCACAACCCTCTGATATGGACCTTCTTTGGAGATATGGATTAAAAAAGAATATTGCGCTCGATATTAGAATAAAAGGAACAAAAAAGAGCAAAAACGTCAATATAAATGTCTTCGGATTCGTAGTATTTTTGGGTTCGCGTGAGTTCATGCTAATCTGTTAAGAAAGGTTCGCACGCTTTGTGCAATAGAGTTTGAGTCGAGACCGAAGTGTTTTAGAAGCTCCTCCGGTGTGCCGGATTCGCCGAATCTGTCGTTTATTCCGATTATTTTCATGGGCACCGGGCATTTTTCGACGACAACTTCGGCGACCGCGCTTCCCATGCCGGCGTGGCGCTGATGCTCTTCGACGGTAACTATCGCGCCGCATCGAGCGGATTCGATAATGGCCCTTTCATCGATTGGTTTTATTGTGTGCAAATCCACAACGCGGGCGGATATTCCCTGCTTTTCGAGAATTTCCGCCGCGAGAATGGATTCGTAAACCATTGCACCGCAGGCGATTATCGCGACATCGCCCCCCTCGCGCCGGACGATAGCTGTTCCGATTTCGAAAGGCTCATTCGGACTTGTGAAAAGGGGTATCGGTTCGCGACCGGTGCGAATATAGACCGGTCCTTCGACATTGAGAATAGCTTGGGAGGTGGCTTTGCGGGTTTGATTCGAATCGCAGGGGACGATAAGGGTCATGTTCGGCAGAACGCGCATTAGGGCGATTTCGCTCAATGCCTGATGGGTCGCGCCGTCCGGACCGACTGAGATTCCGCCGTGCGCGCCGCAGATTTTGACATTGAGATTCGGGTAGCAAATCGATGTGCGAATCTGGTCGAAACATCTTCCGGAGGCGAATACGCCATAGTTGGCCGTAACCGGTATAAGCCCCGCGAGTGCCAACCCTGCGGCCACTCCGGCGGCGTTCTGTTCGGCGATTCCGAGGCTGATGAAGCGGTCGGGGTATTTCTCCGCGAACCATTGGGTTCGCACGGAATCTGAGATGTCCGAGCCTATCGCCACCACGCGGCAGTTTGCGGCGGCAGAATCGAGTAAACCCTCGCCGAATCCGTCTCTGGTGGGTTTTGTCGCGACTGTCATGATAATCCTCCAAGCTCGCCCCAGCCGAAACCAAGCTCATCTACGGCTTTTCGAGCGCTTTCCTCGCAAAGCGGCTTGCTGTGCCATTCGACACGGTTTTCCATGAAGCCGACGCCCTTGCCTTTCACGGTCGAAAGGAGGATAGCGGTCGGCAGGCAGGAGGTTTCCGCGGCGTTTTGGAAAGCCTCCAATAATTCAGAAATGTTGTGACCGTCGATTCGAATAACATTCCAGCCGAAAGCACGGAATTTGTCGTCGAGACTGCCGAGGTTCATGACATCCTTGCACTCGCCGTCAATCTGAAGGCCGTTGTTATCGACTATGGCGCAGAGGTTGCCCAAATTGTGGTGCGGGGCGGACATTGCCGCTTCCCATACCGAGCCTTCGTCCAGCTCGCCGTCGCCGAGGATGCAGTAGGTGCGCCATTTCTCGCTCAAAATCTTTGCGCCGATTGCCAAACCTACGGCGATTGAAAGCCCCTGCCCGAGACTGCCGGTGGACATCTCCAGCCCCGGAGGGCCTTTGAGCTTGCATGGGTGCCCCTGAAGCGGGCTTCCGAATTTTCGTAATGTCCATAGAATATCGCGGTCGAAATAACCGGTCTCTGCGAGGGCCGCGTATAAAGCGGGCGCGGCATGGCCTTTAGACAAAATGACCCTGTCCCGCTCAGGAAATTTCGGATTGGCGGGGTTGTGTCGAAGAATCTTTCCGTAGAGGACGGCGAGAACATCCGCAATTGAGAGTGAACCGCCGCAGTGGCCGCTGGCGGCGTTATAAACCGACATCACGATGTCGTATCGAATGCGGCGTGCTAACTCATTTATCTCGCGAAGACTATCCATAAACTCTCCGAAAAACTTAAAGCAATCTTATAAATATAATGATTTTTCTCGAAGAGTAAAAAGGAAAACTTTGAAAGCAATCGAAGCCGCCTCAGAAGCGCCTTTCGGATAGGCCTGAGGGTAGTTTGCTCGTGCAATGTGAACTTTTTTAGAATTCGGCGCGGAATCCGAAATAGGGAATGCGTGGGAAATTCTTCATCTCGTCGTAATAAACGATGTCATTTTTCTTGTAATCGGGAGTTTTGAAGAGATAGTTTTCGTGATTGAAAAGATTGAGCACCTGCACGAACATGAACATATCCCATTTCTCGCGGTCAACCATTTTCCAGCGCATACCGATGTCGAAACGATTGTAGTAGGGGAGTCTTCCGCCGTTGAATTCGTCGCTATAAACCGGATAGTAGAAGGAATCGCCTTCCCAATAATAATACTCCAGCTCCCAATGGTCGAGTTCGGTGGTGGGTTGGCCGCTTCCGAAAGTGTAAACGGCGGTCAAATCGACTCGTGGTGAGATTTTGTAGCCAAGGGAAAAATTCAGGTTGTGCCGCCGGTCGAATTTTGGGGAATAATAATCGCCGCCGTTGATGCCATCGGTAGAATCGCCCATGCTGTATTGCACCCATCCGAGGCTGTAACCGAGCCATCCGCCAAAATTGCCCCATTCGCCATCGAGAGAGACATCGAACCCCGCCGCACGGCCACTGCCGACATAGAACTGGGTGCGGATATTGTCTTCGAGAATCAGAACGAAGGTTTCCCTGCCCACGAGAAGATTGTTCATATTCTTAAAATAGGCATTTGCCGAAAGGTGCACAGGCAAATGGTCTGTGTCGAACCCAAGGACGAAATGCTGAGCGGAACCGGGCTTGACATTTTTGTCAACCGGAATCCAGAAATCCAGAAAGGCCATGCCTTGGTCTTCCGCTGGGTTGTAGAGGTGGATATATTGGTAATATTGCCCCATCGCGAGGCGCAATGTGGTTTTGTCGTCGATCATCCGCTGGCCGGAAAAACGAGGCCCGACTCGAAAATAATTGCCGTTGAAGGCGAATTCGGAACGCAGACCGAGCTGGAATTTCCATAGGGCGTTCGGTTTGTATTCCTCCTCGGCGTAGAGGGCGATGAGAGAGGCGTTCGTGTAATTGTCCCACTCCTCGATTCGTTCAATAACAGAATCCCCGACCCAGTCCCAATCTTCGACGAGAATTTTGTCGTTGTTGCGGATTTCACGCCATTTGAGCATTCCACCAAAATTTAGGGTGTGCTCTTTCGAATGAAAATATGTCAAATCGCCCTTGGCGGTGACATCGCCGATTGTGTTCAGCCGGTCATAATAGCCGTCGCCGGACAGAAATTTAGCGCGGAATCGGCTTCCGGCGAGGACCATATGGCCGAAAAGCCGGTCATGGAAGATGTGTTTCCACTGGAGACTCGTGGTGAAATTGCCCCAGCGATACTCGAAATCGTCGTTGTATTCGTCCTCGTCATCGTCCTCGAAAGCGAGAACATCGTCACCGGAATAGAAGCTTAGAGTTAGCCTATCGCGCGGGGAAAACTCCTGGTTGATGCGTGATTGGAAATCGTAGAAGCTGTATGGCAATTTTTCTTCCATCATGTCGGCTGAGGCCATAAGACCTGTCGCGAGGTCAATCCATGTGCGCCTTCCGGCGGCCATAAAACTGCCATTGCCGACAGGGCCTTCGAGCAGAAGCTGACCTGACATGGCGGAAAGTTCCGCGATTCCCTCGAATTCTTTGCGGTTGCCGTCTTTGTTTGTAATTTCGAGAACGCTTCCGAGACGTCCGCCCCATTTTGCCGGATAGCCGCCCTTGACGAGGTTCGCCTCGCGGATAGCGTCGGCGATGAAACTGCTGGTTAGGCCGAAAAGGTGGGTTGGATTGTAAACCTCGATGTTGTCGAGGAGCACCATATTACCGCTGGGTGTGGAGCCCCAGATATAGAGGCCGGAGGAGTAGTCGGATATCGACATGACGCCGGTCATCGTCTGAAGGGTGCGGAACAAATCGGCTTCGAGGAAGCCCGGGGAGCGGAGAATGATGTCCTGTTTGACAATCGCGTGGCCGACATAGGGGTCTTCCATTCCGCCGACGCGCTGGGCCTCGACCACGACCTCCTCGCCGACGATGGCTTTCTGTCTAATCTCGATATCGATGCGAATCGGCTCGCCGGTGCAAACGATTTCGCGCGTAACAGTTTCGTAACCAATAGCGGAAATGCTAAGGGTGAATACCCCTTTTGGAACTCGGGGGATTGAGTAGAAGCCGTGAAGATTGGCCGCCGCGCCGTATGGTTCGCCGACGATTTTCAGATTCGCACCGGCTATGGCCTCGCCACTCGCGGCGTCCGAGATATAGCCGGAAATAACGCAATGGTCAGGTGTTTGAGCAATAGCGGCGAGGTTCAGCACCAGCAGAAGGAACGAAACGACACCGATTTTTTTCATGTTACTCCCTTTTGGGGGCGGTTTGCGGCTCCTGATTCAGCATCGCGACGAGAAGACGCTCGAAATTCGCCATTACCGACTTCGAAAAACCGGCAAAGGATTCCACAACAAGCCCCTGCGGCGAGATTATTACTGTCTGCGGAGTTGCGCCGCCGTAATAGGGGTCGAGCTGTTTTTCGCCCTTTTCGTCCGGAAGGATGACAGGGTATTTCAAATGTTTGTCTTTGATATATTCGATGACAGAGTCGCGTTCGCCGATATTGACCGAGATACCCAACGCCGCGATTCCCTCGTGGTCTGTTACGAGGCGGGAAAGCCATTCCATTTCTTCCTCGCAATGGTCGCAATCGGTGGAGAAAAACTGGATAACCAAAGGCTTTCCTCGGAAATCGCTTAGTGAGATATTGTTACCGGTGCGGATATCTTGTGCTGTAATATCGGGCGCGGGTTTGTTGAGAAGTTTTGCTCGCTGTTCTGCCCATTTTTGTTGAAGATCGGCCAACATTGCCTGACGGACATATTCCTGCGGCTTTTGCAGGAATGAGTTGATTGTGTCGGAGATAGCTTTATAGACAACATCCTCGGGCATTCCTTCGAGAATTCTTCCGATGGGCAGATGGAAAAAGCCGTCCACAAGCATTATGCTTGCGTCGGTGCCGCCTGCGGGGTTAGGTCTAATCTCTCCGAAAACGCCATAACGAATGCCGAGTATTCGATTGTATTTCCGTGCGACATCCTGAATGGCCTGTTTGCCGTATTTCGGGTCGGTTTGAATCGCGTTGGCGTAATCGTTTGGGTTGATTGGTTTAAATCCCGGGGGAAGATGCTCCACTAAATAGCGGAAAAGGTCGAGTGAATATTCGTTTCCGCCGGCAATACCGCGGTTTTGGAAGGGGACAATTGCAATCGTGGAATCGCCCTTTTCGAGCTTGGTCTCGATAACTTCGGCTTTAATAGTCAGTTTGGTATTTTTTGGGTCGGCATTAGTGCGAAGCATCAAACTGCTAACATCCTCGCCGACCTTCTCCGGTGCGACATATTCGACGAGAATGCTGTCTCGAAGACCTGGCGGGATTGTGTCCATCGCCTCTTCGACCGAGATGCAATCGCACAACGGACGAATATTTTCTATGATAAGCGGCGTTTTGCCGGTATTTTCGATGACGAACCAGACTTCGATTTTCTCTTTGGCGATAACCTTGCCGGCGTCGTGCTCTATAGGTGAAATGCTCATCTGTGGTGTGCCTGAGCAGGAAAGAACGAGCAATGCGATTGCGAATAGTAGCCCTGATTTTTTCATAATTATTCTGTTATGTTGATGTTCCCCCCCGCGAAAACAAGCACAAAAGCGCCTTCGCCGGGAGATAGAGTTTTTGATTGAATATAGTTTTGTTCGATTGAGTCCCATTTGTAGAGAACAACGTCCAAATCCGCTGTTGATGAGGTTTCGATAGCCGACAGGAAGCACTTTGGTCGGATTCCGCCGATGGTGTTCCAGCCGGTTCCGGCAGGTTTGGATATCGAGGTTAGCGGTGCACCGGAGATTGAGAGCAGTCTTGCGCTTTCATAGAAAACGAAATAGGCCTCGCCACCCTCGATTGAAGAAACGGCCTCATATTCCGACAAAGAGGGATTCCATCGCCAAACCTCGCCGACACGTCCGGGAAAAGCCGAATCAATTGACAATGTCCCGACTACCGGAAGCGATATGAAGTTCCATCCTCTGAACACCGGAATTTCAGCGCCGCCGCCCACCGGATAGGATAGCGCCGCGCGAATATCGGGAACTCCCCAGCCGATATTGTTGTTCGGCGAGGTTCTGTTGCTTGCGGTCATCATCAGCGCTTCACGGACATCCATAGGCAAAAGGTAGGGTCTCGCCTGAAGCAGAATGGCGGCCAGCCCTGCCGCGATTGGTGTTGATGCGCTCGTGCCGAAACTTGAGCCGTATGAATTTGTTGTGCTCGATGTCGCAGACCATACACCTGCGCCCATAGCGCAGATTTCCGGCTTGATTCTGCCATCCGCGGTAGGCCCGCGCGAGGAGAAACCGGCAATGCTTCCGTCGGCGTTTACAGCTCCGACAGTGATAATCGAGTCGGCATCTCCGGGGGCGACGAGGGTGTTGTAACCCATCCCTCTGTTTCCTGCGGCGGCTGTTATAACAATACCGTTCTCGGCCATTCTATCTGCGGCGATTGAAATCGGGGCGATATCGCCGGTCATCGAATCGGCGGAATACCACTCATAATAACCAAGGCTTAGGGTGATTATGTCCGCACCCAATGAATCGGCCCATTCCGCGGCGGCAATCCAATGATCCTCCTCGCCCGGGTATTCGAGATCGTAATGCTCGGTTCGCGCCAGAAGAAAACTCGCCTCGTGCGCAATTCCGATAAGATTACCCGGCGAATTACCCGCGATAATCGACCAAACCTTTGTGCCGTGGGTTTCGGTGGCAAGCGGGTCCCCCGGCTCGATTGTAACCACAGAATCGTCATCGACAAAATCGTAATAACCGAGGATATCAGCATCGGCCATAGCCTCGTGGTCGAGCTTGAAACCGGTGTCGGTAACGCAGATTAAAACACCCTCGCCATGGAGACCCAAACGATGAGCGAAAGGCGAATTTACGGTGGAATTTTGGGCAAAGCTATTGCCGTAGTCGGCAATTTCGACCATCTCATAATGGCCGGAAGGCTCTGGTGTGTAAATGCGTTTTGCGAGTGGGGAGATTCTTTCGACAAAGGGCAATTTTGCGATTTTTTCGAGGGCGTCCGCCTGCGCGGTAATGCTTACGGCGTTCAAAACGCGGCTTGCTACTCGAATCTCCGCGCCGGTGCGGCTTACCTCGGCAATGTATTCCTCGGATGGCGGTATATCGCGGAAATCTACGATATTGCCCTCGCCGCGCGCTTTGATTCTTCGGGTCATCGCGCGTTCGGACAGAGACTTTTCGGCTTCGCGAAGCGCGATAAATTCTTCAGTCGAGCCGTTCTCGAAACCCTTATCGGCGAACCATACCCAGTAGTTTTCGGCGAAACATGCCGTTGTAAAAAGTATCAAGACAATGAAAACGATTCTTTTCATAAGCATCACGATGATGAATCTCCAGGGACGGGTTTACCGAAAATGTTACTCCGGTTTCGGGTTATCGTTTTCCGGTTCCTTTTGAATCAAGATAGGCGCTTGGATTATTTTCGAGTTGAAAAAAACAATCTCTCTGTTGTCATCGGTTACAATCCTCGTCCACACAATGCCTATCATATCGACTTTGCCTTCGATTTCGTCGATTCGAATTTTATCGCCGATCTTGATTTTGCGTGCGAGCAACATCGCCAACCCCGCGAAAATTCCCGAGATGTATGGCAGAGCCGATATTCCGATGAAAACCCCTGCCAAAAGGAAAAGCCCGAAAGCGAGATATTCCCCCGGTCCCGGAATAACCGCAACAAGTGCGATTACGAAGGACATTACGATAAGAGCCTTGAAAAGCCTTTTCAGGGGGGATATTGCGGCGTCGGGAATTCGTGTCGAGTTTGGGTTTTCCTCATAATGGCGAAAAATCATATCCACAATCGCCCATAGAATTCTTGCGGCGAGATAGAGGAAGAATCCGGCCACTGCGAATTTGAGAAGGTCGAAAAGTATGCCGACCAGCTTTTTCAGCCAATCGAGGCTTGTCGAAAGCAACATTTGCGAATACTGCTGTGTCGCAGGGAATAGTGTGAAGAAAACGTATATCATCGCATACATCGCAAATGCGATAATGACCCATTTGAGTATCAGCAGGAATTTAAGAATGATGCTTACCTCGAGGCGCGCGGGGATTATCACCATTTTGCCGATGCTGATTCCGCGAAAACTCACGCCTTCGCGCTGAACCACCGATTTGGAGGTTTTGCGGAATAGCTTGTCGATGAGATAATACAAAATCAGCACGAGGAAGGGAAAAAGCACTCCCAGCGCGAGTTTGGCGAGGTTGTCGAAGCTAAGGGAGCGCTGACGTTCCGTGGAAATGCCCTTGCGGATTTCCCAATACCAGTGGTTAGCGAGTGTTGACAGGTCTTTTCCGGTGCCTGCAGTGTCCGCCGGAAGAACATCAATAACCTTAAGGGTTCTGCCGGATTTGCCGTTGAGTTTGCCGTGATAGACGATTGAAAAGATGCTGTCTTTTTGTTCAATGCGGAGTGAGTCCAGCTCGCCGTCGCGGTCGGTCATAATGTCCGCAATGGCGCGAGAGGCGATAGATGCCCTTTGTGTGGGCGAAAGGTTACCTTCGGGGCTGTTCAGGCAGAAGAGGACTGTCTGTCCGATTCGAACGCATGAATCGGATTCCGCTCCGAAAGCGGTTATTACTGCTATTAAAACTAAGACGAAAATTCTAATTCTCATTAATACTCCTCGAATAATTATAAAAAATAGGCCTTCACAAGGCCGATGTCAATCTATAATATTGAACCGAATGTTTCATCGGAGAGTCGCGGACACAATTTAATCTCTTGACCGTCAAGGTTCTATCTATATTTTACAAGGTTATGTTAGTCGATTCGCATGCACATATCGATTTTCCGCATTTCGCCACAGACCGCGCCGAAATGATTGACCGGGCATGGGAAAGCGGTGTCCGCACGATAATAATCCCCGGCGTGGAACGCGAAAGCAATCTGCGTAGCGTGGAGATTGCGGAAAAATATCCCCATGTTTGGTTCTCCACCGGATGGCATCCCCACGACGCCGACAAACTGGACATGAGCCTTTTGTCGAGGCTCGCGGGGCATCCGAAATGTGTGGCGGTCGGCGAAATCGGTCTCGATTATTACCGCGACCTTTCCCCTCGGGATGTTCAGGAGAAGGCTTTCCGAAAGCAAATCGAGTTTGCCGTGCATAAAAACATGCCGGTGATAATTCATATTCGGGACGCTTGGGAGGATGCGATACGCATTCTCGGCGATTACGACTGTCTTCGCGGGGTTTTCCACGCCTTCTCGGGTGCGGAAACCGAGCTTGAGTGGGCGAAGGCGCATGGTTATTATATCGGGTTGGGCGGGCCGGTTACTTTCGACAATTTCAAAAAAGGCGATGTTGTCGCGAAAATGCCGCCGGAACATATTCTGACTGAAACCGACTGCCCCTATCTTGCGCCGCAGTCATGCAGGGGCAAGCGTAATGACCCCGCCCATATTCGTGAAATTCTCGCGAAATGCGCAGAGTTTATGAAAATCGACGAGAAAAAACTCGAAGCGCAGGTCGAAAGAAATGTCGTCGAGCTTTTTAGAATCCCTCTGCCGCAATATTCGAATCATCCTGAGGCCGCAAAAAAGTCCTTCTCTCAAAACTTCCTTACCGATAAAAACATGGCGCGTAAAATCTCGGAAACAGCGGGCGTCGCCGATGTTTGTGTCGAGATTGGCGCGGGAAACGGCGAATTGACCCGCTTTCTGAAGGAGAATTTCACCCGAATTTATGCTATCGAACCGGACTGGGATAGAATCGAGAATCTTTTTCGCGAGGTTCCCGATGCTGTGATAATCCCCAAAAAGTTGCAAGAAGTAGATTTGCGGGGCATTGAAATTTTTGAGGGGAGAAAAGTAGCGGTGGTTGGCAATCTTCCCTATGGCGAGACATCCCCGATTCTTTTCGATTTGCTCGATAATCGGACTGCTATCCTTCGAATGACCGTAATGACTCAAAAAGAATTCGCGCAGAGGCTTTGTGCGAACCCTGGGTCGAAGGATTATGGCATACCTTCGGTGCTTTTTTCCGCCTTTTTTTCGATTATCGAGGAATTCGATATTCCGCGCAGATGTTTCAAACCTTCGCCGGATGTCGAATCGACCCTTTTGACATTAACAGGGCTCGAAAAGCCATTTATCGAGGATTATGAATTCGATGCATTTAAAAAGGTTGTGAAATCGGCCTTTGCACATCGGAGGAAAACAATCGCAAACTCTCTTCAGCACGAACTTTCCGGCGTTGATGTAAAATTGCTTCTCGAAAAGGCTGGAATCGAGCCGTCTTCCCGCGCGGAGCAGATTCCGGTGGAAACATTCGCGAGGTTGACGCGAGCTTATATAGAAGGCGGCAAAGCCTGATGGAAATCATTATCGCCCTTGTAATTCCGATATTTTTAATATGGTGGATTCTCGAATATCGCCGCCACAAGGTCAATGTCGAGAGAGTGCCTATTCGGATTCATGTCAACGGCACACGCGGGAAATCCTCAGTAACGCGGCTTATTGCGGGTGCGTTGCGGGAGGCCGGTATTAAAACTGTCGCGAAAACCACAGGAACTCTTCCGCAGTTTATTTTCGAAGACGGCACCGAGGAACCAATTGTCCGTCTCGGCCCGCCGAATATTCAGGAGCAGGTGGGGATTATACGCCGTGCCGCTAATATGGGTGTCGATGCGATCGTGCTCGAGTGTATGGCGCTTCAGCCCGATTATCAGGAGCTTTCCGAGCGGAAGATTGTCAGAAGCACGATTGGAGTAATCACCAATGCCCGCCCCGACCATCTGGAGGTTATGGGTCCGACCGAGCTGGATGTCGCGGATGCGCTTTCTGGAACGATTCCGCCCGGAGGCATATGCTTTACCGCCGAGCGCACAAGATTCGACCGATTGCGCAAGAACGCCGAGGAATTGAGTGCCCGAATCGTTCAATCCGACCCCGCGATTGTAACAGCTGAGGAAATGGCGGGTTTTAGCTATGTCGAGCATCGCGAAAATGTCGCGTTGGTTCTCGAGATAACAAAGCATCTCGAAATTCCCCGTGATGTTGCTTTGAGAGGTATGTATAAGGCCGCGCCCGATTTGGGTGCGCTTTTCGTGTATGAGATAGATTTTTTCGGCAAAAGACCGGTTTTCTATAATGGTTTCGCGGCAAACGACCCGGAATCGACCTCGGCTTTATGGGGACTTCTCGGTCTCGACCCGGATAAGAACAATCCGGTTATCGTTCTCGCGAACAATCGTGCGGACAGGTCGAGCCGGACTGTTCAGCTGGCGTCGATGTTGGTAAATCAGGTCAAGGCTGATTATATCGTTCTCGTCGGCACAAACACGAAGCTTCTTTGGGAGGAACTTGGCCGAATGGGTATGGAGATGGCCATGGTTGTGGATATGGGCGAAGAAGAGGTGGAGGATATTTTCGAGAAGTGTATGGAACTCACCCCTGGCCGAAGCAGAATAATCGGTGTCGGGAATATCGGCGGTATAGGACGTGAGCTTGTTTATTATTTCGAAGCGCGCGCCCTTCCGAAACTCCGTCACGACGACTCAGCGGACGGGGTTTGAAGAGATGAAATTCTTGTTTTTGGATGAATCGGACGACATGGGAATATGTCGGACAGTTGTGTTATTTTTCGTAAGGTAGATAGAGATGAGCAAGAGTCGATTCGCGGGTTCCAAGAAAAATTTTAGGAACAGACTCCTTGCGGGGGCTGACGGTTCTAGGCCAGCTGGGCGAGCTATATACCTCGTTTTCAAGGCGAGAGATTGTCTTCGCTTTTAAGTTAATTATATTAGTAAAGTGATTATGTCAATAGTAAAAATATTGATCTGTAAGGATAAACTATGCTTTGGTTATCTGTTGGAATTGGATTAGCGCTCTCGCTGGTTTTCGCGGAGTGGTTCGGGCTGGCGGCGGGAGGGCTGGTGGTGCCGGGGTATATCGCCCTATTCTGGAACGACCCTATGAAGATTGTCGGCACGATTACAATCGCTATGGCGGCATTCGGCACGGTGAAGGTCGCAAGCTCATACACGATACTCTACGGACGGAGAAAGCTCGTTCTTACTGTGCTCGTGGCCTTTGTTTATGCATGGATTTTCCGCTTCATAATGGGTGCAGGGGCGGTTGGAGCGCTCGGTTCTTTCGACCCTATCGGGTTTATTATTCCCGGCCTTCTCGGTTATTGGATGGATAGGCAGGGTATTCTCGAAACGCTTTCCACGATGGTAATCGCCAGTGTTATTGTCCGTTTGATTCTTATTATGGTGAATGGAGGTGACCTCCTTGAAGTGGCGCTCCCGACGAGTTAGTTTAGGCGCTCTTATCCTGCTTGCGGGGCTTGGAATAGCGGCTATGGCCGTTGTCGAGTTCTCGAAAATCAGGGTAAACAAGAGCTATTACGAAGAGAAAGTAATCGCGAGTCAGCTTGCTTTTCGTGCCGCCGAGGTTGTTCGTTCCTCGAAAATAGGCGTGCAGATTGTGATCGATCCTATTGCAGACCGCAATGCGACAGGTCTTATCGGCGATCAATTCACGATTATCACTACCGACCGCGGAAGTCTTACGGCGAAGCTCACAACGACGAATCCGAACTGGGCGGCAGTAATTGTCGATATGCTTCACGAAGCTGGGGTGGAAGCCGGCGATAAGGTCGCTGTCGGATACACCGGATCGATGCCGGCATTAAATATAGCCGCACTTGCCGCAATACAGACAATCGGTGCCGAGCCGGTGATTATTTCCAGCGTTGGCGCATCTATGTGGGGTGCGAATAATCCCGAGTTCGCATGGCTGGATATCGAAACACTGCTTTATGAAAAGGGTATTTTCAGATATCGAAGTGTTGCTTCGACGCTTGGTGGGCGAGGAGATGTCGGCGGCAATGTTTCCCCTGAGGGAAGGGCGATTCTTCGCGCGATTATCGAACGCAACGGTGTCGAGAAAATCGAAGAACCCACTCTCGATGCCAACATCAAAAGGCGTGTGGAGATTTATAAATCGCATCTCACAGAAGGCGAAAAATATGCCGCATATATCAATATCGGCGGCGGCCTCGGGTCGATTGGAAGCACACAAAACCTCGTCCCAATCAAACCGGGGGTCAATAAACGTATTCCCGATGCAAATTATCCTCTTCGAGGCGCGATGATCCATATCGGCGCGATGGGGACGCCGATTATCAATCTTACCGACGTCTCAATTCTCGCTAACCGATATGGGTTGCCTATCGCTCCCGAACCATTGCCCGATATTCCCCATGGCGATGTCTATTTCGAGAACCGCTATCGGATGCATCTTGTTATTCCGGCGTTCATTATATATATCGCCCTTGTTTTTGCAGTCATAAGAATCGATCTCAATACGATCCTTTTCGGACGAAAAAAGAAATCCTCGCAGTCGTAAAATTGGGGCGTCGCGCGGCCATAGGCCGCATAGGATAGCCGGAAATATTTTCCGGCTATCCTATGCCTTCTTCGCGGGAGCTTTCGGAAAATGTTTTTCCGAAAGCTTTTGCGAAGAAGGCGCGACGCCCCAATGTTTGCATATCCGCTAAATTTTCCTTGCCATTACAAGTTATTTCAATATAATCATGCGCAATGGCCTCGAAGGCCTTAACTAAATTTCTTAATCGCTTGATATGCAACGTGTTGAGAAAAATATCGACAGAGACCTCGGCTACCGCAACCATGTCTTCGGCGGCCCAGGTGGCACTTTTTGCTAAACCAGCAAATATTCCCCTATCATTTTATTAAATAACGACTTACCAATTGGAGGTCCAGATATGAGAAAACTTTCAAGGGCGGAAGTTGCCGCTATTAATGCTAATAATGTTCATGAGGTTTTGGGCACGGTGATGCTTGCCGACGGAATGGATATGGTTGTAGATCTCGATAAATCACAGGGGCAGATGCTCTACGATGCAAAAGCGCAAAAGCCTTATCTCGATTTCTTCAGCTATTTCGCGAGCAATCCGATTGGCCATAATCATCCCAAAATGACAACACCGGAATTTATCGAGCTTATGGGCAAAATCGCTGTTCATAATCCCTCGAATTCCGATCTTTATTCTGTCGAAATGGCGAAATTCGTTGCGACTTTCGCACGTGTGGCGATGCCGGAAAGTATGAATTATCTATTTTTGGTCGCTGGCGGAGGGTTAGCTGTCGAAAACGCTCTCAAGGCGGCTATGGACTGGAAAGTCCGTAAAAATGTCGCGGCTGGCAAAGGCGAAATTGGAACAAAAGTGCTTCATTTCGAGAACTCCTTCCACGGCAGAACCGGATATACCATTTCTCTGACAAACACCGCAGATCCGCGCAAATATATGTTCTTCGCGAAATTCGATTGGCCCAGAGTTCCCGCACCCTATTGCGAGTTCCCGCTCGAAGGCGCTAATTTCGACACTACAATCGATAGAGAAAATGTCTCGTTAGAAATGATCGAAGACATTCTAAAGAAAGACGCCGACAATATCTGCTGTATAATCATCGAGCCGATTCAGGCAGAGGGCGGCGATAATCATTTTCGTAAAGAATACCTTCTCGCGCTGAAAAATCTTTGCCTGAAGTATGACATCCTGCTGGTTTTCGACGAGGTTCAGACCGGCATGGGTCTAACTGGCGCGATGTGGGCATGGCAGAAAATCGGTGTAGAACCGGACATCCTCAGTTTCGGGAAAAAGGCGCAGGTGTGTGGTATTATTGCAGGATCGAGAATCGACGAGGTTGAAAAGAACGTTTTCCATGAATCGAGCAGAATCAATTCGACATGGGGCGGAAACCTTGCTGATATGGTCCGTTGCAGGAAATATCTCGAAATTATCGAAGAGGAAAATCTCGTCGAAAACGCCGACAAAATGGGTAAACTTCTTCTCAATGGTCTTCTCGAAATCCAGAGAAAACACCCGAAGGTGTCAAATGCCCGCGGTTCGGGGCTTATGTGCGCTTTCGATCTGCCGGATTCGTCATGCAGAAACGGTTTCATTGAAACATGCATGGAAAAAGGCATGATGGTTCTGCCATGCGGGACAAAATCCATACGTTTCCGGCCGAGCCTGAATGTCGAAAAGGAGCATATCGAACGCGCTATCGCCATAATCGACAGCGTTCTAAGCGAATAGCAAAACAATTAATTCGGATTACCCAAAAGGGCGGTTCTAATGCCGCCCTTTTTTTAATGTTGCTTTATCAGTTCCATTAAGCTAAAATATATTGATTTGATATTCAATATCGACACTCGGAGTTTCGGAATGAAAAAAATTATCCTGCTAATCATCATCGTCGGCGGAATCTATCTGCTATATAACCACTTCATCGCCGAACCCCGCCAACAGCTTCATGAAGAGACCGCTAATCTTTCCGAGGCCGCACTCAGAGCAAGACAAAACGAAGCTCGTCAGCTTCTGCGAATAGCCTACCAAAAGCAACAGTCCTACCACGCTCAGCACGGTAAATACACGAAGAATCTCGACGATCTGAAAGTCCAGACTCGCGGAACCTTCTACAAACTCGAAAGCAAAAGCGCTACTTTTACAAATTTCGAGATTAGGGCTATTGGCAACATCGACAACGACGGCATTCTCGATGTTTGGGTTGTCGATCAGAATGGAAATCCGTATAATCTTGTTGACGATGTAAAGAAGAATTGACGATTCGAAATGTCCTCGAAAGGCGACTTAGAAAAATTCGATAACCCCAAAATCGCCCGAGCGATAGCATCGTTTATTCCCAATCAGGTTCTCTCGCGCGTTGTCCGGAACCCCGAAAAACTCGATAGGGTTGGCGAAAGACGCACAGTTACCGCAATGTTCGTCGATATTGCGGGTTTCACGTCTTTCTGCGAAAACCGTGATGCCGAAGAGGTTATGCTTCTGCTAAACAGGCTTTTCTCATCGATTCTCGAACCGGTCGAAAAATTTTCCGGCGAAGTAGATAAATTCATGGGGGATGCCGCAGTCATAATTTTCGGCGCGCCGGTGGCTCATGAGGATGATCCACAAAGAGCGCTCGCCTCAGCGCTGGAAATAATGGCGCGGATTCAAGAATTTCAAGGGTTGCAGGTTTCTATCGGAATAAATACCGGCGAGGTTGTCGCGGGAATCGTCGGCAACGACAACCACCGCGAATACACAGTCATCGGCGACGCCGTAAACACCGCTTCGAGACTCCAAAGCGCCGCCGAGGCCGGCGAAATCCTTGTCGGAAAGGAAACTGTGCGGTTGGCAGGAAAAGGATTCCTTTTCGGCGAGGCTCGCAAGCTCGATCTCAAGGGCAAATCGCACCCGATAGAGGCTTTTCCCCTTCGTGGAATCTCAATCGAGGAAAAAAAAACTTCATCGGACTGTATAATCGGGCGTGAAAGAGAGCTGTCGGCTGTAAATGCTGTAATCGATGGCACAGCGAAATCCGCGGCGATAATCGGACCCGCTGGAACAGGCAAAACAACCCTGATTAACCGTATCACAGACGAAGCCATCTCCAAAGGCTATCGCCTAATAGATATTTCCGCGATAACATGGGCGGAGAATATCCCATACGCGTCGGTTCAACGCTTAGTTCGCGATATTCTCGGCGCTGACCCGCTTAAAAAACTTCGGAAACTCCTTCCAAAAAGTGCCGACCTTTTCCCACTGCTCTCAGGATTATTGGGTGCGGAAATTCCCGGAAGAGGGCGGGTGGAATATCTTTCGCCGGAAGAAAAACGAAAAGCCCTTCAGAGTTTGATTTATGAAATTCTCTCGACCGAGGGGCACAAATCCCCAATATTTCTTGTTTGCGACGGAATAGAAAATCTCGATCCCTCCACCGCGGAACTTCTCGAAATGGCAATTTCGAACCGCGAATTTCCAGTTGTTATAGCGGGCAGAAACTTCGGAGCGATTTCATCGGCTGTCGATTTTGTTGTCGAGCTGAAAGCCCTTTCCAAAAAGGATTCTAGTCCTTTGATACGCGATATTCTCGGCGCGGAAAAGATCGGTGCGAATCTTCTTTCGGCGGTTTATAACGAAACCGGCGGCAACCCGGGCTGGATAAAAGAGCTTTTGACCCTTATCTCGGAACGGGGCGGCATAACAATCGACAAAGGCGTCCACAGGCTGTCCTCAGCTATCGAGGGCAAACTGCCGAAGGGCATCGACGGCATCTACACCGCCCGTATCGACGCTTTCCCGCCGGATGCAAGGGAGACTTTGCGCGTCCTTTCCGTGCTTGGACAGGAATTTCCGAAGGATCTCCCTGAAGAGCTTCTCGATCCATCGATTTACCGGAGCGGAGGCCGAAATCTTGTCGAAATAGGCGTTTTGAGAGACCTTGGCGAGAAATATCGTTTTGAGTCCGTGCCGCTGATGAAGGCCGCCTATCATTCGCTTTTCCAATCCGTTAGAAAAAAGCTCCATAAATCAGCCGGCGAAACAATCGAAAAACGTTTCGCTGACAAACTCGAAGAGCGTTACGAAGAGCTTGCACGGCATTTTCGCCTCGGCGAAGACCCCCGTAAGGCTTTCGTCTATCAGAACCTCTCCGGACACAAACAGGAAAAGAGTTTCGCGAATCTTGAAGCCTTGCATTATTACAATGAGGCGTTGAGCATCGAAGACGCCGATGCCATCCGATGGGGCATTTGGCGAGAACTTCTCGGAACTATCGAAGCCGCGGGAAGGCTGTATTGGTATTCCGGCGATTTGGAAAAGGTCGTCGAGCTGAATGAACGTGCGAAATCCCTCGCGGAGCAAACCGGCGAAACAGTGATGATCAGCGACGCCGTTAACAGAATAGCCCTCGCATTTCAGGAAATGGGGCGGTTCGACGAGGCTGGCGAGCTTTATGAGAACCTTCTCGAAATGCTCGGTTCAGTCGAGGGGCAAAAGGAGCGGCTTCTTCAGGCGATGGCGAACTACGGCACCCTTCTTTCCGACCTCGGCAAGCTCGACAAGGCACGTGCGCTTTATATACGCGGTCTCGATCTTGCCGATGCCGAAACTGTCTCGGCAGGAGCCGCAAATTTACTTGGCAACCTCGGTTGGCTCGAAGCCCGAATGGAGAATTTCGATGCCGCAGTGGAGAACCTTCAAAAAGCCGGCGAGATAGACGAAAAGCTTGGAAATCTTCGCGGGCAAGCGATTAACTTGGTGAATCTCGCGCAGATTTTCCGCGCAAGAGATATGAAAACCGAGGAAATTGAAGCCTATAATCGAGCGTATCAAATTTTTGTAAGCATCGGCGATAGACGCGGGGAAGCGCTCTGCCTATCGAATCTCGGGGACACATCGCGAGAGACTGGTGATATCGAAAAAGCGAAATCGCTTCACCGCAAAGCTCTTAAGCTTGCCACCCAATTGCGCGACAATATGCGAATTGTCGATGCAAATTTGGGCCTCGCTTTGGATTATTTTGCCGAGGGCGAGGTTAAATCTGCCGTCCGACGCGCAAAAACTGCCCTTCATATCAGCATAGAATGTGGCGATTGGGAGGGGCAAATCGAGACCGGAATAGCGTTATTGAATTTTTATAACTATCTTCGAGACGAAAAATCCTTTGAAAAACTGTCGAAACAACTTCGGAAAATCATAGAAAACAACAATCCGGCCGCTATTTCGCGGCTTCCAAAAAAGGAAAAAGGCTGAAGGAGGACGATATTATGAAGAAGATGTCGATTTTGGTATTTATCACCCTAATGCTTACCCTGACAGTATTTGCGCAGAGATGGGAGCATATCGGCCCTGTTACCGAAAAATTTATCACGGTGAAGGTTCATCCGGATTTTCCCGATACGATTTTCGCAGTGCAGGAGGGGCACTCGGAGCCTTCGCACACGCTTTGGGTTTCGCCCGACCGTGGCGAATCATGGGAGAGAATAGGCGAATACAAAGGTGTCTCGCTTCATCCATCCTCACCGGAAACTCTATTGGTGAGCCTCGGAATTGGTTCCTTCTCCGATGGTATTTACAAAAGCAGAGACATGGGCAGAAGTATCGAGCCTGAAGCGCTGACATACATGTATTTCGCTTCCGGTGCGTATTACGACCCCACCGACCCCCGATGCATCTATTGCTGGGGGCAGGGGCTTGTTTACACGCGCGACAGCGGAATTTTATGGGATAGGCCATCTTTCCCTTCGATTCCCATGAATTATTGGGGAGTTATCATAGACCCGATGGAGAATAGCAATGTTTGGGCATGGACGAACACCGGTTTGGTAATACATTCGCGCGATTACGGCGGCGATTGGCCATATATGGAGGGTTATCCGGACGATGTCGCGCCTAACGATATGGCTGTATCTCCCATCGATTTGGAATATGTCTATATGGCTAATTGGAACGGGATTTCGAGAAGCCGCGATTATGGCGCAAGTTGGGAGGATTTCAGAATGCCATCACAGCCCACGAGCTGTGTTTGGGTTTCCGAGCATGATCCTGAATCTATAATCTTCGGCGGCGCGTATGGAGTTTTTAAATCATCCAATGGCGGCGAGACATACGATTTAGTCGGCGATTCTCTCGAATATGAAGTCCTCGACATCGAGGTAATTCCCTATGGCGGCGGATATCGAATTTACGCCGCGACATCGCGCAACGGCATTATGTTCGCCGAGACAAGCCCATTCTCAACAGGGCCGATGATTTCCGGCGCATGGCCGCCCAACGGCAAATGGGTGTCTTTGGAGGATTTCGATGTCAGAATCAAAATTCAGGACCCGGACGGTGTGGATGAGTCCTCGATCGTCTTCGAGGTAAACGGCACAGCATACACAACCGCGGACCCGGAGCTTTCTTTCGAGGACACGGTTTTAATTTTCACAGGGCATTTCGATGACGGCTCAAATGTCGAGTGCGAGCTTATCTCCGCCGAGGACGCGCTGGGGAATCCATCGAGTGTTCTGCCCTACAATTGGCTCTTCAAAATCGACAGAACACCGCCACGCGCGACATATATCAACCCGCATCCCGACGACACTGTCTCCGCGACACCGTTTCTTTTCAAGATGCATCTTATCGACGAACGTAGCGGCCTGAAACTGCCATCCTTCGTCGCGACTTTCAACTCCGTGACAGTCTATTCGAGTTGTATGTCATTTCTCTTCGATGCCGACACGGTTCTTATCGACTTAAATGCCGCGGGTCTTACACTCGAAGAGGGTTTGACTATCGAGGTCGGCATCTATGCCGAGGACTCGGTTGAAATTGGTGATGCCAATGCTCTCGACGATGAATGGGTTTTCTATGTTGCGAGTGCGGGGATAGGCTACCGCGAACTTCCGCTTTCGCAGAGGCTTCGAATCTCACCGAATCCTTTTAATGCGGCTTGCAGAATCGAAACACCTGAAGAATATCGTATTTATGATGCATCGGGCAAGCTAATAATCGAGCGAAAGGCAATGGAACGCAAGGTTTGGGACGGATGTAACGATATTGGTATGCCGGTGCCATCTGGGATATATTTTATCCAGACCTCCGGCGGCGAAAGAGCGCGGATTATACTTCTGCGATAGTGCGCGCCCAGCGTTCGGCGAGTTCGATTGCGGCTTTCATGCTACTTGGATCGGCGACATCTTTTCCTGCGATAAGAAAAGCTGTGCCATGGTCGGGGCTGGTGCGGATAATTGGCAGGCCGAGGGTGGCATTGACACCCTTCTCGAAAGCTATCATCTTGAAGGGTATTAAAACCTGATCGTGAAACATGCCGATAAGCACATCGTAAACAGATCTGATTTGCCACAAAAATGCTGTGTCTGGCACAATCGGCCCCGACACATTATAGCCGCGCCCCGAAGCGATAGTCATTCCCTCGACAATTCTCGTCTCCTCATCGCCCATTATCCCGGACTCGCCGCCGTGCGGATTAAGCGCTAAAACTCCAACGCGCGGCTCTTCGATGCCCTCGAATTTTTTCAGCGCGTCCGAGGTAATCGCGATCGTTTCGGCGATGAGTTCCGGTGTAACAGCTTTAGGAACATCGCGCAACGCAATATGCCGCGTCGCCGGCACGACCCTGTTCTCCCCCGCGATGAATGCCATCACAACGCGGGGAACACTCGCTAAATCCTGCAGAATCTCAGTGTGTCCCGGAAAATCATGCCCGGCCATCTGAATCGCCGCTTTCGACAAAGGAGCTGTAACCAGAGCATCCGCGCGCCCCTCCATACATTCACGCGCGGCCGTAATAAGCGAGCGAAAAGCAAATTCCCCACCGACGGGCGTCGGGGTTCCGAAAGGAACAGAGCCGCAGAGTTTCGGTGCACCAAGAAACTCTATCTCCGCCCCCGAATTTTCCTCTCTAATAGAAGCTAATTCCATAATCTCTGCGGCCCATCCGTAACGACGGCCAAGTTCGGCGTAAAATTTGGGTTCGCAAGCGAGGATAAAGTGAATGGGCATCTCGCGAAGTGCGAGAACCGCTTTGGCCGTCGTTTCGGATCCGACGCCCGCGGGATCGCCGAGACTAATTGCGATACGGATTTTTCCGGTCATTTCAGAAGCACGGCCTTTCGAGTGAGAGACATATCGTCGGCGGAAGCCCGTATCCAGTAGATTCCGGAGGGGGAGTCGCCCAAATCGAACGTTATATTGTGATTTCCGGCGGAGAGTTTTTCTATCTTGCGATGTTGAACCAATCTGCCATCGATGCCGTAAACTTCTATCTCGATATCGGAATCTTCTGGAAGGGCGATACTCAACGCAAAGGCCGAATTGAATGGGTTCGGAACTGTCGGGCCGAGAGCAAAAACCTTCGGAAGCACCGCCTCGCCGATATTGCATCCAATATAATATACTTCGCCGAGGTAATATTCCCACTCGCCCACTAATGGCGCATCTGAATAAACATAACGACCGTCCGGTATGCTGAGATAGACCTCCAAAGTCTCTGATTCGGTGTTTTCGATTACGGAAATTCCACGGCCGTTAGTGATATAAACGCTTCTATCGTAACTTACGCTGGAGTTCGGGTTGCCCTCGATAATCTCGAGTTGAAGTGTGCAGGAATAGGGGAAATACGTTCCTGTGGTGTCGAAAATATGGAATTCGATGGAATCCAGAAGCGCGCCGACCTCACAGCCGCAGGGCAAAATGTATTCGATAAGGGCTCTCGACTCGATCTGAATCTCGAACACTCCGACCATATCGTCGCCGGAATCGACGATCAACCTAAACGCCTCGGGATCGCCATTAGTAATGATGAAACTGCCCAATCCGCCGATTATCTCCACCGAATCCGGCGCGAAAACACTGCCGTTGTCGTTCGGATCGATTATTGTGATCGATGCAAAACCGTTGTAGGAGACATCTATGCCTTCGAGATTCATCACACCGAAAACCACGTTGCGGGGCTCCCATATCGGTTGCCATCTGTCGTATTCCAATGGGAACAGAACACCGCCGCCGGAGGGGTCGAGGAACATTAACGATGTATATGTCGGCAAAAGCGGCCCGCTGATTTCCAAATCGACCCGCCCTGCGGAGTCTTTCATTATCGAGATTATGGCGATTCCGCCCTCGAAATTCACTATCCCCGAGGGAGGATCGAGTTCCGCGCCGCCATCTGCGACAACCACCGCGCTTCCGGAATATCCGGCGTCGATAAGCCCCGCGCCGGTTCGTGCGGTTATCGTTAGCCCGATGTTCTCCATCGATGGGAAAACCCCCGCGCCGGCTGGTTCAAAACGGTATTGAATCGCTCCGGAACTGTCGGCAATCTCGAAACGAATCTCATATTCGTGCATAAAACCGATTAGCCCCTGATCGAACAGCCCCATCATCTCTGCGTCACGAGCGGCGAATCGAAGCGTCTCCGGCTGAGAATTCACGAGATAAAGCACATATCTGCCTTCGGTCATGTGAAGTCCTGTCTCGCCAGCCATGCCCGCTGTCCATGAATCCCCGGAGGCCGAATCTATAACTACCAGCGAAAAATCTGTGTCCTCAAATTCGAGAATTAACCAAGCGTCGAGAGCGTCATCGATCTCGCCGAGACCGTTTATCCCCTGAATTTCCAGCTTCATCGTATCGCCGACTATTGCGATATTCGGGCTTCGGAAGGCGAATTTGAGAGCAATATCCGGCGGAACAACCTGAATCGGTGTGTAAAATGGCACAACCAACTCCGGAACCGAGTCCGTTTCCGCGCCGATGAAGATGCAGAGCGTGTCCGGCTCGGAATCTGTCAGCATAAACCCGGCAAATCCGCCGGTTAATCTTCGCCACGAATCGGGTTCTAACACCACGCTCTCTGCGCCCTGTAAATCGATTGCATGTAACCGCACTTTTGTGCTACTATTAGAATAATCGGGCGTGGAACCGTTGAAGGCCATCGCATAAATCGAAGACGGCCTATCCTGGGCTATTCTCATACCATCGAAACGATTGACAAGCAAAAAGGGCGATTCGGAGGCAGGAACGACATAGACCATAAAAGTATCGCTAGGAGTCAAAGTGTCCATCAAAGAGTATGCGCGCACGCCCACAGTTTCGCTCTCGGTGTTATGGATAAAGAAGGGCGCCATGCCGTAGATTACCGGAAGAACTGCATAGGGCGCCGGTATCCTTGTGAATGGACTCATCACGCCGGCGCTACCGTTTGGGTTCGACTCGTAAACAACCTCGGCGACTGCATAATCCATCACTATTCCCGGCAAAAATGAAGGAACCGGTAAGCCGTCCGCGTCCGAGGCCACCGCCCAGTGAAGGTCGAAATTATTATATTGCGATGTGATTTTCTCCCCAAAAATTTGCCATCGTGTGGCAACTGTTCCGGAAGGAACAACCTCGAAAAGTATCGGCAGAGAAGACTTCATTTCACCAAAAAAGTCCATTGCGCGAACCGCAAAAAACCCCTCGCCCTCCGCGCGAAGCAAAGCCATGCCCATCTCTGCGTTTACCGGAATCTCCGAAATGTAACTGCCAGTGATGTCGGTGCAGAAAGTCGTGTCGATATCATAGCGCGACGAGGTCATAAAATGCGGAACCGCGGTGCCGCTCCAAGTAGAATCGACAGGTGCTCGAAGCGGCCTTTCGGCCTGAATGATCAATATCTGCGCGCCTCCGGAGGGAATCCAATAATCGAGTGCCATCGTTTTGTAAAGAGTGGGGTCGGGTGGAAGCTCCATCGCGGACATTATCGAAATCGGCTCGGAAACCCATGGATTCGGCAACTCGAGGGAGACGACAGCGGAAACGAAAACCATAAACAACACAAAAAACTTTCTCGACATAACTACCCCCTTAAATTTTCTTCAAACTCGCGCCATTTATCATCGACCCAAGCGCGCATTTTTTGCTGAAACACCTTTCTATCGAACCTCCGTGCGGATTGAAGTATATCCCCACGGTCAAAATCCATTTTTTCGAATCTCTCGACAGCCTCAATTAACGAATCCTCCGTCTGCTCCATGAAGAACACACCGGTTTTGTCCTCGATAACGCTTTCCCGCGCACCTGCGACGCCATAGGCAATAACCGGCCTGCCGGAGGCCTGTGCCTCCACCGGCACGATTCCGAAATCCTCGCGCCCCGGGAAAACCAGCGCACGGCAGGTCGAAAGCAATTCAGCTTTCGTTTGCGTATCGATACGCCCTAAAAACTTGATGTTCGTCCCGGCATCTTTCATTAATTGTGTGAGATGGGGACCATCGCCGGCAACATACAGCGGTTTGCCCATGCGCTTAAAGGCACTAATTGCGAGATCGACACGTTTGTAGGGCACCATTCGTGAGAGGCAAAGGTAAAAATCACCCTGCATACTGGATTCGACGGGCGTAAAATTTTCCAGATTCACCGGCGGATATATTATCTCCGAGTCTCTGCGGTAGAATTTCGAGATTCGTTTCTGAGTCTCATGCGAGTTGCATGCGAAATAATCGACACGATCGGCGGCAAGTTTGTCCCACATGCGCACATAGTTTAAGATTATGGGGTAGAAGAACTTAAATAAATCGCGCTTGAGAAAAAATCCGGACTGAGTGTAACCGTGTTTGTAGTCGAAATATAGCTCCCACGCTTGACGCATAGGGGTGTGGCAATAGGAGAGATGCAGAGTTTCGCTTCGTGTAAGAATCCCTTTCGCGACGAGATAACTGCTCGAAATTACCAAATCGAATTCTCGAAGATCCATCTGTTCTATCATCGTAGGATAGAGCGGCATGTAATATTTATACCAGCGGTGAATTCTCGGCAGACGTTGCGACCATCCCACCGGTCGGATATCCCAATCACGGAAATCCTCCGGAACGAAATTCGCGTCATAAACGAGTGTATAAACCGGCGCTTCGGGAAAAAGGAGCTTTATTTCGCGAAGAACCTCCTCCGCACCGCCGGATTGAATCAGCAAATCCTGAACTATTGCTATGCGTCTGTTATCTTTCATCACAATCTAATCTAATCAACTCTTCGTATATATCAAGAGTTTTAATTGCGCACTTTTGCCATGAGAAATTTTCTGCCCTTCTAAGTCCTTTTTCGGCGAGATTTTCACGCAAAGACTTGTCTAATGCAAGTTTAAGGATGCAATCGGCGATACTGCCGACATCCTCCGGGTCGGCCAGCAATGCGGCGTCTCCGGCAACCTCGGACATGCTCGACCGCATGGAAGTAAGAACCGGAGTTCCGCATGCCATCGCCTCGAGCACGGGCAAGCCGAATCCTTCATACAGGCTTGGGTAGCAGAAGAATTCCGCCGAGGAATAAAGCGCTGGAAGCGAACCAAAGGGTATATATCCTGAGAAAACGATCCTGTCCTCGAGATGAAGCCTTTGGACTGCCGCGAAAATCTCGTCGTAAAGCCATCCTTTGCCGCCGGCGATGACAAGTTTTAGACCGTCGATTCGGTCTCGAACCTCTGCAAAGGCCTCGATTAGCCTCTCGACATTTTTGCGCGGTTCGAGAGTGCCAACGAAAAGCGCGAATCTTTGTGGCAAACCGAATTTTTGCCGAAGCTCGGAAATCACGCCCGAATCGTCGATTCTTCTAAATTCTGGCGATGCGGCCTCGTGAATTACGGTGATTTTGTGCGAGTATTGCGGAAAAAGCCGCAGAATTTCTCCCTCGGTGAATTCGCTTACGGCGATTAGTTTGTCCGCACGGCGAAGCGAACTTTCCAAAAAGAGGCCGTGTGAGATTCTATGCAGAAGGCTGTGCTGTTTCGAAACGACTATGCTCGAAAGGTCGTGCACTGTCGAGATCGATTTGCAGGCTATTCGCGGTGGAATAAGAAAATTTGTGCCGTGAAAAAGTTCGATATGTCTCTCGCGAATAATTTTTGGCGCATCGAAAAGCAGAAAGGGTGTAGATTTGGCATAATCACGCTTTGGAGGGACTATTTCGAAATTGCGCGGTAGCGAAAAATCCATCTCGAATCGCCGATGTGCAAGCAGGAAATAGTCGTTGTCATTGTCGATCTCGCAAAGAGCTTTCACCAGATGGTAGGTGTAAGTTCCTATTCCGGTTATCGTTTTCGCAAGCGGCGAGCAGTCGATCGCGATTCTCATGCTTCACCTTTCAACACTGAGCGTGCATAATAAAAGGAATTGAGAAGATGCGCGATAGCTCTCAAAGGCCACCATCCGAAGGATTTTCCGCTCGGGCCGCCGTAGAAAAAGCGAAAGGGGAAAATTAGACTCTGCGCGATAAGATAAAAAAACGCTTTCGGTTTCGTTGTGATTGCAACTCCGCCGAGCGGCACGTCGCCGCGTTTTGCGAGAATCGCCCGCGCGGAACCATACCACTTTTCACGGTTACAAAGCTCACGGAAATTTTTTGGCAAAGCATGATAGACTATCGAATTAGGCGCGACTACGACTCTTTTCCCAAGTTTTCTAATCTGATGCCTTAGAAAATTATCCTCGCCGGCAGGAAGGGTTTCGTCGTAACCGCCTGCCGCGAAGAAATCCGAACGGTGTATCGCGCAGAAAAGTGTGGTTGCCATATCGCTGTCAATAACAATATCATAAATAGGCGTATATGTTCTGTCGAATTGTCTTCTATAAGCTCGCTGAAATCTGTCAGCATCGATTGGAATATCCTGCGATGTGCCGCAAATGCCTATATCGTCTGAACTCAGCAATGTGGTAATCACTCGCTCAAAAAGGTCATCCTGTTCGATAATGATGTCGTCGTCTGCGAAGATTAGAATATCTCCGGTCGATTTCTGTGCCCCCAGATTCCTTGCGCGTGAAGCAGGAGAAATATTCTCGATAATCACAACCTCATCGGGCGGAACAGTGCCGCGTATAAGCTTGTCGACGACATTGTCGAGTTGTTGCCTCCGTTCGGGTCTTCCGGCAGGGATGATAAGGCTTATTTTATTGCCGGCAAACAGATTGTCCCCTTTTGTGAAGCTTATCGTAAAGAGCAACGAGCCTCTCTGCGTCAGTTGCCCAATTAAAATCGTCCTCGACAGCTTTTTTGCCCATTTCTCCCATCGCTTTGCGTTTTTCGGGATTATTTGCAAGCTCGATAACCGCTTTCGCAAAATCCGACGGCTCGAACCCCGTTGCAATTCCACAACCTGTTTCGCGGACAATATTTGCGGTGGATTCCGAAGGGCTGACAATCACGGGAATCCCCGCGGCCATGTATTCAAATAGCTTGTGCGGGCTGGAGGCGTTGTAGTTGACATTGTCGTCGCTGAGGTGAAGCACGGCGACATCGCCTGCTGAAAGAACGCTGAATATTCGAGCATGCGGGATTCTGCCGAAAATCTCGATATTGTTCGACACGCCCAAACTTTCCGCCCTGCTCACGATAGCCTTTACATCCCTTTCAAAACCGGCACCGACTACCAGAAAAAGCGCGTTAGGGATCTCACGGACAATCTCCGGCAAAGCCTCGATAACGATAGAAATCCCCTTATCGAGCGAAAGAACTCCGAGATAGATAATCACAAATTTATCTTCGTATTTTTCTGCGAAAGCCGGATCGGGGGTTTCGAATCCATCGAGGTCGATAGTATTGCGAATAACCTCGATATTCTTCCCTGAAGAACCGTCGAGAATGACACGTGATTTGAACTCATCACAGCTAACAATGACTGCGTCGGATTTCTCGACAACAGATTTTTCATAACGAAGCCAGCGTTTAAGCCCTTTGAATGGGCCTTTAAGAATATCCAAAAGGGGAGTCCGCTCTTTCCAAAGCTGAAGAGCATAGGGATAATGCTCGTGCAAATCGGCAATCAAAGGGATTTTTCTATCCGTGGAGACCTTGAGCGCGGTTTTGCAGAGCGGCAGGTCGTGAATATGTAGAGATTCGAGCGAATTATCTTTCACGAATTTTTCGATGCATTTACGCCAATACGGACGAAACATCGCAATTGAGAAGATAACCGAATCGATTTTCCGTGCGAAAACAGAAGGCGCAAAAACCCTTCGGACCCGAATACTGCCGACGGTTTCTTCATACGGCTCTCCCTGCCTTCCGAGGCATAAGAGATGAACCGAGTAGGAAGCGGCATCCAATGCAGAGGCTTCTTTTTTGATGCGGATATCCTCAGGAAAAGGCTCTAACAGAACCATGCCGATAGGCAGTTTATTCATATCGCTCCACTATCGAACTTCCGAAAATATTTATTTTACGACCTTTGCGACGAACATCCGATGATAGGGATTTTCGAAGATTCGATATGTTTTCTCGATGCGAGTTCCGGCGTTTTCGAGTATGGCCATAACTTTTTTTAGTTCGAATCCGGGATTGTCCATCTCCCACTCATGTTCCGGCGGAACAGGCCGCCATCCACCGAATGGTTTTGGTAAAAGCAGATCGCCACAAATTGGCAGGCGAAAACGAGAATAAATTCGTCCGTGCGGAAGCGAAATCAGGACATACTTTTTCGCGACTCGACTTAGCTCGGCGACACATTTGGGAAAATCCTCGAAGGGCAGATGTTCAAGAACCTGAAAAGCGCAGACAGTATCATAAGAATCGTTGGCAAGTGGAATTTCACGGACATCTCCCACGATATCCGGTTCGAGTGACTCATCGAAATCGAGAGTGGTGGTAACTACATCGAGTTTAGTCAAATATTCAGCAACAAATTTATTACCAACGCCCACATCGAGGACATTCTCCGGTTGTGTTTGGATGATTTCGTGAATCTGATACCAATAGGAGGCAAACCTCTCTTTGGAATCATATACATGTCCGTAGAGCTTTTTATTTTGCATTACGTCCTCCGAACCTACCAAAGATTGTCTTCACTTCCCTAAAATAATCCAGATGAAACAACTTGTCGATAGTAAAAAGTGCGAGGACAAATATCGCAACAATAAAAAAGCCATTGAAAACAACTCCTGCAATAGTTGCTCCGGGAAGATATGTTCTGAGGAAAGAGAAAACAGCCAAAGCCCCAAGTCCGGATACCAACGATGGCCCACTTACAGCAGTAAACTCTTTCAGAGAGACATTAATATCTTTTGACAGTCTATAGAAATAATACGGCAGAGTCGCGACAAGACCGAGCAAAGCTGAAATCGCCGCCCCTGTAATACCGTGGGAGACTGTAAGAGGGTAAACCGTTATCGCCATAACCGCAAGACGCATGAAATTTAGATAAGAATCTTGTTTGGGTTTCCCAAGAGCGATGAAAAGAGGTCCGCAGGAAGATACAATCGAACGTAAAAGCCCGCTTATTGCGAGAATCTTCGCGGGCAGAACAATCGGTTGCCACTTTTCGCCGATGAAGACACCCACAAAATCCTCCACCAGCCCGATAACTAAAAGCATTACGGGGACAGATAGAATCATCATTAGGCGCAAAGTTCTAAGAAAACCGCTTTTGAGCCTGTCTATATCGTCCTTTATTTTGCTGTAAGTTGGGAATGCAACCCGTGAAATTGTTTGGGTCATTTCCGTTGCGGACATATTCGAAATCTTGAAAGCCATCTGGTAGAATCCCAGCGCGGTAACGCCGAGGACTTTTCCCACCACAACATCGTCGCCCTGGGTTACCAAAAATACGATAATACCCGAAACCCAGACCCACATCCCAAAGGAGAAAAGCGCACGGAAACTATCTTTGCGTATTGCGAAACGCGGCCGGTAATTTTGGATGATATACGAAGCCACAACCTGCAATACAGAGCGTGCCAAGAACCCGAAAACCAAAGCCCATGCGTTCCGAAGGATTAGCGCCGCTGTTATTGCTACCCCAAAATCGGCGATTGCGCCGCTGAATTCGTAGATGAAATCCTTTCGGAAATCAAGTTCTTTGCGAAAATATACTACTCCGGGATTGCGTAAACCGGCCACGAAAACCCCGATACCGAGGACTCTCATAAGCATGAATGCGTTCGGTTCGTCGAAGAATCTCGCGATAAACGGCGCGCCGAAATAGAGGATTAGTCCAAGAAGTAAGCCCCTGATTATCTGCACGACCCATGCGGTATCGAGATGATGTTCGATATTGCCGCTTTTTTGAATTAGTGCCTGATCGAAACCGGTTGTCGAAACGTTCTCCATTGCGGCGAGGGCGAGCATAGCAATTCCGAAAAGCCCGAAATCGTCGGGCGAAAGCAGACGTGCGAGAACCAGCGTCCGAATAAGCGTAAGAAGCCGGTTCGCGATTCGAAGCGAAAAGGACCAGAATCCGCCGGAAACGGCCTTTTTTGCGAAGCCCTCGCGGTGGATCGAATCGGTATGTATGTCTTCGGTCGAAATCATATGGCCCTTTCGGCTTTGCTATAGACTCTGAAGTCCTTCCGGTGTTGCTGTTCCCTTATTCTGCGGAATGAAATCCGAGGGTTTTGCACCGGTAACCCACAGAATTAAAACAGCAGATGCAATAATCACGCCTATCCGCGACATAATAGGAGCCAGAAACCAGCATCCTGCAATTCCTGAGCCGGCTATAATAATTATCAGCGAGAGCTTTGTCCATGGGTATTCTACCGGCATTAGCGGATTCCCCAACCTCCAGCTCATGAAAGCCATTGCGATGTAAGAAACAAGTGTCGCCCATGCCGCGCCGACGAAACCGTAGCGGGGAATAAGCCAAATATTTAAAAGCACATTCAAAATCGCCGCAAAGCCCGTAACTATGGGAATATAAATCGTGCGGTCGCGTGTCTGCATTCCGGCACCGAAAAAGAGGTTCATTGCCTCGAAAACCGCCGCAAGCGAGACCGGAACCAAAACAATTCTCGCCGAATGAAAAGCCTCGCCGACAAACAACTCGAAAAGCTCCGGCGAGATTCCCACAATTCCCACGGCGCAAATGCTCAGAATGCCCACCAGCGGTGTGAGAACCTTCGGGTAAGTTCGATTAGCAATTTCATTATTGGCGGCCAGCTCGAACATATACGGCCCCCATGCGAACCTGAAGGCGGTATAAAGCAAAAACACCACCCCCGCGATTTTGTAGCCCACAGAATAAATCCCCGCCGCGTCGAAACCGTCCATATAGCGTAATAAAAGCCTGTCCGAGAGGGTAAGCACGACAGTCGCGAAAGAGGCCGGCACAAAGGGAATCCCCCACAACAGCATCGACCGAACAAGCCGAAAAGGCACTCTCAACGTGATATATTGCCCGATACGCACAAGCAAAGGCGCGAGTATCAAAATGTCGGCGACTATTCCGGCGATAAGAATTCCGGAAACGCCCATATCATAATGTTTCAACAAAATGAAATTCGTTACTACGACGATAACGACCTTCGCGAGGGTATAGCCGACATACCCCGCCGGCTTTTTCTCCATTCGGAAAATGAGTAGGGAAACCAAAAGAATCGTATCGAGGCCTGCGTTGATTGCGGAAAGACCGACCAATCCACCTCTGCCGTGAACGCCGGTAAGCATTTGAGAAAGCGGAGATGCCAAAACATAAGCCAGCCCGATAATCGCACCGGAGCTTATCAAAACCCATATTAGGCAAGCGGAAAACAACTGCCTGCGATGCTCCTCGTCGCGCACGGTAACGAAATGCTTGAACAACGAGACGTTCATCCCTGTCATGCCGATAATCATCGAGATTGTAACGAAAAGCACCAGAAGCTGATAAACACCGTATTCTGCCGGCGAAAGGGCGGTAGTGTAAAGGGGAATCAACAAAAAGGCGATGAGCTTTGTGAGGATATCGCCTGCGCCGTAAAGGAATGTGTCTTTTATGAGTTGATTTTTCAGGGACATAATCGCCGATCGAGCTGAAGCTTTTCCGTGAAAACCGCCTTAGACCGCCTTTGTCGCGAGAAGGTCGTGAAGATGGACCAGCCCCTTGACCACACCGTTTTCGAGAACCGGCAACGCCGTGATTTTACGTTGTTCCATCAGCCTTACTGCTTCTTCGACGATTATGTTCGGCTCGACAACCACCGGATTTGATGTCGAGAATTCGACGAGCTTCATTCCGGAGATATCTTCGTGCGGATGCGCCTGTAAAAGCCTCCTCAGGTCGCCGTCGGAAAAAATCCCGCGAAGTTCGTTATTCTCGATAATAAGAACATGCCCAAACCTTCCGGTGCTCATTGCGATTATGCCGTCGAGCACAGATGCCTCGGGACTCACGACCGGCAGACCTTTTCCTGTGTGCATCACTTCGGAAATTCGCCTAAGCTGATGGCCTATTTTCCCTCCGGGGTGGAAAACCGCGAAATTCTCGCGTGTGAATCCGCGCTTCATCATTAACACAACAGCAAGCGCGTCTCCAACCGCGAGAGTCGCCACCGCCGAGGTTGTCGGCACCATACCGAAAGGCTCGTCACGCTCGTTCACAAAGGTTTCAAGCACGACATCGGATTCGCGCCCAAGCTCCGATTTCGGGTCGTTCGTAATCGAGATAATCTTAACTCCAAGCCGTTTAAGCGGCGGAACGAGATTAAGAACCTCGGGCGTGTTGCCGCTTTTTGAGATCATCAGAGCGCAATCATGACAGGTTATCGTGCCGAGATCGCCATGGAGAGCCTCCGCGGCGTGCACAAAGAAGCTCGAAGTCCCAGTGGAAGCCAGCGTCGCGGCGATTTTCCGGCCGATAATTCCGCTTTTGCCCATGCCGATTACAATCACCCTGCCGTCGCAATTCAGACAAATATCCGCCGCCTCGATAACGCTGTCCTCGATTTTGCCGATAAGCGCGCCTATGGCGTCAGATTCGCATCGAAGCAGTTTTGAGATAGATTTGCGCAACATTTAAAACTCCAATCCCGGCAACTCCGGAAAAGCGGGGGGCTTGCGTTTGAAATCGCTCGATTCGTATCTCGAAATCACTAAATCGATATTTGCCGGCTCAAAACCTTTAGTGATAAGCTCTTCCGGGTCGGTGCCCTCGTCGAAAAGAGCGTGGATAATTCGATCGGCCTCGGCGTATGTGATTCCCATCTCGCCCTCGTCGGTTTGGTCTTTCCAAAGGTCTGCTGTGGGGGTTTTCGCGATAATCCATTCCGGAAGGCCCATGTGCCGCGCCAATTCGCGCTCCTGAGTTTTCAGAAGCCCGCCGAGCGGAGTGAAAGCACAGGCCGCATCGCCCCACATCGTGAAATATCCCATAATCCGCTCTGTGCGGTTGCCGGTGCCGACAACCAGAAGGTTGCGCTCAGCCGAAATGTCGTAGAGATAAATCATTCGGACTCGAGCGCAAATATTTCCGAGACGAAGATTTGAAATGCTCGACCGTGAGGAAGCGATCGCATCGACTGCGGGTGTGATTTCTTGTATTTCGAGATTCAGGCCGAGATGATGTGCGATTTTGTGCGCGTCTTCGAGGCTCGAAGGATTGCTGTGGCAATACGGCATCGCCACAACATGGATTTTTTCCGCACCGAGCGCTTCTACTGCAAGCCCGGCCACCACCGAGGAATCCAACCCGCCGGAAAGGCCCATAACAACGCCCTTCGCCGAACTGGAAGCCAAATATTCCGCGATAAAATCGACGATTGACCTGTGTGCCTCAGATATTTTCATCGTCCTCCTCGAGGTAAATATCTCCGCTCATAGCAGAAATTCGCGCCTCGATGTCGGTCTCGCTGAAAAGCTCTCCAGAGCCGATTCCCGGACAGAAAGCCGCGGTTTTACGCCATGATTCCTCGTTGGCGAGATTATCCGGCCAAAAGGGGAAAGTTCTGCACTGGAGAGGTCTTTTGTCATAAACCTTGCACCCGATTTTTTCATCGAAAAAGATGCAATCGCCGTTAGGGAAGCTTTTTAGCACCACAAATTTGTCCACAACCTCGGTATAAAGCCGTCGGAATTCCTCATCGGGCAGTTCGGTTTTCTCGATAAGACGCTCGAGGTCGTGCCGCGAAATCCAAACATAACCGTCCTTAATTCTGCAACACTCACCGCAGAAAGCACACGCGAATTTTAGACCATGCTTATAAAAACTCATAAAAACCTACCAGCTAACTTGAAAAACAATTCAAAATCCATATAATCTAAATCTTAGTGAGAATCAGAAAGGCAACTCTGAATGAAAGTTATCAATTTGGCGAGCGGTTCTTCGGGGAACTGCTCCTACATCGAGGCCGACGGCACACGCATCCTTATCGACTGCGGCATTTCAGCCTCTGCGGCGGCGAAAGAGCTGGATAAGAACGGCATCTCCGCGGACTCCATTCAAGGCATATTTATAAGCCACGAACATCACGACCACATCGACGGAGCTTTCGCCTTCTCGAAGAAGTTCAAAAAGCCTCTCTATATGAATCTCGGCACCTATGCCGCAACGAATCACAAACTCAACGGCTCCGAAATCAGGCATTTCGCAACAGGCGATGTCCTCCCCTTCGGCAATGTTGACATCCAATTCTTCCCTGTTTCGCACGACACTGCCGATCCGGTGGGGTTCAGAATCCACTCCGACGAGGGCGAGATAGTCCACGCCACAGATTTTGGTATCGCCAACAACGGCCTCGGCGACTATTTCAATTCGGCGCGAATGATCCTGATGGATTTCAACCACGACATGGAAATGCTTATCAAAGGGCCTTATCCTATCTTTTTAAAAGAGCGAATAGCCGGCAACCGCGGCCATTTGTCTAACGAGGCGGCTTCTAAGTTTCTCGCGGAGCTTGAATTGCCGAATCTTGAAGCCCTCATCCTCGCTCACATTTCCAGAACCAACAATGTTCCCACAGTGGCTCGTGCGACTGTTATGAACGCATTCGCAAACCGTCCGCGGACGCCGAAAATTCTTACAGCGGATCAATACCGATCCGTCGCGGTAGAAACTTCCTAAATATCCAGCGTCGTTTCTTCAGGCTCGGAGCTTTCCTCGTCGCTCTCGACCACCCTCGCGATACCGGAGACTTTGCCGTCGCCCCTCACTCGCATTATACGAACACCCTGAGTCGATCTGCCGTAGGAGCTGATTTCATCGACCCGCGTGCGTATAAGAATGCCATCTGAGGCGATGACGATAATCTCGTCTCCCGGCTCGACAATAAGAGCGCCAACGACATTTCCGGTCTTTTTTGAAACCTTATGCCCGATAATTCCCATTCCGGCGCGGTGCTGAAGGCGGTATTCCTCGATGGGCGTGCGTTTGCCATAGCCGTTCTCGGTGATTGTGAGCATATCCTGATTCTCTTCGGTAACATTGAGCATCCCGACAACCTCATCGTCGCCCTGAAGGCTGATTCCATTAACACCGGCGGCGCTACGCCCCATAGTTCTAACCTCGCCCAGTTCGAACCGGATAGATTTGCCCTGTTTGGTAATAAGCACTATGTTTTCGTCGGCCTTTTCCACCGACCGAACGCCCATAAGCTCGTCGCCATCGTTGATACCGATTGCAATGACCCCGTTTTTGCGCGCATTGCTGAAATCTGCAAGATTGGTTCGTTTGACTCTGCCCTGTTTGGTGCAGAAGAAAATGTCCTTGTTTTCGTCGAACTCTCGGATACGGCAACAGGAAGCAATACAATCGCCGGAGTTTATATTAATAAGGTTAGCGATTGCGAGACCCCTCGCGATGCGCGAGAATTCGGGTATCTCGAAAACGCGCAGTGAATAGACCTTGCCCTGTGTGGTGAAAATGAGAATAATATCATGGTTCGTCGCTGTGAATAGGCTTTCGACGAAATCCTCGTCGCGAGTTGACATGGCGTTGATTCCTCGACCGCCGCGACGCTGACTGCGATAGATGCTCGCCGGTGTCCGCTTGATATAGCCGCGATGGGTTACGCTGACAACCACCTCTTCATCGACGAAGAAATCCTCTTCGTTCATCTCTTCGGCATTCGGCACGATTTGCGTGCGCCGCGGATCGCCGTATTTTTCCTTGATATAAGCCAAATCTTCTTTTATAAGCGCTAAAACCTTGCGTTCGTCATCGAGAATCTCTTCGAGGTATTTTATAAGGCGCAGTGTGTCCTCGAGATCCGAGACGATTTTGTCGCGTTCGAGGCCGGTGAGCCTTGCCAAGCGCATGTCGAGAATCGCCTTGGCCTGTCTTTCGCTGAGGTCGAGTTTTGACTGAAGCTTTTCCGAAGCCTCCTGGACAGTTCTCGATTTACGGATAATCTCGACCACAGTGTCGATATTCTCTATGGCGATCTTGAGGCCCTGAAGGATATGCGCTTTCTCGCGCGCCTTCTCGAGGTCGAATATTGTCCGGCGGATGATTACCTGCCTGCGATGCTCAATGAACTCGGCCAGCACCTGTTTAAGCTTCATCTCGACAGGTTTTTGCCCAACGAGGCCGAGCATAATGACCCCGAAATTCTCCGACATCCTCGTGAGTTTGAACAGCTTGTTCAGTGTAACCTGAGCATTCTCGCCGCGCTTCAGCTCGATATAGATGCGCATTCCTTGGCGGTCGGATTCGTCGCGAAGATCGGCGATAGATTCGATACGTTTATCCTTCACGAGGTCGGCAATCTGTTGAATGAGCGTCGATTTGTTGACCTGATACGGGATTTCATTGATGATGATAGCGTCTTTTCCGCTTTTCGTCGAAGGCTCTACATAAGCGCGCGCCCGCATCGTGATTGTCCCCCTGCCGGTTTCGTAGGCTTCTTTGATTCCGGAGGTGCCCAAAATCAGGCCGCCGGTGGGGAAATCCGGACCGGGTATGAACTGCATAAGCTCCGCTGTAGTGGCTTTCGGGTTATCGACAAGATAAACAAGCGCGTCGCAAACCTCGCCGAGATTGTGCGGAGGAACATTTGTGGCCATTCCGACCGCGATTCCCGAATTGCCGTTGACAAGAAAATTCGGAAAACGCGAGGGGAGAACCTCCGGCTCGGAGAGCGAGTTATCATAGTTCGGCACGAAATCGACGGTGTTTTTGTCGATGTCCGCGAGAAGTTCCTCGCCGAGTTCACGCATTCTGACCTCGGTATAACGCATCGCCGCGGCCATGTCGCCATCGACCGAGCCGAAATTCCCCTGCCCGTCGATGATTGTGTATCTCATTCGGAAATCCTGTGCGAGTCGGACAATAGTGTCATAAATCGCGGCATCGGAATGGGGGTGGTATTTTCCCATGACATCACCAACAACACGTGCCGATTTGACATAGGCTCGATTGTGAAGTAATCCCATGTCGAACATGGCGAACATACAACGTCTGTGAACCGGTTTCATGCCGTCGCGAACATCTGGAAGGGCACGGCTGATAATCGTGCTCATGGCGTAATCCATGTAGCTACGCTTCATTTCATCTTCGATATCGATCGGATATATATCGCCGAATGGTTTGTCGGTCATTTTTCAGCCTTTCGGAAGCTGTTTTACGAACTTTTTGACACTTATCCCCTCTTTGGGGGAGATTTTGTTCAATATAATATAGTAATAGAAAAAATCAAGAGCAAAATTACCTTTAAATCCATATTTTTGCGATATTTGAAGCCGATTTGAGCAGGTTCGATTCGATTTCGATTGTCTTGAGAAATTTCATAATAATTTACTTTGACCAAAAGCGCTTAATGGGCTATTGTATAGGCGATGCAAGAGGAAATCACCGAAATAAATGGAATTATCGAGCGGATAACCTATTCCAACGAGGAAAACGGCTATGCCGTTCTGCGCCTTCGTTTGGGAAGCGGGCAGATGGCGACGGTCGTCGGAAGGCTGGATATGCGCCGTCCGGGGGAATATCTATGTGCGAATGGGAAATGGATTTTTAATCCTCAATACGGCCGGCAATTCGAGGCGGAGTCCTATTCGATTGGTGCCCCGCCGGACAACGATTCGCTCATGCGCTATCTCGCCAGCGATGTAATCGACGGCATCGGCCAAGAAATGGCGCGGCGGCTGGTCGAGCATTTCGGCGGAGATTTCATGCGCATCGTCCGCGAAGAGCCGCAAAGGCTCACCGAGGTCGAGGGAATAGGTCGAAAACGCGCCACGCAGATTCGCAAATCACTCCTTAGCGAAGACCGCGAACAGAGAGCGCTTAGAGAGCTTTCCACGAGGTTGATGGGGTTCGGAATCGGCCCCGCTAAAATACGAAAAATCTACCGCGCCTACCGCGATGCCGCCCTCGATTATCTTCATCGCGACCCCTACCGCCTCATCGACGAGATAGACGGTTTCGGCTTTACAACCGCAGATATGATAGCCTCGCGGATGAATGTCGCGCCGGACTCGCCCTCGCGACTAAAAGCAGGCCTCGTTTATGTCCTTGAAAACGCTTCCGGCGAAGGGAACTGCTATCTCGAAAAAAGCGAACTGCTCGAGCAAGCGAGAAAATTGCTCGCCGTCGAAGGTGCGAAAATCGAAAATGCCTTCGTAAAATTAGCCGATTCACAGGCTGTGGTAGAGGAGAATGGCCGAGTCTATATCGCGAGGTTTTTCGATTTGGAATGCTCCGTCGCGAATGTGATTGTCGAATTTCTGCGCGCAAAGGGACGAAGTCTGCCAATCGGGACCATTCGTCGCGGCCTCGAAAATGTGCAAAAAGATTGCGATATCGAGTTCACACACGAGCAAAGAGGCGCAGTTGAGAACATTCTCAGCGAGAATCAAATTCAAATCCTCACCGGCGGCCCCGGCACGGGAAAAACAACCATCATTCGCGCGGTAGCAAAAATCGCAGATGCAAACCGATGGAACATCGCACTTTGCGCGCCCACAGGAAGAGCCGCACAGAGGCTCTCAGAAGCGGTTGATATGCCGGCATACACTATCCACCGTCTGCTAAATTTCCGCCCCGACCAGATTTCCGAGCTTGCAGTGCGGAAGTTGAACGTGGATTTAATTGTCATCGACGAGATGAGCATGGTGGATTTGGAGCTTTTCAGCGTGGTGCTCTCCGCGCTCGATTCCGGCTGTAAAATCCTATTAGTGGGAGATTCCGACCAGCTCCCCAGCGTCGGCCCGGGGCGTATCCTCGGCGACCTTATCGATTCCGCCGCGGTGCCGGTTGTCAAATTATCCCTAATCCACCGTCAGGCCGTAAAAAGCAGAATAATAGCCGAATCGCACAACATCATCCGAGGTCTTGTGCCCTCGATTAGGAACAACCCCGGCTCCGATTTCTTTTTCCTATGCGAGGAAGACCGCGAATTAGGCCTTCAGACGGTTATCGACCTCGTCTCGCATCGTTTGCCGACAAAATACGGATTCGATTCGAAACGAGATATTCAGGTAATCGTGCCGATGTATAAAGGTGTCTGCGGCGCGAACGAGCTTAATAAAGGCATTCGCGAGATTCTGAATCGCGGGTCATTAAATGACCCGGAAGTCCATTTTCTCGCCGGCGACAAAGTGATGCAAATCAAGAACAACTACGATCTCGGCGTTTTTAACGGTGATATCGGCATTGTGGCTTCGGTAAACCGCGAGGAGGAGGAGATTCATGTCGATTTTGGCCGATCGGGCATAGCCTCATATTCGCGCGAGGACCTCGCCCAGCTAACACTCGCCTATGCAATCACGGTTCATAAATCGCAGGGAAGCGAGGTGCCCTGCGTGGTGATTCCACTCTATACCGAGCATTTCATGCTTCTGCGAAGAAAATTGTTATATACCGCAATCACCCGTGCTAAAGAGCTTTGCGTGATTGTCGGCCAACCACGCGCGCTTGAACTCGCTGTCCAACGAAGCATCGAAGACCATCGCAACACAGGCCTCGCCGAAAGGCTTCGGAAAAAAATCGCACACCGGAACGAGATTCCCGAACTCGATTAACCCAAGATTTGTCAGAAATTCAGTGGAATCAACTGCCGAAAACAGTTCGCCACATGAAGAAGGCTATTGCGAAGAAAATGCCGGCGGTCAGAAGTTTGATTGTCGGCGTGTTCTTTTTGAGGAAATTTGTCAGCTGTTCGCTGGTCGTGCCGAAAAACACAACCGCGAAAACGCCAATCAGCGGGATTATAAACATCAAATTATACAGGAAAAGGTAGAAAACAGCCTTTGTTTTAAGTCCCGGCGCGCCCATCACATAGATAATTGTCGGAAGATAAACCTGCCCTGTGCAAGCCATCTCGAGGATGCTCACAAAAAAGCCGGTAGTGATCGAGGCGAAAACGATATTCCTACGCGCGCGCGGCTCGTTCTCTGAGATGATTACCTTGTGAATTCGCTTTTTAAGCTTGTCGGGAAGCTGAAGGGTCATCTCGGCGAACTCGCCCTTGCGGCTTCGGAAGAAATCATATATCGAAAGCACCCCGAGAGCAAGAACCAGAACACCTGTGGCCATATAAATCCATCTCGCGATGACATGAATGAATGGCAACGCTTGCATGAACTTCAAAAAGCCTGTGCCGACGAGAAAATATGTCAGGAATACCGATAGTGTGAAAGCGATGCCAACCATAAGTATTTCGCGGCGTTTACGATTAACCACGGTGAGGAAAGTAACGAAGAATATAATCGCTCCGAAAGCGCAAGGGTTTACGCCGTCGATTAAACCGGCACCGAGAACCGGAAGAATCTGGAAACGCTGGAATCGGGTGCGAATCCTCTCGTCGGCCTGAGCAAGCTCGGCTTCGGTTGCAATCCATACTGAGTCCATAAAAGCCGAGTTTTCCAGCTTAACCACCGCCTCTTCGACAGCGCGGAAACTTATCTGGCTCGTAACGAAATATGTATCCGGCAAGAAAATCGTCGGGGTCGCCAGATGGAGGTTTTCCGGCACTCCGAGGCGATAAGCCAACACCTCGGCGAGAAGCTTCGCATCCTTTTCCTCGATATTAAAATCGCGTATAACGAGCGTAGGATGGTATCTCTGCAGAAGTTGAAGGTCATAGGTTACCCTCGAACAATGCTGGCATCCGGGTTCCCAGAAGAAGGCCATTGTTACGGTTTGTATTGACTCTTGCGCGGCCTTTTGGAGCGTATCTTCACCCTCAGCAGGCTGAGACGACGTAGTATCGGGGCTCAAAGTGTCAGCGACTTTTATCTGCGAATGGGCGTCGTGATAATTGTTGCCTAATAGATATGTAAGGTAGGGCAAGAACCGCTCCGTTACCTCGTCTCCGCCGAAAACACTATCCCCGATGAAAACGACCGGGACCTCATTGTTCTCGTCGCCGAATTCACGTTCCATTTGAATAAGACGTTCGTAATTATCGAGATTGTCCTCGATTTCGTTAGTTTGAAGCGTGATTCGTCCGGGGTAGTTTGCGAAAATCGGCGGGAAATACTCCTCGATAACCTCTTTGCAGTGTTCGCAGGTCTTCGAGTAGAAAACGATGACATCCACGCGCTCCAGCGGCAAAGCCGTGCCTGCGATGCAAAACAGAAGCATTATTATAGCGAAGTTATATCGCATCAATCACTTAGACATCTCGTCTGTCAGAGTTTATTGCGGGCCGGAGCCTTTGACCGGAATAGTGAAAAACAGGGGGTCGCCCGGAATTCCCTTGGCTTCCAAAGTAACCGAAGCCTTAATATATGTAGCCGCGCAGTCATAATCAGTGCAAAGTTCGAGAGTAAGCTCGGTCGATTTGCCCGGCTTGAGTTTTTTGTCCTTCAGCTTCGGAACGCCGAAAACATCGGCGGTATAATCGATTATTTCAAGCTCCACTTCGGACTCGGTCGGGTTCTCGATTTTGAAAACCATCTGCTTTGGCGGATCCTCACCGCGCGGAATATCGAGCGCTCTCGGGACGACATTCAACGGCAGGCCGGTGCTGTCCATATCGGCGGAGAATGTTACGCGAATGCTTCTATTCACGGGGTCGTTGCTGTTGATAATGGCGCTTTTAGATGTTTTATGAAAATACCTCGCGCTATTGAAAACAACCGTAACCTCAGTCTCTTCGCCGGGTTCGAGTTGCATCTTTTTCATTGGGGCGTTGGTGCATCCGCAGGTTGTTCTGACGCGCTGAATTCTCAGCTCGCCCTCGCCGGCATTGCGGACTTTGAAAGAATGGACGAGGTAGTAACCCTCGGGTGAAAAACCGAAATCGAAGCGCTGTTCGGGCACTACTATTTCGGGTTGGGGGCCGGTCAAATCAACCGGAAATTCTTCGTCTTCGGTCATCTGCTCATTCTGAGCGAAAACCGGGGCGAAAAGTAGGATCATCATGATTGAGATCAATGTCCACTTCGCCATCATTTTCTCCTTGTTGAGAATTGTCATTTATGCAAAGCCTCTCCGAGAGCATCGAGAGCGGATTCTTTCAGAATTTCGCCGAAAGTAGGATGGGCAATAATCGTGTTTCGCCAATCATCGATTTTAATGCGGTGGGTTACGGATAAACTCGCCGCTGTGAGCATCTCAGAAGCACCTCTGCCCGCAATATGTATGCCAACGATGACATCGTCGCCGGTCGCGATAACTTTCGCAAAACCCTCTACTGCAGAGGCGGTTTTCGCCCTTCCGCTGGCCTGATAGGGGAACATCCCGATTTTGACCTCGTCGAATTTCTCCTTCGCCTGCGGTTCAGTTAATCCGACCGTGCCGATTTCCAGCGCGGTAAATGTCGCACCGGGGATGGCATGATTGTCTATGTTTTTTCCTGCGCCGAGCATATTCTCGACAGCGATTTCGCCCATCGCGCTGGCCCAATGTGCGAGAAAGGGGTCTCCGCAGACATCGCCGGCGGCATAGATTCCCTCTCCAGCGGAGAGCTTGGAGTCGATAACAATCGCGCCGCGCTCGATTTTCACACCTGTGGTTTCGATTCCTTCGGGAGGGGTCGGTGTGCGTCCGACTGCGGCAAGTATTTCCTCCGCTTCGAACCTTTCGCCGCCGGCATAGGCGACAACCCCCTCCGCTGTGCGCTCGATTTTATTTATTGCGATTCCGGTTCTAAGGGCGACACCCTCTGCGGCAAGCACTTTGGTTATCACTGCGACGATATCGGGGTCGAATCCCGGCAGAATATTCTCCATCACCTCGATAATTGTAACCTTGCACCCGAAAGTTGCGAAGATATGCGCGAATTCGCAACCGATAACGCCGCCGCCGATTATAATCATGCTGGAGGGCATTTTTTCGGTGTTTAGGGCATCGGTGGAGTCCCAGACTCCGGAGCCGCTCCAGCCGTCTATTGGAAGCACGCGCGGAACGCTTCCGGTGGCGATAAGCAAGTTATCATGCTCGATCTTCTCGCTTGAACCGTCCTTCGCAACCACCTCGACCGTGCCTACTCCGGAAATTTTGCCGATGCCGTCAGCCACGCGGATACCGTTGGTTTTCATAAGATATTCGATGCCCTTTACGAGCCGTTTGACGACGGTATCCTTTTTGCGGAGCATTCTAAGCCAATCGTGGGAGATTTCGCCCTCGAAGACCTTGTCCTTGGCCGCGTTGTGGAGGTCGTGCAAAGCCTCGGCATAGTGAAAATATGTTTTTGTGGGGATACATCCGCGGTTTGTGCAGACTCCACCGAGGGAGTCCTTTTCGACGAGAGTAACATCCGCGCCCAGTTGGGTGGCTCTAATCGCGGCGACATAGCCTGCAGGCCCGCCGCCGAGTATTGTTATTCTTTTTGCCATCGTTCTCCTTAGAGCAAATTAACTTTTCATTATAAACCATATTGCGCCGATGTCAAAGAAAAATCGAAAAGCTAAGATAATCATTGATAATGGGCGAAGAAAAAGATAATTTAGCGATATGAAAGTATTAGGGATAGAAACATCCTGCGACGATTCAGCGGTCGGCATTGTCGATAGCGGAAAAGTTCTCGCCAGCGTGGTGCATACGCAACAGGTTCACGCAAAATGGGGTGGCGTAATTCCGGAGCTTGCCAGCCGAGACCATGTGCGCACGATAATTCCGGTTATCCGCGAAGCGCTCAGCATTTCCGGCCTTTCGATTTCCGATATCGAGGGGATTTCGGCATGCAGAGGGCCTGGGCTTTTAGGGTCGCTTTTGGTTGGGCTTTGCGTTGGAAAATCGATGGCTTACGGTCTTGGAATACCCTTTGTAGGAGTGCATCATCTCGAGGGGCATCTTCTCGCGGCGCAAATTGGCGCGCATATCGAACCGCCCTATCTCGCGCTGATTGTAAGCGGAGGTCATTCGCACATCTACGAAGTTCCGGAAGCCGGCAATTATATTCTAATCGGAAAGACCCGCGACGACGCCGCCGGAGAGGCATTCGACAAAGGAGCGAAACTTTTGCGTTTGCCCTATCCGGGAGGCCCCTCGATTCAAAATGCGGCGACAGGCGGGAATCCTTCCGCCTTCGATTTTCCTCGTGCGATGCAGATTTCCGGCGAGACCGATATGTCATTCAGCGGGCTTAAAACCGCGCTTTTGCTCGAGGTCGAGAAGCACGGCGAATCCGCGATCGAGGGTATGACCGCTAATCTTGCCGCGAGTTATCAGGAAGCCATTGTCGATGCGCTCATATGGAAGCTTAACGAGGCGGCGGAAAAGACCGGCCATCGGAAAATAGCAGTGGTTGGCGGTGTTTCCGCCAATGCGAGGTTTAGAGAAAAGCTCGGGGAATTCGGCGATAGGAAGGGTTGGGATATCGCACTTCCGCCGATGGCATTTTGCACTGATAACGGCGCTATGATAGCCGCGGCGGGGGAGTTCAGGTTTCTTCGCGGGGAGGAATCGCCACAAGACATAACGGCGGTCAGCAGATGGCCGCTGGAAGACCTTTAGGAGAAGATTATGCTCGAACAGACGGTAAATTATCTCAAGGAAACAGGGATCGAAGATGTAATCCAAAGCGTTAAAGGCTATTGCCGGGCGGTTGGCGTGAAAATGCCGGAAAAGGCTGGTGTGAAATTAGAACTTGCGAGGCGCATGGTGCTTCCCAATCCCGGTCTTGACGAGTTTCAAGCACTTTCGGTGAGCGAATTGCAGGTAATAAAGCGGACGGTTCAGCGTGCAGAGGAGCTTCGCGAATATGGCGAGAGACTTGCCGCCTTCAGAGCGCTTATCGCCGATTGCGAAAACCATGTTCCAGACCAGAAACTCAGCCTCGTAGCGAAAGACCTCGCGATGAGGTTCCAGCCGGAACTTCTTTTGGGCGATTCTCTCTCTCCTTACGCCCTCGATGCGAGGTGCGAGAATTTCGCAAATGATTATCAATCATGTTATATCGCTTTCCACAACAGTTGGCATGACGAGAAGCGCAAAAATACGGCGCGAGTCGAAAAAATCGCCACATTGGCCTTAGCACTCGATACGCTCGACACGTTGATGGGTGTGGATGTTCCGCGTCAGAATAGACGAAAGCATGAACTTTCCGCTCTGCAGAATTTGTGTTCCTGCGAAGACCTCGGTTCACACCAAATAGGCTATGCCGCATTTTGTCCAAATTGCGGCCTTAAGTTTGGCGAGGTCTATGATTGGGTGAATCTGCCCAGATTCGAGGCCGAAGTTCGAAGACAATTGGAGGAGCATCAGGCAAAGCTCGCGCGAAGACTCGCGGACGACCTCATTAAGCGAGTGCCGGATGACCCGCTTACCGGAATAGTCGAGGCGATTTCCGTGAGCGATTTGTCCAAGCTTCCGAACATTCTTACCGACGATGTGGTCGAAGCGCTTAGGAAGATATTAGGCAAATGAGTGCAATAGTTGCGTTTCGACCTTTTTTGGACGAAATCTTTCGGCATATCTCGACTTCGATTATGAAATCCTTGACCAAAGGGTGTTCGTCTATTAAGTTATATTTATGGCTATCCTCGAAGTAAAAAGCGTAACGAAATCTTACGGCAAAGGCTGGACAGCTCTTTCGCGTGTCGATTTTTCTCTGCGCGAGGGGGAGTTCGTTTTTCTTGTGGGGTCTTCCGGGGCTGGCAAAAGCACCTTGTTGTCGCTTATCACCATGGAGGAGCGTCCGGATTCGGGAAAGGTTGCTGTCGCCGGTTTCGATTCCGAGACGATAAAAAACGAGGAAATCCCGTTGTTGAGACGGAAAATAGGGGTTGTTTTTCAGGATTTCCGACTTCTTCGAGAGATGACCGCATGGGAGAACATCGCATTTGCCCTCAAGGTAACCGGCCAACCGCGTAAATATATCAAAAAGCGAGTTTTCGAGCTTCTATCGATGGTCGGGCTTACACACAAAGCGCAGTCTTATCCTCATGAGCTTTCGGGCGGCGAAAAACAGAGAATCGCTGTTGCAAGAGCTTTGGCGAATAACCCGCTTCTTTTGCTTGCCGACGAGCCTACCGGCAATCTCGATCCTCGCGCTACAGACGAGCTTTTAGAGCTGTTTTTCGAGATTAATATGCAGGGGACTGCGGTTTTTATGGCGACACACAACACCGCACTTATCGATCTATCGCCAAAGAGGGTGCTGGAGCTGGAAAACGGAGTCCTTGTGGGCGACAGGTCGGCGGGGGCGGCATTGTGAGGGCATTTTTCTACGCATTAGGCCAAGCGCTGTCCTCATTTTGGAGGCGGAGTTTTGTAACCTTTTTGTCGATCACAACAATAACCATCGCGCTTGTGATTCTTGGTGCTTTTGCGATTGTAACATTAAATCTTCGAAGCACATTGGGAAGTTTGAAGCGCAAGGTTCATCTCGAGTTTTATCTTCGTGACGGCGCCACCAAAGCTGATGCGACAGGGTTTATCGCTATGCTCGAAACCGAGGAGGGTGTCGAGTCGGTGGAGTTTGTTACCGCCGAAAAGGCTCGTATCGAATTTATAGAGGAATATGGCGAAGACCTTCTGCGCGGTCTTCCGAAGAATCCCTTCCCGCCGTCGGTGCGTGTGAGATTATCGCAGGCATTGACAATGGGCGAGGCTGTTACAAAATTGGCGGACAAATACTCGAAAGAGAGCATTGTCGCCGAGCTTTCCGCACCTAATCGTATTGCCTATAGGCTTGCCAAGTTGAGCGGGATATCCCTTATATTGACTGTTGGCTGGGGCATAATCTTGCTTTTTGCCGCAACAATTATTATCACAAATACTGTCAGATTAGCAATAGCTCAGCGTGCCGACAGCATAGCAATTATGCAACTTGTAGGCGCTTCGAACAGTTTCATTCGTATGCCCTTCATTTTCGAGGGGGTTCTTCATGGTGCGGCTTCAGGCGGGCTTGCATGGCTTATTATTTGGGGTCTAACTGAGGCTTCGGCCTACATCCTTCCCGAAATCGTGCGTCTTCCTATATTAATCCATATTGCGATAGTCCTTCTCGGTGGCGCTTTCGGCGGTGTCGGAAGTCTTATCGCTCTTCGGAAATATCTTCGATATTAGATATTCTGGAAATTTAAATATCCGGTGAGTAGGTTCAAAACTTAACCGCCAATCGTGAGGGCGACGCCCCCCTTTCGCGCAGACGACTTTCGATTACATCTCTGCGGATTTGATGATTGCAATGACCTCGCCGGGCTGTTCGGCGGAGCGAAGACGTTCGAGCGTTTCCTCGAAACGAAGAATTGTTGCGATTTTTGGCCAGAGACGGTTGTAGATCGCATCGTCGTATGTTGGAGCGACCATTATTAGAAAAAGATCGACCGGAATACCGTCGGAAGCCTCCCAATCGATTGGATAATCTGTTCGTGCGAATCCGATGGCGATATCGCGGACATGCTCGCTTCGGACATGCGGCACTGCGATTCCGCGCCCGAGACAGGTCGGAGCTTTGCGTTCGCGGAAGATGAGGTCATTATATAATCTACCCTGATGCTGAATCACCTCGGAGGGCAATATCAGGTCGATAAGCTCGGCGATTATTTGCTCGCGCATATCACGCGGCGATGGAAGACAGGGCTCTTCGTCGGGGGGAGTGCATTCGATGATTTCCTGCCAAGCCATCGGTGCCTGAAGCTGAAGCCGGATATTGTCCACACCTATTATTCGCGATATTCTCGATTCCTTAGCCATCTTCGCTCTTAAGCCTCCGCGCAAGCATTTCGCTTGCGGTTATAAATTCGATTCCCCATTTTTCCAAATCCGGGAGGACACGTTTTATTGCAATCAAAGTATTTGGGCGGGCATGGCCGACAATCAGGACACCGTCTTCGGATTCTCGGCTTGACATTGCAAGCTCTATGAATTTCTGCGCGATAGCCGAGGTGTCGTCAACTACATCGATGTTGCCATTTTGACAAGTCGTGGGAATACTAAAGCCTTGCATTGTCTTCATTGCGCATGTGTATGGTGTTGTTCTGCTGTCGATGAAGAACAGGCCCGAGTCTTTTAACGCCTTGGCCACATTTTCCATTGTTTGCGCATCGGCAGTGGCTTTGCTTCCCATATGATTGTTCATTCCAACCGCGCTGGGAACCTGCTCGACAGCCTCCCGAACACGCTTTTGAATCTCCGCCGGCGGAAGTTTGATATAAACCGCCTTTGGGCCGGGGTCGTTTTTTGGGTATGCCTCAGGCTCCATCGGCATATGCACAATCGTCTCTATACCCTTATTCGCAAGCGCTTCCGCGGATTTTTTTGTGTGTTTCTCGAAAGGAATAATCGCGGCTGTGAAAGGAATCGGAAGGTCGAGAAACCCCTTTATCAAATCGAAATCAATATCGCCGAAATCGTCGATTACAAGCGCGACAGTGCCGGTTAAAGGCTTGTCGGAAAGCTCTCTGCGAAGAGTGATTTTCCGCATCACGATATCGCCAATTCCCGCAGAAATAACAACCTCCCTGCCGTAACGTGTCTCGACCGCATCGACAATATCTCCTCCGGCCTCGCGCCACGCCGCCTGAATAGTGTGATTCGCCATTCCAAGCGGAAAAGCTCTGCTTATATTGGCCGTGATATCGATAGCGTTGCCGCCGATTCCCCCAAGTTTCGCGCCTGTGCGAATTCTAAGCTTGTTTCGCGGCGCGCCGAGTCTCGCCAAAGCTCGATACAGCGATGTGTCGAGTAACTCTTCGGTAGCTTCGGGGTAAATCGGCTTTCGGACAGCCGTTTCGCCATATTCTGTATGTTGAACTGCCGCAGAGTCGCCTTGCGAGGGCGGAGGCGGAGGTGGAGTCTCGGCGATAACCGTTTCTTCACGATGCGGAAGACTTTTCACGATAAAATAAACCACTCCCGTCAAAATCACCAACGCGAAAAAAATTGTTAAGCCGATACCGACTCCACGTGGTGGTGTCTTTGAGATACGTCTTTTTCTATGAAGCGTGTCCGCCATTCGTCAATTACCCGTTTCGAAATAGAAACCCATTCCGGGATTTCTCTTGAATCCATATTTCATAACTACTTGTGCCGCAGTTTCGACCGAGCCGGAGTCTGTATCCGACCGCACAACTCCGACCGCCCGGCTCATCGTGGCCGCAGTATCGGGCATATCCCCGAAAAAGACGACGAAACCGCCATTCGGAACCGAGTCGATAATTACATATAATAATTCAGCGGAGAGTTCTTTGTCAACCAAAGTTTCGAAATATAGCACCGAAGTCGAATCACCCGATAAGTAAATATGTTCGAGTTTGTGCGGATCGATAACCTCGAAGGCTTCACCCGAAGGCTTTTGCATCGATGTTATTATTGCGCTCGTGCCGATAAAAATAAACCATCCTGCGACGATAATAGCCAGAATTTTCGCGGCAACACGAAAAAACTTCATCCTTCCAAGTTCACCGAAAAGGCTTAATGGTAGGAAAAAGACCGATGTGCCAGCAAAAAATGCCGCAAAAAAGAGCGCTCCGTAGATAGCCCCACCGCTTTCGAAAGCCCTTCCTGCGGCAATCAGAAAGGCGGGGCAGGGATTGAGACCGAGAATAAGCCCGAAAAGAATCGGGTGTGAAAGGAACTTTCCGCGCTTTTTGGCGGCGCAGTCATGTTCGATATGCCTTTTACGAAGGGCGTTGTAGATTATCAAAATAGCGAGGACGATATAAACCGCGCCCATCGCTGGTGTTTTGTGAGAATGATGAACATGTCCGCCAAGCGCGCCCGCAATCGCCCCAAAAGATATGTAGCCGATGAATTTGCCCGCGAGAAACCACAGAATTGTTGCGAAATTGTTTCTAAGACGTCTTTCCTCTAAGAAGAGATAGGGCAAAATCACCGGCATGCAGGTTCCGAGGCATGACATACCAAGAGACAGCCCCAAAAAAAAGCCCTCTCCGGCGGAAGCGACCATCAGCTATCCTTTTCCTCGGGGATGAAAATCGCGCCTGTGGGGCATATAAGAACACACGCTCCGCAACGGACACATTTTTCGGTGTCGATTACCGGCTTCGCATCGACCATCGATATTGCTTTGACCGGGCAGACTCTTGCGCATTCGCCGCAGGAGACACATTGCGCCGAATCGAGCACGGGAAAACTCGTGATCTCGAGTTCGGAGCCGGCGGAGTCGAATTGTCCATAGACTGGATAGATAACTTTAATAGGACAAACCTTCTCGCAAACGCCGCAGGAAATGCACTTCCCCGGGTCGATAACGGCTTTTCTATTCTCCATTGTAATAGCCTTTGTTGGGCAGTGAATCGTGCATTTGCCGCAACCGATACATTTTACGGTGTCCACTCGGTAGAACAAAACGCTTCCGACCGAAAGGGCTATTACTGCGAATAAAGCTAATATTGCGATTATAAAACGTGATTTCATTTTAGGCCTTTCTCAGCAAATCCGCGGTAGAGGGGAACCTTCGGGTTGCGCGAGTTTGCGCCTTCCGCCGGATTTTGTTTCGAGAATAACTCCTTGGCCCTTCTCGACATGGCCGATTATACACGCGCCTTTGCCGTAGGGGCTTTTTGCGATGGAGTTTAGCAAAGCGCTTGCCGACTTTTCGGGCGCGATGAAAGCCATTCTCCCCTCGGAAGCCATGAACAGAGGGTCATAGCCAAAAAGCTCACATATATTATGAACGGTGCTTTCGATAGGAATTTCCGCTTCATCGAGGACAAATTTTGTCTGCGATTGCGAGGCGAGTTCGAGCAGAATTCCGCCGAGACCTCCTCGTGTGGGGTCCCGCATGGCATGGATTTCAGCCGAATCGATGGAGTTTTGAACCATGGATGCAAGCGGCGCGCAGTCGCTCTCTACGGGGGGGTCGGCCTTCAGATTTTCGCGCAGAGCGATTATCGAGGCGGCATGTTGTGCGATAGGGCCGTTGACGATGATGACATCGCCCGGACGGACACTCGCCGGATCGATATTGATGTCGTCGCGAAGAATGCCGATTCCCGATGTCGTGATGTAAATGCCGTCGCCTTTACCGCGCTGAACGACCTTCGTATCGCCGCATACGATTGCTATTTCTGCTTCGACGGCGGTTCTCGCCATAGAGCGCACGATTCGTTCGAGAAGTGCTATTTCGAGACCCTCTTCGAGAATAAATGAGGCAGAGAGCATTGCTGGTTTTGCACCGGAGGCGGATAGATCGTTCACAGTGCCGCAAATTGAGAGTTTGCCTATATCGCCGCCGGGAAACTCGATCGGATCGATCACGAAACCGTCTGTTGTGAATGCTATTCGCGATGATGAGACGGCGCAGACCGCGGAATCATTGAGTTTCGACAGCATCGGATTATCGAAATGGCGCAGAAATAGGTCTCTGACAAGTCGCGTGGTCGCTCTTCCGCCCTCGCCGTCTATTAATCTAATTTTGTTGTGTATGTCATTCATCATATTAAGTAAACTTATGAATATAACTAATACCTATCAATATGTCAACCCCCGAGAAAGAATCGATTTCTGCTGAAAGGACTTGTCCTGCGCCAATGGAGTGTTATATTTAAAAAACATTGAGGAGAAGATATGGATGCTAATGAGATTTTGAAAAAAGAGGCTGAGGTTGTCGAGAAGTGGCTTTATAGGCTTATGCCGGATGAGAGCACTCCTCCGGTTGAGCTTCACAGTGCGATGCGCTATTCGGTTTTTGCCGGCGGGAAAAGACTTCGTCCGGTGCTCGCAGTTTTGGCATACCGATGGGCGGGCGGCGCGAGTGATGTTATCTATCCCCCCGCTTGCGCATTGGAGCTGATCCATACATACAGCCTAATTCACGACGATTTGCCGAGCATGGACAATGACGACCTTAGGCGCGGCAAACCCACAAGCCATATGGTTTTCGGCGAGGCTATGGCAATTTTGGCCGGGGATGCGCTTCATGCGATGGCTTTCGAGCTACTGGCGATGGGTGGCCGAATCGAGATTATCACGGATGTTGCCAAGGCTATCGGCACAGGTGGATTAGTCGGAGGGCAGGTTTACGATCTCGAGGCCGAAAATATTGAGCCTACGCCGGAGATTGTCGAGAAGATTCATCTGAACAAAACGGCGGCGCTTTTAACGGCGAGTCTTCGCGTGGGGGCGATAATGGCCGATACTTCCAAACGCGATCTTCATGCGATCACTGAATATGGCAAGGGAATTGGGCTAGCCTTTCAGATTATCGACGATATACTCGATATCGTTGCCGATCAGGATGAGCTTGGTAAGAATATCGGGTCAGACATCGAACATGGCAAAACGACCTATCCTGCGGTTTATGGAATCGAGAGAAGCCGCGAGATAGCGAAGGCTTTGATCGAGAAAGCGAAATCTTCGTTGCCACCCGACAAGGATAATTCGGCATTCAACGCCCTTGCAGACTTCATTTTTGCGCGTTCGCACTGAGGAGTTTTTTAATCGTCGAGGAATTTCGTCACCTCACCGCCAGGGATTGGACGGCGTTTGCCCGTGTTGATATCGAGCACATTTCCGGGCAGAATTTCGGCTGTGTCGGTATAACCGCGTTTTTCCCAGTATCCCGGGACATAGTTATCCATAAGTTCAATTTTGACAACGCTTTTTGCGGATTTATATCCCCACAGATAGGGCACGAACGCTCTAACTGGACCACCGTAATCCTCGGTTAAAAACTCGCCGTCGAATTCCCATGCCAAAAGGGTTCGCTCCATCCGTGCGATTTCCACAGGGATACTTGTGTCATAGATTTTGCCATGCGACCAAAAGCGCACAAATTGAACCTTCGGCGATGCACCGACAGCATCGAGTATGTCCGACAGCCTCACGCCGCCCCAAATCCCCCCGACCGACCATCTGGTAACGCTTGTCAATCTTGCATTTGCAAGGCTTTTCGGCATTTTTTGAAGGTCTTGCCATGTCAGGACGCTCGGTTTGTCGCAAAGCCCCGCGATTTCTATCTTCCAATTCTCTTTAACCAATTTCCCCGGATGGCCCTCTGTCCAGAAAACTGGGGTGTCCATATCGCTAAGTTTATCTAATCCCATTCTTCGTTCCTTTCCTGATCGATACAGGCTGTCTGCGACAAATTGCGAGAAAAAAAACACATGTCTTATATTTATTTATGCAAATAATACGAATAATTTGGTCTGTGTCAATGCGTCGAATCTTCGTTAGTGCACCCCCTCCGGGCGCCGTGCCGATTTTATGTCCGAATTTTGCCAAAATTCGGCCATAAAATCGGCTGGGGCAAATCGGCTTTCGAGCGGGCGAAAGGTTCTTTTTAGCCGAGAATTTTTATGCGGAAGGAGAATTTTAGCTTTGCATTAGGCCGATTTGCCCCGCACGACCCCATTTTCAGATGAGGAGCGAGACTTCGGAAAAAAAGAGGGTTCAAAATTTGGAAATTCGAGTCTTATCAAAAAGAGGGGTCGTGCACGGCGCCCGGATTTGCGAGCAATTTGCGAATCTCCGCAAGATCTTCCGGTGTGTCGATACCGATAAGCGATTTGGCGGCAGGTATTTCGATGCAATGAATTTTGAAACCGTTTTCGAGGGCGCGGAGCTGTTCGAGCTTTTCGGCAAATTCTAAGGGGGAGGGGGGAAGTTTCGCAAAAAGTGCGAGAAAATCGGGGCGATAGGCGTATATGCCGATATGTTTGAAGAAAACAGGGCGATAATCACCTGCGACAAAGGGGATTCCGGCGCGGCTGAAATAGAGGGCATTGGAGTTTGAATCGACAACCGCTTTCACTGTCGATGGGGTTTGAAGGTCATGCTCATCAGCAGGGGTTATAATTGTGGCCATCGGAGCGGAACATTCCCTCAGAGCGGATATAAGATCGCCAAGAATAGAAGGCGTCAACAAAGGCTCATCGCCTTGGATGTTCAGGACAAAATCGGGGCGATCTTCATTGGGTATCGATTCGACAGCCTCGAAAACCCTGTCGGAGCCGCTTTTGCAGTTCGGCGATGTCATTATTACCTCTGCGCCGAAAGATTCCGCTGAAGTTCTAATTCTCTCGTCATCGGTTGCGATAATCACGCGCTCTATTTCGGATGTTAATTTCGCGGCCTCCCAAACCCATTGTAACATCGGCTTGCCGGCGATATCCGCGAGCGCTTTCCCCGGAAGCCTTGTCGAACAATAACGAGCCGGAATTATCGCGAAAATCCTCATATTTTACTCCAGAATGAAATCAATTCCCTTGGGAGGACTGATTTTTTGGCCGGTATCTTTTGTGGATGCCTTTCCGAAAATCAGAACCACCTCATTTCCGAAAATATCCACCCACGAAACCCTTTTCGGAAGGAATTCGCTGTCGAGGATGGCGTCGAACCGATCGACATTGCCGGTGCCGTCTCTGCCAATAACCGAAACCCCGCCGTCTTTAGGAATGTAGCCAATATTGAAATCCTCGCGAAGACGCGCTATCAGAACTCCAATATCAGCGTAAATGAATTCTTCGATAGGAGTCTTTATCCCGACATCGGAGCCGCTGGTGAAGGTGTAAAGCGTCTCGCCGGTAAAAATTATCAGCTCCGATTCCGTTTCGAAATGGAAATAGGGATTATTCAGAATGAATTTCCCTTTCTCGGTAAGTGTATCGAAGGGGGTGATGTCGAGCCTCGTTATCTCAGAAGAAAAAAAGTTGCGCGCCGACCAAATATCGACAATCTGCTCCTCGTAGCCGGCAAAACAAGCGACGGCCGCTAATATCGTTATCAGACAAGCTTTTTTCATGATTTCAATATACCTCCGCAAACCCCAAACTCAAGATAATATCTCGCTATTTGACTTGAAATTCCCCGACTCGCTTTTATATTGCCCATATGAACAAACTCAAAATCAAAACACCGGCGAAGGTCAATCTTTGCCTTAAGTTAATCGGGGAGCGCTCCGACGGTTTTACCGATATATGGTCGATAGTGCAAACGGTCTCGCTTTTCGATGAGATCGAGATCGAAAAAACCGACAGCGGTCTGGGTTTATCCTCGAACGACCCGACCATCCCCCTCGATGAAAGCAATACAGTTGCCAAATCGTGGGCGGCTATGTGCCAAGTTGTCGGCATGGAGCTTGGCGCGAAAATCCATCTCGGCAAAAAAATTCCCCCTCAGAGCGGCCTCGGCGGGGGAAGTTCCGATGCCGCCGCCGTTCTGGCAGGAATCGACAGCCTCTACGGTCTCGGTATCGATATTGCAATGCTGAAAAAAATCGGCGCCGCGGTGGGAAGCGATGTGCCTTTATTTTTCGGCTCCGGCACCAGCCTTATCACCGGAAGAGGCGAGATCGTGCAAGATATCGAGTTGGACAAGGATTTCACCTTGCTTTTGATAAAGCCCCGCTATGGCATGTCCACCGCGAGGGCATATAATATCGCCAAAAAAGGCTTGACAAAGGGGTGGGCGGGGAATAATATTACGCCTTTACAGCCGCCGATGTCGGCTATCGAGGCTTGCAGAATCGGGAACGATCTGCAGAGAGCCTTCTTTAATGAATATCCGGCGGCAAAAAGCATTATTGACAAACTCCTGTCAAGAGGTGCCGAACATGCGGCTCTTACAGGAAGCGGAAGTGCTATATTTGGGCTTTTCCCCGATTCCAAAACCGCGATGACCGCTTCGGAAGGGTTTCGCGACATATGGCGGGAGGTCGTTTCACCGGTGAATATCAGTCTCATTTGAGAATATTCATCGTCGAAGAATATTTTTTTGAACGATGGGGTGTCGGCAAGCGGCAAGCCAACGGGCTTTGGACCCGTCATCGGAGGTTCGAATCCTCCCACCCCAGTAAATTTTACAAAACTCGAGGTTGAAGTGAAAAACCTGAAGCTCATCATCGGAAGAGCTAACCCAAATCTTGGGCTTGATATCGCCCACCGCCTTGGAATAGAGCCTTGCAGGACACTCATTACCAATTTTAACGACGGTGAGATTAGGTTCAAAATCGAGGAAAACATCCGCGGCATGGATGTTTTTATAATACAGCCGACCGTTCCGCCCGCCGATAATCTACTCGAGTTGTTGATTATGATAGACGCCGCCAAACGTGCCAGTGCAAACAGGGTAACAGCGGTAATTCCCTATTACGGCTACGCGCGTCAGGACAGAAAAGACGAGCCGAGGGTGGCGATTTCCTCGAAGCTTATCGCCAACCTTATCGTTAGCGCCGGCGCCGACAGAGTTCTTACGATGGACCTTCACGCACCCCAGATACAGGGCTTCTTTGATGTTCCCACCGACCAGCTCGTTTCGGACTTGCTTTTTAAAAGGCATATCATGAAGGAAATCCTTCCGAGTATCGGCGAAACCGACCGTAAGAAAGTTGTCATTGTAAGCCCCGATATTGGCGGAGTGAAAAGGGTCGAGACGATCGCAAAAAGGCTCGATATCGAGATTGCGGCCATATATAAGCGGAGGAAATTGGGCACTCTTCAGCCGGAAGCCCTAAAAATAGTTGGCGATGTCAAAGGAAAAACAGCGATTCTTCTCGACGATATAATCGACACCGCAGGAACAATGCGTGAAGCATGCCGCCTTCTCATAAAAGAGGGCGCCGAGAGAATTTTCATCTGTGCAACGCACCCACTTCTCTCTGGTCCGGCGATGGAGCGGCTCGACGACACACCGATGGACTCTCTGACGGTTACGGATTCCATCCCGATTCCGGAAGAAAAAAGAAGAAATTATATAAAAATTATTCCAACCGGCAGTTTTTTTGCTATGGCAATTCATAATATTCATTTCGAAAAATCCGTGGCTGTTTTACTCGACGATAAAGCCTCGGCAGAATTGTGGTAAACAAATATCAATTAAGGAGATAGAATGGAAATCCTGACACTGAAAGCACAGAAAAGAGAACAAGTCGGCAAGGGAGCGAGTAAGAATTACCGCTCCGAAGAATTGGTTCCCGGAGTGCTCTATGGCGCGGAAAGAGAGGCGATTCACGTCCTTCTTCCCGAAAGAATCCTTACCAACATGCTCAAAACCTCAGGCGAGCATTCGCTTATTCAATTGGAAATCGAGGGCGAAAAACCGCAGTTGAGCGTCGTGGCCGAGGTTCAACATCATCCGGTTAACGACAGAATACTCCATATCGATTTCAAAGCGGTCAAGCGCGGACAGCTCATCGAGCTTCCCGTTCCGATCGAGTTTGTTGGCGAATCAAAAGGAGTTGCCGAAGGCGGATTATTCATGGCGAATGTCCATCAAGTCAATGTTCGTGCCACACCGATGAACATACCGACATCTATAGAGGTCGATATCACAGATCTTACCGATGAAAAAGCGCTTCACATCCGCGATATTCTTGTAGGCGAAAATGTCGAGATAATCGATGACCCCGATATGTCTGTGGCAGTTATTCTGAAACCTAAAACTCATGTCGAGGGTGAAGAGGCTGGAAGCGCTGTGGAAGCTTCAGAAAAAACTGAAGCTCAAGAGGAAGCCTGAGATAATGAGGAAAAATACAGTAGCAACCGCCTTAATCATACTGTTCGCAGTAATTGTGACTGCAATTTCGCAGGAGATACCTGCTGAGTTTGCCAAAGAATACGAAAGACTTCTCGAAGGTGCAAAATCTCAGCGAAGGCCGGTTGCTACTGAGTATTCTCAATACGAAACCCCTACGATATACGAAAAAGAGGACACGACTTTTTTTGAAAGATCCCTCAAAGAGGAAATTGAAAGTGTCCCTAAGCCTGCCGAAAACAAGGTTTTTAATGAATATATAGTTGTTGGAAAGGACACTGTCCAAGTTATTACGAAAGCCGCTCCGGCAGAATTGGAATTCTTCGGACGAGACATATTCCGTGGAGACATCCTTCGTGCATATCCGGATGCCCCGATGCCCGATAACTATGTAATAACCCAAGGTGATAATATTCTCGTAAATCTTTGGGGGAGTGTCGATTATCAGTATAATTTAACTGTCGATCGAGAGGGCAAAGTATTCATACCGAAAGCGGGGACGGTTTCGGTTGCCGGATACTCGCTCGGAAGAGCTTCCGAGGCCATTAGAAACGCACTTTCCGGTATTTATACCGATTTTCAAGTCGATATTTCCGTCTCGAAAATTCGCGGTATCAGCGTTTTTGTTGTGGGCGAGGTCAAAAATCCCGGCGTTTACGCCCTTCCTGGATTATCGAGAGCAATCGACGCGCTTGTGCTTGCCGGCGGACCCAACAGTTATGGCTCTTATAGGAGAATCCAAGTTTATCGAGGCGGAAAACTCGCCGCAAATTTCGACCTCTACAAATTCATCCTCGATGGGAAAACCGGCGATAATATTCAACTTACTAACGGCGATGTTGTAACTGTGCCTCGAATGGGGTCGGCGGTCAAGGTCAGAGGGCAGGTTAGAAGGCCGGCGATATACGAAATCGATGATTCATCAACACTCGCCGAGGTTATAGAACTGGCCGGCGGGACATTGCCTCAGGCTAACAGTAAGTCTATTATGATCGATCGCATAATAGATGGCAAACACCGCATAACTACTTTCGATCTTGACGACGAAATCCAAAGATCCCAGTTATCGCTCGACGGCGATGATTTCTCGGTATTTCCAATCGAGGAGTTCAGGAATGATTTCGTCTTGCTGAAAGGGCAGGTTGTGCAATCCGGACCATATGGCCTCTACGAATCGATGAGGATATCCGATCTACTTCGAGGAGGCGAACAGCTTCTTCCTGATGCCTACACCAAGCGCGGCGACCTCATTCGAACCCTCGATGACCGAAAAAAAGAAATTATTCCAATCAGTATTGATTCGCTTTTAGCTTATCCAGGAAGCAAGCACGACCTCTTGTTGCAGAGCGAAGACATGCTTGTAGTTTTTAATATCTGGGATATCGAAGACAAACGAGAAGTTACTGTTTCGGGTGCGATAAGACGTCCCGCAGTTTACGAGTATTTTGTTAACATGAAGGTCTCCGATCTTATTTTCGAATCCGGCGGCCTTTTAGAAAGTGCTTTTCTCGAACGCGCCGAACTGGCTCGGATAACCCCCGGAGAACTTTCTGAAATAATATTTCTCGATCTTAAGAAGATTCTCGCGAACCCGGGCGGACCTGAGGATATAATGCTATATCCCTATGATGCACTTTTCATTAGAGAAATTCCGGGGTGGAAACTTCAGGATGTTATAACAATCACCGGCGAGGTCGAATTCCCCGGTAAGTATGCTCTTTGCAAAAAGAACGAGAGACTATCCGAGATTATCGAAAGGGCAGGAGGGTTCACTTCGGAAGCTTTCATGCCGGGAGTCGTTTTTCTGCGTCCAAAGCTGGCTGAGGATATAGAAAACAAGAATTTGGTCAACATAGTCCAACAGACGCAGGAAGCTATTCTCGATTCCGGCGGAGTAATCATCCGTCCACCTTTGCTTTTCAAATACTCCGGCGACCAGCTCGCGAGAATCATTATCGACATCAATAAGGTCATGCGCGGAGTCCCCGAGGAGGACATCGTGCTCGAGTCCGGCGATTCTATTCATGTGCCGAAAACTCCGACAGGTGTTACGATTATTGGAATGGTGGCTTCCAGCGGAACTATTCACTGGGTCGCGAATAAATCTGTCAAATACTATATCGAAAGAGCCGGCGGATACACCCGTAACGCCGATAAGAGCAGTATCCGTCTGGTTAGAGCGAATGGCAAGGTCGAAAAAGTTTCGGCGGGATTCCATCGTGTCGAGCCGGGCGATGTTGTAATTGTTCCTCAGAGAATCAAAAAGCAGACCGATGTCTTCTCGATTGTCGAGCAAACCGTATCGATTCTTACTGGGATGGCAACTACGATATATATTCTCCTAAGGCTCTAATGAACAATCTCCGGGACGACATATATACGCGATTCAATCTATACTTGAGGATATTCCTCAAACGAAGACGTCTTTTCTTTGCCGCTGTTCTTGCCCCATTGGTTTTCACTATAGTTTTTTCTATGATTGCGACTCCGAGTTATCAATCTGTCGCGGTCATTCTGCCTTCCGATGGCGCTACCGATGTTGGAGTTCTTGGAATCCTCGTCGGTGTTTTGGGGCGTTCCGGCTCTACAACCGAGGGTATGCCCACATCTTTTCTCTATGTCGATATTCTCAAATCCCGCACTGTTTTGAGCAATGTTCTCGAATCAGAATACGAGGACTATAAGAATCCCGGCACAAAAAAAGACCTCTATAAGCTTCTTCATCTGCCGCGAAACGACCAAGGATTCCAGGAGTTCAAAGAATTGCTCGATATCAGAAGCGATTTCGAGACAGGAATTATCACAATAAAAGCCTCCGCACCAAATCCACATCTTGCGGCGAGAATAGCCGACAACATGATTATCTCTCTGGATAATTTTAATAAAAATGTCCGGCAGACACAGGCAAAGAAAAATCGCGACTATCTTGAAACGCGTCTCGAAGAGGCTTATATTCAATATCAGGCTATTCTGGACACCTTTGTCCAATTCCAGAAGGCGAATAGAGGTTACCCGGTAATTAGAAGCCCTGAGCTTGAAGCGCAGGCCGAAGAACTCGATATGCGCAAGAAAACGAAGCAAGACATATATCGGCTTTTAAACGAAGAGCTCGAGATGACCAAACTTACCGAGGCAAAGACAACGCCGGTTGTTTCGGTTCTCGATTCCGCTTCGGTGCCGGCTGAAAAGGCTTCTCCGAAAAAAATACCCATTTTCATTCTATCGCTAATTGCAAGTCTTATTATCTTGTTTATTTGGTTATTCATTCTCGAGGTTAATAATCCGACTTCAGCGGAACCCCCTGTTGTATGGGCAGAGATACACGGTGCTCTGAAGACGGATTATACCGATGTGAAAGCGGTTTTTCGGAGAAAAAAATGAAATCGGCCGACAAAGGTGTCGTTGCCAACGATAAGTATCTTCAGCTTTTTTTGATTGTGCTTTGGGCTTTTCTGGGCGCGTTGGTAATTTCAAAGCCGCTCCCCAAATTTATCCTGCCCTTCCTCACACTTAATTTTGCACTTCTGCTTCTGCTTCCCTTTCGAAGATATTTCCCCTTTTTCGTTGTAATGTCATACGCCTACCCTTCAAATAGAATTGGTTTTTTTGTTGGAGGATGGGAAGTCCAATTCATTGAGGTGTTTTTCGTATTCATTGTATTGCTAATCTTCGTAGAACTGCTTTGGAAAGACACGAAACTCAAAATCACACCGATCTCGGTCTTAGTTGCTCTATTCGTCATAAGCACATTGGGTCAATCGATCCGTGGAATAGTCTTGAACTATTCACTTCCATTTATTCGAACCGCCGGAAGAAATCTCGGAATGTGGAGCGTTTTTTTCCCCACGGTGGTTTTTCTTCAGAACGGTGGCAACTCAGAAAAGATCATCCGAATAATGCTTATCGGATGGGGATTATCGACAATCACCTATTTAATGGCGTATTTTGGGATTATTCCAATTCCCGATATGTATTTTCTTGGACGTCCTTGGTGGCCGCCCACCTTGAATATCGCGCTGTTCTTTCCGATAATTTTGCTCACTCTTATTCCTTTCGAGAAAACAGATGAGATTAAAAGCACCCTGACATCACTTGTTCTTATGGTTCTTTCCGCGGCAATTTTAATACCCACGCAATCACGAACGATATACGGTGTATTGATAATAGAGATTTTCGTTATCTCCGGAATTCTTGTCGCAATCCATCAGAGAGGCCATAGATTGCTCTATTTCCTTAAGCTTATGACGATTCTCATAACGTTGGGATTAGCTGGAATAGCGGTGTTAAGAATTATTATGGGCAATGATTTTATTGTTCTGTTTCAAACTCTGTTACGCCGTTTCGATACAATTACTAATCTTCAGACCGACCTCGCTCTTGGCGCAAGAAGATGGCAGGTTTGGGAATCCATTCGAATACTGCAGGGCAACTGGCTTTTCGGGAGAGGATCAGGATTCGAATGGTCTTCTTTTCGGGGGATGATGAGGGTCGATAATTTCTATTTTTCCTTGCTGGTTCATCAGGGGGTGGTTGGATTAAGTATCGTTTTAGCGATATTCGGTTTATGGCTTCACAGATCTATTTGGCTAATTATCAACCGAAACCTCCTAGAGAGCTATCTGCTCAGAGCTTTTGCTATTGGCCAACCAGCTGTAATAGCGGCGATTCTTTCCTCCGGTATTACTTCCGCGGGATTTGTTTATGCGACTTCGAATGCAGTCCCGATGGTTATATTTGCAATTCTCACAGAGCATTTATATCGAGAATACAAATTAAAGAAAGAGCTTCAAAATTCCGAAATATCTTCCTGACAAAAATCCATCATGCACCACAAAAAAACAGAGAAGAATCAAGACCAAAACCAAAATATCTGCACCTGAATTATCTCGCTTTGGATTTTCATTTCAAGATTTTCAAAATTGCGTGTCGAAATCGCGACACTCTGAGAATTCTCGCGAATACATTTCTTATGGGCGTTTTCTTCTGGTTCGGCGTGAAATTTGCTAATAATATACCAAGTGTAATAGGAATTTTATAACCGGAGGATTACGTATATAGCGCTAAGCTATTTCAATCCGCCTTGCTATAATGGCTCAATGAAGAGGCTTTTGGAGTTTGTCCGAAATGCGCGCAAGGGGAATATTGTTGACGATACACTCTCTTAGCTTCAGAACATTCGCCGGAATCGCTAAACAACAATACGCTTATGTCAAATTTGAAATCAAAAAAAGAAAGGCTCCTTATTACAGGGGCAAAAGGGATGATGGGCTCGGATATCGTCCCAATTCTCGAAAGAGAGTTCGAGGTTATCCCAACTGATATCGACGATTTGGATGTTACCAACATCGAACGTGTGCAGGCGGTTTTTAAAGAAAAACGTCCCGACTGGGTCATTCATATGGCCGCGTTGACCGATCTCGACTACTGCGAAGATAACCCGCTCACCGCGGACGCCGTGAACCATCTCGGAACCCGAAATGTCGCTCATGCATGCAAAGACAATGACATTCAGTTGATCTACATTTCCACCTCGGGAATTTTCTCGGGCAAAAAAGATGCGGCTTACAGCGAAATGGATACCCCGAAACCGCAAAATGCCTATGGTGTCAGTAAATATCGCGGAGAATGTGCGGTTCGGGAATTACTTCCCGCAGACAGGTGGATGATTCTTCGCGCGGGATGGCTTTTCGGCGGCGGATCGCGTGATATCAAGTTCGTAGGTAAAATTTACAAGCTTTGTCACGAACGCGAAACCCTCTCGGCTGTCAATGATATTTTCGGTTCGCCCAATTATAGTCTGGACATTGGAGAATTAATAATATATCTTATTTTTAATGGACATCGCGGGGTATTCCATGCTGGCAACAGCGGAATTGCTACGCGATATGATATTGCGCGGGAGATTGTCAATTTCGCCGGTGTCGAATGTGAAGTCAAACCGGTGCCATCGACAAAATTTCCCACGAAAGCGCCGAGGCCGCCGATGGAGGCTATCAGAAACGAAAACCTCGAAAAAATCGGCTATAATATGCGCCCATGGCGAGAAGCTTTGAAGGAGTATATCGAGCGACTCAAATGCGAATTGCGATATTAGGAATAAGGGGAATTCCGGCATCCTACGGCGGTTTCGAGACAAACGCCGAGATTACCGCAAAAGCACTCGTCGAAAGAGGGCACGAGGTTGTGGTCTATTGCCGCGGAAGCCGACGTGGTCGTCCGAAAATCTATAATGGCGTAAAACTTCGCTATCTCCCCTCGATCGAGTCGCGCGATCTCTCGACAATCAGCCACACAACTCTTTCTGCCCTGCATGCGATTTTTAATCGCTACGATGTAATTCATCTTTACAACGTCGGCAATTCGCATCTAATCCCGCTTCTCAGGCTATTCGGGAAGAAGGTTGTCGTCTCCGTTGACGGCGTAGAATGGCGCAGGAAAAAATTCGGCATTTTTGGAAGTATGTGGATGCATATGTCCGAGCGTTTTGCGATGTTCTTCTCGAACCGTATCATCGTGGACTCGCTGAAGGTGGGCGAATATTATAAGAATCAATACGATTCCGAAACGGTCTATATTCCCTACGGCAGTTCGATTATCGAAAGAGACCCCGAGCCGAGTTTTCTTGCGAAATTTGGACTCGAACCAAAACGCTATCTTCTTTTTGTCGGAAGATTTATTCCGGAAAAGGGCGTGGATAAGCTTCTCAAGGCCTATGGCGAGGTTCGCACCGATATGCCGCTGGTTGTTGTGGGCGATAACCCCTATGACCGCGAATATTTCGAGCATCTCAAACGTTCCGCTCCACCGGGCGCTATTTTTCCGGGTGCAATTTATGGTGCTGGAGTGAAAGAACTTTATCGGCAATCCTATCTCTTTATCAGCCCAAGCGAGCTGGAAGGCACAAGCCCCGCGCTTCTCGAAGCTATGGGGGCCGGAACTTGCGTTGTTGTAAACGGAATCCCCGAACAGCTCGAGACGATAGGCGATTCTGGAGTATATTACCGGATGAATGACCTCGAAGACCTTAAACAAAAGGTCCAGGAGCTTATCGATAATCCCGCGTTGCGCGAACTTTATGCCGAGCGCACACAGAAAAGGGTCGAAAAGTATTACCGTTGGCAGGACGTCATCAATCGCTACGAAATACTTCTAAAAGAGGTTGCGGGCAAGAATGACAGCCATGATAATTACAAAGTCGGTCTGGAACTGGCCGAATCGAAAAGAAAACCGGTTCCGACATCGAACACCCTCTGAGTTATCTCAAATTAACCCTATTAATATAAGGATAGAAAATTACCTATGACCTTTGGTAAGATTTTTAAAATAGCGACATTGTTTTTTCTTATGGCAGTTGCCGGAAACCTTTTGGCAATGGGCGGACGAGCGCTTGCGGACAAATGGCCTGAGGTTGGAATTTATCGCGAACTCGAACTTCGCGGTGATGTGCCGATTCAACCGAATGTCTGGCCGGACAGAAGCGGTGCGGTTTTGAGAAATCTTCCCGACAATCTGGAGGGGACATCTGGATTTTGGGCGGAGAAGCTGAGAAACAGGCTCGAACGCACCGAGATGAAACCCGACACCGTTACTTTTTTTATTGAACCCGGAATCAACGGCATCCTAAATAACCCGCGCGAATCTTCCGACCGGTTTTATCCGACATTGCGTCTCGGCGGCGGAATGTCCAAAGGCGCAATCGAAGGTTTTGTTGCCTATATAGTAAATCTGCGGTGGGCGCAGGAGGAAAATTATAGAGGCCGTCAATGGGCTGGTTTTGCGGGAAGACCGGATCAGGTTTTTATCAGGGCGTCGGGAGAGGACTGGGGGCTTCAGTTCGGCAAGGATTATCTCTCATGGGGCGAAGGTCTTATGCGAGGGAAAAATCATGTCCCCTTCGAGATGCTGGGGTTCGATTTTCGTTTTGGATATTTTAATTTTTCGGGATTCACTGGTTTCCTCGACCCCTCATTTTCCTATGAGCCAATGCCAGTCGATACTTTCATTAAAAGAACCGCGAATAGGTATCTCGCGGGTCATCGACTCGAATTTGTTTCGAAACGTTTCACCATCGCGCTTAACGAAGAGGTTCTCTACGGCGGAATTGGAAGAATTCCGGAAATCTCCTATATAGTGCCTTTCTATTGGTATCACGCAGAACAGCTAAACCGCGGTTTCGACGACAACACCTATATCGGCGGAGATTTCAAGGTGCTTTTCCCGCCTGTTCGTTTTACCGGCGAGGTTCTCGTTGATGACATTCAGGTTGAATCGAAGACGCAAGACGACGAAGAGCCGCCCCAAATCGGTCTTGCCGGCCAGCTCGATTACGGCACGACAATTTTCTCGAAATGGGCAACTTTCCGCACGAGATACGAGGGCGTTACAAATTGGACATACAACCAATCCAAAAATCAGAATAGGTATATTTACCAAAATGAATGTCTCGGAAGCCCCTATGGGAACGATTACGACCGGACGAGCCTCGGCCTCGACCTTTATCTGGCTCCGATGTGTATTTTGAATATTGAAGGGTTCTATTTTCGGAAGGGCGAAGGGCGTATCGATGCGCCTTGGACAACCCCATGGTCTGATATCGAAGGGCCATATTCAGAGCCATTTCCAACCGGAATCGTGGAGAAAACCAGCGGGTTTAAACTCGATTGGCAGGGATTTTTTGAGGATTACGGATTTTGGAAATTTGGTTTCGAATATGGACGGCAAAAAAACCAAAATCACGAAGAAAATAATGAGGGCGATTATTGGCAACTCGACCTTCAACTCGACCTAACTTTCTACCCCTCGATTTCGTTTTAGTATAATCGTATGATTTATAAGCAGTTAAGATTAATCGCTGTTGTAAGAAAATAGGAGAAAAGGGTTAATGTCCGTGCAAGACAACAAATTACGCGCCCACACTTTTTTCAAAAAAAAGTTTTTTTTGTTTGACTTGAAAAAAATATGAAGTATATTTCCATAACGAACATCCGTCGAGGTATGAAAAGAGCATGCTCGAATGCGGAATTTTTTTTAATATCCCCGGCGGCGGTGAAAATGGCCTTGTCCGCGGTTGTCCGTTTTTAAGATGTCGAAGGAGAGAAAAAAGGTCTTGACAGTGTAGGATTACAAGATTATTTTAGCTCAAACCTGCCGAAAGGTCGGCGAGGTATGTTTGCTATTTTTGAATTTGAAGCTAAAACCGCGAGGTTTTAAGAAAAGAAAAGGTAACCGTAAATGGAAATTCCAAATCGCACATTTAGTGATAGGGTTTCTAAAAACACAAAAAACAAAGGAAAGGAGAAGGGCGTTATGGGTAAAAAAACCGTAATTGCAGCCCTACTGCTCAGTTTACTACTTGCCACCGGCGCGGTGTTCGCGCAGGGAGGTAGCGGAAGTGCTTGGCAGTACTGCAACGCCTTCAACGTTGTCACGCCTGCGGGGACTCCTGGTGGACCCGCTTACGGGACACAGATTCCTTCTTGGTACACAACCGATTACTCGACCGTGACAAGCTTCACTCCGGTCTCCACTTGGAGACGCGCGAGTTTCGAGCTTGGTCCGACCGGGGAGGAAGTTCCCGTTCGTATGAGCCACGATAATGTGGTTCTCCGCCTGGACATGCTCTCGGGAACAGAGAATGTTGAGCTCCGGGGTGTTAAGATTACACTCTTCGGCTCGCGTGATTTCGACCCGAACGAGGATTTCACCCCGATTCATCCCCAGCTTGCGGCGAATCATTTCGACGTCATGCTGACCGAGGCTGACACACTTACCGGTGTGCAGTTCTATATTGACAAGGGCGTTTCGGCGCTTTCTAACGTCAATATTCTCGATCGCGTTGACATTCTTGGTATCGCCGAACAGCTTGCCATCGATGACATCATTCAGCCGAGGGATACCTATGATCCTTCGAGTCCGTCGCACACCGCCGATACACTTTTGGCGGCATATGCGTGGACACTGGATTCTACGATGGCCAACGGCTGGAAATGGTGGAGCGCAATCCTCTATTTCGAGGACGCTATCGCCATTCCTTACGAGGGAACATTCCGTGCCGACCTCTATGGTCTTCCCTTCTATCGCATCTGGGTCACTCTTCAGATGGCCGGATGCCACGACTGTGAAGACAACGTGGGCGGTATCGAGGGTATCTCGAATTCGGACTCCTTCTACGTCATGATTGCGGAACGCGAGGATCTGATTTGCTATCGCTACAATCCTCCTTATATCAACCTGGTTGATATGACCTCCGCTCTCACCGATGTTCACAGGAACAATCCGTATCCTTCGCCCGCCAATGCGAGCCGTTGGGCACGTAGCGAAATGATCAAGGGCTGGGACGAGATTCCCCCTTACATCAAACAGCTTTGGCCGAGGAACCTCGTTTCCACGAACGACTGGTATTCCGATCATGTTCATTGCAGTGAACTGAACGATTCGATTTTCACCGCAAATGAGCAACAGCCGATTTCTGTAACCACTCAGGATTACGGCACCTGTGTCGATTCGGCGTTTATGGAAATTCGTTACATCAACGACGAATTCTACGGCACTGCGCCCGGAAGCCAGTTCCCCGCTCGTATCGACTCGATCATTTGGCGCAATCCGCTTCAGTTCCCCTTCGATCAGGAAAACAGCGGACACGCTCTCGGTTGGGAATGGCAGTATAAGCACACGTGGAGATTCTCCGGTAGTGGCGTATGGAGCACCACCGGCTGGACCACTATGGCTAACACCCACAGTGAAGCTTTCGCCACGTGGACTCATAACTTCCCCTCCTGCGGAACCGACTCCTTTGTCGTTATGGTTGGAAATGACAGCACTATGAACAGACTGCCGATGTTTATCGACGGCGCTTATGTTCGCGTGCTTTTCCGCGTTTTCAGCAGGACCAACAACCGCAGATACGACTACGGCTTGACTCTTTCACCCGGCGTTATGAATGACACCGTTTGGACCTTCAAGGTTGACCTTTCCGGTCCGAACGCCGAACTCGTTTGCCCGTCTGCAGAAGGCCACGACAACGAGACGATGGAATTCGCCGGCGCGAACGTCCGCAGAGACTACATCGAAGGGCAGTGGATTTATTGGCGTTGGATCGCCGATAGTCTTCCGACTCTTAGATTGAGTGTCTATGACGAGTATCAGAGAGTCCATGACACCGGCAACCACGGTATCAATATCTACCCCGGCGGTGTCGGTGGTTCTGGTATTAACTGGCGCGATTTCGAGATCACCTTCGCCATCGAGCACTGCGATCTCACTTGGGACACCATCCGCGTCAATCAGAACGATCTCAACCGCGGTATCTATGTTGACGAAGAGAACAACGGCTACAACGCCAGGATGTGGATCAATTTCGAGGAATTGGTTCTTTGGCATCCCAGCTGGGCCGGCTTGGTTCCCTTCCGTTCGGGCGATTTCGTCTATGTCCTCCTTACGAGGCTTCTCGACGACCCGGACTACGGTCAGCATTGGGGCGTTGATGAGTGCATGCTCGGCGATTGGACGACAACCCCGCCATACTGGAATCAGATTTACTGGGTTATCGATACGATACCTTCTTATTCCGGCACTTGGGGCATCGCGAACGGTGCCGATGGTAACTACGGAACCCGCAACACTCAGGACAACCATATTCCTGTGATGTGGGAAGTCGTCGGCGTGTGTCCTTACTACACGGAATACGCGTTCGACACTCTCGGTATCCTCCGTATCGACCTCGAAGGCCCGACCGCTCCGGATACTTTCTACTATCCGCCTCATCAGTGGGTTACTTCCGATAGCTTCCAGATCATTACGTTGAACATCTACGACCAGATCGGTTGTTCGAACTACGATCTCGACGTTCAGGATCTTCTTCGTAACCGCGTTTCCGGCGTTTACTCCGCTAGTGTCGATCAGGAAGCCCGCATCTGCGTTAACCTCAAGGTTCGCGGTTGCGACGGTAGCTGGCATCCCTACTATCACAGCGGCGCGGGATCAATTCCCGACGGTCGTAACTTCTGCGTTGGCGAGCCCGATGCTGTCGGTCTCAACCTGACCAAGAAGTATAACGAGTGGGGCGTCAGAGTAACCTGGGATCCGTATCGCACGAATACCGATCAGGCGCACTTCCGCCCGGGCGACAAGGTCTGCGTTACCGTTTACGCTTGGGATAATGCTATCACCGACTGTCAGTACGAGCCCGGCACCGCCGGTCCGGTCAGCGGTTGGGATGATGACAATGATCCTTGGACCTCGCACCGCGATTCTGTCAACTACTCGATTTACTGCTCCGACGGTTCTCTCGCCCACTTCGTGGACGCCACCGTTCCGAGCCGTAACAGCGGTTATGACAGACTCGACCCGGATTATCTCTACTACGAAGTTTCGCATATCGCCCGTTGGACTTTCTTCGTTGATTGCCATGCGCCCATCTTCACTGGCGCCGATATGTCGCAGGTTTGTAACGATACCATGTATCTCTACTTCCGCGATGTGTCCGCCAATGTTCATGGAATGTATTGCGACAACTGGATCGCCAACATCGGCGTTCAGCACACCGAGCTAGTAGAAGGTGCCGACCTGCTTCTCATCTTCACGGATACGATGACCACCCCCGGCGTTACCTACGTCGATACGATCATCTTCCAGAATATGAAGCTCAGCGGCGGCGCTTATCCGCTGAACATTCACGTCGCTTATCACGACATTCCGGGCAGAGAGTATCAGTATTACTATGCTGAACTCATCAAAGATCCGGCTGACGATCGCGGCGCTTATGTCCAGCTCTATGGCGACGGTTCCGAGGCGACCTGCCACTTCTTCCAGCCCTACGACCAAATTCGTTGGGAGCTTTATGCCGGCGACAGCCCGGATGTTCCTTGGTATCCCGCGACTCAGCGCACCGTCTCTGGCGGACGCACCTATCGTTGGCACCATGGATTCGATTCCTGGAGCAACCCCGGCACATGGTTCATGAGCTGGCGCTATGGCAGGCATGACTACACCGGTATTAATGTCGATACCCTCGACGGCCCGACCTTCTGGGAAGACACCTTCTATAACAACTTTGAGAACCCGAATTGGGCGCTTATCAAGGTTGATAGTCTCCAGATCTTCTCTGAGACTTGGTTGTCCAAGGTTGGCTGGTTCAACGATGAGGCTTATCATGCGTTCATGTATCCGCCTCACGTTTACAACTACCCGCCGGATCTCAAGGGTGACTACACCAATATCTGGCACGCTTGGATGGGCCGCTACCGCAACACCACCCCGGGTGGAATGACCCCGGTTCTGTTGTGGGAAGAAGGAAGCCCGAGCCGTATCTCTCCGATGCAGAGCCGCGACCCGTATGTCAACTTCTGGGTTAACGACCTTAACTTCATCGTCGCTGACATCTACACCTGCACCGACTCGATCATTTGGGAATGCCTCGTCGGAACACATCCGGACGAAGACACTCTTCCGTTCCGCGTTCCTCGCGTAACGATTGATCTTTACAATGCCGGACGTTCGCATGTGTGGACTATCGACGAATTCTACGATTGCCACTGCACGCCTTGCTTCATCAGCTACTATCCTTCGCGCACCGCTTGTGTCGATTGGGGTAGAATGCATGTCGGTCCGATCGATCAGACCGAACAGTGGCTCTACACGATTCGTAGAATCGATACTCTCGAAACTGACCCCGTCCTCGTTACCGATACTATCGTCGGATGGCAGCATCTCGATAGCATTTCGGTCAGGTTGGAGTTCAATGTTCGCGAGCCGAACTACTTCACCGATGCCACCCATTTCACGAAGTATGTTTTCCGTTGGGATTATGTAGTCGATATGCAGCCGCCGACCGCGATATTCCGCGACCCGGCCGCTACCACCGGCTACGACGAGGTCAACTGTAACCTCATTCACGACTCGAACCATACTCTCAGGCTGAGACTCGAAAGCATCGTCGACGCTCATGTCGGTTGTGCTCCGGGCACTCTTATGGCCGATGGTTGGTCTTCCAAGTGGCCGATTCCCGCCGTTGCTCCGTCTTCCGATTGGGTCAAGTTCAAGTATGAAACGACTCCTCCGGTTGCCGCGAACATGGTTTGGAATCCTGCTACCCACTATCTCTGGTCGAATGAGTCCTTCGTCATCACCAACTGCGCTCTCGAGCTTAATGTTGCTGATACGATGACCATCGGAACCCCGGGTATCCAGATTTACCACGGCCTCAATCGCAGTGGCCCCGGATTCCCAGTTCCGTTGCAGACCACTCTCACGAGAGACACGATCTTCGTCGCCGATAGCGTTTTTGCCGAAGCTATCATTCAGGACCGTTTGGGCAACTGGACTCTCAAGACCAGCCGCAAAATGGCTCTGGACAATGGTCTTCCCGAGGTTAAGGGCTTCGCGCTCGCTACTCTCGGAATCGATACCGTCGGTTACGACTCTCTCGGAACCCCGATTCTCGGCGATGTGTACATGAACGATTGGGACGGCGCAGTCTTCAAACTGCCTTGGCTTGTTCCTGATCAGGACAGTCTCGTCGGAATCTACAACTTCGCTCCGGTTTGCACCGTTTATGTGAGGTTGTGGTTCAACGATAATATGGACATGCGTGAAGCCGATCACCTTTACGGCCACATCGTTAGGTTCAAGCCGCACGGATGGACCCACTGGTTCCCCGTTCTTCCGCTTGAAACCGTCGGCGGTGGCCCCACCGGTCTTCGTTTCCCGCTTGCTCAGCAGTATGTCGATTACAAGAATATCGCTGGTGTTATGCCGAGTGCACGCCCGGATGCTTCCAGTGAAACTGACCTTTCGCCCGTTATCCCCGGTGATGTCGAGGCTCTCGATGCCGGTTGGAACAGCGACCGCGAATGGGTTGGCTACATGGTTATCGCCGGCGGCGGCGCCATGGACGGTATCGGAACTCTCCGTGTTCAGGGATTCGATGACAACGCTGGAAACTATATGCTTCCGATCGAATACCCGCTTCGTATAGTAACCGGCGAACCGAGATTCAAGATGGTTTACTGGCCGAGAATCGACACTCTGAATAATGCTCATGTCGATCCTTGGAGCGGTTTGCCGGATGACGTTCTCGTTCTCTCCGGTTGGAGCACTTCGGATCCGGTCCTCGGCGACTCGACCCGTTGCACCTTCTATCAGGATAACGATAGAATGAATCCGATCACCGCTTATTGGGACAACTACCTTGCGGAGACCGATTCGGTTCGTTTCAGAGTATTCTGGCACGACACCGCTTGGGTTCCCGGCGCTCCTCTCACCGGTCATACTTTCCACTGGTCTGAGGACGATATGTGGTCGAGCAACATCTCTGTTTACAGAGACACAGCTTGGGTAGTTATGCCCGTTAGCGAACTCGATCTCTTGCACGAGTATTACACAACTCTTGGCGGCGCTCCTGTTGCCTACTCGAACAACGAGCTTTATGCAACAATCGTGTTCGAGGCCTTCAGCAGGTTCCGTCCGAGCAACCCCTACATCGCCGATACGCTACTCAACGTTCGTATCGACAACCGTAGGCCGGATCCGCAGTTGACGACCCTCACCGGTGGTCAGATGATTCATGGTCAGCACACGATGCTTCCGTTCGGTTCGACCGATCTGAAGGTTTGCTGGCAGAATAATCAGGTCGAGCAGATCGATAAGATGTCCATCTGGCTCCATAGCCTCATAGATGGCGCTGATTACATGCTCTTCCCGGCTGGCGGAACACCCGGACAGAGTTTCGGCGCTGTCGGAACATCTACTCCGCTTTACTACGATCCTGTCAATGGCGTTATCTGCCTCGACTACAGGAACCCGGCTGGTCTTCCGGCTGGTATGTGGACTCTGAGCTGGAAAGCCTTCGACGGTATTCAGGTCGTCGATACAGCGAGAGGTGGAACAATACTGAGATACTGGCAGTATTACCACACCGATTGCGAATTCGACTTCTTCACCGACGATACGCTGACCATTCTTAGGCCTCCGTTCCTCGCTCGCGGCGATAATCTCTACGACGCTCTAAGGAGTGTTGCGGACAATTATCCTGCAGTCATTGGCTCGGACGACATCTATCCGTGGTGGAATGTTGGTATGGAAGATATCTGGCCGGATTGGCCGACCTTTGGTTGGATCGATACGGCGGCTATCAGAGCGGCTGGCCTGCCCGACCTCTGGAGAGTCGATGCTCTTCACAGAGTCCCGCAGATGGTTCCGGTTGTTCAGATTACCACCTATAATAACCCGGACTACAGCTCTGGTGTTCCGGATCCGCTCATGCATCCGTATGTCGAATCCGGCGGTTACCCGGGCGACAGCCTCTACGTCCTGTTGGAAATGCTCGAGACCGATGTCAACGTTAGATACATCGACCTGAACATCAAGGATTACTGGGGTGGCAACATCTCCGGTTCTAACCTCCAGATCAATGTCAGGCTCGATAGCACTCACGTTGTTCACTACGGCGATCGTTCCTTCTGGGTGTATAAGTGGACGGTCGATGATCAGGACAACCGTTACGACGGTCTTGTTACGATCACCGCTTCCGAATACACTTACAGCCCGTCCACCAGCACGTGGAACTATTGGGATCACATTGCCTATGTCTTACTGGATACGGACGATCCGACCTACGAGGTTTCTATGATTAGAACCTCCGACTCTTCGGTTCCGAATATCGCCATCAACCCGATCGACTTCCCGGATGAATCAAGAATCTGGGTGGTTAATGCGGACGAGTTCCTCATCAACCTCGATTGGGATCAGACGATATACGATCCGGCGGCTCCGGGTCACCCCGTCTCCTACCATAACTATGGCAGATACATCTACACTCGTCAGTGGGATCATTGGAGAATTTCCATCGACGGTGCTCCGAATTACGGCACCTACAGCGATGCGAACGACCATCTCGAAGCCAGGCTCTGGGACAACGACCTCGATCCGTGGGACATTCATCATCCGTTCTGGCGTCAGCCGGACTACATGAATACCGCGATCACGCCGTCGTCTTACGATAACGCTTCGCCGATGTGGACCTTCAATGACAAGATCAGATTCTTTGCCGACAACGTCTATGCCTATGCTTGGGATGTTGCTGGAATACCTGAAGGCCTCACGGCTCAGGGTGTTGCCTACATCCTCGGTAAGTCTCGCGACGCCGCCGGTAACGTCCTCGACTACGAAGAGGCGAGGATCAGCAAATCGAAGGGCAAGATTGCTCTTATCGACATCGAACGCCCGACCATCGACACCGATCTCGTTATCGCCACCGGCGACAACCTGACCGCCTATGTCGGTGCTATCTGGGACAACTTCATTGGCGACAACTTCACCAACGAGCTGGGTGACGGCTACGTTTACGTGATGGTTACCATCGAAGACACGATCCTCGTGGGTCCCTACTGGGTGGATCCGAGCGGAGCTATTGCTACCTCCGGTTGGGGCGCTTACGGCCCGACTCCGGGTGACTTCATTGACCTCTGTGTCTATGACCTCGCAGGCAACTATGTTTGCGTCGAAGTCGAAGTCGTTCCCGAAGTTCATTGCTGCACCTACAGTCTTTGCACCGATTGGAACCTCATCTCCATCAGCGTCAACCCCGAAACGCTTACTACGGCTGTCTTCGGTGGCGCTCCGGTTTACAAACTGGTCGGAGGCACCTATGTGCCCTACACCGGTATTCTTGAGCCGGGTGCTGGCTATGCGGTTTACCCGCCGAGTGCAATGGAAGTTACTATCTGCGGCGCTCCTGTGACGTCTTTCGACGTTACCCTCAGTGCCGGTTGGAACCTGATTGGCGCTACGTGGATGGATGTTCCGTTCACCGCTCCGGAGACCACTCCGGCTGGCGCGATCGACCCGACCGAAACTCGTTGGTATGAGTGCGGAGTTAACTATCACTACACTAACGTTCTCGAACACTGCAGAGGCCACCTGGTCATGGTTACCAACCCGGCCGGTTGTGAGCTGAGTGTTCCGGGATCCCGTGGCGGCAAGGTCGTTTACACCGTCAAAGACGGTCAGTTCGACCCGCTGTTCACCGGCAAATTGGTTAGTGATAACCGCACCCTGACCTTCGGCGTTGCCGACATCGCCACCGCCAACTTCGACCGCGGCATCGATCGCTACGCGATTCCGGCGCACGTTGGTCAGAGCGAGCTCGTTCTCGACGGCGGCATGGATGTCGATTACCGCACAACCGATAGCAGGATCGAGTGGACCGTTAAGGCCACCGGTAACTACACTGCGACCTTCGAGAAGGAAGGCGACTGGGTCGTCTCTCTCGACGGAGTCCAGCTCGTTGACGGCGATGTCGTCACGATCACTTCGGGTTCGCACAAGCTGGTTGCCGACCGTGTCTCGGTTCCCGCGAACTTCGCTCTCGGTCAGAACCTTCCGAACCCGTTCAACGCAGTAACGGCGATCAAGTATGAGCTCCCGACGGACGCTACTGTAACCCTCGAGGTTTACACCGTCCTCGGTCAGAAAGTCGCTACGCTGGTTAACGGCGATCAGGAAGCCGGTTATCGCACCGTCGTTTGGGACGGAAACGATGACGAGGGTAGAGCTGTTCCGAGCGGAATCTATTTCTACAAGATTTCCGCCGGCGACTTCTCGGCGACTCGCAAGATGACCCTGATGAAGTAAACAGCCCAACTTCACAAGGCGGCGGGGCTACAAAGCCCCGCCGCCGAATATAAAGCACCTTCCTTTTGGGGATGTTTGATTTTTTTAGGAATACATATTTTGAAACTCTATCGTTTATCTGAAACTTATTTTCAAAGAAAGGGGTAAGCCATATGTCCAGAGGCAAAATTACCTTAGTAGTAGCTCTTGCGCTTGCAAGTATGGTTCTTGCACAGAGTTGGAGTTTTACTTTTCAGGTCGAGCCCGTTCCGGGGCAGACACACGACCTTGAAATAGCGATGACTGCGGGAGCAACCGCAGGATATGACGCGTTCTTAGACGTCCCTTATTTTACGCCCCCCGATGGAAGGGGTGTTTTCTTCCCTCTTAACGATCCATTAAATCCCGCTTATACCAAACTCCAGAAGGATGTCCGCGGTATCGCACTCGGATCATATACCTATTGGATCGCAATGGACGAGGGATATTGGGGTCTCGATGACCGTATGGTTCGTTGGGATATCGACAATCTTCCCGATCCTGATATCTCCGGCAATCTTTGGATTGCTCCTATAGTTTATGGGACTGACCCTGCGACTCTCGATGAAGCTCTTTGGATTCCCATGAATACGGTCGAAGAATTCGGTTTCGGACCCACTCAGGAAGCCGCATTCAGGTTTATGCCTTCTGCAATGGTTGATACCATTGCTCCTTATGTTACCGGTTTCGATCCGGTTCCGGGAGAGGCTGGCGTATCCACAGCTAAGAATGTAAGATTCGATGTCAAAGACGCCAACAGAGGCGTTGACCCCGCCACAATCGATGTTTGGGTTACCGTTGGCGGCGGAACTCCGGCTCATCTCGGACCTTCCGACATGATTCTCGATCCCATCGTTGGCGGATATCGTGTAACGATTCCCCCGGTTGGCGGTGCTTGGCCTGAATCCACGATTATTAACTACACAGTTAATGCCTGCGATTTGGCGAGTCCTGCTAATTGCATGGATGTCGATACCTCAGTATCGTTCTTCACCCGTGTGATTCCGCCGGACATGTTCCCGCCCTATTTCGAAACCGCCTATCCGGCCAATGGTGCTACCGATGTCGATGTTACTTCCTGCGTAAGAATCGTCATTAAAGATTCTGAGAGCGGTGTCGATAGTAGCACAATAATCTTCCAGCTCAATGGAACAGCGATCCCGCATTCCGACCTTAACATCACTGAGCTTGGAGTCGGTTCGGATTGGTATCGCGTCGAATATTGCCCAACTTCCGACCTCAACTATGGCGCTATCTATAATGTTAATGTTTACGCCGAGGATTTCTGGGGCAACGATGCTTCGATTACTTGGTCTTTCGTTACTGAAGAGGCGGATTCGCTTCCCGAATTCGTTTATAATCTTCAAGCAATTTCGATTAGTGGAACCGATACCGCGAGAACCAATCTCTACATCGGCCTCGATAATCTTGGAACAGACGGCTACGACGTCGGTCTCGATGTCCCGCAGTTCTTGTTCCCGGGTGCGCCGAGAGGTTATTTCCCGCTCATGGATCCGAGCCATCCCAGCGTTCCGGCCCTTTCGAGGGACATTCGCTCGACTTCCCATGGAATCAAAACATGGACAGTCGATATGTATAGCCCTGTTGGAACTTTGAAACTTACATGGGATAGACTCCTTCTTCCGCCGATCGGCATGTTCAGCTTCGCTGTTGTCGATAGCGGTTCCACACCGAGCGCTTGGACCTCGATGTCCACCTATGGTGAGGTAAGCTTTACCTCCTCCCAGCAGGTTCTCATTCGCTTCCTCCCGACCTTGGTCGATCCTAATCCTCCTGTCGTAACAAATGTTTCGATGGAAGGATCCGGCCCGGGCGGAGTTGGCTATGATCCAGCAACACCGCTTTGCTTCAGCGTTGTGGATTATGAGTCCGGCGTCGATATAAGCTCTGTGGCAATTTCTATCGATTATGTCGATATCGACCTTGCGGAATTCGCGACCACTCCTCTGTCGAATGGTTACCGTTTCTGCTATACCCCGTCTCCGATGTGGTCGCCGAACACGACCTACAGAGTCGAGGTTCAGGCCGCGGACAATGCCATTCCGGCTAACGAAATCGACCCGCCCTATGTTTGGAACTTCTCGACCGGCCCGGCTGGTTGCGCTCCGTTGTTCGAGCTTCCCCTTACTTTCACATGGGGTGCTGGCGCGGATGAAAACGAGACGATCATTTTCGGAACCCACGAGGGTGCTTCCCCGGGTTATGATGCCGGTCTGGATCAGATTCAGCCTCCGCCCATCACCGCCGCCGGCTTCTTCTTCACTTGCGGCGATGCGGCTCCGGCAGACAAACTGATCAAGGACCTTCGCAATCCATGCGACCGTCCGAACATCTGGCAGGCTTCCAAGAGAAATCTGCTTACCTCGCCGAATGTTACTGTTACATGGCCGACTTCTCCGGTTTTCGCGGATACTTCGTGGCATATCTACTACAAAGTTCTCGGATTGGGTGTTACCCCGCCGACCGCTGTTGACAGCACTTGGACCCGCATGAATGTTGGCGATGAAATCGTTTACAATGCCAACTCGAATTATCTCTATGTCGGTCTCGGCTATATCGGAACCACAATCGAAGTCTTCAATATCGAAGGCGATGTTGCGATTGCCGGCGCTCCCGATAACAGCGGAATCCGTGTTTACCTCAACGGCGGCACTTTCCGCACGACCAATGCGGCTGGCGAATACTCCTTCGCGAACATCCCGCTTGGAACTTATAACTTAACATTCTGGGACCCGGCTGGCGAATACTGCGCGCATCCTGATATGGATTCGATCGTTGTGGTTACCGGCACTGTTCCCGATGCCACTATCGATGTTCCTACCTATCATATGCTCCCCTGCGGAAGCAGAAGAGTTTATGGTGTCGGTTCGGTTGCTGGAACGCCTACTCAGTGGATCAACGTGAAACTCACGAATCTCGGCGATCTTTCCGAATCCACAATTCCGACCAACGCTTCGGGAGCTTACCAGTTCCTCGGCGTTGTTCCGGGTGATTACATGCTGACCGCTTCCTATTCTGGATATCGCACTTGGGACACGACCTTCACGGTCGGTCTTACCGATGTCAACATAAACTTCAACCTGACCGAAACGACGGTTTTGGTTACAGGAATGGCAAGACTTAACAGCGTTCCTTCGCCTGGTATTACCATTAACGGATCAGCGGTTGCAACGCCGACGACGTCAATCGCCGACGGTTCTTACTCTGTGACAGCAAATATCGGCGGTGGAAACATCTGTGCAAGCTATCCCGGTTACGAGACAGTTTGTCAGTTTGTTACCGTTCCTGAAACAGGTTTGACCGGTGTTGATTTCAATCTTCTACCGTTGCCGGTGGATGTTATTGTCTCGGTCGATCTCGGTTGCGAAACCGTCAACATGTCGGGTGCTTCCGTTACGATGTCCGGTGTTGGAACAGAAATTACCCCCGCCAGCGGCAATGTCAGATTCGATGATGTCGCCCACGGATGGTATAATTTCACCGTTTCCGCTCCGTATCATGCAACGGTTGTTGTCGAAAGCGTCTATGTCAGCGCTGACACCACGATTAACGTTGCTCTCTGCTGTCTCGACGCCGTCGAAGATTTCGACGCTGATCCGGACAGTGTTGCACGCCCGACTGCCGATCCGCTGACCATTGCGCTCAGCTGGACCGAAGCCGGAACTTCCTGCTGTGATCCGGATTCTTATCTGGTTTACAGGTCGTTGGCACCGTTCATTAGCACCACTGCCCCCGGCGTTACGAGAGTCGCTTCGGTTCCCTTCGGAACCACGACCTATGTCGATGCGACAGTTGCCGATGGCGTTCGTTACTACTACGATATCGTCGTAGTCTATGGTTGCCCGAGCAATTATTCGAGACTTGCCGGCAATGTTAACGCGGCAAGCGCTTATACACCCGACCCGGCCGATTATCTGGTTATCGACTGGGACAACGGTGCGACCCCAACCAACGGCGGCACGATGGGTGTCGGCGAATGGTGGGTTAATATGCTCGGTTCCAGTGCGCTCGGTCTTTCGGCTGTTGTCAGAACAACCGACGATTCGCATAGCGATCCGCTTGCGGGCTATAACCTCAATGACTATGACTTGGTCGTTCTCGCGCTCGGTATCAACGATGCGGACAACACCGTTCTTCCTACTGCGGCTGTTGCCAAGCTCGAAGCTTACAGAGCGATTAGCGGCAAAAAGATGATCATCGAAGGTCCCGATTTCGGTGCCGATTACAACGCAACCACTTTCTTCGGCAACCTCGGCCTTGCCTTCGTTCATGACGGCGCGGCTGACTTCAACGTCGATTGGTTCTATGCCACTCCGACTTTGACGAATGCATCCTTCCCGATCATCTTCGATTACAACGACAGTAGTTCTGCTGACCATTTCGTCGATATCCTTAATTCTCCGGGTGTCTTGACAACGAATGTCGCCTGGGATCAGGATTCGGTCTATAGGACATTCTTCTACAATGGCCCTTGCCAGACCATCATCTCGACGATTTATCTCGGCGGTATCGTTAATTCGAGCTATCCGTATGTGCAGTCGCGTGCGGCTTCCGGTTATCTCTGGAAGCTCGGAATCGCCAACACCGGCATTTATCAGGTCGAAACGAAGCTCCCGAGCGATTTCGCGCTCGCGGGCAACTATCCGAACCCCTTCAACCCGGTTACCACGATCGAATTCCAGCTCCCGAGAGATTCTCATGTGGACGTTTCGATCTATGACATCACCGGCAAGAGGGTTGAGACTCTGGTCGATGAAAGGCTCGAAGGCGGCGTTTACAAGGTCGCTTGGAACGCCAACAACATGCCCAGCGGTGTTTACTTCGCTCGCATGACCGCAGGTGAGTTCTCCGCAACTCACAAGGTTATGCTCGTCAAGTAAGCCTGCAGTAATCTAATCAAAAAAACCCTCCGTTTTACGGAGGGTTTTTTGTTTTGCTCGAAAATGAGCTTGCGGAATTTATTATCGTATTGTATTTTATTCTTCAACCTAATCATAGGCAGGTTCAAATGGGATTTCAAGGGAATTTGGATAGCGTTAGTTTTGCGGATATTCTGCAGTTGCTCGCGATGGGCAAAAAAACCGGCACGCTCCATCTTGAGAAAAACGAAATCCGCAAAGAAGTCAGTTTCAAAAGCGGCTCTGTGATTTGGGCCTCGTCCAACGAAGAAAACGACCTTCTCGAAAATCAGCTACTCAAACAGGGACGAATCAGCAAAGAAGACCTCGCGAAGGCGAAGGAAATCATGCGCCTTACCGGTCGAGATTTTCCGAGCACCCTCGTTTTTTTAGGGATATTCAACAAAGAAGACGTTTCGGATATTGTGCTGAACCACGTCGAGTCGATAATATTTTCGATTTTCGCATGGAATGAGGGGCGCTTCGTTTTCAAAGACAACGAGCTGGCGGACTCTCTTCACATAATCAACGCGCTCAATACGATGAACATCCTCATGGAAGGCACGCGGCGTATCGACGAGTGGAGCAAAATCCGCGGTGCTTTGCCGACTGATAATACTGTGATGCAAATAGTCCCTTCGGGGATGAAAGAAAAAGAGGAGATACGCCTCACACCGCTCGAAGTGCAGATTCTCAGCCTCGTTGACGGCGAAAGGTCTATCGAGGAGATTATGGAAAAATCCCCCCACGGCGAACTTGACACATCGCGGGGGCTTTATAGCCTCAAAATGGCCGGTATTATACGTAAAATCGGAGTGAAGGAAAGCCGAAAGGCAAGCATTTCAGAGAAGAAAGAGGTTCTTCAGATTCTCGTGAAAACCTACGCCGCTGTTCTCGATGTTATCCGCGAGGTTCTTACGCAAAAATTGGGGAATGCGGGCGTAAAACGTGTCAGGAAAAGTTTCGAGGACATACAGAAAGACTATGATGTTCTTAAACACATAAACATATCGGCGGAGGGGACGCTCGATTTCGTCAACTTCCTAACCATGATTGATAAATTGCCCGAATCAAGCCGAATTAACGAGGTTTCCAGCGGCTTATCGGCATTTTTAGAATTGATGCTCGATGCTGTGCAGTCGATTGTCGGGACGCGTCAGAAAAAGCAGGTTATCTCGCGCGCAATGGCAAAAACCGAAGATATAATGGCCGGCAAAATCGAGCTTCTGAAAAAATATGGAGTCTATACCGATTTACATCGGGCTTTGAGAGAATAAATCGAGGAGGATATATGAGAAACTGGTTCAAAGGGATTGCTTTCGCTGTTTTTGTTCTATCGGGGTCATGTTTTGCGCAAATCGAGGCCTCAGCCGGCAGAGGAGAGAGTTTTCAGATAGTCGTAGATATTGTGGCAGTATTATTCCTTCTGCTTGGGGTCTATCTCGCGCTGGATCTAAATAAAATTATGAAGGGCGGCGAGCTCGCGATGAGCTGGGGATGGCTGTCCGGCGCGGTTATTGTTTTCGCGTTGATAAAAGTAATCGAGGTCGGCGCTATGGCGGAATTCTGGATTGTGCCCCAATTGCTTCTTTCTTTGGGACATCTATTCACCGCTCTGTTCCTGCTATTGGGCTATTTCCGACAGAAAAAGATACTCAGCTAACACGATTGTTGTCAGAATTAAAAAAAGAAAGGCGGCTCGAATCGAACCGCCTTTTTCATTTATATCTGTGCGACGACTGCTGTAGGGGGCGACACATCCTTAATAAAGGACGTGATTATCGCGATTAGATGATGCGAGGGATAGGTGCCGCGAATCGCCAAATCGACGCCCCGAACCTCCTCCTTGATTTTTTCCTGCGGGTCGAGAAGGATAAACTTCGCGTCGCCTTTGACATTCGAGAGCATCCGAAGGCCGGCTACATCCATATATTCAAGTCCGGCCTGAACGATGATAATTTGTGGTGTTATGCGTTTTGCGGCATGGATAAAATCGCTGATGTTGTCATAGGGCACAACCGCAAAACCATGCTGGGTGAGCATCGATTGGAGAAAGCCGAGGCTCTTTTTCGGTGCGACAAGCATGACATCCGGGTTCTCCGAGTTTTCGATGAGGTTTTTGCTCTCGCGGATTCTCGGCAAGGTTATTTTCACTAATGTGCCCTTCGCGTTGGGTTCGATATCGATCTTGCCGCCGTGCGTTTCGATGATACCCTTTGCGACAGTAAGGCCAAGACCTTTATGCGTCGATTTTTTTGTGGTGAAAAATGGTTTAGTAATAAAAGGTATAACCTCGGGCGGAATTCCTGTGCCATTGTCGAGGATTTCGATGTAGTTCCATTGTGTATCGAAACTTGTTGTAATCTCGATTTTGCCGGTTTCCTCAATCGCTTCGTATGAGTTGACACAAATATTGACCACCGCCTCGACCATTTGGTCTTTCGAGGCTATAGTGGTGCCGATTTGATTAGTGTTCAACACCCATTCGATTTCTTTTCGCCTTCGATTAGTTTTTATCAAACCAACGGCGTCCGAGAGAAGTTTGCGTATTGGCAAAGGCTCCGGGGCACTCGAAGAACGATACCAATCCACGGTTGTCAGAGCATCGAGAATTTCCTGTCCCTGAGCGAGTTTTTTGTTGATCTCGAACAGTTCCTCCTCGAGTTCCGGCGTTTCGAGGGTCTCGATTAATATTCGGCAACTGTCGAGCGCTTTCGAAAGACAGATGAAGAACTCGTCGATAAGCCCCATAGTGCGTGCATTGAGAATGTTGAATTCCTCGGCGCGGGTTTCTTCTATTTGCTTTTTTGTCGCCTTCAAAAGAAGGTCGATGAGCCGATTGGTCATCCTTCCGGACTGAGCGCTTTCTTTGTGGGCTATCTGCACAGTGGCGTCGCGAAGAATCTCGCGTTCGCCCTCGATGATAACGTCTTGGATTGTGTTAGAAATCGCCTCCGGGCTTAATCCTGCGGTTACCAAGGTTAGCATCGGTTCAAGCTTAACCGGCCCTATCGAGCTTCCCAATCCTCCGGGGACATTTACCATAATCGGAATCGGCGGCCCTATCTCGTTGCGTTCCATAAGACCCTGCGCGAGACTTAGATCGACGAAAATAAGCGCAATCTCGTCGCGATTATAGTGCAGATGCTCTTCGAGACGCGTCCTATCGAGCGCTCTTTTTACCTCATAACCTTTGTCGATGAGTCGCGAGGCGACTTGCGATGTCATACGGTCATCAGAGGTTGCGAGGATGATTAGCCGCTGTTTGTCGCCCTCGAGGATTGGAATCATCTTCTCAGTGATGCTTCGCACCGATGGCGGCGATTGCAGAACCTGCACCGGCAGAGTATATTCCCAAGCAGAGGGCGGCTTGCCGATGGGTGCCCAAACAAATATCGGCAGACGTTTGATCTTTATCAGATCGATTGCTGATGTGGCGAGTGTTTCGTCGATTTCCGGATCGACGACGATGCAAGCCGCGTGCTCATGCTCCTCCGGCAAACTCTCTGGCTTGTTGACGATGAGGATTTCATATCTTTCGCCGAGAGCTTCTGTGAGCCTTTTGATTCGCGTTTTGTCTTTGTCGAAAACATAGATGATCTCTGTATGCTTCATTATAAATGCCCCTAAGCATTTGCGGTTTTCCGCGAATTACTTTACTATGATGACCGGAACTTGTGCCTCACGAACCACCTTATCCGAGGTCGATCCCAGAAGAACCTCCGCCAGAAGCCCCTTGCCGGTCGATCCCATAACGATAGCATCGACCTTCTCCTTTTCGGCGATTCTAAGTATCTCTTTGAACGGAATTCCGTTTACTAAGCGCTCCTCGACCCTAAAACCGAGATCGCTGAGTTCCTTCGTAATGGCTTCGAGTTTCTCCTCGGCTTTTTTACGAAGCTCCGCGTTGATTTCTTCGAGAATGCTCGTGTATTGAATCGAAGAGAATCCCTCCATCTCGGCCATAGTGTTAACCTCGCGGATATCGATGCAATGGACGAGATAGACGATACTCGCCCCTGCCTCGCGAAGTTTTTTTACCATTCCGAGCGCGTGGCTGGATTTCTTCGAAAAGTCTGTCGGATAAAGGATTTTTGTGAACATGATAACCTCTATTTCATATAAACGACATTTTGAGTCTTTACGATTCCGCCGCTGACTGCCTTTACCAGATATGTTCCGGTCGGAAGGTCGTTCGATGGTGTGAACCGGACGAGATGATAGCCCGTGAAAGCCGCCGTTTCCGCGATTTTCTCGATCATTCTGCCATTGACATCATAGATCGCTATCTCGATGGGGTTTCCATCGCCGGCAATGAGTATCGACATAGCCGAATTGAAAGGGTTCGGGAAACATCTCAGGCCGAAATCGCTCGGAACAACGACTCTCTCGGCAACATTTCCGGCATCGAGGTTGAAATTGATAACCATATTTGCGCCACCGCCAACCACGAAAATCCCGTCGAGTTCATTGACATAGTGTGCATAAGGCTCTTGAAGGAAGCCGGTTGTATCGCACATGTTATTGCCGTTGAGATCGGACCAAACCAAAGCCGATTTCGCTCCCGAGGGGACGCTGTCAAGCTCGAAATCGAGCTCCTCAATTATCCAAGTGCCATCGAGAACTGGGCCGCCGCCGAGTAACATGGGATATTGATCGAATATCCTCATCTTCAGGGAATCCGGGCTACCGCTATATATGATTGTGCCCTCCACGCCGCCATAGCGCGCGAGTTCGACATCGATACCGGAGATTGTTCCGCCGGAAATGCGGAAGGGGTTTCCGGGATACTGACCCGCAGGATCGCCGCTGGCAGGCGGAAGTCCCGAAGGGATGAGCGCCATAACATTGTAATCGTAGCCATCGAGGATGAACGGATCATCGAAGATGTAGTTGTAGTCCGGCGGAAATGCAAGCGTGTAGAAGAACGAGGTATCCATTAATGTCGTGAAATCGTGGAAAACGAAGACATAAGCCGTGTCCGTCGGTGTTCCGGGGACATTTAAAGTCCCCATTATCATCCCCGCGAAAAGCCCGCTGGTCATAAGTGCGAGGATGATGATGATGTTGATTGTTCTCATATTTTTTCTCCTTTCGTTATTCTCTAAGTTGGAAAAGCCCCTCTTCATCGAAGAGAAGCCAATAAGCCTCTCCGGGGAAGAATCTATCGCGAATTCTATAGCTTCCTGATGTTGTGGAACCTGCACGATCGTAATAATAGAAAATTCTTCTTCCGATTGCGGTTTCGGGGATTTCGGAGATTGCAGTCGTGTCCGCACCGCCGTATTTTGAAAGCCCGCCGACGAATTCCCATCCGGGGCCGGCATTCATAAGTGTATACATATGAATCGGAATTCCTGTAACGGAATAGCTCCGTTCGTTGAGGACGAAAACGAAATAGCCCTTGCCCGGGGTCAGAATATCGGGGGCTATATAGTTGAGTAGGTCGGAATCCCACTCATAAACATACTCGGCACCCGGAAATGCGACATGCGGCGAAAGGCCGTCGTGGGGGATAACCGGAAGACTGACAGCATTCCAGCCGGAATAAAGATGATAATATGCCGAGCTGTCGGCATGTTGAACGAGTGCGCGAATGTAATAATTCGTATCGGGCACTTCGGTCCACGAGCCGCCGGGGGGAAGGTCCCAACCGTGGCCATACATCGACTGCCTTAGCGAGATTCCAAGCGAATGGTCAAGCTCGATTCCGAGATAAAAATCGCCGTCGAGAATAATCCGCTCCATTGCGACATTTATGCGCGCCCAGCCGGTGGAATTCAGCAGATAATCCCCGTAGCCGAGGATTTCGTCGCCAGGTTGACCGCGGTCGTCCAAGTAAATCTTCGGCGAACCGAACCCTGGATTGCTGATGTGGTAATCTATTGCGATGAGCCTACAACGTGTATCGACACGGAATTTATTCGCGATAACCGCGCCGGGGTAAGACACCGCGGCCGACGGTGGAATTCCGTCGTCATAAAGCAACGTGTCGTAGATTAGAGTTCCGACGGCGTTATATGCTGTTCCTGCGGCTGTATCCGATGGCGGACTGAGGAATGCACCGCTGTCGTATTCCGCGCGGACAGTGTAATAATAAGTGTTTCCAGGGGTAACGGCATAATCGTCGTAGGTAGTTTCGCTTGCGGGAACAATCGCGAGGGGCGAGAAAATCCCATGGTAGGTGCTGGCGCGATAGATTCTATAGGAATCCGGACGTATCATCGAGGTCGCTTCGGTGGGACGCATACTCGGTTCCGGCGATGGATGATAGGAGCGCGAGAAGATTTCCGAAAAACCCGGCTCGTGAGGGATTTCATAAACAGTTTTACCCGGTGAAATATACACAGTAGCTCGAGTGCGAGATTCCAAATACAGAACCTCCAGTCGGACGAGAAGATCGCCGGAAAGCTGACGCCAGCCATACATATAGTGATATTGATAAGACCTCGGCGAGCCGGGCGTTATCGAAGAATCCATTAGAATATACATCTGCGGAAGCGCATCGCCCTTGGAAATTCGGACAAACAGCTCGTCATAAACGACGAGACCGGCGTCGCTAACATCGACATTGTTCCAGCCGACTGTAACGGGGGTGTATCTTGTCGGCAGAAGCACATTGCTGTAATCCGGCAGGCCGACATGGTTCACGCCATACATATTGATATTGACCGCACGTGAACCGAGCATAAGGAAAAGGTTGAACTGCACCGAAAGGATGCTACACGGCTCGGCGGGGGAGAATTTCACGGCGCACATTCCGCTGTCGAGGTCTATCTCGCGCGAGCCTATGCCGTTATCGTATTTGATTGTGTCCGAGATGATTATCGGCGGGGGAGGCGTCCATTCGAGTCCGATATGGTCGGTGAAGAACGAATAGGCGACAAGCCCTGAAGGCGCCGGCCATTGTGCCATAAGGCCAACTGCCGCTAAAAGCATTACGGCGAGACAAATTCTTTTCATATTGCTCCTACTTTTGGTTAAGTAAATCTTTCATTTGATAAAATCCGATTTTGCCAAAAATAAATTCCGAGGCATCGAGTGCACCCGCGGCGAAAACCTCGCGCGAAATCGCGCTGTGCTCGATAGTAAGCGTCTCGAAGGGCATCGCGAAAATTATCCGATGCTCCCCAACAATACCGCCGCCGCGAACCGCATTTATCCCAATCCGATCCTTTGGTCGGACTCCGGTATGCCCCTCGCGGCAATAAATAATATCCCTTCCGAAATCCAGTCCTCTGGTTTCGCAAAGTCCGCGAGCCAAATCCAGAGCGGTTCCGCTGGGTGCGTCCGCCTTGTTCCGGTGATGCGATTCGATTATCTCGATATCGGCCTCCGGAATTGCCCGCGCCATTTGTTTAGCAATTTCCGTGCAAAGGGCGATTCCGCGAGAGAAATTTTTCGCGAAGAAAACGCCTATCTGTGCGGAGGCGTCGTTTAATTTTCTCAAAAGAGCGTCGTCGAGACCGGTTGTTCCACAGACAATCGAAGCCTTCGTGTCGAGAGCGAGGTCGATCGCCATTTCTGTTCCGTAAGGACTGCTAAAATCGATTATGACATCGAATTCGGTGCTTGTCTGCGTGACTGGAACCCCAATCTCGCCAATTCCGGCAATAACTCCAACATCTGTGCCGATAAGTCCGCATTCCGGTCTGTCGAGTGCCGCCGCAACCGCGAATCTGCTGTCATTGGCGGCCAACGCGACGAGCATTCTGCCCATTCGGCCGCAAGCGCCGTTTATGGCGAGACGTATGCTCAAAGGAGGCCGTATTCCTTGAGCGCGATTTCGAGTTTGCCCAAATTCGCAGAGGTCATTGCGCAGAGCGGTTGGCGGAAGGAGGGCGCGGGAATCATTCCGCAGAGCGACATTGCAGTTTTGAGCGGCACAGGGTTTCCCTCGATAAATAGCGCTTTCATCAGAGGGAACATCCGAATATGGAGCTTTGCCGCAGAAGAGAAATCCCCATCGAGTGCAAAATTGACCATTTCGGCAAAATCCGCGGGGACGAGATTGGCCGCTGTGGAAATGACACCCTTCGCGCCGATTGAAATCATCGGTACGGTGAGCGAATCGTCGCCGGAAAGCAAAGTGATTCCGCATCCAGAGATGATCTCGCTAACTGTATCCAGCGAGCCGGAAGCCTCTTTTATCGCCACAATATTTTTGTGTTCCGAAAGCGCGATAGTCGTGCTCGGTGCGATATTCGAGCCGGTTCTTCCGGGGACATTGTAAAGAATCGTCGGCAATCCGACATCGGCGATTTCGCGGAAATAGCTAACCATCGCGTGCTGGCTCGGTTTGTTGCCATAGGGCGTGATTGCAAGAACACCATCGGCGCCGGCGGTTTTGGCCGCGAGGGTCATTTCGACCGCGGCCTTTGTGGATGGTGCACCTGTGCCGAGAAGAATCGGGTATGAAAAACCGGTTTCTTCGCGCACGGTATTCAGCATTTCGATTCTTTCGGCATTATCGAGTGTGAAACTCTCGCCGGTGCATCCCGAAAGAAGAATTGCGTCGGTGCCGGAATCTTTGTGAAGGCGTGCCAAGGACCGCAAAGCCCCGAAATCTACCCGCCCCTTATCATCGAAGGGGGTGATTATCGCTACGGTGGTTCCTTCGAACATATCAGCTCCATTTGTTCATATACATTCATATAATAAAGCTATTTGCAACGCATTTGTCAAGCGCTATCGGGCATGTTATTGTCGGAATAGGCCATTACAAAACGAAATATTTAAGAGCACAAGACAAGCGAAAGCATCGCCCGCCATTTTTTTAATCCCGGCATATTTAAAGTTAGACAAAAAAACGTTGACTCGAATTGCTCAGAGGCATATATTGCCTTGTTGATTAGTGTAAAACATGCTCTTAATAAGGAGATGACATGATTCTAAGCAAAATAAGCCTCAGATTCGCTTTGATAGGGCTTTTGATGGCGACAATGCTCCTTTTCGTTGGATGCTCCGAAAGCACCGATGAGGATGCCGTAAAAGATAATACCTATTGGACTTTGGTTCAAGTCGAAGAAATCCAAATGCCCGGTGCTGTGTGGCCTTTGGCTCATGAGCAGGCAATTGTCGGGGCGAACAATGAGCATGTTTATCTTACCAACGACGGCGGTCTAAGCTGGAGTGTCGTCACAATCAATCCCTCCACCGGCAGAATGGCTTCGGATATATATTTCGCCGGAACCCGTGGAATTATGATTGGTCTTCGGGGCATGCTTTATACGACCACAAATAACGGTCAGTCTTGGACGAACGCATTCCCGACGGGAGTTCCTGCAGGAGACCTGACGAGAATTATCGCCCCTGCTACCGGCGGAAACAACCCTCTATATATCTGCGGAGACGAAGGTATCCTTCTCAAATCTATCGATGGCGGTGCGAACTGGCAGTATATCGATCTTCAAATCGGTAAGTTCTTCGAGGATTTCCCAATAATCGACTCGGAAACCGGCGAAACGCTTCGCACAGTCGATACAACTCTCTATGTTACGCAGGAAAAACTAAGCTTCACAAGCGGATGGGCGCCGAATTCTAATCTCATATATCTTCTCGCCGATACGCTTCAGACAGACAGCGAATTCTATATTCTGCGTTCGGCTTCCGGCGGCGCGCCCGGAACATGGGACATGCTCGTTATGAATACTCCGGTTAAATGGTTCGATATTTATACCTTCAATGATACGAGCGGAATCATGATAACCAACGGCGAGGTCGATTATGTTACGATTCGCGACACGATGGTTTCGAGATCGCTCAATGAATACATCCCCGGCGGCGCCGCGCTGAAAAAGATGGTTTTCACAAATAGCGATATCGGATGGATTATCGGCGCTGGCGGAACTGTTACGAAGAGCACCAACAGCGGCCACGACTGGAGAAAGATCGATGTCGATGTTACAGGTATCATCAACGATATCAGTTTCCTGAACACCAATGAAGGTTGGCTTGTCGGCAATGACGTTTCCAGAAATTCTGGTGCGATTAAGCTTACAACCGACGGCGGAGCGACATGGAATTTCAGAAGCTACGGTATCGGCGGGGTTAATCTCAACGCCGTCCATTTCATCTCCTCCCAGCAGGGATGGATTACCGGCAAATCCGGACGTATCGCCCGCACTACCGACGGCGGAAATACTTGGCTTCATCAGGATGCCAATACTTCGAGATCGTTGCAGGATGTGTATTTCACGAATGCCAACACCGGTTGGGCGGTGGGATTCTCGGCTTCCTCTGATGTCGATACTTTCGCGACCATTCTTCATACCTCAAATGGCGGCATCACTTGGAATTCGGTCGATAGCCTTTTCGGATATAGGCTAAATAATGTTAAAGCCTTGAACCCGACCACTGCAATCGCTGTGGGCAATAACGGCCTAATTCTCAAATCGACCGACTGGAGTGTTCCGAAGAATTCCGGAGTGGCTTTCGAACTGTTCGGTCTCGATGTTGTCGATGCGAATCTCATATTTGCCTGCGGCCAGGGCGGCACAATTCTCAAATCCACCGATGGCGGCGAGACATGGAATCAGCTTAATTCTGGAACGAATCAATCGCTATTGTCGATCGATATGGTCGATGCGAATGTTGGTTATGCCTGCGGAAATCTCGGCACCGTGCTCAAAACCACTAATGGCGGCGTAAATTGGACACTGCTCGAATTGCCGCGGCACAGCTCGAGCGTTTACAAATCCGTCGCTTTCTCCGATTCCCAGACCGGTTGGATTATCGGGTTCTTCGGCTATATTCTTCACACTGCCGACGGCGGCGAGACATGGTATCGCCAACTCGAAGGTTTCAGCGAGGAAACTTTGAACGATGTCTTCATACTCGATTCCAACAATGCTTGGATAGTCGGCAACGGCGGAATTCTGCTGGAGCTTGGTAGAAATTAGGTTTCACTCAGATAGGTTTTCGAAGCCCCCTTCATTGGGGGCTTTTTTTGTGTTCTATCGCAATTGTTGGGATTGATGAAGCTGGACTGGAAGACTTGAAATGGCTATAGGATGAAATTCACTTCGGAGAGATTCATCGTTTCGCCGGTGTTTTCAGCGGCAGAAGGACGAAATAGCCGGAAGCAATCAGTAAAAGTAATGATACGACTGCGCCTCGATAGGCGATATTCTCCCCGAGCGGTTCGAGGACAAGAACCACAATTCCCCAGATAAGCGGCCCGACGATTGCGGCGGCCTTGCCGGACAGCGAAAAAAGGCCGAAAAATCTTCCGACTGCCTCCGGAGGGGCAAGCTCGACCAAAAGCGGACGCGCCGCGGTTGGAACTCCTCCAAGCAATGCGCCAATGAACACGCCGAGAATATAGAAGGGCAATTCACTCGTAACCGGCAACAGCAGAACAAGGCTAATTATCCATCCCACAAGCACATACGACAAAATACGTTTCGCCGAATATGTGTCTGTGAGCCTTCCGAAAATCCACGACCCTATCGCCGCACCGATTGTCGAAATGATAAAAAACGGCACCTTCGAGGAATCGGGCATCCCCATCGCCTTCTGAGAATAAACCGCCATGAAAACGATAGCGGTCTGAATGCCCTCTTGGAATAGAAAATTCGCAAGGAGAAAACGGCGTATTCCGGGATATTTTTTGGAATCGCGAAGGGTCTCGATAATCTTCTCGAAGGGGTTTTCCTTTGCGGCCATCGGCTGGGGTTTCGATTTTTCGCGCACCCATATAAAGGTCGGCAACGAAAATAAGAAAAAAAGTATCGCGGATGGAACAAAGGTAGCAGATCTTCCACCAGCCGCTATGAAAGGCACATCCCACCCCAGAAGAGTGCCCTCGTTGAAGGGCATAACGATGAGCATCCCGAAAATCGCGCCGACATATCCCAGCGCGACTCCGACCCCGCTAACCCATCCCATTTTCCCCGCCGGCGCGATGTCCGGCAGAAGCGAGTTATAGAACACGAGGCCAAGATGATAGCTGGTATTTGCGACAACGAAAAGTGCGAGCAATAGAAATGCGCTTTGCCCGTGCCCCGCGGCGATGCCTATCAACGCGGTTGTCGCGCAACAGAGAAAGGTCGCGAAGAATAAAGAGGGTTTCCTTCGCCCGACGATGTCGGTTCGTTGTCCTAGAAGGGGCGAAAGAAGGACGACCAGAATCATCGATATGCTTGTCGCGAGGCTGTAGTGGAGAGGCTTTTTGCCGAGAGTGTCGATGATGTAAACCGCAAAATAAAGCGAGACGACATTCATGGAAAAAATCGTGTCGGCGAAATCGAACATCGCCCACGCGAAAATTCTTCCCTTGGATGTCGGCTGGGTCATCGGTTAAAGCCCCAGTTCCGAATCGATTGACTGCATCGCTTTGAGCGTGATTTCCACGAACTCTTCCAGGTCGATGCCGATTTTGGCGCATTTGCGAATCTGGTCGCGATCGACATTAGCGGAGAAGCGCTTTTCATCGAAACGGCGCATCAGAAAATCCATGTCGAGCGATTTGAGCTTGCGATCGGGGTGCATCAGCGTTGCCGAGATGACGAGTCCGGTAAGCCCATCGACCGCGTGAAGCGCCCAATCCATGGGACTTTCCGGCGGACAGGATTCGTGGGCGGGGTGTGCTTTGACCGCGTGGACGATGTCCGGGTCCACGCCCTCTGCCTCGAGCATTTCTGCGGAAAGATTCCCGTGGCGGGCGAAATCGTGCTCGGTTCGGTCATAATCGAGGTCGTGGAGAAGTCCTGCAAGCGCCCATTTTTCGGGGTCTTCGTCGAGTCTTAGCGCGAGGGCTTTCATTGCGGCCTCCGCGGCAAGCATATGCTTGATAAGGTTCTTTTTTGCGACATTTTTCTCGACGAGTGCGAGGGCTTCTTCGCGGGTCATTTTGCCTCCCGTTTTTCGGATAAGATAGTTGCGCAAGACCACTTTGGCAAGTCAAACTCCCGTTTTTTGACGGACGAACCATTGGAGTTGCGAAAAGGTTGCATCAAATGTATTCAAATAGTGTAAAATTGCATACATTTGCATGCAATTGTATGCAAATAGAATACAATTGCATCAGATAGAATCAAATCTAACAAAAAAAAATGGCGACACTCAAATTCTGCGTCCGCTAATTTCGATTTTCCAACGCCCACTTCAATTTCCCATTTCGTTGTGCGGAAAATCGGCGTTCACAAACTGTGGTTTTGAATATATATAGGTTGCGATTCTGGGCAAATAAATTTATTTTAATAAATTATGAAAAAACTCATCGCAATATTATTACCGTTGGTTTTCATGGGTTGCGCCGGTGTGATTCGAGTTCCCGAGCCCGATGTCCAAACCGTTCCATGGCCGGTTCCGCGCGGAGACTGCATGAACTGGGCCTCTGCCGGAAGGGATGAGGGCGGTCTTGTCGAACTATGGCGTATCAAGCTGAAAGTGCCGATTATCGCGACACCGGTAGCCGGCGACGGCGCTGTGTTCATAGGCACAGGCACGCGCCGTGTGATCGCGGTGAACGCAAACACCGGCAAGCGAATCGGCAAGATGTGGACGGATGTTGCAGTCGAGGACGGCATGGCCTATTCGGACGGCAGGCTGGTTATCGGTGGCAGAAGCATTTACAACAAGCTGAGATGCTACGATGTTTTTCGAAGCGAGTTTGTTTGGACGAAGAAGAGCGACAGAGCGGCTTCAGCGCCGGTTGTTTGCGGCGGACGAGTTTTCTATTCGACCGCAAAGGGCGCTCTTTTCGCTCTCGAACTCGAAACCGGCGAAAGAATATGGCGCAAAGAGCTTAAGGACGCGGTTATCGAGCACGAACCGGCATTTCGTGACAGCTTGCTTTTTGTCGTCGATCAAAATGGGATGTTCTATTGCATCGACGCCGATTCGGGCGATGAGGTTTGGTCACTGAAAGTCCCTACGAGCGCTTCAGGGCCGCCTGTGGTAATCCCCGACCATGTGATTTTGCCGACCCACTCCGGCAGAATTCTCGTTATAACGCTCGACGGCAGAGTTCGAGTCGAGATAGATGCCCCCGGTGAGCTTATCGCGCCGATTTCCTGTGGAGGCCCTACAGTTTTCGGTGTAACTCGTCGCGGAGTGGCTTTTGCAGGGGATTTGGGCGAGGGCGGAATTTTGTGGCAATCGAATATCGAAGAGCCATCCCTTTGCGGAACGGTGATTTGGGGCACGGACATTGTAACGATAGGCGCTTCGGGGCGGATTTCGCTCATCGATTACGGCAATGGCGAGATAACATCGCAAATCGAAACGAAAGCCTTCATCACCGCAGGGCCGATAATCTACGACTCGAAGCTTTTTGTGGCGACCTCGGAGGGCGAGCTTATCGCCATCGGCAGAAAAAATTAGAACGGAGTTATAAAATGAACGATAACTATCTTGAAAACATCGACCCGACCGACCATCGCGCGGTTCGTCTCGCGAAGGCCGACTATCTTCGCAAATCCGGCATCGACCCATATCCGGCGAGAACTCCGGATGGGCGCGTTACAATCGAATCGATTCGTAATGATTGGAAGAATGCTGTTCAGCAAACCGACGAGAACCACCAAGTTTCGCGCCATGGTGCGATTAGACGCCTTGCGGGACGCATAACCGCAGTTCGGTCGCACGGCAAATCCTCATTTGTGGCTATTCAGGACGGCACCGGTAGCTTTCAGTTGTATTTCAAAAAGAACACGGTCGAGGAAAAAATGGCTGACGAATCGGCCTATGACCGCATCAAAGAGCTTGATATCGGCGATTTTGTAACAGCAGAGGGCGAGCTTTTCACCACGCGCACCGGCGAGGCGACTCTCGCTGTGCATAACTGGCAGATGCTCTCGAAATCGCTCCTGCCGATGCCGGAAAAATACCACGGCCTCACGGACCCGGATTTGCGCCTGCGACAGCGCTATCTCGACCTTCTTGCGAACCCTGAAGTCAAGCGAAACCTGACAATCCGCGCGCTTGTAATCCGCACGATTCGGGAGTTTCTCGAGGCAGAGGGTTATATCGAACTGGAAACCCCTGCGTTGACACCTCTCTACGGCGGTGCGGCGGCAAGACCGTTTATGACGCACCATAACGCGCTGGATATCGGGCTGTATCTGCGCATCGCGACGGAGCTTTACCTTAAGAGGCTTATCGTTGGCGGATTTGAGCGAGTTTACGAGATGGGGAAAGTCTTTCGCAATGAGGGGGTCGATCGCGACCATAATCCTGAGTTCACACTTCTCGAACTGTATGAGGCGTATGCCGACTACAACCGGATGATGGAGCTTGCAGAGGGCTTGGTTATAGCTTCTGCGCGGGTGGTGGCGGAGTTTCAGAGCATAAATCCGCTTGTCGATAAAGAGGGTGCGGAGTTGCCGAATTGCCTCAAAGTGTCTGATGATAAGGTTTTCATGTGTTTGGATGGCGCGGATGTGCCGATCGAGAGACCGTTTCCGCGTAAATCCTTTGTTGAGGCCATTCTTAACGCGACCGAAATCGATGTCCTTTGCGCCGAAAAGGGCGACCTTGTGGCATATTTCAAAAAGCACGACATCGATTTCAACCCGAATCTGCCCTACTGGCCGCTTGTCGATAAGCTTTTCTCGGAGACCGTGGAGCCAAAGCTTGTCGAGCCGATATTCCTAATCGATTATCCTGTGGGGCTTTCGCCGCTGGCAAAGCGCAAAAGCGACAATTCCGAATTGACAGAACGATTTGAACTATTCATCATGGGCAAAGAAATCGCGAACGCTTTCAGCGAGCTTAACGACCCTATAGATCAGCGCGCGCGAATGGAATATCAGGTTGAACAGGCCAAACATGGCGACGAGGACGCGCCAAATGTTGTTGACGAGGATTTTCTTACCGCGCTCGAGCATGGAATGCCGCCCACGGGCGGAATGGGGGTCGGGATAGGCCGTCTGGTGGCGATTTTGGCGGGTGCTCATGCAATAAAAGATGTAATCCCCTTCCCGCTGGTCAAGCCGAGATAAGTCGATAACTAATTGTCAAATAAATACTTATGTGGAAGGCAATAATATGCAATCCAAGAAAGCTATCTTCGCATTAACATTGGTGATCGCGGTTTTTTCGTCGCTTGGCGGAACAATATCCGGCAAAGTTACCGATGCTGAGACCGGCAAACCCCTTATGGGAGCCACTTTGCGGATTGATTCGATTAAAAGATCGACCGGCACAAATTCGGAAGGGCGATATTTTCTCAATAATATACCCACCGGAAGATACGCCCTGAAAGCCTCGCATGTGGGATTTGCGATACAAGTAATCGAAGAAGTCGAGGTTGAGACAGGAATGGAAACTAAGGTCGATGTTCGGCTTGTCAGTTCGCCAATTATTGGGAAAACGGTCGAGGTTTCCACGCCGACACGTAGGGTTCAGCTCCTTGAAGACACGCCTGAGATCACTATGGTTGTGCGCGATGTCGATTTTAGGAAGTTCTCTCCGAGAGATATTTCGACAGCTGTTGCTTATCTTCCCGGAGTTAGTATCGAGGGCGGCACCGGCTCCGGCCAACCTGACGACAAAATTGTCTCGATAAACGGCCTTCCCGCGCATTACAGCCTTGTTTTGATGGACGGCACGAGGGTGGTCAGCTCGCATTGGCACACTGGCGCGAATGTCAATATTATTCCACCGGAAGCAATCGAGCAAATAGAGGTGGTAAAGGGCGCGGCATCGGCTCAATACGGGAGCGACGGAATGGGCGGAGTTTTAAATATTATCACAAAACGAGGTGATAGTAATCGAAATATGGAGCTTGTTGCTTCCGGCGGAAGCCGCAATTCTCAGTATTATGCCCTCGCGAACTACGGAATAATCACGGATGACATTAAATACGGAACATTTGTCGGATGGCAGAAAACGGACGGCGATTCGATTCTCAAACCTGCGCATCGGCTTGGCCAGCTTGGATTCGATAGATTCACACTGTTTCAAAATGTCGATGCCAATTTCTGCGAGAAATTTTCGTCACGGGCGCAGATGTTTTATATGTCCTCGCACAGCGAATTTCGGGGCGAGGAGTATGAATCGTGGCTGATTACGCCGAAGATCGATTTGGAGTATTCAGCCGGAGATGATCTCGATTTCGCACTTTCCGGGTATTACACGCAATGGAACGGCGAGATCAACGCCGAAAAAAACGAGATTGCCGAACCGAAGCTAACCGTTGGATATGGCGGATTTGCGGAGAATTATTTGCTTGCTGGCGCCGAGTGGACATATCGCAATTTCACGCGGACTTCGGTGCCGGAGAAAAGCCAAACAGCAGTCGGGATTTTCCTTCAGGATGAATTGACGCCGACCGCCAAACTGTCTTTGTTGGGGGCTTTGCGGTTCGATAAGGTCGAGAAAATCAGCGGTGTGCTTACGCCGAAACTTACGGCTGTGTTCAAACCGAATAGCCTTGTCGATGCTCGTCTTTCGGTCGGACGCGGTTTTCGTGCGCCCACGGTTCAGGACTTATACGAGGAATCTTACGGCCACGGCACTTACAGACGCGAGGGAAATCCCGATCTCAAACCGGAATACTCGACCGGCATAACCGGCGGGTTCGAGATTCACCCCATTCCACGACTCACAGTTCTAATCGACGGCTATTATACAACGCTGACAGACATGATAACACCGGCTTATAGCCACACGGAGCTTGTTGTGAACCCCACTTCCGGCGACACTTCAGAGTTAGCGATTTATGTTCGGCAGAATATTTACAGCGCGAAAGTTATGGGCGGGGAAGTCAGGCTAAATTACAATCTATTCCGCGATTTCGCCCTAGAAACGGCTTTTAATTATACCCATAACGAAAACGAAGAAACGGGAACCTGTCTTCCATATTATCCCGGTATTACGGCATCTGCGAAGATTACAGGTTTTGAGGCTATCGGGTCGAAAGTTGGAATAGGCGGGTTTGTCGGGGTGAATTTTGCTGGAAACCGCAAAGTGTGGAACTGGAATAATATTGCGGCGGAGACCGAACTCGAGGACTACTACAAACTCGATGCCGGAATGAATCTTCGTTTACTCGACCGGTTCGAGCTTTTCGGCACGGCTGAAAACCTTCTCGGACACGAAATTATGATGTTCGAGGATGCCGAGATGATTATCGCGGGTGTTCCCCATTTCACCTTCGGGCTGAGAATCCGCTCAAATTAAGGCGTTAACGCGCCAAAATACCAACGCCAACCCCGCCTTTGCGCGGGGTTTTCTTTTGTCTTGCTTGCGGAAAGAATTTTTACGATATTATAAAGTTATGCGGCTCGAACCCTACATAGCATTTCGTTTTCTCCGTGCGAGACAGAAAAATAAATTTGTGTCGTTGGTGGCGATTTTTGCGGTAGGGGGAATCATGATCGGCGTCGCGGCGCTTATTGTAAGCCTTTCCGCGATGAACGGTTTCGAGAACGAGGTGCGAAGCAGAATTATCGGGACGACGAGCCATATCAATGTGCACTCCCTTCGCGCGGAATATATCAAGGAATGGGAGCCGCTTGTTCAGCGGCTTAGCGTGCGAAACGACATCCTTGCCGCCGCGCCTTTTATCTACACGAAAATGCCGATCGGTCATAAGGGTAATTTTGACGGCATGATTCTTCGTGGCGTTTTGCCACAATTGCAAAGTTCACTTGGGAATCCCGGAAGCACGCTTATCGACGGCATTTGGCTTTCAAATGAGTTTGATACCACGAAAATCCCACCGATAGTCCTCGGAAGATACCTCGCAGAGGGCCTTGGCGCGCATGTCGGCGACACAGTCCTTATTTACGGAATTCAGGGGCAGAGCGCCGCAAGAATGACCCCGAAAATCAATCGCTTTTTGGTCGATGGTATCTTCGAAACCGGCATGTTCGATTTCGACGCCATCCTCGCATACACCCATCTTAAGGCCGCGCAGAGACTACTCGAGCTTGGCGATGCTGTTACTGGTATCGAACTGCGAATCGAAAACTTTTATGAGGCCGATAAAATCGCGGATAGAATCGAAGATGACCTCGGATTCCCTTATTATGCCCTTTCGTGGGTCGATATGAACAAAAATCTTTTTGCGTGGATGACCCTCGAAAAGTGGGGGCTTTTTCTTTTGCTGACACTTATTATCGCGGTGGCGGCGTTTAACATCGCGAGCACACTTATAATGGTCGTAATGGAGAAAACCTCTCAGATAGGGATTTTGCGGGCGATGGGTGCGACTGCGAAACGAATTCGGCGCATTTTCTTTCTGCAGGGGCTTTTTGTGGGCGTTCTCGGCACAACTCTTGGCTACATCGTCGGATTCACGCTGGCCTTTATTCAGAATAAATGGGAGGTTATCTCTCTGCCCGCAGATGTCTATTCCATCTCGTCGTTGCCAATAGAGATGCATGCGGCGGATTTTGTGGTAATCGGGATTATGGCGATGGCGATAACGGTTTTGTCGAGTATTTATCCGGCGTGGAGAGCCTCGCGCGAGACTCCAATCGACGCTATTAGGCGATGATTATGCGAAAGATTCTCAGCATATTATTGACGAGCTTTGCACTTGCCCTCACATTAATATCGCAGAATAATATTACCTTCGCTTTCACATCAAAATTCCAAAGTCAGATTCAGGCGATAGAAGAAAACGGCGTTCAATATGCCGGTGCGGCACGTTTGAGCACTGCGATCAGAAATCTTCGGCTTACTTCCGATCGTTTCATTATGCTTGACACTGGCGATCATTTTGCTGGGCGGTTTTATCGCGAAAGGCGTGGCGAACCGGATGTCGAGCTGATGAACAATTTCCGCTACGACGCCATGCTGGTAGGCTCTTCGGAGCTTTCGATGGGCGAGGATATTTTCGACAACTGGGCGAAATTCGCACGGTTTCCGCTTTTAATATCGAACCTTATCGCACCGCCGCAGTGCAAAACCTGTCGGCATATAGCGTCTTATACAACCATCGAAAGGGTAGGCCTCACAGTCGGCGTTTTTGGATTGTTGCCGCGTGAACTCGAGTCTTTCGGGCGGCTTCCGGACAGAATCGGAATCGACGAGGACTATGTCGCGGTCGCGCGCGATATGGTCGAAATTCTCGAGGAAAAATGTGATATTATAATTTTGCTGTCGCAACTCAACATAGAAAGCAATGTGAAGCTCGCAGAGGAGGTTTGCGAGATCGACCTAATCATTGTGAACGATTGGGCGGGCTACGAGGACGAGCCGATTGTCATCGAAAACGAGGCGGGATGCATCACGATTCTCGGGCATGCCGGCGAACGTGGCCAAAAATTAGGTGTAATCCAGACTACCTGGGACGGTGCCGGCAAACTGGAGGATTATTTCTGGAAACCGATTCTTCTCAGTGATTCGATTCCTCTCGATCCTGAGGTGCACGAATTCGCGGAGGGCTTTATTCGCCCCGAGGAGCGGCTTTCTGTGGGCGTTTCGACCGTGGAACTCGATGGTAGAAAGGCGATTTTGCTCGGTGCCGAATCGAACCTCGGTAATTTCGTCGCGGATGCTTGCAAAGCGGCTTTCCCTAACGCGGAAATTGCCGTAATCCCCGGAGGCTCGATTTATGGGGATGAGATTATCGAGCCGGGAAACATAACTGCTCAGCAGATTCGCGAGATTTTGCCCTTTGGCGAGAAGGCGGTTTTGCTCGAAATCCCCGGACAGTTGTTAAAAACCATTCTCGAAAGAGCGGCGTGCAATATCGAGAACAACTATGGCGGATTTATGCAGATTTCAGGGGCATCGGTTCGGATTGACACCTCGAAAAGCGCGCAGTGTATCGACTTGGCAACTGGCAATATGGAGCGCGAAGGTTCGAGAGTTCGCGAGATTAAAATCGACGGAGCTAAATTTGAAAAGGACAAGACCTACAAAGTCGTAACCACAGATTTCGCGGCCGTGGGTGGATTCGGTTACGAGTGGCTCGTGGAGATTCCCAGAATAGCAGGCCGCGAGCTTTCGGAAATTCTAATCGAATATATCGAGGCAAGCTCGCCTATCTCGCCGAAATATGAGGGGCGAATTATTATCGAACCATGATAGCTCTGAAAATCACAGATTCCAGTGCTCGATTTTGGGCGAGCGCTTTCAAATCGCCGCGAATGATTATGCTGACTCTCGCGGCGTTGGTTTTATTATTTTTCGGATGTTCGGAGCCTAAGCGTTTCGGCGACGCAGAAATCGAGGCGCGGAAGGCATCATTGTGCGAACTCGTCGCGAGTTATGAACTTTTCGTCGATGAAACTGTCAAAGTCGCCGGGATAATCGAGCGCGAAAAATTGTTATCGCGAGATTTGAAATGCTCGATAGAGGTGTTTCCGGTCGGATTCGCTTTTCCGGACAGCATTATCGGTGGAAAAGCGGAATGCATCGGGATCGTTTTTTATCAGGAAGAAACCGACAACCCCGGATTTGCGGTTTTTGGAATTAGGGTTCGTCCACCCCGACGACGCGGAAGCCGCTAAGCTCTCGGCTCGCGACTATATTCACCACCTCGCCGCCCCACTCGAATTCCACTGTTCGAACAACTTTGCAGGGCAAATCCTTACCTTTGCGCACCTCGATGAACTCCCATACATCGTCGGATTTAGATTTTCCTCGGCCAGTGCGCTCCATGCGCATCACGCGGAAAAAGCCGTCGCCGGACATATAGCAGAACAGTGTCTCTTCGCCGAGAAAGAGGCGGAATTTCCAGCACATTAAGCCATCGACGCGGGTTCGTGTTTTGTTGACCGCTATCGAGTCGAATTCTGCGCGGGCGAGTTCGAGCGGGAAGGCGATGAGAGCGAGTTCAGGGGCGAAGGGGGAGATTTTGTTGGCGAAATCGCATCGTTGCTCGGAGATATCGAGTGTGTCGATCCCCTCGGCGATTGTTGTATCGTCTGCCGAAATTACGATGCATCGCGAATCGGCGATCCAGATTGAATCCGACGAAAGTCTATCTCGGAAAAAGCGCAGAAGAATCTCCGACGAGGGCGGTTCGATAGCTATCGCCGTCAGGGAGAAAATCGAGCAGATGAAAATCGCGAAGAAAAAGTTTCTCATAATAAAAAGGGCGGACATAAGCGTCCGCCCCGGTTCGATGTTCGAATCTGCGCTTCGGAATTAACCGGCAAGTCCGATGCCGAGGAAATCGCGAAGCACGAAAAGAACGCGTCCGATGAAAAGGGACAGACGCGCCATCACGGTATATCCGAAGGTTGCGCCGAAGCCTATCATCAGGAACCAAATGCCAACCTTGGCCGCGCCGCCGAAAACGCCTTTATGCTCCTTCGAGAAGAAGAAATAAATGAGCACAGTCAGCACGCCGACGAAGATTATGATGTTGTTGATGCCCTCGCCGCTTGTGAAGCTTAGGTTGAGCATCGTGGCTTCGAGCTGGCGAAGCACGCTTGCCTGCATACTTCTCGGAATGGCCATACCCGAACCCGCGCCGACCGTGAAACAAATGGCGTAACGCGACAACCAGCTGTATTTCGGCACGATACGAAGAATCATCATCAAACCGAGAATAGCCGGGATGATAAGCTCGATGCGGCCATCCTGGAAGACCGGTTGATAGAATCTCGGAATGAAGCTGTTGAAATAGATAATCACAGCGCCGTAACCGATGGAAACGCCCACTGTAACGTGTTCGGCCAGCTTGTAAAAGGGGTTGTCTTTATACAGAAAGCTGAGCACCGAGAAGGTGAAGAAAACACCTATCCAGACCCATGGATTCATTGATATCTGCATTATCTCAGCTCCTTGCCTTTTTTTGTCTGCTGATTGCGATATGACCGATGTTGCCGATGATGATGAACAGGATGATGATGACGTGCGCCCAGTTCTGCGCCTCCATGCCCATAGTGGCCATGCGCTTCTCATCGATAAGGGTCTCATATTCGGCCGCACCCTTCAGCCCGCCGAGCATTCCAAGGAATTGCCCCGACTGAATATATGGATACAAATCCGCCGCTGAAACCGCTGTAACACCGGTTGCAAGGGTAACTCCGTAAGGCTCGTGGCCGAAGGTAAGCCATAGTCCGTAGGCGGATGAACCGGTAAAGCTCACTATCAGGTCGTAGTCCTCGAAGTTCTTGATATTCTGGAAAATGGGAAGCTCGGAGATAGCGGTGCCGTAATAATCGGTCGGGAAGGCACGGTTGATGTTCTCCATCATGTTCATAACGACGATGGAATATCCGATAACCCAAGGCATGAATGCGTAATCGACTCCGTTAACCTTTTTGTAATCTGTCGCGGCTTCCTGAATCATCGGAGCGATAAGACCGGGACCTTCGATATAGAGGCTCATCGCAATGACCTTGATGTCGTTCTTCAAACAATGCCTGAAGAGCGCATCGAACATCGGCGAAAGCTCCGGTTCGACCGAGGGAGAGTAGTCGGCGGATAATATTACAACGTCATCGGGTGTAAGCGTCTCGATGTAATCGTAAATATCCTTGACCTCTTTTGTGATGGGGATTGGTAAACCCATTTGGAAGAAGAACGGTAGAATCATAGCCAGAGCGATAATCAAATAGATAATACGCCTGTCTATCTGAATCATCCGTTCCCAGAATGTAATTTGTCTTTCGTCTGCCATCATATTCCCCTTAATCTCCACTGCCCATATACGACCGCTCGATGCCGAGGACAATTTTCAGACTGAGCATCATAATGCCAAGCCCGATTCCGAGTCCCATGCCTCTTTTTGCGGCCATGTTCGGCACGTTGAGGATCCAGTTAGCAATATCGGTGAAAGTCGGCAATGTAGGCCATATTTTATGCCAGAAGCTAATCGATTCGCCCAATGGCACACGTCCGAGCATAACGATAACAGCGGCGATGAGCAATGCGGTAGCTTGGGCGCTTCTTGCTCTAAATGCCCTATATGCCGCCGAGGCGATATAGAAGGCTAACAGGCTGAACATCGTCGATTCGATGGGCACGAGTATGTATGAATACATATTCATGAAAACCATGCCCTCGGAGCGTCCCTGAATGAAGCCGAACAGCGCAATTGCCAAAGACATCGCGATTGCCACGAAAGAATAGGGCCATGCCGGAGCCTTTCTTTTGATACGCATTCCATGTGCGCGATAGAAGCTGAAATAGGCGATCAGAGACCCGAAAATGCCTATAACGACACTCCAATCGAGGAACGCCTGGAAGAATTGCTCGCTGACTCTATGGGGCACGAAATATTGAATTCCGAAGACAAGCCCCATAATGAAGGTAATAGCGAGTGGTATTTGTTTTTTCCAAAGCATCGTGGCCTCCTAATCCCCTAAGCGGATTTTGAAAAGGTTGACGAACCATAGGAATCCGCTTGTCATCGAGATTGTTCCTAACACGATAACAACCATATAGATAGCCTTCAACCAGTCCTGCGCTTTGAGGGAACCCACCTGAAGCGGGTCCTGAGAGAGATATGCCGAAGCGGCGTAGATTTCCTCGCCAATCAGCGTGTAGTCGCAAGTCGTGATGAAGAAGGGAATCTGTGTAACGGCGTCTGTTCCGGCAATCTGAATAGAGCCTGACATCGAGCCGGTCTCGGTTAGGATTAGCGATTCCGCGAAGAACATACCCATATAGAAGTTCGCCGCAGTGCGGAATCTCACCATAAGACCCGCCACCGCCGCGGCATAGGAGAACTGGCTACCGGAGGCGTAGAAAATGTCGTCTTCGTTGAAGGCATCCGGTCTGCCGGCATCCATGTAGGCCGTTTTGACTGTCTCCTGAGCGATGATGAGCACCAGCGGATCATAGCACGGGACGAGGAGTCGTGTTTGGAACTCCGCGGTTTTTTTGGCGACTCTGCCCAAAATTGTTAATCCTGCGAGTGTGGCGATATCGGAGATGCTCGAAAGTCCGAGAACGTAGAGAATAGGTCTTCCCATTTCCGTAGCACGTCCCAGCGCTTCGTCGAGATGCGCGATACCGGCAATCGGGCGAAGATAGAAGTCCTTGCCTTTTCTCGCCGCGGCCAGGAAATAGTTCACAAATATGATAAAGAGGATGACGAGAACGAGAACGATTGTCTTCTCTTTATGATAGAACTCCGATTTCGGCGTCATTGGGCCGAAAATCTCGCTGTCGGTGTAGGAGCCGTCCGGAGCGACGACTCTCGCGAAATAGCGATATTCGCCCATATCGCGAAGGCTGTCCGGCCAGTTGTCCTGATGCTGATTTTCGCGGAGATCCCTTTTGCCGACTCTCTGATAGGTAAGTTTGTTGTTTGGGTCGAAATTCGGCGTTCCTTTGAGGAAGATCTCGCTCTTTTTTTCTATGGCTGGGTTTCCGCGCCAGACTTCGAGATAATCATCCGGCCCCGGATCGGGGATCATTCCGGTTTGATTAATGTCGTATGTCCGAACGACATGGGCTTCCGGATTGGTAAGCTCGCGGCCGTTTTTATCGAGGAGAATCACCTCGAAAACATGTTCGCCGGCGGGAAAATCCGGAAGATTCATGAAGCCGAGTTCCTGATGATCGACAACCCATTTGCCCTCATCGACGCGCATTTTCGCGAAAAATATCTTGTTGTTGTCGTTGAAATATGCGTCGTAGCGGAAGGTAACATTGAATTTTTTCGCAGGGACGGACTGTTTCGCAGAATGCACTGGGAGAGCGTTTGTGGGGATTTCATCGCCCTCGGCGAAGGACACGAGCTGGTCGCCGACCAGATAATAGCCCTTCGGCATTTCTATCGGGGTGTAATCAGGAGCGAAGTCCTGAACATTCAGTGTGATGCCCGCCATCGGCAGGCCCCAGCGAAGAGCGAGGGACTGGCCGTCGTCGTTATCGACGTCATGTAAGTCGAGATCGGTAACCATCGCGGGCTGTTCGAACTTGCCTTCGACCACACCGAAAGGTTCTCCCGTGGTTCTTTGTCCGGCTTCGTCGATTGTGGCGATATAGAAAAGATCATCGGTCGTGAAATTGCCCTCGAAGATGTTACGCTCGAAATCGGCGTTAAGTTTTGCGAGGAGTTCTCCGGATTCTCTGAGTGTATCTTCCGGCGAGAATCTGCGGATCTCGTAATGATCGACATCGCGGAAATAGGACAACGCGGGCATTGCTCGATTGGAACCGACCCAGGTTATGAGAAGTTTTCCCTGTTCGGGATCGAAAACCGCAGACATCCCAACTGCGGCCATCGGTGGCTCGTCCACAGGTATGAAGCTCCCTGTGACGGGTTCCGATTCTCTGCCTCTGCTATCTTGCGCGATTATCTTGTAATGATACTCTTCGCCGGCCTTTAGTTTGCGAATTATGAAAGATTGCAGAACATCCGAGGCTATGCTGTATCTGGCTTTTTCTGTCAGAATTGCAGTAACCTCGTGGCCGTATTTGAAAAGGAATTTGCTTTCCTGTTCGTCGAAGGGGAGAATCCTCTCGCCTGCATGGACAAAGTCGATTTCCTTTTGAGATGGTCCGACTTCGAGAACCAGCCCGCCGGTGCCTTCCGCAATTGATAATCCGGCACTGTCCGCTTGAAGACTGGATTTTTGCAAGGTTCTTTGAATATTCGCCAAGGCTTCTTCCGAGGGACTAACCCGGAAATACTTGCCATTGGCGAATTTCAGCTCGCGCTCATCTTGGCCTTCGGGACAATAGGCGCCTTCTGTGCCGATGATAAGCTCGCCGATATTTTTCAGGGAGTCTCTGTTTTCCGGCGTCGCAAGAACCACGTGCGCGAAGGGAACGCCGTCCTCGACCTCTTCGAGAACGAGATAGTATTCGCGCTCTAAAATCTTGCAAGCCATCGTGTCTTCGATAGTGAAAGTGGTGGCCTGAAGGCTTCGCGATAGCGGTTCCAGTTTGTCTAAGTGCTTATCGAGGGATTCCGGATCGGTCGTGTAATAAATGTCGTAGCGACGAGCAGACGACACGTCGAAATGTCTCCAGCTGACAATCGCGTTCGAACCGTTATCGAACGGGATGTCTGTTATCGACACCTCGACAGGTGGGGAAGGGGCTTCCCTATCACCTGCACAACCGAGCAATCCGAGACCAAAGCCGATAATGATAAGCAATAATATCGGCAGTGCTCTTACCCGTGGAAGGTGCATCCTCGCTCCTTTTCTGAGTATCTAATTTATCAATTTAACTTCGATCATTTAACCAACAAGAATAAATCGAAAAATTCAGAAACGCAAGTGATTCTTGCGGTTTAGAAATTTTCGATTGTTTCGACATTTGCGCGAGGGACGATTGCCCTTGCGCCTTCGTCGAATTCGACCTCGAGCACTCTGGCTTTCGATTCGCTCTCGAGGACTCGAAGCTCCGGCGGCAGAGCTGTAACTTTGCCTATTTTGCCGAAATAGGGGTATCTAATTACCCTAACTTGGCTTCCGATGCTGAGGCCGATTGTCTCTTCCGTGCCCTCTGGAGTAAACCCTGCGGGAGGTTCGGATTGGGCTATCACAATTTCCGGGCGGATAACACCGGCTCGTATTTGAGTTGCGCCGTTGACGCTTGCGCCTTTGCCCTCGAATTTTTTTAGTATCTCGAAAGTTCTCTGCGCCATAGGTATTTCGCCGAAACCTTCGGTTGTAACTATTGCCGTGTAAACGTCTTCGGAGCCGGTGATTGCGACGCCGATGTCATAGCCGAGAATCTGGCGAAGGTCGCGGTCATCGACGCCTCCGGCGACGATGGCCTTCACGCCTATGCTGATGGCTTTTCTATATGCGCCGGAGGTGATTTTTCTGCCGCAGACGATTACTTTTCCGCGGTGTTCTTCTTTTACCATTTCCTCGGTGAGATCGCCGGTGTTGTCTTTGGTCAGCACGATAATTTCGCCGAATCTTTCGCCGCCGATTCCGAAAATTCCCTGAATGAATGTCGCATGAGTTGTGATTATAGCGCCCTCATCGGGGATAATTTCGGTAACTTCGCCCTCGACATAGGCGGTGGCTTCGATTGGGATAGGCAAAGCGCGGAAAAGAACGTTGCCCGTAACAGGGCTGATAGATTCGATTGAACCCTCGAAGGGGGCTTTTACACTTGTTTTGAAGAGTCCCGTGCTGAAAATCCCCTTATTTCTCGCGACAATTTGCCCATCGGTGATTTTGTCGCCCTCTTTGACCAACATGAAGTATTTTAGGTCTTCGGCATCGCAACCGAGGAGGTTGGCGATGTTCATTTGTTCGACATTTCCCGGAAGATCGGTTTTCGCGACAACATCGGTCGGTTTGACCTTGTCGCCGACTTTGGCAACAATCTCGCCCTTCAACGGGAGAATGCGTTTCTTCATAATTTTAGTATATTCCGTGACTTTAAGACCCGGTGTATATATGTGTCCCATTTCGCTCTCCTATTCCTTTATCAAAGCGCTTTCGGGGTAAACATTCAGCGCGAGAAGCCATTTTGTGAGCGCTTCGACCCTTTCCTGTTTATCCATCGGGATTTCAATCGGCCTTCCGCGGCCGTCGAGAATAATGCCCACAACGCCGCCATAGACCTCTTTTTCGACCTTTTTTCCTCCGCCGGCGCCGATATCGAAAGAGCGCGAAGGGGAGAAGCTGATGGTCGCTTTTTTGCCGACAGCGAGATCGAACTTTTTCATCTCTCCGAATTTAAGCTCGCCCTCGTGGACTTCGCCGTCTTCGGTTTGGATGTGATAATGCCCGACCGAGCCGCCCGGTTTGGTGGTTCCGGCGGGGGATACCGAAGTGCCGAGATAGATAAGGCAGTCTTTGTGGAAAACCTCGGTTGCGGCCTTTGGGTGTATCGTCGAAAGGACTCCGAGTTGGGGCATCATGAAGATGGAGTCCAC
>Ga0334886_1000068_pt1 | contig 164311 bp, 157 predicted proteins | sample GraSluR1_MG_9_FD_207232 | JGI IMG/M metagenome (GOLD analysis project Ga0334886, IMG submission 207232) | Sludge microbial communities from methane-producing bioreactor in Wageningen University, Netherlands - Granular Sludge_27_06-R1 | ecosystem: Engineered > Bioreactor > Anaerobic >...
TTCGGAACCACAATATCATATAAACTAGAATAAGGACTGACATCCAAAGTTAACTGATTATCAAGCATAGTCTCACCTCATCTCTAGTATAGCAAAAAAGCCATCATATTGATGACTTTTTCAGTGGGCTGCTTCAGGCTCGCCTGTTTTTAATGACCAGTGGGTGGTTGTAGCTCTTCACCATTCTGGTGTTCCAGACCCTAATAAGAAAAATGCATGGGTAGGCAATGAAGGTATTCGAATCAGTGCTATTTCAACTTATATTTCAGAGAATTATGTTTCTTACTCCGCCACTGAACAGAGAATTCTAACCAAAGTTTTCCCAAATCTAAAACCTGGCCCATCTTCTTCAAGCCAAGCTGACGGATACGATAAATCATTCTTAGGTTCGAATTATATTGTAGAACTTCCTAAACTTTCTGAAGAAATGGAGAACGATGTCTCCCGCATGGAAGATAATAACTACGTTCTAGACTATACTCACTTTTCAATTGTCATGTGTCGTTCACGTTGCCTAGCCTATTTTACAGCTGTTAATATTGACGGTAATCAAGCCGTCAACATCAAGAGAAGTGGAGATTCTTGGAAATTTGACCCTAGAATCCCTGAAAGCGTCCAATATGGTAATGATCTCTATGCTAAAAATGACTTGGACCGCGGACACCTTGTAAGACGCTTAGATCCTGTTTGGGGTGACAAGGCTCAGCAAGCTAATGATGACACTTTCGTTTTCACAAATAGCTCCCCTCAGCACAAGAACCTCAATCAAAAGATTTGGCTTGATTTGGAGAACTACATCATGCAAAATGCCATTAACCATAACCTTAAGGTTACTGTTTTTACTGGACCCGTCTTTCGAAGCGATGACATGGTTTACCGTGGAAAATTCAGGATACCTGCTGAATTTTGGAAGGTTGCTGTCATGGTTAGAGATGATGGAAAAATATCAGCAACCGCCTATCTCCAAACTCAGAAAAATATGATTGATAATCTAGAATTTGCCTATGGTGAATACAAGACCTATCAGGTTCCAGTTACATCAATTGAAGACATTACCGGCTTAGACTTTGGTAACCTCTATTTGCATGACCCAATTAAAGACAGAGAAACTGTTGGTCATGTCATTGAGGCACCAGAACATATCAAACTATAAGGAGGTACAATTATGGCTGTAACTCCCTCAAGTAAGGTCTATAATACCTATAATGTCAAAAGATTTTTAAAAGGAGGTAAAGAAGGCGAACCACTTTCCACGGGCTGGCTACCTCCTTTTCCTGATATGAGAGATTATGATGATGATCATCCCCTTATCACCGAATTGACAATGAAATTAGGTATTGATGGAGGACAAGCTCACATTGATTTACCTAATTTTGTGGATTTAAGAGAATGGTGCTCACCTGTGGAAGATCAGTTAACTTTGGGCTCTTGTACAGCAAATGCTGCTGTTGGAATGGCTGAATATTTTCAAAAAAGAGCTTACGGAGACTATATCGATGGATCTAGACTATTTGTCTATAAAGCCACGCGCAAACTGATGCAATCCTCTGGTGATTCTGGTGCATGGCTGCGCTCCGCAATGGGAGCCTTGGTCCTATTTGGTGTACCAGACGAAAAATATTTTCCCTATACTCTTGATGGTGAAACTGTCAATCCGGACTGGGATAGTGAACCTGATAGTTTTCTCTATTCTCTAGCTAACCACTACTCTGCCGTCAACTATTTTTGCCACGATCCCTTGGGCAAGAAAATTGGCAAAGAAGACGTCTTAAAAACAGTAAAGACCTATCTGGCTGCAGGCATACCTTCTATGTTTGGCTTCTTCGGTTTCCCATCCTTTGAAGATTCAGACTCACCCGGTTCCATTCCCTATCCTTGTAAAAATGAACAAGCTGAATGGGGACATGCCGTTATGGCAGTTGGCTATGATGACCACAAACTCATTACTAATACTCGTAGTCAAGAAGCAACGACCGGCGCTTTACTTATCCGAAACTCTTGGGGAAAAGAATGGGGGGAGGAAGGTTACGGTTGGATTCCTTATGCCTACGTACTAGACGGTTTGGCAGAAGATTTTTGGTCAATCCTTTCCATGGACTGGGTTGATACTCAACAATTTGGCTTTAATAAGTAGCAAGGAAGACTCGTTAAAATGCACCTATCCTTCTGATTCGACCAGCGTCCAACTCGACTTTCTATCTGATACTCATGCAAAATCAAAATCTGAAGCGCTGTTCAGTTCAAAGGAAAACGTTTGGCGATGATCCAGTCTCCAACCTCTAAAACTCCACTTGAGAAAGGCAAGAATGAGGATCTTACTTAAAGACATGAAGCCGTTATTGTGGAACAGGTTAGGTTTTGTTCAGATTTTGATTTTTGAAGAGTATGAAAACTCTCCACAACTATGAAGAGCTCCAAATTTTTCGTGATAAAAGGCTAAAAAAGCCCTCTGCAATGCAAGGGGCTAAGTTGAACTCGTCTATAACACTTTGTGTTGCTAACGGCTCTGAATCCCGTCTTAACGACGAAGACCAAGTGAAGCGATCAATTCGCGGTAACGGTTAACGTCTGTACGGCGAAGGTATGCCAACAAGTTACGACGGTGACCGATTTTTTTCATCAATCCACGGTAAGTTGCGTGGTCTTTTTTGTGTTGTTTGATGTGGTCGTTCAAGTGGTTGATTTCCCAAGTAAGGACAGCAACTTGTACTTCTACTGAACCAGTGTCACCTTCGTGACGTGCGTATTGTGCGATAATTTCATTTTTTTTCTCTTTTGAGATTGCCATGTTTTTCTCCTTTTTTCTGCTTTAACCGAGTTCTAGGCTTTGGCATATCCTAAAACCAAGAAAAAGTTATTAGCCCTTAGGCTCCTTATATTTTAGCAAAATGGCAGAGCAACGTCAACCAATATCCTTCTCTTTCCTGCTTTCTGCCTTAAATTTTTCTAATAATTTTCTTCCATCAAAAATTGCTGCGCAAAAAAAATAACCCTTCCAGGAAGAAGGATTATTTCCCTTGTTTAGCTTGGCACTCAGGACAGAGGCCATATGCTGTTAATTGTATCTTGGTTACTTTATAACCTGTTTGCTCGTGAGCTTCCTTAGAGACATCAATCACATCTGCGTCCATAAAATCTGCAATTTTACCACAAGATTCACAGACGATGTTGACATGTTGGTGCCCCATAAAGTCGTAATAAGTTGTGCTATAATTGCAAAGCTTTAATTCCGTTACAAAACCCTCATCAACAAGAACCTTGAGATTATTATAAACCGTTGCTAGACTCATATTAGGATATTCTGGCAGAAGGTCATTATAAATTTTTTCAGCGCTTGGGTGTTCTCGGCTATTCACCATATAGGCAATAATAGCCTTTCTGGTTTCCGTAATCCGAATATGTTTTTCTCTGAGGTGCTCTAGAACATTTTCATAGGCATCTAAAGCTTGATGGTGATATGTATGAGCGTCCATGTTCTACCCTCTTTATTTTTTCACTTTAAATACAAAACAAACCTACTGTGAGACCTGAAACTACTATTTAAAGTGTTCAATTAATCCAATTATACCACATTTTGGTGATTTTCAAACCAAAGAAAATAATTAAGCATGGTTTTCAATCATATCAAGATAATCAATCTTCAAACAACGATTCATCACAATCTTATGACGATTGGCTGCACGTAAGATTTCTTCTGCTTCTTGACTTTCCAAACCTAATTGTGCCCAGAAAATATCAGCATCTGTTTGGATGAAATCTTGAGCTACGTCAGCTAAAAATTCACTACGTCTAAATACATCAACAATATCAATGTGTAGAGGAATTTCTTGAAGTGAAGCGTAAGCCATTTCCCCTAAAACAAGGGTCCCCGCAAGCTTTGGATTCACCGGAATAATTGTATAACCAGCCTCTTGCATGAGTTTAGAAACACGGTAAGCAGCAGTTTCTTCACGATTTGAGAGTCCCACTACTGCGATTGTCTTTGCATTTTGAATATAATCATAAATGACATCTTTACTTGGATTCTGGAATGAATAGGTCATATAAACCTCCTCTAAACATTTTCTCTAGTATATCATAAATGCAAAACTAAAGCAGAGGTTGAACAAGAGCTTTAATTATCCAATTATAGTAATAAAAAGCAGATTTTGCTTTTTATTAAGAAAAAAATCAAGTATAAGGTTTCTTTAAGCTTTCCTTTGTATACTATAACCATCCTAAAACTTTTCTTTTTCAAATCTCCAAGCAAGAGCGCTGATTTATCAACGTTCTTGCTTTTTTATTTCCAATACACATTAAAAGCGCTTCTTTGTCTGAAGCGCTTTTGTATGTTACTTATCTCACCAGAAATCAATATAAAGCTTCTTATTATTTAGCCTCATACCAAGTCTGGCCTGTGCTTTCATCAGCTACCAATGGTACAGAGAGTTCAATGGCAGATTCCATGATCTCCTTAACCAGAGCTTGGACAGCTTCTAGCTCAGCATTTGGTACTTCAAGGACGATTTCATCGTGCACTTGGAGCAGCATCCTAGTCTTGTAGTTACCTTCAGTCAAAGCCTTGTCCAGATTGATCATGGCAATCTTGAGAATATCAGCTGCATCAAAGGCAATTAAGAATTCTTTGAAATCTCCTCTGAACTTAATAATCGATTGATATGAATAGCCAAATAGGCAATCTCTTCTTTGCTGATTTTTTTAGCATAAACTAACTCTAAGTGGTCTTTAATCAAAAATGATATTTCCGTTGCTCTGGGATAGAGTTGCACAATTTGCTCAAATAATTGATTGGAGTCATCTAGCATTTTTTCATTGAAAAAGCGCTCAGCAAAAAACTTCAAATGCGTGATAAAGCGTTGATAGTGAACACTAGAATTATCAAAATCGGTATTGATACTGTATCTGATAATGCTATTAACAGAGGCAATAAGCTTAGCATAGTTCATCCCATCTGCTTTCATCTCCGCAGAACTTTGGGCATTGATAATGTGAAAGGCAACATTGGCAGCCTCTTCTTCTGGTAAAACTAAACCAAATTCCTTCTTGATTAATTTTAAAGCGTAGAGACCAATCTTAAATTCTTGTGGATAAAAATTTTTAATTTCCCAAAAAACACGATTGGTCACGTTAATATTGCTCTTAAAACGTTCAATAGCAAAGTTCAAGTGATCACTGAGCATGAAATAAATGCTTGGATTTAAGTTACAGTTTAATCGTTCTTCTGCCTCAATAATAACCAGTCTAGATAATTCTAAGAGCTCTGCTGGAATGGATTCCAAAATCGTAAGATATTCTTTTAAATCAGAATTTTTCAAAGGGATAAAGGTTTGATTAACATTATCGCTATCAACAGCATCGCCAACCTTTTTTCCAAAACCAATTCCTTTGCCAAAAAGAATAAACTCACTCTTATCTTCATCAACAACTAGAATGGCATTAGCATTTAAAGGTTTCTTTATTTTCACTAATCTAAGTCCTCTCCATTAGAAGCAATAACTTTCTTATACCAGTCAAATGAATCTTTTTTATAGCGTTTCAAACTGCCATTTCCTAAATCATCTTGGTCAACATAGATGTAACCGTAGCGCTTACTCATTTGTGAGGTTGACACACTGATTAAGTCAATTGGTGCCCAGCTGGTATAGCCAAATAAGTCTACACCCATCTCAACAGCCTCAGCCATTTCTTCAATATGACTTCTTAGATAATCGATGCGGTAGGAATCATGAACCTTGCCATCTTCTGTCAACTGATCGACTGCTCCCATACCGTTTTCAACGATGATTAGAGGCACATTATAGCGGTCATACAACTCAATCAAGGAAATACGAAGACCGACTGGATCAATCTGCCAGCCCCATTCAGTCGAAGCTAGGTAAGGGTTTTTGACACTCATAATGGTGTTACCAGCAGCTTTTTCCTTGTTTGGATCTGCCGATTCTGTCCTTGACATGTAATAGCTGAAAGCAAGATAGTCCGCAGTTCCTTCCTTGAGAATCTGCTCATCTCCATCTTCCATTTTAACAACAATTCCCTTGTTCTTCAATAACTGTTTATACAAGGTTGGGTATTTACCAAAAATCTGAATATCTGAGTGTGAGTAGTTGTCCAAGTTTCTCTCTAGAGAAAGGAGAACATCGTTTGGATTACAGGTATTAGGATAGGTTGTCAATTTTGTCAACATACAGCCCATTTGACTGCCAGGGATTATATCATGACATTTCTTTGTGGCAATAGCTGCCGCGACATATTGATGATGTAAGGCTTGATAGACAGCCTCATCCAAGCTATAATCGACACATTTGTCAGGAATGATACCCGCTGTTGTAAAGGGATGGCGGCCAACACTGTCAATTTCATTGAAGGTCAGCCAGTATTTGACATAAGCACCAAACTCTTTAAAGCAAACCTCAGCATAGTTGACGAACAAATCAACCAACTTTCTGTCCACCCAACCATTGTATTTGACACTCAATGCTAGGGGCATTTCGTAATGGGAAAGAGTAACAATTGGCTCGATATCACACTCTTTTAGAGTTTCAAATAGTGATTTATAATAGGCAATCCCTTCTTGATTTGCTTCAGCTTCCTCACCAGTTGGGAAGAGGCGAGTCCAAGCAATTGAAATGCGCAAGGTTTTGAAGCCCATTTCCGCAAAAAGTTTGACATCTTCTTTATAGTGGTGATAAAAATCAATTCCCCTACGTTTTGGATAGTACTGAACTTCATCAGTTGTCATAGCTTCCTCAACCATTTGACTGGTAACCTTATTGTGTCCAGCGTAGTCAGAAACATCCAAATCTGGTTTGTAAGTAGCCACATCTGCTACAGACAAGCCTTTACCGCCCACATTCCAAGCACCTTCAATTTGGTTGGCAGCAAGGGCGCCTCCCCAAAGAAAATTATCTTTAAATTTCGACATATCTTTCTCCTATTCAAGTGTTAGTAAAGTTTCAAATTGCTTAACATTAGTTTTATCTGTTACTGAAAAAGCAAGACTAGTTGGTTTAGTGAAGATCACCATGGTTGTTGTGTCAAAACCAGCTTCTACAATGCGATCTGCATCAAAGATAACCAAAAGATCGCCACGTTTCACTTTTTGGCCCTCTTCAACTAATACATCAAAGTATTTACCTTCAAGATTTACAGTATTGATACCAATATGAATTAAGATTTCAACACCATCATCAGTCAACAAACCTAGTGCATGTTTTGTTTTATAGACCATTTTGACTTCAGCATCTACTGGTGCATAGAGTTCACCTTTACTTGGTTTAATAGCTACGCCATCACCTAATAATTTACCTGCGAAGACTTCATCGTTAACATTTTCAAGGGGAAGAACAGTACCTTCTAATGGCGTATCAAATGTTTTAGAATCACTTGTTGAGATTTTTGGAGTTTCTTCTTCTGCAATTTCTTCCTCTTCTTTAACAGGCTCTTTCCAAAGAACAAAGGTAGCCACAAAGGAAACAGCGAAGGAGATAAGAAGACCGATGACAGCATTGCGGAAGTTATTTGGCAAAGTTTCAGAGATAAAGCTAGACAAGGTTGCTAGACCTGGACCAACTGCTACATAGGCCTCAACCGCCATCAATCCAAGCGATGCACCACCGATAAAGCTACCAACCATTACACCATAAAGAACACGTCTGTGAAGGATAGTCACCCCATAGAGAGCCGGCTCAGTAATACCAAATAGGGCTGAAACTGCTGATGAAAAGGCTGTAGAGCGAAGTTCTTTATCTTTTGACCGAATCGCTACGGCAAAGTTGGCACCAGATTCAGAAATATTATGAGCAAGAGACGCAGCATTATAGATGATTTCTTTACCAGTTTCCCCAAGAGCTGTAATAACGTAAGGAATCATAGCTTTGTGCATACCTGTAACAACCATGAATGGCAAGAAGGCGGCAAGAATAGCTACGGCAATCCAGCCAAATTTAGCAAAGAGGAACATGATGACTGAAGCAAAACCTTGACCAAAATTGAAACCGAGTGGCCCAAGGATAAAGAGTGTCAATGGCACTGTAATCAGCATACTAAACATAGGAACGAAGAATACACGCAAAACTTTCGGTGTGATTTTCGTAAAGAATTTTTCCAGATATGAGTATGTAAATACAGTCAGGATAGCTGGGAATACTAAGTAAGCGTAATTTACATTTGTAATGCCAATCCCAAATAATTTAGCACCCTCTCCCAACATGGTTGCCAAGTCAGGTGTTAAGAGTGTGGCAACTGTTGCGGTAGCCACTAGCTGATTAGATTTCAATTTCTTAGCGGTTGTTGCAGCCACGAGTAGGGGCAAGAAGCGAAGCGGAGCATCCCCGATAAAGTTCAAAATCATATAGGTTTGGCTGGTCTTATCTAGAATACCGAACAAGGCCGCAATCATCAAGAACGATTTGAGAATCCCACCACCAGCAATTGCTGGGATAAGTGGTTGGAAAATTGAAACCAAGTAATCCAAGATGATTGCTCCGATGGACATTTTTTTGCCGGGTTGACTAGATGCATCACCTGTACGACCAGCAATCAACTTTTCAATTTCATTATACACCTCTACAACTGCATTTCCAATAATGATTTGCGTTTGAACATTTTGAACCACTCCTAAAACACCTGACAATTTTTTCAAGGCATCTAGGTTTGCTTTACTATCATCTACAAGATTAAAGCGTAAACGTGTAGAGCAGTGTTCTAAATGTGCAACATTGGAACTGCCCCCAACTTGTTCCACAATATCTTTTGCTAATTTTTGTACATCCATGGTACATCCTCCTAAATTTGACTGACTTCTGGAAAAGAAAAAACCGAACTAAACCCAAAATACCCATTGATACTCTCGGTTTAATTCGGTTATGCCTGCTTGACCAGTTACATGCCACTTATTTAATTACAAGATGATTGTAACACACATTTTTGTAAGCGTCAACATTTTTTTGAAAAAATGTTATAAAACTTGCGTAAAACATATCTAGGAAAACCTATTTATACCGAGATTCAAAAAAGACCGACTGAAGCAATATTGCTTCTTTGTCAGTCTTTTCTTATCTCTTACTTGGCCTCATACCAAGTTTGGCCTGTGCTTTCATCAGCTACCAATGGTACAGAGAGTTCAATGGCAGATTCCATGATTTCCTTAACCAGAGCTTGGATAGCTTCTAGCTCAAGCATTGGCACTTCAAGGACGATTTCATCGTGCACTTGGAGCAGCATCTTAGTCTTGTAGTTTCCTTCTGTCAGAGCCTTGTCCAGATTGATCATGGCAATCTTGAGAATATCAGCTGCGCTGCCCTGAATTGGCGAGTTAATGGCTGTACGCTCGGCAAAATTGCGGATATTGAAATTACGAGAATTGATATCCGGCAAACTACGTCTGCGTTTAAAGAGGGTTTCCACATAGCCCTTGTCTTTGGCTTCGCGGACCACTCTTTCCATGTAATTCTTGATGCCTGGGTAGCGTTCAAAGTAGGTTTCGATGTATTGCTTAGCAACCTTGCGCGGAATGCCAAGGTTATTGGCCAAACCGAAGTCAGAAATCCCGTAGACAATTCCAAAGTTAACAGCCTTGGCATTACGACGGTCATTTGGCGTCACGTCCTCTGCCTTTTCAATGCCGAAGACACGCATGGCAGTTGAGCTGTGGATATCAGCTCCCTCTTGGAAAGCCTTGATCAAGTGCTCATCTCCAGAAATATGGGCCAACACGCGCAACTCAATCTGAGAATAGTCGGAACTGAGCAGCACCGCATCTTCCTCAGAAGGCACAAAGGCCTTGCGGATGAGACGCCCCTGCTCCAAACGGATAGGGATATTTTGCAGGTTAGGGTCAACCGAAGACAGCCGGCCTGTCTGAGTCAAATCCTGAACATAGCGGGTGTGGATCTTGCCATCTTCAAGAATGTAATCCTGAAGCCCCAAAACATAGGTCGACTGAATCTTAGCAATTTGGCGGTATTCCAAAATTTTGGACACGACTGGTGAAATGGGCGCTAAACGTTCCAAAACGTCAACTGCTGTTGAGTAACCCGTCTTGGTTTTCTTGGTGTATTCGATTGGCAACTGCATCTTGTCAAAGAGAATTTCACCCAACTGTTTTGGCGAGTTGATGTTGAACTCTGTGCCCGCCATCTCATAGATTTCCTGAGTCAAGCGCTCGATGACAGCCTGATTTTCCACGGCCATCTCATTAAGGGCTGCCCCCTTGACCTTGATACCGGCGATTTCCATCTTGGCTAGCACATTGGCCAGCGGCAGCTCCATATCAAAGAGCAGAGCTTCTTGCTCATTGTCCTTGAGCATGTCCAACATAACTGTCTCTGAAGCTTGCAGCACTGCTATTTTTTTGGCTAAATGGCCCAGCAGAACATCTGATTCAGGAATGGCACGTTTTGCTCCCTTACCATAGACTGCCTCGTCTGTCTCCAAAGGCAGAGAAGTGTAAAGGCGAGCAATGGTTGACATGTCATTGTCTTCTACAGTAGACAGCAAGTATTTAGCCAGACGAGCGTCAAAGGCTACCGCTGGCAAATCAATGCCTAGATGGCTAAGCAAGACCTTACTACGCTTGAAGTCATAGGTCTTGATAGGCTTAGCTAGAGCCTGCTTGAACAAGTCTTCCTTGAGTAAGTTGACATCCGTTGAAGCGTAGACAGCTTTGCTATTACCCCAAGCAAAACCAATCATATCTTCTACATGGTAGTTCTCACCTAAAAGTTCAAAGTAGAAGAATTGGTCTTCGGTAAACATATCAGGACTGAGGGCCTCAACTTGAGTGTAGGCCACATCAAAGGTCTCAACAGTTTCCTGCCCTTCAAGGCCAGCCTTGAACTGCTTGAAGTCCATCTCGTCGTAGAAGGAAGACAGCTTAGGCACGTCTGGACCATCGTAGATAATGTCATCCAGACCAATGGTAATCGGCGCCTCAGTGTTAATGGTAGCCAAAGTCTTAGACAAGAAAGCCTGGTCCTTGTCATTGATGAGGTTTTCCTTCATCTTGGACTGCTTCATGCTGTCAATATTGGCATAGATACCTTCAAGACTGCCGTGCTCCAAGAGCAATTTAAGACCTGTTTTCTCACCAATCTTGGTAACCCCAGGAATATTATCCGACTTATCTCCCATGAGGGCTTTGAGGTCGATAAACTGGGTCGGGGTAATCCCCATTTTTTCCATAAGGTAGGCAGGGGTGAACTCTTCAAACTCTGCCACACCTTTTTTGGAAATCTCCACAATGGTGTTGTTATCGGTCAATTGGATTAAGTCCTTATCCCCACTGACAATAGTCACCTCATACTGGTCACCATTTTCAGCCATCTTATCAAGGGTTCCGATAATGTCATCGGCCTCATAATTGTCCAAATCATAAAAGGCAATACCAAGTGCCGTCAGCATGTCACGAATATAAGGCAACTGCTCGCGGAACTCATCAGGCGTCTTGGCACGACCAGCCTTATAGTCGGCAAACATCTCTGTACGGAAGGTTGTCTTTCCAGCATCAAAAGCAACCAAAACATGAGTCGGCTGAACCCGCTCCATGAGATGGTTGAGCATAAGATGAAAACCATAAATAGCATTAGTGTGCAGACCCGCACGATTTTTAAAACGGTCAATCTGATTATAAAGCGCAAAGAAAGCCCTAAAAGCAACAGATGACCCGTCAATCAATAATAATTTCTTCTTGTTTTCCATGCTCTTATTATACCATAGAAAGACAAGTTATATGGGCTAGAGGGATTTTCAGGAAATTTAAAAATCTGCCACCTTCTATGTTACTTGATATTGCAAACACAAAAATCAATCATCAAATTCCCAGTCAAAATTGAGTTCAAAATATTAAAAAAGAAGCTAGGCAAAAACTCTAGAATAAAGTAAAAGTTTACACGATGAGCCAGCAAAAAAACTCTTCGTTGCCGAAGAGTTTAGTAGGTTTAGTTCCTTAAGCTTTATTCGCTGATCCGAAAACGTCGATACGTTCTTCAACAGCACCTTGAACAGCTTTGAAACCTGGTGCCAAGAATTTACGTGGGTCGAAGAGTTTTTTCTTATCGTATTCAGCTTCGTTTGCATCGTAAGCACGTGCAAATTCACGAGTAGCGTTTGAGAATGCGATTTGGCTTTCAGTGTTAACGTTGATTTTAGCTACACCAAGTTTGATAGCTGCAACGATTTGATCATCAGGGATACCTGAACCACCGTGAAGAACGATTGGGAAACCTGGAACAGCTGCTGCCAATTTTTCAAGGTGATCAAGTGCAAGACCTTCCCAGTTTGCTGGGTATGGTCCGTGGATGTTACCAATACCTGCTGCCAAGAAGTCGATTCCTGTAGCAACCATTGCAACTGCATCTTCGATTGGTGCCAATTCACCTTTACCGATGATACCGTCTTCTTCACCACCGATAGTACCAACTTCAGCTTCAACTGAAATACCTTTAGCATGTGCCAAAGCAACAACTTCTTTAGCTTTTTCAAGGTTTTCTTCAACTGGAAGGTGTGAACCGTCGAACATTACTGAAGAGTAACCAACTTCGATACACTCAAGTACGTCTTCGTAGTGACCGTGGTCAAGGTGAATAGCAACTGGTACAGTGATACCCATTGATTCAACCAAGTTTTCGATCATGTTTTTACATACTTTGTAACCACCCATGTATTTTGCTGCACCCATAGAAGTTTGGATAAGCACTGGAGCTTGTTTAGCTTCTGCTGCACGCAAAATAGCTTGAGTCCATTCAAGGTTGTTTGTGTTAAATCCACCAACTGCATAACCATTGTCACGAGCTGCTTGGACAAATTTTTCTGCTGAAACGATTGCCATTTTAAGGCCTCCTATTTATTTTTTGGGTAAAACCCATTTACATGAACATTCTATCACAATTTTCTAAATTTTACCAGTATTACATGAAAAGAATGGATTCCTTACACGCTTTTTCTTGATATTAATTCAAAAGGGCACAAAAAAACCAGCAGTCTCGAGCACCACTGGTTATCATTGTTTATTATCAAAGCAAATTAAGCTGACAATACTTTACGTCCTTTACGACGACGAGCTGCAAGCACGCGACGTCCGTTTTTAGTTGACATACGGTGACGGAATCCGTGTTTACGTTGACGACGGATTTTACTTGGTTGATAAGTACGTTTCACGATGAATACCTCCTCATAGATTTTCGTATTCGTTTAGCCGGCTAGTGTGATATCAGTTACTAAACATACCATACTATTTTATAAGAAATGGCAGAGCTTGTCAAGATAAATTTCTCTTTTGTCTCAATTTTTCGTTGATTTTTGCGACTCTCTGCTGCGTCATGTAAATAACAACCGCCCAAACCAGCAGATAAATAAGTAAAAATTGACCCAAAACATCCAGTCTAAATAGGTTGCCAGTAATACCAAGTAATCGGTTTAATAAGATAACTAAAGAAAAGACTGCCAAAAAATGAGCTCCTAGGCGCCAAGCAAAAGCTGGCTTATCCAATTCGAAAATCAAACTAACCAATCCCATGCAGCCACTAACGATGACTACTGTTCCAATCTGACTAGTTGTCTGACCCTCTGCACCATTTAACATCAGAGTCAAGCTATTGATAATGCCTCCAAAACCAATCCCAATCAGAAAATAAAGAATGGCTGTTTTTAAATTTATCTTCATGACTTCCCTCACAATCCAAGACGCTTTTCCAAATTTTTCAGGTAGCGTCTGCTCACATCCACCTTACGTTTCCCAGTCAAGATGGCTAGCATATTGCCTGAAAAACTAGCTTCTAGAGCTTCCAAATGCTGAATATTGATGATGCCATGCCTTGAGACCTGAACAAAATCAGGATTGTTGAGTCTCTCTTGAAACTTATAAAGTCGCTCAGTAATAATGTGACGCCCCTTGAGGGTATCTAAAATCAGGCTAGTTCCCTCAACATCAATTGATACTAAGTCATCAACCTTAAGCATCTCAATTCTATCAGAAGTTTTTATAGGGAGAATAGCTGGCGCTTCAAGCTGATAATGTCCAATATAGTCCATTAATTGCTGCACAGTAGGGCTTAAGAGCTGACTAGTGACCAGAACATCGATAGCATCAGCCTTTAAACTTTTATCCTCTTCAAAACGAATATCCACAGGCATCTCCTCTTCCTTTACTCACATCGTTACCATCTTAACCTTTTTAAAATCTTTCTGCAAGAGCAAGATAAATAGAATAAATAAGCTGACCACAAGTAAAACCAGTAAGATGCTGATATTTTGATTAAGATTAGTCAATTCCTTCCATTTTAATCCAATTCCCAAAAACTCTTTAACGTCCATTCCTGAATGACTCCATTCCACCAAAGAATCTTCGATAAGAATTTGACGAAAGGCTGCTGCGACATAGGCTGCCGGTGTAAATTTGATGACGGTTTGAGCAAAATCGGGAAGGCCACCGATTGGCATGTAAACACCCACTAAAAAACCAGAGGCTGTCCCAATAATGACTGCAAAGCGTTCACTAGCTTCGACCGTTTTAAAAAATTGCCCAATAATCAAGCCTAAACTGGCTCCCAAAAGAGAACTAAGAGCCATTATCACTATAAGAGCTGGATATTTTTCAAAACCGATAAGCAAGCCATCTTGCCAATAAAAGTAGCCTGCCATAATCCCAAACATAATGATTTGCATAACATAACCAATCAGGCTAGAACTAATAAGATAACCAAGATGGAGCTCAAAGCTTGATCTACCTGTTAGTAAGAAATCGTCAAATTGGTGATTTTCCTTGTCCTTAATCAAACGAGAAACTCCCGTCCAGGTTGTCGTTACGCTAGTAACAGCTAAAGTCCCACCCATAACCCACATATCAAGCATTTCCTCAGGATGACTAGCTGCTGACCAGGCATCTAACATATTTTTTTGAAGAAAGATGATGTAAAGAGCAAAGGCAATCCAGGCTCCCATGAGAGAGAAAAAGACGCTGGCTCTGTTGCTAAAATAAAGAGCTAATTGCCGTCTAATAGTTGCAATCATGATTGAATCTCCCTTCCTGTAATGGCAATAAAGGCCTCATTAATACTACCTTCTTTAAACTCAAAATCTTGGATAATAGCCCTGTGTTGGTAGAGCAAGTCAATGGCTTCTTGAGAAGATAATCCTTCAATGACATAGCCTGATTCTTCCTCACTTACTGAATAATTCAGATAATCTATTACTTGAGTATCTTTAAGTTTTAAGACTAATTGACTCTTTGCATATTCCTTGATTAAGTCAAAAGCTCTGCCTTTTGCCAAAAGTCGCCCCCTATCAATCACATAGGTCATATCTGCATTTTCAGCTTCCTCCAGATAATGGGTTGTCAGAAAAATGGTCATGCCCTGCTCCTTCTTCAAACGATTAAGAAGCTGCCAGATCATCTGACGCGTTTGAACATCCAGACCAGTTGTCGGCTCATCCAAGAAGAGCAAATCGGGTTTGTTGAGTAGAGCACGCGCAATATCAACCCGTCTACGCTGACCGCCAGACAAGGTGCCATACTTTTGATTAAGAAGACCAGTCACTTCTGTTAACTCAAGCAAGTGTTTGAACCAATCTTTATCAAAATGGCGATAGAGCCTAGCGCGATGCTTGAGGTTGGTCTTAACCGTCAGTTCAGAATCCAGAACACTGTCTTGAAAGACAATGCCCATTCTCAAATTTTTAGCAACCACTACCTGACCTGAAGTCGGTGCAAGCAGACCTGTTATCATCTTGATAGTGGTTGATTTCCCAGCCCCGTTAGTCCCAATGTAGGCTACCAAACTGCCCTTAGGAACTTCCAGATTGAGATTATCAACAACAAGATTATCACCATATTTCTTGCTTAAATTTTTTGTTTGAATTAGCATCCTATCTCACCTCCACACCTGTATCTTATCAAAAAATAGCAGAGCTGTGACATGATTCTAGCTAAGTGGTCAAAAATTGAGCCCAAGAGGTCAAAAAAACTCCACCCAAAGGGCAGAGCTTCTTCATCTTATTTAAGCAAACTAACAACAACATAACGATTAGGATCGTTACCTTCAGAGTAACTCTCAACACCATCAATTCCTGTTACAGTCTTGTGGACAATTTTACGTTCATTATTGCTCATTGGATCCATGACATAATCTTTACCAGTTTCAAGCACACGACTAGCAGCTTTTTTGGTAAATTCAATCAAAGTTTCCGTACGATGTTCTACATAATCGTGAACATTGAGAATAACAGAGAAATTCTTAGAATAACGGTCATGCAAGAAATTCTGTGCTAATAATTGGAGAGATTTTAATACCTTTCCGTGGTAGCCAATAACACGACCAGCCTCTGGAGTTTCGATTTGAAGATTAATCTGACGACGATTGTGGCTTGTTTCAATACTAGCCTCAACATCCATTTCATAAATAATCTTCTTCACATAATCAGAAACTTCCTGCGCAGCTTTTTCAATATCAGTGCTCAAAGTTTCCTTCTCATTTGCAAACTCGCTGGCAACAAAAGCTTCAAAGGATTGCTCTTCTCCACTCTGTGACTCTACTGCAACTTCAGCAACAGCTTCTTCTTCAACTGCAGGTGTTTGAATTGCAGCAACAAGCTCTTGAACCTCTGGCTCTTCAGCTGTTTCAATAATATCCGAAATATTTGTTTCTTCTAGAATTGTTTGAGGCTGTTTCTTATTTTCAAGGATAGCTTCCTTGACAGAATCATCAATAACTTGACCTGTCTCTTCAAATTTCTTGATAGCATCTGTTACTTTACTCAACTCGATAGTATCTTCTAATTTTGATGAAACAGGTGCGTTAAGATCATTGATAGCATCTGGTACACCCTTTACAGCTTTTTGATCAGCCTTATGAACAGTAGTCTCACTGATTCCTTCAATATCTACTTGAGCAGGTTGTTTTCCAAAACCAAGAAAACCTTTCTTCTCACGAGAAACGACTTTAATATGGGCTTTCAAACGAGAAAGTTGTAACTCTGATAATCCTTTTTCAATAGCTTCTTCGACAGTACGTCCTGTGAATATAACCATAATCCTAACTCCTTATTTCCTTTGCTTTTGCGCTTTTTTCTTGGCACGACGGATTTTAGCGGCACGATCTTTTTCGGCTTTTTCGGCTTCCAATCGCTGAGCGATAATCTTAAATGGATTGTTCAACAAGAGAATTTGGAAAACTTGAAAGGCATTTGAAACAGTCCAATAAAGAACTACCCCCGAAGCCAAACCAAATCCCATAAAGAAAATCATTATCGGCATTACTACTGTCATAATGATCATAACAGTATTTTGTTCTTTAGCAGCCTTATTCGATAACCAAGAAGATAAGAAAGTGAAAATGGCAGCTAAAACAGGAAGAATCAAATAGGGATCTCGAAGTGACAAATCCAACCAGAGGAAATGTCCAGTTTTCAAAAATGCTACACGACTCAGTGCTTGAAAGAGCGCAAACATGACCGGCAACTGAATAAGTAGCGGCAACATGCTTGAAAAAGGATTGACGCCATATTTCTTATAGAGTGCCTGACTCTCTTCAGCTAATTTTGCTCGACTATCCATATCCTTTCCAGGATACTTAGCCTGAAGAGCACGCAATTCAGGCTGTAAATCCTGCATTTTCTGACCAGACTTAATTTGAATATTAAAGAGTGGCATCAAGATAGCTCGAACGATAAGGGTAAATAAAATAATACCGATCCCAGTTGAGCCACCAAAAGATAAGAAGCGAATTGCCTCAGCAAAAAGGTAGACCAACTGCTCCCAACCATTGCTAGAGGAGCTAGTAACTTCACCACGGCCGCAAGCTGCTAGAAAAATCAATGCAAAGCTTACTAAACTGGCTATTTTAATTTTCTTTTTCACAATCTGAACCTTTCTGATAGAGTTTTGCTAGTTTTAAGACATGTTTCAAATTCTTCTTCATTTCATGATAATCTAGCTCTTCTACACCCTTACGTGCAATAATAACAAAATCATGATTTGTTAGATAAGGGGAGAATTCCATAATCACATGTCGTATTTTACGCTTAATCGCATTACGAGTGACAGCGTTACCAAGTTTCTTACTAACAGAAAGCCCGACACGATAATGCTTCTGATCCTTTTTTAACTGATAAACAACAAACTTTCGATTGGCAACACTCGTTCCCTTATCAAAAATTGCTTGAAAATCCTTGTCACTTTTGACACGAAAGCTTTTCTTCACCGCACGACTCCATTCTAAATTACTCCTATTATACCACAAAATTGAAAAAAGCCTCAACCCCTTAAGATTTCGGCTTTTATTACAATTATATGTCAATTTTTATGTCAAATCTTGTTTAGCCTGTGCAACCTGCCATTTGACCTGATCGAAGCCTGTTCCACCAAGAGAATTACGACGCTCTACTGCTGTCTTAGATTGAAGAGTCACATAGATATCTTCTTCAATCAAGTTTGAAATTTCCTGGTAGCGTTCAAATGGCACATCTTGAAGATAGTAACCAGCTTTAGTACATTCCAAGACCAATTTCCCAACAATTTCATGGGCTTCACGGAAAGGAAGGCCTTTGGCTGCTAAATAATCCGCTAACTCAGTCGCATTTGAAAAGTCTTTTTCTGTTGACTCAGCCATATGAGCATCATTAACAGTCATTGTCTCAAGCATTCCTGCCAAAATATCAATGGCAACAGTGATAGTCTCAGCAGTATCAAACATACCTTCCTTATCCTCTTGAAGGTCCTTGTTGTAAGCCAAAGGAAGAGACTTCATAACCGTCAAAAGACCGATTAAATTACCGTAAACACGTCCTGACTTACCACGGATAAGCTCCGCCATATCTGGATTCTTCTTCTGTGGCATGATAGAAGATCCTGTTGAGAAGGTGTCTGACAAAGTAACAAATTTGAACTCATTAGAACACCAGTTAATGATTTCCTCACAGATACGGCTCATGTGCATCATAAGGATTGAACTGTTTGATAAGAATTCCAAGATAAAATCACGGTCAGACACAGCATCAAGAGAGTTGCTGTAAGGTTTGGCAAAGCCCATAAGCTCTGCTGTCAATTCACGGTCGATAGGGAAGGTTGTTCCTGCCAAGGCAGCTGCACCTAACGGTGAAATATCCGCATGCTTAACGTTGAATTCAAAACGTTCGCTGTCACGAGTGAACATGTTGTAATAAGCCATGAGATGGTGACCGAAGGAAATTGGCTGCGCATGCTGCAAGTGGGTGTAACCTGGCATGATGGTATGGGTATGCTCATCAGCCAATTTAACCAAAACAGAACGCAAGTTAGCTAGCTTTTCGATAACTTCGGCTAATTTTGCCTTAAGGTAAAGGTGCATATCTGTCGCCACTTGGTCATTACGTGAACGCGCTGTGTGCAATTTACCTGCAACTGGACCAATTTTAGCTGTTAAAAGTGATTCCATGTTCATATGGATGTCTTCATTGCTAACATCGAATTCCAATTGACCAGCCTTATACTCTTCCAGCAACTCTTCTAATCCAGCCTTGATCGCTTGAGCATCTTCCTTAGGAATAATTCCTGTTTGGCCCAACATGGTTACATGGGCAATTGATCCCTTGAGGTCAAACTCAGCCATTTTTTGGTCGAAAGTAATAGAAGCACCAAATTCTTCTACCCATTTCTCAAGACTGGCTTCAAAACGTCCACCCCACAATTTATGATTTTCATTATTAGCCATAATAGCTCTCTTTTCTTATCTTATTTTGTTTTTCTTATTATAACTTATTTTAAATTTTTTCGGAATATTCATCTAATCAAAAAAGCTAGATTTCTCTAGCTATTTTTCACCTCACAGGGCAATTTCTTAAATGATTCTCACTGGATATCATTATTTAAGCTCGAGATGCCTCTCTGAACACCTTAACGAGAGTTGTAAGTTATAAGAAAAGAGTCTCAGATGGGGCTCTCTGACCCCTTTTATCTGATATCTAAGGGCTGATTTTTTCATAACTCGTCGTCATTTTCGCCTCGATATACCTCAGTATTATCTTCAGCTCAATTCCTAGATTTATCTCAAAATCATCACCTTAGAAACTGCCTTTCCTTATTTAATTAGGATTATATTCTGATTTATTTGTTGTTCACTTGTGAGTTAACCTGCGTTGGAAGTCCCCAAAGTTTGATGAAACCTACTGCTGCATCTTGATCAAAACTGTCAGCTGATGTGTAAGTAGCCAAGTTTTCATCATACAATGAGTTTGGTGATTTACGTGCAACAACTTGAGCATGACCTTTGTAAAGTTTCACTTTGGCAGTACCATTAACAACTTTTTGTGTTTCTTTGATGTAGGCAATGATGGCTTCTGTTGCTGGGCTGAACCACAAAGCATTGTAGATAAGGTTTGACAATTCATTTTCAAGGATTGGTTTGAAGTGTGATACTTCACGTACCAAAGTCAAATCTTCGATTTCTTTGTGAGCTGTCAAGAGTGTAATAGCACCTGGGCATTCGTAGATTTCACGTGATTTAATACCCACCAAACGGTTTTCAACGTGGTCGATACGTCCAACACCGTGAGCACCTGCAATAACATTCAATTTTTGAATAAGATCAGCAAGTTTCATTTCTTCACCATTGATAGCAACTGGTTTACCTGCTTTAAATTCAATTTCAACATATTCAGGTGTGTCAGGAGCTTGTTCAGGTGAAGTTGTGATTCCAAATGCTTCTTCTGGAGCTTCGTTCCATGGATTTTCAAGGACACCACATTCATTAGCACGTCCCCAAAGGTTTTGGTCTACTGAATATGGGTTGTCAAGGTTAGCTGGAACTGGAACACCGTTTGCTTTAGCGTACTCAATTTCTTCTTCACGTGACCATTTCCATTCACGAACCGGAGCTACTACTTTCAAACTTGGATCAAGTGCTGCAATGGCAACTTCGAAACGAACTTGGTCATTACCCTTACCAGTACATCCGTGAGCAATTGTTGTTGCACCAGTTTTATGGGCAATTTCAACCAATTTTTTAGAAATGATTGGACGGCTAAGTGCTGACACCAATGGGTATTTTTGTTCATAGTAAGCATGAGCTTGAAGCGCTGGTAGAACATACTCTTCAGCAAACTCATCTTTTACGTCAAGCACGTAAGATTCGATTGCTCCGACTGTAAGTGCTTTGTCATGGATAAAATCAAGGTCTTTACCTTCGCCGACATCCATACAAACAGCGATAACATCATAATCTTTTTTAAGCCATGTAATAGCAACTGAGGTATCAAGACCACCAGAGTAAGCAAGGATAACTTTTTCTTTTGACATAGGATTTCTCTTTTCTTAACTTATTTTTATCAACTTATGTGTATAATTATACTCACTTTGTTGTCGTCTGTCAACACTTTTTTGAATATTTTTTCAAAATTATTTTATTTATTGTTAAATATTAGTGTTTTACTGTATATTATTCTGTTTAATCATTATTAAATCGTAAAAAAACAACCTAGTATTCACTAAGTTGTTTCGCTTTGTTAGTTCAATTTTTTACGGTATTCAGCCATTTCAGCTTTATTTCCCCAAACAAAGTGACCTGGAGTAATTTCAACCATTTCAGGTTCGTCTGTAGAATAGTCATGCTGACTTGGATCGTAAACGATTAGTTCTTTCTGTCGTTCCAAGATTGGATCTGGAATTGGTACAGCAGAAAGAAGGGAACGTGTATAAGGGTGAATTGGATTGCGGAAGAGCTCCTCTGTTTCAGCAACTTCAACAATAACTCCCTTATGAATAACAGCGATACGATCTGAGATAAAACGTACAACTGATAGGTCATGGGCAACAAAGAGGTAAGTCAAGCCTTTTTCTTTTTGAATTTTTTTCAAAAGATTAAGAACTTGTGCACGAACTGAAACATCCAAAGCTGAAATTGGCTCATCAGCGATGACAAATTCTGGATCCATAACGAGTGCACGCGCGATACCAATACGTTGTCGTTGTCCACCTGAAAACTCATGTGGGTAACGTGTCAAATGTTCTGCAAGAAGTCCAACTTCTGTCATCATGTCTGTAACTTTCTTCTTACGATCTTCTTCATCTTTGAAAAGATTAAAATTATAAAGACCTTCAGAAATGATATAGTCAACAGTTGCACGCTCATTTAAGCTAGCTGCTGGATCTTGAAAAATCATTTGGATTTTTGAGATAAGTTCGTTGTGCTCAGCTTTGGTTTTCTTACCATTAATACGTTTCCCGTTGTAAAGAATGTCTCCACCACTTGTTTCATTTAATCCAATGATAGCACGTCCAATAGTTGTTTTTCCTGAACCTGACTCACCTACAAGAGAGAATGTCTCCCCTTTGTTAATGAAGAAATTAGCATTTTTAACAGCTACAAATTTCTTCTTTCCTTCACCAAAGGAAATTTCTAAATCTTTAATTTCGACTAACTTTTCAGTCATTTCCTTCCTCCTAATTACTCATTTTTTGAGAAATTTTTTGATGCAAATCCTGAATAACCTCTGGTTTTTCAACTTTTGGTGCATCTGGATGGAGCAACCAAGTTTTTGCCCAATGCGTTTCAGATACTGCAAATTTTGGAACGTCTTCCTCAAAGTCAATCTTCATAGCATAACGTGAACGTGGTGCAAAAGCATCGCCTTTAATAGGTGTATATAATGATGGAGGTGTTCCTGGAATTGAGAAGAGCACACCCTTTTCATCAGCTAATTGTGGCAGGCTTGAAAGCAAACTCCATGTGTATGGATGTTTTGGATCATAAAAAATTTCTTCAACAGTACCATACTCCACAATATCACCAGCATACATAACTGCAACTTTATCTGCAATACTTGCTACTACACCAAGATCATGAGTAATGAAGATAGTTGTAAAGTTGTATTCTTTTTGCAAATTTTTAAGCAAATCAATGATTTGAGCTTGAATAGTTACATCAAGAGCTGTTGTTGGTTCATCACAGATTAAAACATCAGGCTTACATGCCAAGGCAATAGCGATTACGATACGTTGGCGCATACCACCAGAATACTGGAATGGGTACTCATTAAAACGTTTTTCAGCTTCAGGGATACCAACTTTTTCCATGTAGTCGATAGCTAATTTTTTAGCTTCAGCTTTTGTTTTACCTTGGTGTTTTACAATAACTTCAGTGATTTGAAAACCAATTGTTTGAATGGGATCAAGACTGGTCATAGGATCCTGGAAAATCGTCGCAATTTTTCCACCGCGAATTTTTTCCCAGTCGCTATGACTTTTTAATTCTGTTAATTCTTGACCACGATACTTGATAGAGCCATTGGCAATACGACCATTAGACTCCAACATTCCTGTAAAGGTTTTGGTCAAAACAGATTTTCCACTCCCAGATTCTCCTACGACAGCAAGGACTTCTCCTTCGTAGAGATCAACTGAAATATTACGAATAGCAGTCAAGACACGATCACGAACGTCAAATTCCACGACCACATCTTGAGCACTAAGGATTACATTTTTAGTGTTAGTCATTATTACTCCTATCTATGTGTACGTGGGTCACTAGCGTCCGCAAGATTTTGCCCGACGATATACAATGGTAATGAAACCAAAATCAAAGTCGTAAGCGGAATCCAGAACAAGTAAGCATTAGTCGTCAAGTTAGCAGAGTAATTTGAAATCAAACGACCAAGACTTGGCTCAGTTACTGGCAAACCAATACCAAAGGCAGACAAGAAGGCTTCATATGAAATATATTGCGGTAGCATCTGCGATACCATAGTCACAATAACGGAAATCAATTGTGGCAAGAGGTTTTTTACAGCAATCTTTACAGTTGAAGTACCTAGAGTACGGCTGGCAAGGTTATATTCCAAATCACGGTAACGCATAACTTGAACACGAATAGAATAGGCAATACCAATCCAACCTGTAATACAGAAAGCAAAGATAAGATTCCAGAAACCTGCACCAAGTGAGTAAGTCAAAATCATAACAATCAAGATGAACGGAAGGTTTGAGATAACGTTGTAAACCTCTATCATAACTTTATCAACAGCTTTTGAAACTCCCCAGAGTGCACCAATAACAATACCAATAACCATATTAATGATTGTCGCAATAACAGAAATCAAGATAGAGTTACGAGCACCATACCAAACACCATCAAATAGGGATTGACCATTTTTATCTGTACCAAACCAATATTGTGAATTTGGCCAAATATAACGTTTTGAAAAATCATTAATGTCACTAACATCATTAAAATCAAAGTTAGAAAACATTGGATAGATGAAACTCATCAAAAGAATAGCAACCAATAGAATCAACATAAAGATAGTTGATTTTTTTGAAAAGAATTGTCTAAATACAGATTTCCAATATGAATATGAAGGCGCATCAATGGCCTCAGACGCATATGTGTCTAATTCGACAAATTCGAATTTGCTTTTGTCTATAGTAGCCATTATTTACCTCCTTTATTAGCAAGTTTAATACGTGGATCAAGGACAGTCATCAAGATATCACCTACAAGAAGGGCAAAAATTGCAAGAATTGCAAAGATGAAGACTAAACCAATGACCATAGCATTGTTTGCTGCAGCGATAGCATCAATTAACATTTTACCCATACCTGGGAAGGCGAAGATTTTTTCTGTCAATGTCGCACCAGCAATTGTTCCAACAATCGCACCTGGGATACCATTTACGATCGGTACCATGGCATGTTTGAATAAGTGACGTCGTGAAATTTCAGTTTCTGATAAACCTTTGGCACGAGCAAAACGAACAAAGTCACTACCTTGCAAGTCAACCAAGTAACGACGGAACCAGACCACAATACCTGGTGTATTCAAAACTCCCAAGATAAATGCCGGAAGAACATATGAACGGGCGTCTCCAGCTCCCAAAAGTGGGAAAGTATCTGGTAAAGCAAAGAGTTTCGATCCAACAAAGCGAATAACATAGATTGTCGCAATACTTGGCATTGCTAACATGAAAGTTACAGTCGCTGTTGAGAAGCGATCAAATAGACCATCTTTATAACGAGCCATCAATAGACCAATTGGCAAACCAAAGATATAAGCCAAGAGCACACCAATTACACCAGCTTTCAATGAGTTGGCAATCATCGATGGTTCGGCATAGTTACTTTGAGTTGCTGTATAAGCATCACCCTCACCAAAGTTAGCAATATCACGTGAATCTGCTTTACTTGGTGTTTTATAAGTACGTGAGTAGATGTTGATGGATGATGATTTTGTGACACCCGTTGGGAAAGTTGTCTCTTGGGCAAGAGTTTTACCTTGTCCTTGAGTGATAACCTGAAGGACAGGGATATTAGCAAAGGTTGGGTAAGATGTTCCTAAATTAAAGGTTATTATATTTTGATGAATGAATGGGAATTTACCATTGAAGTAAATCAAATATTTATGTTTTGTTCCCGAACCTACCAAAGCTGGCCCTACAGCTGGATCATTCTCAAATTTCACATATCGTTCTAAATCCGGATTTTCAGAATCCTTGATTTTCCATGGATGGTCAATAACAATAAGGTTTGAGTAGAATTTCCAGAGACGTTCATAGATTGGAATATTACGTGTAGCGTAGTATTTACCACTTTCAAATTGTTCAAGTTCCCATTTTCCACCAGCTGACTTCAAATATTCTTGATAAATTTTTTTATCAGATGATTTTCCTTCGTCAGTCACAGTATCATCAATTTTTTCAGAAGCTTGTACTAATTCTTTGGTGTTAAGATACTCAATATAACCCATTCTTTCATAGACTGTATTTTCATAATCTGCCTTTTTATCAGGAGTTACGGCAATCTTAGTATAGTTTGGATCTTGTTTAAAAATTAATTTTCTTGGTACTAAAGTGAAAACAATAGCATAAGTTAATGTTGTCACTAAAAATATTGAGACCAAAGATCTCAATATCCTGTTAAAAATGTATTTTTTCATATTCTTCCTTAACAGTTCAAAAGAACTTTCCCAATTAAAGGAGAAAGTTCTTGATGAACAATGTATTATTTTTCGATGTGATCTGCAAGTGCTTCTGCAGCTTCAGCGTTAGATTTTTCTTTGGCTTCTTCCCACTCAGCAAGAGCTTTGTCATATTGCTCAACTGTTACAGGCTCATCTTGAAGTTTCATGTATTTGTAAGTTGTAGACTCACCTTTAACACCAACATATGAGTAACCACGAGTGAATGGAACAACCTTAGTAACGGTTGGACGAGCACCTTTAGAGATTGTTGGAATTGCAACAGCACTGTCTGTCAACCACGCTTGAGCTTTAGCATAAGCTTCGTAACGAGCATCAACTTCGTCAGCATCTTTGAGAGCATTTGCTGCATTAAGCAAATCTTGGTATTTATCCAAACCAACTGATTTGATTAGGGCTTCATTATCATAAGAGATACCGATACGAGGAGTAGTTGCAGCACCCTTAGTTGTTCCAAAGATATCAAGGTATGATGATGGATCTGCATAGTCTGGAGACCAACCTGACAAGGCCAAATCATAATCGTTTTGCTCAGGAGTTTCAGCTTGGTAAGTTGCTGCCAACCACTCGTCTTCAGTAACTTGTTTAAGGTTGATAACAACGTTTTCTTTACCAAGGCTAGCTTCAACTGACTGTTTCATTGATTGTGCACGTTGAACTGCAGCGTTATCAGTTTGTGAAACTGGGAAGTCCAACTGGATAGGGAAACTTACACCTTCAGCTTCAAGAGCTTCTTTAGCTTTAGCAAATTCAGTTTGAGCTTTTTCTGGGTTGTAAAGTCCGTCTTGACCATCTGAAAGATCAATATCTTTCCATTCATCACCATATGAAGCCAACTCAGCTGTTACAGAATCACCGAACTCTTTACCCTCAATTTGAACAAATGCAGGTGGAACCAAAGTATTACGTAAAGCTTTTTCTTTAGCTTCTTCACCATTTACTTGGGCATTCCATGACGCACGATCAAAGGCGAAAGATACAGCCTGACGGAAGTCTTTGTTGTTCATAGCTTTGTTAGAATCTGACAATTGTTCATCAGTCTTGTCTGACAAGTTGTGCAATGTACGGTTCAAGTTGAAGAAAATCATGTAAGTTGCACCATCTTGTTGACCGTAAACAATGTTGTCACCATATTTCTTCTCAGCTGTCTTATAGCTTGGTGAAGTTGGGAACAATGTTGCTGCTGTGTAGGCACCTTCATCAAAGTTGTTGAAAAGTGAGTCTTGGTCTGAACCATCGTAGTATGTCAACTTAACATTGTCGATGAAGACATTATCAGCATCCCAATAGTTAGCATTCTTTTCGAATTCCATTGATGACTTAGCTGTGATAGATTTCAAAAGGTATGGTCCGTTGTAAAGAAGTGATTCTGGGTCTGTTTGTTTACCAAAATCTTCACCTTTTGATTCCAAGAATTCTGCATTGATTGGGAACATGATACTGTATGTCAATTTAGAATTCCAGTAGCTTTCTGGAGCATTTAATGTATATTGAACTGTACGTTCATCAACCGCTTTAACACCTACGGTTGAGAAATCAGTTGTTTTGCCATCAAGGTAATCTTGAAGACCTTTGATAGAGTCTTGGATAACATAGAGAGCTTCTGACTCAGAGTCAGCAGCATGCTTAAGACCTGTTACAAAGTCTTCTGCAGTGACATCAGCATATTCTTCACCATCAGCTGTATACCATTTAGCATCTTCACGAAGAGTGTAAGTGTATGTCAAACCATCTTCTGAAACTTTCCAATCTTCAGCAAGTGATGGAATCAAGTTCCCATATTGGTCATTTTCCAAAAGTCCATCGATAAGATTAGCTGTGATATCACTTGTACCAGCTTGGTTCATCTTAACGTAGTCAAGAGTAACTGGTTCTGATTGATAAACATAGTTATAAGTAGTTGAAGCGCTAGAGCTGCTTGAGTTTCCACCATTGCCGCACGCAGCAAGGACAGATGCAGATACCAAAGTAACACCTGCAGCTAAAAGCAATTTGCTTTTATTTTTCATAAAAATTACCTCTAAAAAACTAATTTTTTCATTTTTCGCACAATTTAGTTTGAGCGACTATGTAGTTGTTATTATACCATAAAATTTTCTTAAAAAAAGTACCTGAAACAAGAAAATAAACTGAAAACCAGATGTAAGTTTCCGAAAGATGCTTTGAAGCTTGAAACTATCGGATTTTTCTGACGATTTTTACATATTTTATTTTTAAAAAAATTTTAAATTTTTATATTTTTTAGACTTTTTATTTCTGTATTTAGACTTTTCCTTCATCACTAACAGTCTAAATTTGCATTTGAATGAAATGATCACTTGTATTATTACTTAAAAGTCTGATGTTATCCGACCTATTTCATTTTTAAGATAGCTTTATGTTATAATAGAAAAAACAATGTTGGGATATTATGTTAATGAAAAAAATTCTTAGTTTGCTGGTTATTTTTTTAGCTTTAATGGGTGGAAATGCATTGGCTGAGACATTTGAACCTGCTGCTCAGCACGCTATTGTTGTAGAGTCTAATTCTGGGAAAATCCTCTATGAAAAAAATGCTCAAAAAGCTGTTCCAGTGTCATCTTTGACAAAATTGTTAACGATTTATATGGTTTATAAACAAATTGATTCTGGAAAATTGACATGGGAAACCCCGGTAGATATCTCTGATTATGCTTATGCCTTAACAACAGATTATAGTATCAATAACGTCCCTTTGGATGCGAGACGTTATACTGTAAAAGAACTTGTTGAAGTGACTTTAGTGCAAAATGCTAACAGCTCTGCTATTGCCCTAGCCGAACATATCGGAGGAAGTGAAAGTAAATTTGTCGATATGATGCGAAAACAGCTTTCTGATTGGGGTATTTCCGATGCAACTATTGTCAATGCTAGTGGGCTGCCGAACACTTATCTTGGAGAGAATCGCTACCCTGATTCCGATGAAAATGATAAGAATAAGCTCAGCGCTTATGATTTAGCTCTTATCGCCTATCACCTTGTCAATGATTTTCCTGATGTCCTTCGCCTTGCAAGCACGCAGTCTCTATCTTTCGAAGGCTATACTCTCTACAACTCTAACTATATGCTGGAAAATATGTTCTACTATCGCCCTGGTGTAGATGGTCTTTTATTAGGAACTTCTAAGGTCAGCGGAGATTCTTTTGTCACTACAAGTACTGAGAACAAAATTCCAGTGATTAGCGTCACTCTCCGTGCTAAAGAAAGCTCTTCAAATCCATACGCTGTTTTTGAGGTTACTAACTCTCTCTTAGACTACGTTCAAACAAACTTTAAGCAAAAGACACTTCTTAAAAAGGGTCAATCATATAAGGATAGCTCAATTCCGGTTACTGATGGCAAAAGCGACAAAGTCTCAAGTGTAGCTGCTGATGATTTAAAAGTGGTCAGCAAAGTCAGTACAGATCTAAAAGAGACAATCGAAACTGTGGATACTGTCAAAAAATTGACAGCGCCAGTCACAGCCGGTCAGCCTGTCGGAGTGGCAAATTTCAAGGATCCGGATAAAGTTGGCAATGGTTACCTCGCTCAAGAACCAAGCGTTCAAATGGTGACTAAGTCAGATATTCAAGCTGACTTCTTCCTTAAAATCTGGTGGAATCACTTTGTTAACTATGTTAATGAAAATCTTTAATTATGATTAAGAGGTTAGACTCACCGTCTAATCTCTTCTTTTGTAACGAAAGTTTCAATTCGTTAAAGTCATTGTTTACAAAAAATAGCAACTTATCTTTGACCAAGGCTCCTCAACTTGTTACAATTGTTTGTATGAAAAAATGGATTATTTACTTCAGTTTACTCATTGGTCTCTTACTGAGTCCAGTAGTTAATGCTCAAGAACCTGATATTGCAGCTCAGCATGTTTTTGCTATCGAAGCAAGCACAGGTAAAATATTATACGAAAAAAATGCTGACGAAAAAACCTATATTGCTTCAATTAGTAAAATATTAACCATTTATCTTGTTCTGGAAGACATCCACAATGGAAAGCTTGATTGGGATAGTCAGGTTACCTTATCCGACTATGCCTATGGCCTCACCCAAGACTACGCAATCAGTAATCCTGACATGTCTCAAAAGACTTATAGTGTCCAAGAATTAGTCAATGCTAGTATGGTCTATAGTGCAAACAGCGCAGCTATTGCCCTAGCAGAAAAAGTCGCTGGAAGTGAACCAGCCTTTGTTGATCGTATGCGTCAAAAGTTGGAATCATTTGGCATCACTGATTATCAGATTGTAAATTCTACCGGACTCAACAACAGTGTTCTCGATGGAAATATTTACCCTGGGTCAGGTCAAGATGATGAAAATATGCTGAGTGCAAAGAGCGTGGCATTGGTAGCTTGGCATCTAATTAATGATTACCCCGAAATTCTCTCTATCAGTAGTTTAACGAGCACTCAACTCGGAAACGAAATACTAACATCTTCTAATAAAATGTTAGCCAAATCTTCTGAAGTTTATCGTGAGGGAGTTGATGGATTAAAAACAGGGACCACAGAGCTGGCTGGCGAGACCTTTGTAGTGACTTCTCAAGAAAATGGCATGCGCGTTATAGCAGTTCTTCTTAATGCTGATAATGCTGAAGTCGAAGAAAATGCTCGATTTAAAGAAACCAATAAATTACTAGACTATCTTTACCAGACTTTTGAAATGAAAACTTTGGTAAGTGCAGATCAAAAAATCAACCAAAACTTGCCAGTTACTGGAGGAGTTGAAAAATCGGTTACTCCTTTTGCTTCTCAAGAATTGAAGGTAGTTAGTCTAAAAGATAGTAAAGTTGATGACCAATACACCATCAGCCCAGGTAAACTGACTGCACCTGTAAGTGAACAAGAAGAAATCGCCAACTTACTTTATGATGATCAATATCTAATTGGCGATGGGTATCTGTTCGATTCACCACAAGTGTCCCTTTATGCTAAAAAATCTATTAAGGAAACTTGGCAAAGTAAGGTTTCAAATCTATTTAAAAGCCTTGTTAATAAACTAAAATCACCATTTAATCAATTTTAAAATCAGTACAGACAGATACTGATTTTTTTGTTATGATATAATCATACAATTATTTCTATTTTTTATTTTATAGATTTAGGAGTGAAAACTGTGAAAAAGTTTTTTTTAGGATTACTTTGCTTTTTGACTATCTGTCTGACAAGTTATGTTAAAGCAGAAGAAAACATAGCAGCAGAGCAAAAAGATATTATGCAAATCACGCGCGAAGCGGGATATGAAGTGGACGATATTAATCGCCCCAAGGCTTCTATTGTTGTTGATGGCACTACTGGTACCATTCTATGGGGTGATAATATTGATACTCCCCGAGATCCAGCTAGTATGTCAAAGATGTTTACCCTCTACCTACTCTTTGAAGAGATGGCTAAAGGAGCAATCACTTTGGACACTACCATCACTGCTACAGAGACAGATGAGGCCATCAGTAACATTTATGAAATCTCTAATAATAAAATCGTTGCCGGTGTAGCTTATCCCATCCGTGAACTGATTACCATGACTATTGTACCTTCTTCAAATGCTACAACTGTCATGATTGCCAACTACTTATCAAACAATGATGCCTCTGCTTTCGTTGATAAGATTAACGAAACAGCAAAGCAGTTAGGCATGACTAATACTTATTTTAGCAACGCAAGTGGTGCCGTAGCTTCTGCATTTCAGGGTTATTATATGCCGGATCGTTATGAATTAACCGCTACTAATATTACGACAGCTAGAGATCTTGGCATTTTGATTTATAACTTCATGCAGAAATATCCAGAAATTGTGAATTTTGCTAATCAAACTGATGTTAGTGTAATGGTGGGAACTCCTTATGAGGAAACCTTCCACTCTTACAATCATTCCCTTCCAGGTGGTGTTTATGCACTTGAAGGGGTTGATGGTTTAAAAACTGGGTCAAGTCCTAGTGCCGGTTTCAACAGTATTGTGACTGCTAAACGTGATAATACGCGACTCATTACCGTTGTCATGGGAGTTGGCGATTGGTCTGACCAAAATGGAGAATACTACCGTCATCCTTTTGTTAATGCTCTTTTGGAAAAAGGCTTTTCTGATGCCAAGGAACTCAGAAATGCAGAAAAACAAGAACAACTTGAAACAGTTGCAAGTAGCAGTTCTAAGGAGGAAGCAACAATTGAGGAGACTAGAAAAGAAACATTTTTAGATAAAGTTGATGCACTTATTGATCAACATCATTATATTCTCATTGGAGTTATTGGTTTCCTAGTAGCACTGCTATTCATCCTTCTCCTTATTTCCTTTAAACAATCAAGATAATGTAAAAGCCCTAATAATTTTCACAATGAATTATTAGGGCTTTTATATCTTTGAAATCAATAAGATGGTATAAACGAGGAAAATCAAAGATTTTCCTTATCTGCCACTTCTGTGGGTAATGTGTCGGCACTAGATAAGCTTTTACTTGTCTAGTTGCTCGTCACTCTAGCCATACGACTGTAGGAAATCTCTGATTTCCTTTATTTCCAACTTCAGTAGGCAGTATTACTAGCTAAATCAATTTTACGATTACTCTTTGATTCCTTCTAATTCTCTCCACCTAACGAGAGATAAGAGGTTTTATCCGACACGAATGAGGAAAATCAAAGATTTTCCTTATCTGCCACTTCTGTGGGTAATGTGTCGGCACTAGACAAGCTTTTGCTTGTCTAGTTGCTCGTCACATTATCCCACAGAACCCTCCATTTCATAGGAGATGAGTCTGTTGAGTTCGACGGCGTATTCCATTGGAAGTTCTTTTGTGAATGGTTCTACGAATCCCATGACAATCATTTCTGTGGCTTCTTGTTCTGAGAGGCCACGGCTCATGAGGTAGTAGAGTTGTTCTTCTGAGATTTTTGAGACCTTAGCTTCATGCTCAAGGGCTACTTGTGAGTTGTGGATTTCGTTGAATGGGATGGTATCTGATTTAGAGATGTCATCCATGAGGATAGTATCACATTCAATATGACTGACTGATTTTTTAGAGTCTTTATTGAAGGTTACTTGTCCACGGTAGTCAACTTTTCCTCCTGATTTAGCAATTGATTTTGAAACAATTGAGGAAGAGGTATGCGGTGCGTTATGAATCATTTTAGCACCTGTATCTTGGTGTTGCCCTGCATTGGCAAAGGCAATAGAGAGCATGGTTCCACGCGCTCCTTCTCCGTCCAAATAAACAGATGGGTATTTCATAGTTGTTTTGGCACCAAGGTTTCCGTCAATCCATTCAACAGTAGCATCTTTAAGGGCACGCGCACGTTTTGTAACAAGGTTATAAACGTTATCTGACCAGTTTTGAATGGTTGTGTAGCGCATGTAAGATCCCTCAAGGGCAAAGATTTCAACGATTGCCGCATGGAGACTGTTTGAAGAATAAGTTGGGGCAGTACAGCCCTCAACGTAGTGAACACTTGCTCCTTCGTCAACAATAATTAAAGTGCGTTCAAATTGACCCGTATTTTCATTGTTGATACGGAAATAAGTTTGAAGCGGGATATCCACTTTAACACCTTTAGGGACATAAATGAAGGTTCCGCCAGACCAAACGGCAGAGTTTAGCGCAGCTAATTTATTATCCGTAGGAGGAACAAGTTTAGCAAAATACTGCTTGAAGAGGTCTGGATATTCTTTGAGGGCTGAGTCTGTATCCGTAAAGATGATACCTAGCTTCTCAAACTCTTCTTTCATGTTATGGTAAACCACTTCTGATTCGTATTGGGCTGAAGCGCCGGCCAAGTAAGCACGCTCTGCTTCAGGAATCCCGATACGTTCAAAGGTTTCCTTGATTTTTTCAGGGACATCATCCCAGTCACGGGCTGGTTTATCAGATGCTTTTTGATAATAAATAATATCATCAAAGTTGATGTCTGATAGGTCAGCTCCCCAGGTTTGCATTGGCATCTTGTTGAAGGCCGCCAATGATTTGAGACGGAAGTCTAGCATCCATTCAGGTTCTCCCTTGGCTGCTGACAATTCACGAACCACTTCCTCGCTCAAACCTTTTCCTGTTGTGTAGACAGGGGTAACATCGTCATGAAAACCAAATTTATATTCACCAAGGTCAATTGGCTTTGGTTCTACTTTTTCATTTTCTGACATATTCTGTTCTCTTTCGTTTTTTCTATTTCACAGTTGCTCTAACCAAGTCGGCTAGCTATGAACTGTTACTATCTATTTCTCTTAAGTTTAAAAGACTTCAATCTCTACTGCTGCTTTTGCTCCTGGTGCGATTACATCTCACTACGTTCCACTCTCCTCCTTCAGCGCTTGCTAAAGCAAGGCGTTTCAGGACGCTAGTTTCCAGTGAAACTAGCTCGGAGACTGACTAAGTCGCTTCAAGCAGTATAATCGACTGCTTTCGCTCCTGGCGCGATTACATCTCACTACGTTCGATGGATTTTTTGAGGGCATTCCAGGCAAGCGTTGAGCATTTGATGCGTTGTGGGAATTTTGACACGCCAGCTAAGAAGCTAGCTTCTCCTAGTCTTTTCTGACTGTCAGCTTTTTCACCTTGGACCATTTTAGAAAAAATGTCTGCTAATTCCAAGGCCTGGTCCTTTGTTTTGCCAATAACGGCATCTGTCATCATGCTGGATGAAGCTGTAGAGATAGTACAGCCATCACCCGCAAAGGCAATATCCGAAATGACATCACCGTCAAACTTAACAGACAAATTAATAACATCACCACAAGTAGGGTTATTTAGGTTAATTTGTTCAACATCTTCCAGAACCCCGTGATGGTGAGGATTTTTAGAATGATCAGCAACCACTGCCATATAAAGACTATCTAATCTAGAAAGTGCCATTGAAAAACTCCTTTGTTTTTAAAATCGCATCAACAAGCTTATCACAGTCAGCTTTTGTGTTGTAAATGTAAAAGCTGGCGCGGGCAGCTGATGAGATTCCCAGATGATTAATGAGGGGCTGAGCACAATGATGACCAGCTCGAACAGCTACCCCTTCATAATCTAGGGCAGTCGCCACATCATGTGGATGTAAGCCATCAATGTTAAAAGCTATAACCCCTGCATGCTGGCTTGGATCTTGAGGGCCATAGACAGTCAATCCCTCAATAGCCTGCAATTTTGGCAAGACGTAATTAACCAATTCTTGTTCATAGGCATGAATTTGGTCCATACCAAGTTCAGTAAGATAGTCAAGAGCAGCTCCCAGGGCAATGGCACCTGCAATATTAGGTGTGCCAGCCTCAAATTTCCAAGGTAATTCCTTCCAAGTAGCTTCCTGTTCATAGACAAAATCAATCATCTCGCCACCAAATTCAACAGGCGACATTTGATTAAGGATTTCTTCCTTACCATAAAGGACACCGATCCCTGTAGGAGCTAGCATTTTATGCCCTGATAAGGTATAGAAGTCACAATCTAGGTCTTGAACGTCAATAGCCATATGAGGGGCTGATTGAGCACCATCAACTACCATGTAAGCACCAACTTCATGAGCCAGCTCTGCTATTTCCTTAACGGGTGCAATGGCACCTAGAACATTTGAGACATGGGCTAGGCTGACGAACTTTGTCTTTGGTGACAATTTGCTGCGCAGATCGTCCATATCAAGGGAGCCATCTTTAATGTAAGCATAGACCAACTTAGCTCCTGTCTTGCGACAAGCCTCTTGCCAAGGGATGATGTTTGAATGGTGCTCCATGATGGAAATGAGAACCTCATCCCCCTCCTGCAAAATCTCTTCTGCGAACTTGGCTACCCAGTTAAGACCAGTTGTAGTGCCACGCGTGAAGAGAACTTCCTTAGTTGACTTGGCATTAATAAAGCTACGTACTTTTTCACGACTAGCTTCATAGGCTGCCGTCGCACGCTCTGCTAGGGTATGAACTCCACGATGCACATTGGCATTGGTGGTGTGATAGTAGTCATTTAGAGCATCTAAGACCTGCTGGGGCTTTTGCGTAGTAGCAGCATTGTCAAGATAAACAAGAGGTTCGTCGTTGACAATTTGATCTAATATGAGAAAATCCTGACGAATTTTTTTTATATCTAACAATAAAATCTCCTCTTTCTTACTTTCTATTTTGACACACCTATTAGGTGTCCAAAACTATTAACGTTTATCTAATTTGCTGTCTAAGACGGCAACCATTTCGTCACGAACATCTTTGACTGGGATTTCAGTAATAACTGAACCCAGGAATCCACGGATAACTAAGCGTTCTGCAGTATCCTTGTCCAAGCCACGGCTCATGAGGTAGTACATGTCTTCTGGGTCAACTTGACCGATTGAGGCAGCGTGTCCAGCCGTGACTTCATTCTCATCAATGAGGAGAATTGGGTTGGCATCTGAGCGGGCCTGGTCAGAAAGCATAAGAACACGACTCTCTTGTTGAGCATCTGCTCCTTTAGCTCCCTTGATGATATGACCAATACCGTTGAAGGTCAGTGTCCCACGCTCAAGGATAACTCCATGTTGAAGGATATGGCCCACAGAATTGTGTCCATAGTTTGTGACGCGCGTGTCAATCCCTTGAACCTGACGACCTGATGAAGCTGCCACAACCTTAAGGTTTGCATGGCTACCATTTCCGATCAAGTCTGAATCAAAGTCCGCGATGACATTACCTTCATTCATTACACCGAGTGCCCAGTCGATGGTAGCATCATTACCATGACGACCGCGACGGCTGATGTAGGTTGTCACATTATCACCCAAACGATCGATAGAAGCAAACTTAATTTGGCTACCATCCAAGGCGACAACCTCAACACCAATATTAGCAGTCGCTTTTTCCTGACCTTGACCAATGGTTTCAAAACGCTCCAAGTAGCTGAATTTTGAATGACGGCCAGCGATGATAAGGATATGTTTGTTCAATGGCACAGCTGATGAGCTATCTTGGTAAAAGAGACCTTCGATAGGCTGGTCAATTTCAACATTATCAGGGACATAGAGAACAGCTGCGCTATTAAAGTATGCAGTATGATAAGCAGCAAGTTTGTCTTCGTCAAATGGACGAGCAGATCCAAAATGCTTTTCAATGACCTCTGGAATTTCTTCCAAGGCTGAGTAAAAATCTGTGAAAACAACACCTTTGGCTAATAAGTCAGCGGGTACTTGTTCAAAGACAGTCTGTGTACCCACTTGAACCAATTTCAAGTTGTCTCCAGTTGCAGTAAAATCTGGTACATTAGCAGACGCTTCACTGTCAGCGATTGTCCCGTCACCAAGATTCCAGCGGTGGAACTTGACACGTTCAATAGTTGGTAATTCTAGCTCTGCCATTTTTTCAAAAGCCGCCAAACGACGATCTTGCAACCAAGCTGGTTCAGCGTGGGCTTGTGAAAAGTTTATGATTGTTTCTTTAGTCATAGGTCCTCCTTTATCTTTTAGAAGTCAATGACTTTTAAACTTCTTCGCTGTACTCAAGGCCAAGTTCTTCAGCCAATTTAGCGTAACCTTCTTTTTCCAAGCGAGCAGCAAGGCTAGCGTCACCTGAGAGAACTACACGACCATCCATCATGATATGAACCACATCTGGAGTAATGTAGTTGAGGAGACGTTGGTAGTGAGTGATGATCATAGCACCAAAGCCTTCACCACGCATGGCATTAACACCTTTTGAAACCACTTTAAGGGCATCAATATCAAGACCTGAGTCAATTTCATCAAGAAGGGCAAATTTAGGTTCAAGCATAAGGAGTTGAAGAATTTCATTACGTTTTTTCTCACCACCTGAGAAACCTTCATTGAGGTAACGCTCTGCCATCTCTTCTTTCATGCCAAGAAGTTCCATTTTTTCATCCAATTTTGTGATGAAATCCATAACTGAGATTTTATCTTCATCTTCTTTACCAGCATTCATGGCTGCGCGGATAAATTCTGCATTTGTGATTCCTGGAATTTCTGATGGGTATTGCATAGCAAGAAAAAGTCCCAAGCGGGCACGTTCGTCAACTTCCAAGTCTAGGATATTTTGACCATCAAAAAGAATTTCACCTTCAGTCACTTCATAGTTTGGGTTACCCATAATAGCTGCTGAAAGTGTTGATTTACCAGTACCATTTGGTCCCATGATAGCCGCAATTTCACCAGTCTTAAGCGTCAAGTTCACGCCTTTAAGAATTTCTTTATCTTCGATAGACACATGAAGATTTTTTATTTCAAGTACAGACATTTGTACAACTCCTTTTTCATTTATAGCTGCACAGAGAACTCCCCCGTGCGGTGTTTTTGGAAAAATCAGACAGTTTATACTGCTAAAAACTGTTAAATTTCTGATATCTAGCCCTCAAGCTCCCTTGATGAAGTAGCTGCTAGGATATCAGTACATTTAAAATTATAACAAAAAAAGCCTTAATAGGCTTTCCTTATGTTTACTTTTTCCTGGTTTTCCATTTGAGAAGAGTCGCCTGACGATAGTCACTATTCCCAATGAATTTCAGAAGATTAAAGAGCGGTGTTCGTCCTACTCCCCAGATTTCTATACCCTCAATCAGGATTTCTATACCAAACAGAAGTCCCACCATAAGTAAGACACCACCAATTGGACTAGAAAGATTAAGCAAGAGAGATGTTAGGGAGAAAAGCATAGCGATTCCATAAACGACCAATACTGCTCCGCGATGGGTGAAGCCCATAGCCAAGAGACGGTGATGGAGATGCATTTTATCTGGTTCATAGAATTTCTGGCCAGATAAGGTTCTACGGATGATTGCAACACCGGTATCAATAATTGGGACTCCTAAAATAATAACAGGAGTTACAACTGCAACAGCGGTAGCATTTTTCAAACCCTGAAGAGACAAAACTGAAATCAAGAAACCTATCAAGAGGGCCCCTGTATCTCCAAGGTAGATAATAGCTGGGTTGTAATTATAAGGGAAGAATCCTGCAATTGAAGCAATCAGTACAAAGATTGTCAGCGTCAAAAAGAGGTTTGGCATAGGTAAAAAGAACTGGGAAACAATACCCATGGTCAGCAAGCTGATAATAGCAACACCACTAACCAATCCATCCAATCCATCCATTAAGTTAACTGCATTTGTGATACCGACAATCCAAATAATGGTAAAGATAAAGGTAAAGAAACCGTTAAATTCAAGCAAAGGTCCCCCAAACGGAATCTTAAAACTATCAAATCTAAAGTCTGTAAAGAACCAGATAACCAGAGCACCTACTACAATACCTAAGAGCTTCAGTTTAGGTGATAATTCTACAATATCATCAATCAATCCAGTTACAGCAATAATGACAGCCCCTACTGTTATAGGGAGAATAAAATCAAAATAGGTTTGCCCTAAAAAATTTCGTTCTGTCACAAAGGGCATGATAATCAAGGTACTGATTAAAAAAGAAATTAGAATCGCCAATCCCCCTGCAGTTGGCATAGGAACCTTATTAATACGTCTTGCATTCGGGTTATCAACAGCCCCAATTCGAAAAGCTAAGAATCTAACCAAAGGAGACAAAATCAGGGAAATTAAGAAAGCTCCTATCAAGACCAGGATATATTCAATGGTAAAAGAATTCATATTACACCAAATCTATCAATTGTAGTTTTTGAACAGCATCATCCATTAACAGCTGAACGCCATGTTCTTGGAGATAAGCGCGTGTTTTAGTACCAGGAGCTGCATGTTCTAACATACGAGCATACATGACATTAGCAAAATAACTTGGTTTATTAACTAAATTAAGCAAAACAGTCATATGATAAGCATCAGACTGTTTATATAACTCTGAAGCTTCAACAGGAAAATCAACCGTTTTAGAAAAAAGTACAGCATCTTCCAGACTAGCAAAATCCAACACATAGTGAACGTAGTCAGCTGGTTCCACTGCTTCCTCAGGTTCTTCAACAGCCTGATCATGCCTAGCTTCGTCTGCGACAGCTTCCATCATTTCTTCAATTTTTTCAAGCTTTTCATGGGCATCTGTGTCACCTTTAGAGCGCATGCTTTGTTCCAATGTCTTGAAAAAATCTTCTGGGGACATATTTGATACATCACCAAGATCTGCTAAATCTTCAAAGTTTAAATCTTTATTAATTTCAGACTTAGTCACAAAGACATCAATACGATCTTTCCTTGGTGTCACGCGAAAACTGAGCATACCACTGTTTTTGAAATTATCAGGCAGATCAAGTTCATCCATAACGTTATAGAAAAACTCCTCAGTCTTTTCTTGAGGGATAAGGAAGTCCTTAAGCTCCATGCCATGTTCTTCCAAATCCTCCATGCTAATTGTTATTTTCAGTGTCGTCTCACTGATTTGTTTCATTTCCATACTAATTCACCTCGCACGAGTAGTTATTTCATTATACAGTAAATATGACCATATTTCAATTTCAAGGCTAGTCTTGGTAATAGCAGAGCTAGTAATAACCCGTTAATACTCTTTTAAAAACAAAATGATAGACGTCAGTTTCGACTTGCCCTACCCTAGTACTTTCGTCTTACTTCCTTGACTGATTTTGATTTTATTTGAGTATAAAACCACTTAAAAAGCTGTTTATCTTCTGTTAGAAATCTCCGATTTCAACTATTCTTTATAGTAAAAAAGACTGGACACAAGGTCCAATCCCTAAATAGTTTCATCAAGTAATGATAATGGAAGTTTCTTAAAAAATCCAAGTCACAAAAGAATAGATTAACAAGATTGTTCCAAGGACAATACGGTATTTCCCAAAGACAGTAAAATCGTGTTTTTTAACGTAATCTGTTAAGAACTTAATGGCATAGAGACTGACAACAAAGGCTGTCACACTAGCAACCAATAGGATAAGAACTTGTCCAAAGTTAAGGATATTGCCATCTAAAAAGAATTTAACTGCTTTAAGACCACTGTAACCAAACATTGTTGGAATAGCTAAAAAGAAAGTGAAGTCTGTTGCAACAGCACGACTAGTCCCAACAATAATAGCCCCCAAGATTGTGGCACCTGAACGACTCGTACCAGGAACAATTGCTAAAACTTGAAAAATACCAATCATGAGCGCTGTCTTATAAGACATACGAGCCAAGCTTGTTACTTTTGGTTCTGTGTCAGCATTGCGTTTTTCAATCCAAATAAAAGCAATCCCGTAAACAATCAAAGCAATGGCAATTGGTACCATAAAGTTAAAGTGAGCTTCAAACCAATCATCAAAAGGAAGAGCAATAATAATTGATGGAATACAAGCAATGGCAACCTTTAACCACAACTGCCAAGTCAAACGCACCTCACGCGCTGATTTCCCTGGCTGGAATGGATTTAAACGTTCAAAATAAATCACAATAACGGCTAAGATAGCACCCAATTGAATAACGATGTTAAACATGTCAATAAAATCTTGACTTTGATTAAGAGTCATAAACTCTTGTACCAAGATCAGATGCCCTGTACTAGATACAGGAAGCCACTCAGTAATCCCTTCAACAATCCCTAGAAAAAGGGCTTTTAATAATTCAATAATCAGCATGATATCTCCTCAAAAATATGTTCCCCTCATTATAACAAAATTTTGAATAAATAGACGGCTTTAACCTTAAATTTATATTTCTGATCTTATATACTTCCATACATTTTATAGAACAATGGGTAACCAGTATCTTTTACAAAAATATAAGTTAGCAACGATTGACTGATAATTGAATTTTTTACCAAAAAATGTCTAAATATTCCGATTCAAAGACCACTTATATTGAAATCAAGGCTCTTTTCCTGTAAAATATAAGCATATTACTAAATTAGGAGTTTTTAATGAAAAAAGTACTTTTAAGCTTATTCGCTGCTGTACTACTTGCCTTTGGCGGCATGTCAACCGTACAAGCAGACGAGTACCTCCGTGTTGGGATGGAAGCAGCTTACGCTCCTTTCAACTGGACACAGAACGATGATTCAAACGGAGCTGTTCCAATTGAAGGAACAAATCAATACGCTAACGGTTATGATGTTCAAATTGCTAAAAAAATTGCTCAATCAATGGACAAGGAACTGTTGGTTGTTAAAACATCATGGACAGGATTGATTCCAGCACTTACATCTGGAAAAATTGACATGATTGCTGCTGGTATGAGCCCAACTGAGGAACGTAAACAAGAAATCTCCTTCTCAGATGCCTACTACACTAGTGAACCAGTTTTGGTCGTTTCAACAGATGGGGTTTTTGCTAATGCTAGCACAATTGAAGATTTTTCAGGTGCTAAAATTACTGCACAACAAGGTGTTTGGCACGTCAACCTTCTACCTCAACTAGTTGGTGCCAACGCACAAACACCGATGGGTGACTTCTCTCAAATGCGTCAGGCACTTGCTTCAGGAATTATTGATGCCTACATCTCTGAGCGTCCAGAAGCTATGACAGCTGAAAGTGCCAACAAAAAATTCAAGATGATCACACTTGATCCTGGTTTCGAGGTTTCTGAATCAGATGCTGCCATCGCTGTTGGTCTTCGTAAGGATGATACTGAAAATCTTGTTAAAGTCAACGCCGTTCTTGAGACGATTTCAGAAGACGAACGTGTTGCACTCATGGATGACATGATTGCTAAGCAACCTGCTGAAAGCAGTGACGAGGAAGAGACACCAAACTTCTTCCAGCAAGTTTGGGCAATTCTTAAAAAGAACTGGAAACAATTCCTACGAGGTACAGGTATTACACTTCTTATCTCAATGGTTGGTACCATTGTTGGTCTCTTTATCGGTTTGTTGATTGGTGTTTATCGAACAGCTCCAAAAGCAGCAAACAAAGCGCTAGCTCTTCTTCAAAAAGTCTTTGGTTGGTTCCTTAATGTCTACATTGAAGTATTCCGTGGGACTCCTATGATTGTACAATCTATGGTTATCTATTACGGGACTGCTCAAGCCTTTGGAATTTCTATCGACCGTACACTCGCTGCGATCTTCATCGTATCAATCAATACCGGTGCTTACATGAGTGAGATTGTACGCGGTGGTATCTTCGCCGTTGATAAAGGGCAATTTGAAGCTGCAACAGCCCTTGGATTCACACACGGTCAAACCATGCGCAAGATTGTCCTTCCTCAAGTTATTCGCAATATCTTGCCTGCAACTGGTAATGAATTTGTCATCAATATCAAGGATACATCTGTGTTGAACGTTATCTCAGTTGTTGAACTTTATTTCTCAGGAAATACAGTGGCTACTCAGACTTACCAATACTTCCAAACCTTCACAATCATTGCCCTCATTTACTTCGTGCTCACCTTCACTGTGACTCGCATCTTGCGCTATATTGAAAAACGTTTTGATGCTGACACATACACAACTGGTGCTAACCAAATGCAAACGGAGGTCGTGAAATAATGTCACAAGCAATACTTGAAATTAAACATTTGAAAAAATCTTTTGGGCAAAACGAAGTTCTTAAAGATATCTCCCTCTCTGTTAATAAAGGAGAGGTGATCTCAATCATTGGATCATCAGGTTCTGGGAAATCAACTTTCCTTCGTTCTATTAACCTTTTGGAAGAACCAACTGCTGGTGAAATCCTTTTCCACGGTGAAAATGTCTTGGACAAAGGCTACGATTTAAACAATTATCGTGAGAAACTCGGTATGGTTTTCCAATCCTTCAACCTATTTGATAATCTCAATGTTCTCGAAAATGCAATTGTAGCTCAAACAACTGTATTAAAACGCCCACGTTCAGAAGCGGAAGCTATTGCCAAAGAAAACCTCAACAAGGTTGGTATGACTGAACAATACTGGAAGGCTAAACCTAAACAACTTTCTGGTGGACAAAAACAACGTGTGGCTATCGCCCGTGCCCTTTCTGTCAATCCAGAAGCCATGCTCTTCGACGAGCCTACTTCTGCTCTTGACCCAGAAATGGTTGGGGAAGTTCTTAAAACTATGCAAGACCTGGCTAAATCAGGCTTGACCATGATTATCGTAACCCACGAAATGGAATTTGCCAAAGACGTCTCTGACCGTGTCATTTTCATGGATCAAGGCCTTATCGCCGAAGAAGGCACACCTGAGCAAATCTTTGAAAACCCAAAAGAAGAGCGTACAAAAGAGTTCTTGAAACGTTTCTTGAAATAAGAATTACCCTAATAAAAAACAGCCTCCCAACAAAAACCGTTGGGGGCTGTTTTTTAGATTGTGATTTTTGTTAAGTATAACCTTAAAAATCCCAGGAAAGTTTCTCACTTTTCTGGGACTTCTTTATCGTCTTAATTTTTCGGGTTTTTCAACATAACTTCTGACAACTGTACCACATGAGGCACAGACATCCATGAATAATTTTTGACCACTACTGAAAACAGCTCCTCTCGGTCTGACGTTAGAATAGCCAGTTGTTTGTTCTGCTTCCAGCAAGTCACTTCCGCCACAATATGGACAGGTCTTTTCGTTTAACACAGCAATCACCTTCTATCTAGATTATTAAAATAATCTCTTCTATCTTGCCTTCAAAGCTGACAGAATCTGTGTGCGAATATCATCCACACCATTTGGTGAATTTGGCAAGAAGATTGTTTGGTTTCCACCTGATGCGAATTGGTTAAGGGTGTCTAGGTATTGGTTGGTCAAGAGAATGGACATGATTTGTTCTTCTGACATGCCAACATTAGCATCCTTGAGTTCTTGGATAGACTCTGCCAAACCATCAACAATAGCCTTACGTTGTTGGGCAATACCAACACCATGAAGACGATCTTTTTCAGCTTCTGCTTCGGCTGCAGTAACAATTTTAATCTTATCTGCGTTAGCCAATTCTTGAGCTGCAACACGTTTACGTTGGGCTGCATTAATTTCATTCATAGATTGCTTAACTTCAGCATCTGGCTCAACCTTAGTAATCAAGGTCTTAACAATGATGTAACCATAAGTAGACATTTCTTCAGCCACCTGATGTTGAACTTCAAGTGCGATTTCATCTTTTTTCTCAAAGAGTTCATCCAAGGTTAATTTAGGGACAGATGAACGCAAGGCATCCTCAATATATGATTTAATTTGAGCTTCTGGTTTCATCAATTTATAGTAAGCGTCTGTAACATTCTGTTCGTTAACACGATATTGTGTCGCAACATTCAAAGTAACAAATACATTGTCTTTGGTCTTTGTTTCTACGACAATTTCGCTTTGGAGCAAACGCAGTTGCACTCGCGCAGCAATTTTATCAATCCCGAAAGGCAAACGAACATGAATACCAGAGGTAGCCGTTTTTTGATAGCGACCAAAGCGCTCAATAATTGCGACAGATTGCTGGCGCACCACATAAAGCGTGCTGACAACAACACTTAACACGATAAGAAAAAGGAAAACAAGTACAATTATGGTTGTTAACATGAGTAAATCCTCCAAAAATCATTTGTCCTTATTGGAACATAAGCTAGAACCAATAGCAATGGCTGCACAAAACAAGATAAACCAAGTAGTGTTCATATTTATCACCTCTTGTTCGCTTTAATTAATACAACTATACTCTTAATGAGAATAAAAGTCAACAATTTATCTGATATTTTAACGTTAAAATGGATTCATAAATATGAAAAAAGGAGTCTGCCCCTACAGTGACAAACTCCTCTGACTTCAATATTTATAAGATTATTATACAACTTTCCCCACCCCAGTCAAGAAAAAACTGTCATCTTAAAAAACATAAGTATCTAGTCATACCAAGGGTTAATGGATGAATCAACCTATTATTCTAGTCTCATACAAGCAGGTTATAAAGGCTTTCATTTCCATGTAAATTAATATAAGATGGGTCAAATTCAGACAGGCGAGAAATCAAAGTTGGATAGTCATTTTTATCGCCAAGAGTGATACCAATTAATACTGGCCCCGTTCCCTTATTAGCACGTTTGATATACTCAAAACGTGTGATATCATCATTTGGTCCCAAGATATTATTCACAAATTCTCTAAGGGCACCTGGACGCTGCGGGAAATTGACCACAAAGTAATGTTTCACCCCATCATAAATAAGGGCACGTTCTTCCATCTCTTGCATGCGGTTGATATCATTGTTACCGCCAGAAATGATACAAACGACTGTTTTACCTTTAATATCGTCCTTCATAACCTCTAAAGCAGCAATTGATGCTGCGCCAGCAGGTTCAGCAATGATACCTTGTTTAGAATACATATCAATTAAAGTCTCGGAAATCAAGCCCTCATCAACTCCAACAAGCTTATCAACATGGCGACGAGCAACTTCATACGTTGTGTCTCCAACTCTTTGAACAGCAATACCATCAGCAAATTTGTCGATTTTTTCGAGTTTTACAGGACGACCTTTGTCAAAGGCTGCACGCATGCTTCTAGCGCCACTTGCCTCAACACCAACAACTTCAATCTCAGGAGCCACATCTTTAATATAAGTTGAAACACCTGAAATCAAACCGCCTCCACCGACAGGAACAAAGATTTGATCAAATACAACCCCATCTTCTTGAGCTTGTTCATAAATTTCATAAGCAACTGTCCCCTGACCTGCCTGAACATTAGCATTATCAAAAGGATCAATAAAAGTCATACCTTCAGCTTTCGTAAATTCTTGAGCTGCTTGAGCAGAGGCATCAAAAGTGTCTCCAACCAATTTAATAGTTACAAAAGGGCCACCAAAAAATTTAACCTGACCAATCTTTTGTTGTGGTGTAGTTACAGGCATAAAGATAGTAGCTGGAATCTTCATCTCATGACAGGTAAAAGCTACACCTTGGGCGTGATTTCCCGCTGAAGCACAAACGACACCACGTTTCTTCTCTTCCTCTGTCAATTCATGAATAGCATAGTAAGCACCGCGAATTTTAAAAGAACGAACTTTTTGCATATTTTCACGTTTCAAATAAACTGTTGCCCCGTATTTTTCAGACAAGTATCGGTCAAAATCTAAAGGCGTACGTTCAACAACATCTTTTAAAACACCATAGGCACGCACAACATCTTTTGCTGTTATCATATATTTACCTTCTTTGTTCAAAATTTTCTGTCTATTTCTAATATTATAACATAATTTAATCCAACTGAGTCTCTGTTTTTTCTATTTTCAGCATTTTCCTGAAAACAGCATATCAATAAATGTAACTAAGATTCACCTCACAACAAAAAGGGCTTTCGCCCTTTTCTTATCCAATCCAAAATTAGGAATGGTTGTTTATTATCTATTAGTTATAGATTTTGAATGCATCATCATCGTTTTGACCAACGAATGGCATTGCTTTACGAAGTTCAGCACCAACTTTTTCAATTTCAAGGTCAGCGGCTGCTGCACGGTATGCTTCAAGTTTTGGACGACCAGCTTTGTAGTCGTTAACGAAATCATCAGCGAATTTACCTGATTGGATGTCAGCAAGTACACCTTTCATGTTTTCTTTCACTTGTTCAGTGATAACACGTGGACCTGAAACGTAGTCACCAAATTCAGCAGTGTTTGAAATTGATTGACGCATTTTCTTGAAACCACCTTCGTAACAAAGGTCAACGATAAGTTTCATTTCATGAAGAACTTCGAAGTATGCCAATTCTGGAGCATAACCAGCTTCTGTAAGAACTTCGAAACCAGCTTCGATAAGAGCAGTCAAACCACCACAAAGAACTGCTTGTTCACCGAACAAATCTTCTTCAGTTTCTTCTTTAAATGTTGTTTCCATCAAACCAACGCGAGCTGATCCAACACCTTTAGCCCATGACATCGCGATGTCTTTAGCATTTCCAGTAGCATCTTGGTAAACAGCGTAAAGTGCTGGTACACCAAAACCTTCTGTGTAAGTACGACGAACAAGGTGACCAGGACCTTTAGGAGCACACATGAAGACGTCAACAGATTCTGGAGCTTTGATATAACCAAAATGAATGTTGAAACCATGAGCAAAACCAAGTGCATTACCAGCTTCAAGATTTGGTGCAACTTCTGCTGCATAAACGTCAGCTTGGATTTCGTCTGGAGCCAAAATCATGATAACGTCAGCCAATTTAGTAGCTTCTGCTACTTCATAAGTGTCAAAACCATCTTCTTTAGCTTTGTCAAATGATTTACCAGCACGTACACCGATGATGACATCATAACCTGAATCACGCAAGTTTTGTGCGTGAGCATGTCCTTGTGAACCGTATCCGATTACGGCAATTTTTTTGCCTGCAAGTGCATCAACTTTAACGTCTTTTTCGTATTCCATTGTTACTGCCATAGTATATGTATCTCTTTTCTAATAAAATATATTCTACTCTTGAAAAATCACCCGATAGGTAAATTCATAAGTATTAAAATCTGCCATTAGGGCAAGGATTAACTAAAATTAGGGGCGGATTAAGAGAAATCTCTCGAGAATCCAGTTGCTCCAGTACGAGCTAGGTTTTGGATGCCGTAAGGTTTGACAACTCGAATCAGAGCTTCAATCTTATCGGCGTCACCAGTCACCTGAATAGTGATTGATTTTGGTGCAACGTCAACAACGCTTGCGCGGAAAGGCTGAATGACGGCCAAAATTTCTGCACGTTTGCTTGTTGGAGCGGACAATTTAACCAAAATAACTTCTCGTTCCAAGTGAGGAATATCGGTAATATCGCGAACTCGTATAACATCAATCAAGCGATTAAGCTGTTTGATGATAAGTTCTACCTCTTCCAAAGTATCGACATCAATAATGATTGTGATACGTGAAATATCAGGATCAACCGTATGTCCAACCGAGATAGACTCGATATTAACTTGACGACGAGAAAGAACACCCGTGAAACGGTTCAATACACCTGTTGAGTTTTTCAGTTTTGCTGTTAACATTCTACGCATTAAACTTCACCCCCAACATTTCTGCATTTGATTTTCCTGATGGTACCATCGGATAAACATGTTCACGGTTGGAAATGTTAATCTCAATCAGCATTGGTCGATTTTCAGTAATAACTTTAAGGTCTTCTTCCAAAGTATTTGGATTTGAAAACTTATAATGAGCAATTCCATAGGCTTCTGCCATTAATTGGAAATTTGGTTCATCGTCAAAAGTAGATTCTGAACGATGCTCATCATAGAAAGACTCTTGCCACTGACGAACCATACCAAGTGAGTGATTGTTTATCAAAACAACCTTGATTGGTACACCATAACCATTGAGAATCGCTAATTCTTGGTTAGTCATTTGGAAACCACCATCCCCTACAAAGAGGATAACTTCCTTATCGGGATTAGCTAGTTTGGCACCGACTGCTGCCGGAATACCAAATCCCATAGTTCCAAGACCTCCAGAAGTGACAATCTGACGTTCATACTTGTATGGATAGAATTGGGCAGCCCACATTTGATGTTGTCCAACGTCTGTAACAACGATAGCTTCACCGTCTGTAATCTTACCAATTGTTTCAATAGCGTGTTGTGGTTTGATGATGTTTTCATCAAAGTCATAACCAAATGGAGCTTTTGCCTTATTAGCCAAGACATGTTCAGTCCATTCTCCATGACGTGTTTTAACAGTTTCAGTCTCAAGTAAAATTTGCAGAGCTTTCTTAGCATCACCAACGATTGGAATTTGTGTTTTAACAACTTTACCAATTTCAGCTGGATCAATATCCACATGGGCAACTATTGCATGTTTAGCAAAGGTTGCTGGATTTCCTGTCAATCTGTCCGCAAAACGTGAACCAAAATTAATCATGAAATCAGCTTCGCTCATTGCCATATTAGCCGCATAAGAACCGTGCATACCACCCATACCTAGAGATAATGGATGTTCAATAGGCATCACACCGAGACTTAATAGAGTTGATACTACTGGAATGTTATAACGTTCCGCAAATGCAACCAACTCCTCAGAAGCACCTGAATAGTTAGCACCACCGCCGGCAATGATAACCGGCTTCTTAGACTTCTTAAGTTGAGTCAAAATTTTCTGAACCTGAAGAGTGTTAGGCTCAACTGTTGGCTGATAACTTGGAATGTTGACCGTAGGGTCGTTATAATGAGTCGTTTTAGCTTCAGAAACGTCTTTTGGAAGGTCAATAACAACTGGACCAGGACGTCCTGTTGTCGCAATATGAACAGCTTCAGTAATAATACGAGGAATGTCAGTGACATGACGAACTTGATAGTTATACTTGGTAATTGGCATTGTGATACCAATGATATCCGCCTCTTGAAAGGCATCTTTACCAATACCAGGAGTCGTCACCTGACCTGTGAAAACAAGCATTGGAACGCTATCGCTCATACCATCTGTAATTCCTGTAATAGCGTTTGTTGCTCCCGGACCAGATGTTACCAAAGCAACACCAATTTTACCAGTTGACTTAGCATAGCCTTCTGCTTCATGGACCGCACCTTGCTCATGTCGAGCTAAAATGTGGCGAATACCTTTAAAGCTATAAATGGCATCATATAAAGGAAGGACACTACCACCAGGATAACCGAAGATTGTTTCAACACCTAAATTTGCTAAAGTTTCAAGCACTAGGTCTGATCCTGTTTTTGCTTCTTTTAATTTAATCTGCTTCACAAGCTCCTCCTTTTCAATTATATTTCGAATTATCAAAAAATTCAAAAAGCTTGTATCTATGATAACATTTTTTAAAAATAAAGCAAGTAGATGAAGGCATTAATCTTCATTATTACTTGCTTTTTTATTTATTATTTTATTTACCAGCTTTTTCTGCAGCTTCACGCTCAGCTTTGCGTTCTTGGAATTCTTCTTCTGTCATCATTGAGCCACCGAAGTTAGCTGATGAAGCAAAGTGAGTATAACGACGTAGCCAGCCACTTGAAATTTTAGACTTAAATGGTTTGAGACCTTTGCGACGCTCTGCCAATGTCGCATCATCAACCATCAAATCAATGGTACGGTTTGGAAGGTCGATAACAATTTCATCGCCATCTTCAATAAGAGCGATATTTCCTCCCTCAGCAGCTTCAGGCGAAACGTGACCAATGGCAATACCACGTGTAGCACCTGAGAAGCGTCCGTCTGTGATAAGGGCAACATCTTTACCAAGACCACGACCTACAATCTTAGATGTCGGTGCAAGCATTTCTGGCATACCAGGTCCACCTTGAGGGCCTTCATAACGAATAACCACAACGTGTCCCTTTTGAACAGTTCCATTGTCAATCAACTCAAGAGCTTCATCTTGAGAGTCACAACAGATAGCCTTACCACGGAAAGTTGTTACTGATGGATCAACTCCTCCGACCTTGATAACAGAACCATCTTGGGCAATGTTACCATAGAGGATTGACAATCCTCCAACTGGTGAGATTGGGTCTTCAATTGGATGGATGATTTCTTTATCTTTGATTTCAGCGCCAGCCACATTTTCCTTAAGCGTCTTACCAGTTACCGTAATGCGGTCACCCTTGATAGAACCCTTTTTAATCAATTGGTTAATGATAGCTGGAACACCGCCTGCTTCATGAACGTCATGCATGGTGTAAACACTTGACGGCGCAATTTTAGAAAGGTAAGGTGTTTTCTTAGCAATTTCGTTAATGTCTTTAAGATCGTATTCGATACCAGCTTCACGCGCGATGGCCAAAGTATGAAGAACAGTGTTTGTTGAACCACCCATAGCCATATCAAGGGCAAAAGCATCATCAATAGCTTCTTTAGTGATGATATCACGTGGTTTCAAGTCATTCTTGATATTGTCCATCAAATGTTTTGCAGCTTGACGAACCAATTCGCGACGAGCATCAGAAACAGCCAAAGTTGTTCCATTTCCTGGCAAGGCCAAGCCCATCACTTCCATGAGACAGTTCATTGAGTTGGCAGTAAACATACCTGAACATGAACCACAAGTTGGACAGGCATTTTGCTCCAAGAAGTCTAGTTCTTGTTTAGTCATATCACCAGCTTGGTAAGTACCCACAGCTTCAAAGAGGCTAGAAAGGGTTGCTTGGTGACCAGTCATGTCAACTCCACCCTTCATAGGCCCACCTGAACAGAATACTGCAGGGACATTGGTACGCATAGCTGCCAAAATCATACCTGGTGTGATTTTGTCACAGTTAGGGATGTAGAAAACACCGTCAAACCAGTGAGCATTGATAACAGTCTCAGCAGCATCAGCGATGATCTCACGAGATGGAAGACTGTAACGCATCCCAATATGGCCCATGGCAATACCATCATCTACACCAATTGTATTAAATTCAAAAGGAATACCACCCATCTCACGGATAGCTTCTTTAGCAATATCTGCAAGCTCACGCAAGTGTACGTGACCCGGTACAATGTCAATATATGAATTACAAATAGCAATAAATGGTTTTTGCATATCGCGAGCTGATTTTACTTGACCAGTTGCATACAGCAAACCACGGTGAGGTGCCTTATCAACACCTAATTTGATCATATCACTTCTCATCGTTTTTTAACTCCTCACACATTCAATCTTACACTCTATGTTAACATTTTCTGAGCCAAAGTCAAGAAATTTTCAGAAAATTTCGTATATAGATTTTATTGTGATAATTGCAGCTTTTGAACCTGCTTTCTGTTGATAATTTAGGAAAAATAGCAGAGCTAAATACTCTCAGAATTAATGTTTTCAAACTCATGCTTCTGGAATTAAAAAACCGCCTCAGCTAAAAAACTGAAACGATTTCTTCTATTATAATGTTATTCAACACTCATCAAGTAAGGGTAGACTGGTTGATCTCCTTGGTGGATTTCAGCTTCTACGTCGTCATAAGTATCTTCAAGATAGTCAGCGATTTCTTGAGCCAAGTCTTGGTCTCCATCTTCACCAACGTAGATTGTTACGATTTCGCTGTCTTCATCAATCATCTTAGCAAAAGTTTCTTTGAGAGTAGTCGTCATATCAGGGTTTGATACCACGATTTTACCGTCAACCATACCAAGATTATCATTTTCATGAATATCCAAACCATCAATAGTTGTATCACGAACTGCAAGAGTTACACTACCACTTACGACATCTGATAGACTTGCAGTCATAGCTTCAAAGTTTTCTTCAAGACTGTTTGATGGATCAAAAGCAAGTAAGCTTGTAAATCCTTGAGGAACAGTACGTGTTTCAACTACTGCAGCTGGAATGTCCACTACGTCAGCAGCTGATTGAGCTGCCATAAAGATATTTTTATTGTTTGGCAAGATAATGACATTTTTAGCATTTACAGCTTCAATTGCTTTGACGATATCTTCTGTTGATGGGTTCATGGTTTGACCACCTGAAATGATGTAGTCAACGCCTTGTGACTTGAAGATTTCAGCAAGTCCATCCCCTGCAACAACAGCAATCAAACCAAAGTCTTTTGCTTCTTGAACTGGTTCTGGAGCGCCAGCTTCTTTTTCAAGAACGGCTTCGTGCTGACCACGCATGTTGTCAACTTTAACCTTGATTAGGGCACCATATTTAAGACCTTCTTGCATAACAAGACCTGGATCTTCTGTATGGACGTGAACTTTTACAATTTCATCGTCATTGACAACGAGAAGTGAGTCCCCAAGTCCAGACAAATATCCTTGGAATTCTTCATAGTTGAACTCTTTAACATAAGTTGGGCCTTGACCAAGTGCAACCATGATTTCTGTACAGTAACCAAATGTGATATCTTCTGTTGCAACGTGACCTGCCACTGACTTGTGGTGTTCAGCGTTAATCATTTCGGACATAACAGCTGGTGTTACTTGAAACTCTTCTGAAGCGATGTACTCTCCAGTAAGAGCTGACAAGAAACCTTCATAAATGAAGACAAGTCCTTGGCCACCTGAATCGACAACACCAACTTCTTTCAAAACTGGAAGCATATCTGGTGTTTTAGCCAAAGCACGTTTAGCACCTTCAAGTGCTGCACGCATAACTTCTGTAGCGTCATCAGTTTCTTCAGCTTTTTTAATGGCAGCTGTTGCAGCACCGCGAGATACTGTCAAGATTGTCCCTTCAACTGGTTTCATGACTGCTTTATAAGCAACTTCAACACCAGACTGGAAGGCATGAGCTAGGTCTTTACCGTCTAACTCAGTCTTATCTTTGATAGATTGACCAAAACCACGGAAAAGTTGTGATGTAATAACACCTGAGTTTCCGCGAGCTCCCATCAAGACACCTTTAGACAAGATTTGTCCCACTTGACCAACTGTATTAGCTGGTTTGTCTGCAACTTCTTTAGCACCATTGTCCATGGTCATACTCATGTTAGTTCCAGTATCTCCATCTGGAACTGGAAAGACATTAAGCGAGTTAACATATTCTGCCTGTTTACCAAGACGGGTAGCAGCTGCTTGCACCATTTCTTGGAATAAACTTGTTGTAATATTTGACACTAGTTTTCTCCTACAACTTTAATATTTTGAACGTAAACATTCACCATATCAGCAGTTAGGCCGAGCTGATTTTCAAGATTAAATTTCACGCGTTCTTGGATGTTTTTTGATACTTCAGAGATTTTAACACCGTATGACATCACTGTATAGACATCAACAGAAATCCCTGTTTCAGTTGCTTTGACAACAACACCTTTAGCATAGTTTTCACGGCGCAATAGAGCCTGAACATTATCTCGAATAGCACTTTTACTTGCCATACCGACAACGCCAAAAATTTCTGTTGCTGAACCACCAACGACAGTTGCAATAACGTCATCTGATAGCTCAATCTGACCATCTTTTGTATTAATTTTTACAGTCATAGTTGACTACCTCTCAAGTTTTTATCACTCTATTCTATCATATCTTAGCCGTCTTGTAAAAAAATATAGGCATTTGAAAGCGCGAACCCGTTATTTTAACGTTTTCATATTTTTTCAAAACAAACAAAAAAGCCTGTTGAGAGGCTTTTGGTTTTTATACGCGTTCTACTTTACCAGATTTAAGCGCACGAGCTGATGCCCAAACTTTTTTAGGTTTTCCATCGATAAGAACAGTTACTTTTTGAAGATTTGGTTTAACTGTACGTTTTGTTTGGTTCATTGCGTGTGAGCGGTTGTTTCCTGATACAGTTTTACGACCTGTAAAATAACAAACTTTAGCCATGATTATCTGCGTCCTCCTGCTTAGATTAAGGGTGTATAACACCACATACCATAAAATTTTAACACATTAAACAGGAATAAGCAAGATAAATCTATCAAGAAAATCAAATAAACTTTGCTTCTTCCTCTAAAATGCTAAACCTGCCTGAAAATCATATTATCAGAATTACTATCAGGCATTAAAAAACCGAGCCCTTGGCTAGGCTCGGTTACGATGCGGAGAGTGGGACTTGAACCCACACGGCCTAAAGCGGCCACAGGATCCTTAGTCCTGCGCGTCTGCCAATTCCGCCATCCCCGCTGTTCCTTAACAACATAAATTATTATATCAGGTGGTAGGAACGATGTCAACACTATTTTTCACTTTTTTTCAAAAAAATTGAAATTGTTTCTCGGTAGGTTTCAGGGTCTGTTTCAAAGGATTTGGCATGTTTTGCACCTTTAACAATATAAAGCTCTTTGTATCCTTGTGTAGCTTTATAATTATCATAAACCATGTCTGTTGGAACAAACTTATCTGCATCACCATGAATGAAGAGAACAGGAAGATTATTTTTCTTTAATTGCTCTACGCTACTTGCTTGACCATATGAGAAACCTGCTCTAATTTTTGATAGCGCAGATACTTCATAAAGAATTGGAAAAGCTGGTAGATCATACATATCTTTAGCCTGGTACTTCAGTTCTTCCCAGACGCTGTTATAGCCACAATCTTCTATTATATTGACAACTTGTTTAGGTAGTTCTTCCTCCCCACTTGCCATCATAACAGTTGCTGCTCCCATTGAAAGACCAAAAAGTGTGATTTGGCTTGAAGGATTTTTATTTACTAATAGCTCTGCCCATTTTACAAGATTCAAACGGTCATTCCAACCGTATCCAATGATACGACCTTGACTATCTCCATGAGCCATATTATCTGGCATCAGGACATTATACCCCAAATCATGGAAGAGCCAAGCATAAGGTTTCATATCTTCCTTGCTACTAACAAAACCATGAACAACAATAACAGTCTTGTCTGTTTCTTTATCAGCTGGCACATACCAAGCAACTTGATTTAGGCCTTGGTTAGTTATTTGAAGAGTTGTTTTTTCTAGACTGTCAAAATATTGCTCATAGACATAGAGCGGGTTGTCTTTCTTTCTTGATGAGCTGTTGATAAAGGATTTGTCTTCTCGGATTTGAGCAACACGGAAGAAGTAAAAACTTGCGCCAAGAGATATTAAAAAGGCAATCAAAATAAGAAAAGGTATTAACTTTGATAATCGAATCTTTTTCATACCCTGTATTTTACAGCAATTTATTAAAAAAAGAAATAGCCTAAACTATTTCTTTCTTAATTATTTATGATTTTCGACTGCTGCAGTAATAAATGCCGTGTAGAGTTCTTCTGGACGATTTGGACGGCTATGAAGCTCTGGATGATATTGTGCAGCTACAAAGAATTTCTTATCTGGTAACTCGACAACTTCCATCAAGCGATTATCGGGTGAAACACCTGAGAATACAAAACCAGCTTCTTCAAATTGTTGACGGAATTTTGTATTGAATTCATAACGATGACGATGACGACGTTGTACAACTTCTTGGTTATTATAGGCAGCCGCCACCTTAGAACCTGGTTTCAATTTACATGGATAAAGTCCAAGTCGGAGTGTTCCTCCCATATCCTCAATATCAATTTGATCACGCATGATATCAATAATTGGGTAGTTGGTTTCAGGATTAAGTTCTGCTGAATTTGCACCTTCCATGTTAAGCACATTGCGGGCAAATTCGACACAGGTTAATTGCATTCCTAGACAAATCCCTAGCATAGGAACATCATTTTCACGTGCGTAGCGAATTGCTTGAATCTTTCCTTCTGTACCACGTTGTCCAAAGCCACCTGGGACAATAATTCCATCTGCATCGCTTAGAAGCTCTGCTGCATTTTCCTCAGTCACATCATTAGCATTAACCCATTTAAGGTCAATGGCTGAGTTATTAACGTAACCTGAATGTTTAAGTGCCTCTACCACTGACAAGTAAGCATCAGGCAATTCGACATATTTACCTACTAAGGCTATTTTTGTTGTCTTTTTGAGGTTAAGTACTTTATCAACCATTGCTGACCATTCTGTCATATTTGCTGCCGGCGCATCCAATTTCAAGTGATCACAAACAATTTGGTCCATCCCTTGTGCCTGCATATTAAGCGGTACTTGATAAATATGCTCAACATCCATTGATTCAATGACAGCCTCTGGAGCTACATCACAGAATTGTGCCAATTTATTTTTAATCCCTTGATCAACGGGTTGCTCGGTACGAATAACCAACATATTAGGTTGAATTCCTAAACCTCGTAATTCTTTAACTGAATGTTGCGTAGGTTTCGTTTTCATTTCGCCTGCTGCTTTCAAATATGGAAGAAGCGTAGTGTGGATATACATGACATTTTCGGCACCAACATCAGCTTTCATTTGACGGAGCGCCTCCAAGAACGGCAAACTTTCGATATCACCAACTGTTCCCCCAACTTCAGTAATAATAACATCAGAGTCTGTTGTTGATGCTGCTCGCTTGATTTTGTCTTTCAATGCATCTGTAATATGAGGAATAACTTGTACCGTCGCTCCTAAATATTCTCCTTTACGTTCTTTTCGGAGAACTTCACTGTAGATTTTCCCTGTCGTTACATTTGAATACTGATTAAGATTGATATCAATAAAACGCTCGTAATGTCCCAAGTCAAGGTCAGTCTCTGCACCATCGTCTGTCACATAGACTTCACCATGCTGATAGGGGCTCATAGTCCCCGGATCAATGTTAATATAAGGATCAAATTTTTGAATTGTTACTTTAAGACCTCGATTTTTTAGCAATCTCCCCAGGCTCGCTGCCACAATACCTTTACCGATAGATGATACTACTCCGCCTGTTACAAAAATGTATTTTGTCATATTGACCTCCATGATTCGTAGCTTGGATAAAAGCCACATTCTTCAATTTAAATCTGGGAGAAAAAACAAAAATAGCTCCCTGTTTCCAGGAAGCTTTTTAATCTGACCTCGAATGAGGTGCCCAAACAATACTATAAACTAAGTTTATCAATTTGTCAAATATTATTTTTAATCATTTGGACAGCCTTCACTCGATCATGTTTAGTTTTTTGTTAAGATTTCTAATGTTTCTAGAAGGTTTTCTGCGTTAACTTCAATACTGTCGCCAGATGCTTTAATTTTAACTTCGACAATACCTTCGCTTGCTTTTTTACCAACGGTAACACGAATTGGAAGTCCGATAAGATCGCTATCAGAAAATTTAGAACCGACACGCTCGTTGCGATCGTCTGTCAACACTTCATACCCTTTAGACATCAAGTTAGCTTCGATTTGAGCTGTCAATGCTTGTGCTTCATCATCTTTAGTGTTAACAGTAATCAAATGTACATCAAATGGCGCTAATTCTTTAGGGAAGTTAATACCCCATGCAAATTTGAAGTCACCTTTTGGTGTTTTGTTAACAAAGAGGCGGGCGTGTTGCTCGATAACAGCTGACAAGATACGGCTTACTCCGATACCATAGCATCCCATTACCATAGGAACAGCTCTGCCATTTTCATCAAGAATAGTTGCTCCCATGCTATCTGAATAGCGCGTGCCCAATTTGAAGATATGACCAATTTCAATACCGCGAGCAAATTTAAGAACTCCTTGACCATCTGGAGAGATTTCTCCCTCTTTAACTTCACGAATATCAACATATTCTGCTTGGAAGTCACGTCCTGGGTTAACACCAGTCAAGTGGAAGCCGTCTTCATTAGCACCAACAACTGCATTGGCAATATCTTGAACTTTACGGTCCGCAACAATGCGAATATCCTCAGAAAGTCCAACTGGTCCAAGTGAACCGAAGTTAGCACCGAAGACTTTCACAGCATCTTCTTCACTTGCTGGATCCAGGAAGTCTGCTCCCAAGAAGTTTTTAAGTTTAACATCATTAACTTGATCATTACCAACGAGGAGGGCAACAATTGGTTTTTCATCAGCGATGAAGAGGAGGGTTTTAATAGTTTGTTCTTCAGAAACATTTAAAAATTCAGCAACTTCATCGATAGTCTTACTGTTTGGTGTTTCAACTTTGACTACTTCTTCTTGAGCGACAACCTTAGTTGAAGGTTTGTACTCATTTGTAGCCATTTCTAGGTTGGCAGCGTAGCTTGATTCTGTTGAATAAGCAACTGTATCTTCACCTGAAACTAGCCATGCATTAAGCTCAGCTTTAATTTGATCAAGTACTTCTGTTGGAATCTCTTCAACTGAAGCAATTGATTTATCAAGGACAAGCCAACGATCAAGGTCTGTACGATCTGGTGTGATAGCCATAAATTCTTGAGAATCTTTACCACCCATAGCTCCGCCATCACCGATGATACCTTTGAAATCAAGACCAGCACGAGTAAAGATAGCTTCGTATGCTTTACGATAATCTTCATAAGTTACATCAAGATCTTGATAATCTTTATGGAAGCTGTAACCATCTTTCATGATAAATTCACGTGTACGCAAGAGTCCGTTACGTGGGCGCTTTTCATCACGATATTTAGATTGGATTTGGTAAAGGTTAAGTGGCAATTGTTTGTAAGACTTAACAGCATCACGCACCAACATCGTGAAAGTTTCTTCATGAGTTGGACCAAGGATGAAATCTGATTGATCACGGTTCTTAAGTTTATAAAGGTCTTCGCCATAAGTTTCGTAACGACCTGATTCACGCCAAAGATCTGCAGTTAAAAGTGCTGGCGCCAGCATTTCAACTGCACCGATTTTGTCAAATTCTTCACGCATAATCGTTTTGAATTTTTCAATAACACGGTTTGCCAATGGTAGGTAAGCATAAATACCTGCTGAAACTTGACGGACATAACCAGCACGCATCATAAGGGCGTGACTAATTACTTGAGCATCGCTTGGCATCTCGCGAAGCGTTGGAATAAGCATTTTACTTTGCTTCATTATTATTACATTACAAGGTTAATCCTTTATAACCCTGTATTCCTTTCATTTCAATTAACTATTTTTAAAAATTATTCTTACTTTTAGTGTTTATCAAAAATTTAGAAGAAAACTCTCATAATATCATTCCAAGTCACAGCTATCATCAAGACAACCATGATAACAACACCAAATAAAGTGATGTAAGTTTCTGTCTCTTGTTTAAGTGGTTTGCGACGGATAAGTTCGATGAAATTAATCAAAATCTTACCACCGTCCAGAGCAGGAATAGGAATGAGGTTAAAGATACCCAAGTTCATAGATAACATAGCCATCAACATCAAAACATCTTCAATACCATTCTGTGCTGCTTGATTTGACATTTGATACATAGCCACCGGGCCACCTAATTTATCTAAACTAAATTGGGCAATGAGATTCTTCAAGGCAGTGATAATTGCAGTTGCTGAACGCCATGCATAAACAAAACCGCCAGTTACTTTATCCCAAAAACCAGTTTTAAGCCCCGGCATAACACCAACATAGAATCTACCTTCTTGCTCAATAGGCTTTACACTCAAAGTTTTACTAGTCCCATCTGATGTTTCAACAACAACTTCTAGTTCATCTCCTTGGGAAATATCTGCTGTCGCTTTATCAACAGCTTCAGTCAAGTCAGCCCAGTTTGAGACTTTATAACCTTCAATCTCCAGAACACGATCACCTGATACCACACCAGCTGCCGCCATAGCTCCATCATTCGTAACCTGAACAGCGTTGGTTGTCTCATCTTGAACACCGCCTTGTAAGAAGACTAGAAGGATAAATACAAAGGTCCCAAGAATGAAATTATTCATTGGACCAGCAAAGTTGGTAATCAGACGTCCCCAAATAGTTGCATTTTGATATTGAACATCTAGTGGAGCTATACGAATCTCTGTACCATCTTCTTCTACTATTGTAGCATCATGACTCACAGGAAAGGTCTTTGTCTCATCAATAACAAGACCTGTAATTTCAAGTGTATCTTCTAAGTCATATGTCAGAACATTCATCGGAAGACTAGTCATATCCAGCTGTTTTTTAGACAAGTTTATCCGAGTAACTTGTCCTTCTGCATTCAAAGACAAACTAGCAGGCGTACCAGTCTTAATTTCAGTGGTGTCATCTCCCCATCCTGCCATACGAACATAGCCACCCAAAGGGAGAATACGTACTGTATAAACTGTACCTTCTTTATCAGTATGAGAGAAAATTTTAGGTCCCATACCAATTGCGAATTCTCGCACTAAGATACCTGATTTTTTAGCAAAATAGAAGTGTCCAAATTCATGGACCAGCACTAAAATTCCAAATATAATGATAAAGGTTAAAATACCTAGCATGAATTTCCTTTCCAGTATTTAAACAAGCAATTATTGTCACATTTTTCCTAGCTTGCCTAATACACTCCAATCAAAGCATTGCAGAAAAATTCACCTTGCAATACTTTTGTAGGCTGTTGGCTTAAAACAGGCCAAATAGATGCATAATTGGGAAAACAAAAATCATGCTGTCGAAGCGATCTAAAACGCCACCATGACCTGGTATCAATTTTCCAGAATCTTTGACACCAAAATGACGCTTAATGGCACTTTCAACTAGATCACCAAATTGACCAAAAACACTAAACAGCGCTACCAAGACTAACATTACAAGGAAATTATGAGGAGCATAAACAGTTTTATCGAAAGCCATAAAGATAGCCCCTACGACCATAGCTGATAGGATTCCTCCTAAACTTCCCTCAATAGTCTTATTAGGTGAAACACTTGGCAATAATTTATGTTTACCAAATTGCTTACCAATCATGTAGGCACCAATATCAGTCGCCCAGACAATAAAGAGGGCCAAGATAACCTTGTTCAAGCCATCCATGCGTGCAGTCACCAAGTTATGGAAACCAATTCCCACATAGAGACTAGCTGCAATTGGAAAGCTAGCATCATCAAATGAATAAGCACTGCTATTGATAACAGTTCCAGCCAAGAGTAAGAATACTACCAAACCAAAAGCTGCAAAACTAGAATCGATAGGAAGGAAAGTTAAGTAATTGTCAAGCGGAACAGTGAGCACAAATGCCCCTAGCATAGCTAGAATACCTTCAAATGAAAAGAATTCTAAGCCTTTCATGCGTAGCATTTCAGCAACACCAATCATAGCTAGCAGCCCTACAAAAAATTGAAACGATAATCCTCCCAAAATCAAAAAGGGAAGGAAAACAGCGAGGGCTATCGCACCCCAAATCACACGTTGTTGCATAAGTTTCCTCTTTTCTAGACCCCACCAAATCGACGATGACGGCGGTTGTACTCCGTAATAGCCTCAATTAAGCCGTCTTTTTTGAAATCAGGCCACAATGTAGGTGTAAAGTAGAACTCACTGTAAGCCGATTGCCAAGGGAGAAAATTACTGAGACGTAGTTCCCCACTAGTACGAATAATCAGATCAGGATCACGATACAGATATGGGAGACTGTGAGTCATTAGATAATTGGCAATGAGGTCCTCTGTAATATCACCAGGATTCAATTTGGCATCTAAAACATCTTGGGCAATCTCTTTAACCGCACTCGTAATTTCAGCACGACCGCCATAATTCAATGCAAAGTTAAGGATGAGACCAGAATTATGCTTCGTTTTCTCACGCGCACGTTCCATAGCCTCAAATGTATCCTTAGGAAGACGACTTGTCTCTCCAATCACTTGGACACGGACGTTATTTTTATGAAGCTCAGGAACATATTTATCAAAAAACTCAACAGGTAGGTTCATGATAAACTTGACTTCATCTTGCGGTCGAGTCCAGTTTTCTGTTGAGAAAGCATAAACGGTCAGCACTTTAACACCTAACTCTGATGCTGCAATGGTTACTTCTTGAAGAGCATCCATCCCCGCTTTATGTCCCATAACACGTGGCTGCATCCGTTTCTTAGCCCAACGACCATTACCATCCATGATAATACCGATATGATTTGGAATCTTGTCCAAAGTCACGGATTGCTCTTTTTTCTTAAATAAATTTAGCATAAAAATCCTTAAAAAGTTACTATTCTCTTTATTTTACCACATTTTAATGTCAAATAAAATAAATTTTATAACAGTCTAACTCTGCTTGAACGTGAAAAAATCAGATGGCTAACCACCTGATTTCACACCTAAATGTTTCTATTTAAAATGAAAACCAAAAAGAGCTACAGATGCTTGATTTTGATTTTCAGATAGCCCTAGTTTTCTTCAATTGCTGAATCTGAAGAATCATCTGCTTCAACAGATGCATCTTCCTGAACCTCAACAACTTCTTCTGCAACAGTCGTTACAGCTTGGTCCGCTTTAGTAACAACAGTTTTAATTGCTGATAACTCAAATGTCAAATAGACACCGTCAACGTCCAAGACAATCTTTTTAGCCGCTACATCCACTTCGTCAACGATGGCATACATTCCACCGATCGTGATGATTTCATCACCTTTTTGAATAGCATTTAATTGATTTTGACGTGTTTCAGCTTGTTTTTTTTGCTGACGTTGCATGAACCAGATCATTCCACCCATAACAACCAGCATAATTAGCATTGATGGCATTTTAGTCTTCCTCCAAATTTTTAAAAGTCAAATCTTACTATACCAAAATTAGGCTTAGATAGCAAGAAAAGACTGATAAAATCAGCCTTCTCTGCATTTATAATTAAGATATAAAGTCTTCAATGTCATCTAGCGACAAGGAAGAATCACAAACAACTTTAGCAGCGCCATTTTCAGCCACGAAAAGTGCTGGGACAGTGGCAATCCCATAACGTTTACGAAAGACTTGAATATCCTCAGCCTGACTCCAATCTTGACTGTTAATATAGGCAATTTTTGCGCCTGATTCTTTTGCTACAACACTTAGTTTTGGAACAAAGCGTTGACAAAATGGGCAAGTAGGATAGCCCATAAAAAGGATAAATTTAGCTTCACTAGCAATACGCTCACGCGCTTGAGCAACTGTAATTGGTTCAAAACCACTAACGGCTTCTTCATATCTTGTCATAACTCACCTCAACTGTAAATAATAGCTTAATCATACACAATTTTTAGAGAAAGCTCAATTTTCTGATAGGACTTATTTAGTGATAGCGCTGTACATATGAGGCCTGCGATCTCTAAAGAGACCCCAGTTGAGGCGCTCTGCCGCTCCCTTATCCAGGTCATAAGTGCTCTGTAGAACCACTTCTCCTTCTCGCCCTGCTTCCTCGATAATGAGACCTGTTTCATCAGTCATGAAGGATGAACCATAGAAGTTGAGACTTGAAGTCTGGCCACCATTCTCCTCAGAAGGAGCTACTTCCTCCAGGCCGAAGCGGTTGGCCGCAATGACTGGCATGATATTGGCCGCAGAATGTCCCTGCATGGTCCTTTGCCAGTGGCCGGCACTATCAGTATCTAAGATAGGCTCAGAACCGATGGCCGTTGGGTAAAAGAGGAGTTCAGCTCCATTAAGAGCTAGGCAGCGGGCTGTTTCTGGGAACCATTGGTCCCAGCAGATGCCAATTCCAATCTTAGCATATCGGGTCTCCCAGACCTTGAAGCCCGTATTTCCTGGGGTAAAGTAGAACTTTTCTTGGTAATAGTGGTCATCTGGGATATGAGTCTTGCGATAAACTCCCAAAAGCTCCCCATCCGCATCGATGACGGCAACTGAATTGTAAAGGACATTGCCATCTTTTTCATAAAAGCTGATTGGCAGAACCACTTCCAATTCCTTGGCGATAGGTTTGAAGTGCTTAATGGCAGTGTTGTCTTCTACAGACTGGGCATAACTGTAATAGTCATACTGGCGTTCTTGGCAGAAATAAGGCCTTTCAAAGAGCTCTGGCAGGAGAATGATTTGAGCTCCTTGACCAGCAGCCTTACGAACCAATCGTTCTGCTGTTTGGATATTGTCAGCCACTTGGCCTGAACACTGCATCTGAATAGCAGCAACAGTTACATTTCTGGACATGATTCTCACTTTCTAAAGAATTTTCTATAACGGAATCTGTTGGGTGATGCAGTGAATATTGCCTCCACCTAGGAGGATGTCTCGGGCTGGAATCCCAACGATACGGCGATGGGGGAAGAGTTCTTGCAAGAGGTCACGCGCAGGCTTATCCTGTGGGTCGTCGAATTGTGGCACCAAGACAGCATCATTGGTCACGTAAAAGTTGACATAGGAGGCCGCTAAGCGCTCACCTAGAGTCCGCTCGTCCTCACCTTGGGCAAAACGGTAGCCCAGCAAGTCCTCTTCTTCAATCACCTGAGTCTTATCCGGAATGGGCATCTTGTAAATCGTCAAAGGACGCCCCTTGGCATCTGTCTCAGCCTCAAGAACCTTGAGGTTGGCAGCCGACATGGCATATTGAGGGTCGGACTCATCATCGGTCCAGGCCAAAACCACCTTGGCCGTGCCCACAAAGGCCGCTACATTGTCCACATGCTCATTGGTCTCATCCTCATAAATCCCGTAAGGCAGCCAAATAACCTTGTCCACTCCCAAAAAGTCCTTGAGTTTTTGCTCAATCTCCTCCTTGGTCAAATCCGGATTGCGACCTGGGCTAAGAAGACAGGATTCTGTCACCATAAGGGTCCCTTGACCGTCCGTGTGAATAGCTCCGCCTTCCAAAACAAAAGGTTTGGCATCGTAGACTGGAATCCCAAGTTTTTGAGCAAAGGCTGACGCTAGCAAATTATCACCCTCATAATCCTGATAGAGGCCGTCATAATCCCCACCCCAGGCATTAAATTCCCAGTCCATAGCCAATTTTTCTCCCTGGGAATTAACCAGAATGGTCGGCCCGGTATCACGAGCCCAAGCGTCGTTGCTAGGAATATTAAGATAAATGACTTCTTCACCCAAGTAGGTTTTTGCTTCTTCAATATGGTCTGGAGCTACGAGAAGATAGACCTCTTCGCTCTTGGCAATTTCAAGCATGATCCGGCTAAAGGCCTCTTTGGCAGCCTTGCCATCATAGGTCCAGGAACCTGGCCTGGTCGGCCAAATCATGAGGGTGCCATAATGGGGGAAGTATTCTGCAGGCATGGCATAGCCTATTTCTTTAGGTGTCATTAAGATAACCTCCCCTTGAAATCCTCATAGCCAAAGGCTTTAATCAGTTGGCAGTCCCCATCCTCTTTCATGAGGTAAAGACTAGGCAGGCCAATGCCATTGAAGGTATTGTTTTTAACAAAGGAATAGATAGCCATGTCCTCAAAGTAGAGCCGGTCACCAATTTCTACGGGATTTTCAAAACTGTAATCTCCAATCACATCCCCTGTCAAGCAAGTATTGGAGGACAGGCGATAGGTATGAGCCTTCTCTCCGGCTTCAAAACCGTCTCGAAGAGGGGGGCGATAAGGCATTTCTAGCACATCTGGCATATGGCAGGTAGCTGAGGCGTCCAAAACCAGGGTCTCTATGCCATTTTCAACGATATCCAAGACCTCTGTGACCAGATATCCAGCATTGAGGGCAATGGCCTCACCTGGTTCAATGTAGACCTCTAGGTTATAGGTTTCTTTAATCCGCTTGATTTCAGAAATGAGCAGGTCCAGTTGGTAACCTGGTCTGGTCACATGGTGACCACCACCCATATTGAGCCATTTGACCTGATGGAGATAGCCCCCGAACTTGTCTTCTACCACTTTTAGGGTGGCTGCCAGGTCATCAGCATCCTGTTCACAGAGGGTGTGGAAATGGAGGCCATCGACTAGGGAAACTAATTCTGGACTGACCTTGTTCAGGGTTACTCCGAAACGTGAGCCAGGGGCACAGGGGTCATAGAGGGCATGGTCACCTTGTGTAGAATGTTCTGGATTGATACGGAGACCCACACTGATTCCAGCTGCCCTGCATTTTTCCAAATGCTGACGCAACTGGCGTTCAGAATTAAAGACGATGTGGTCAGAGACTTCTAGGACCTGGTCGATGTCGCTATCCTTAAAGGCCGGGGCAAAGACATGGACCTCGCCGCCAAACTCTTCACGACCAAGGCGAGCCTCGTAGAGGCCGCTGGCTGTGGTACCAGATAGGTACTGACTGATAAGGGGGTAGGTAGCATAGAGGGAGTAGGCCTTCTGAGCCAGAAGGACCTTGCAGCCTGCCTCTTCTTGCACTTTGGCAAGGATTTTTAGATTTTTCTCCAGCCTAGCTTCATCAATGATATAGGCCGGTGTTGGAACTTGATGTAATTTCATTAGTCCACCATTTGAGGATTTTCAACCACCTGCCATGGAAGACCGTACTTGTTGAGGGCCTCCATGAATGGGTCTGGATCCAATTCTTCCAAGTTAAAGACGCCGGGTTGCTTCCAAGTGCCGTCCATAACCAATTTGGTACCAATCATGGCTGGTACACCAGTGGTGTAAGAGATAGCTTGTGAGCCAACTTCCTTGTAGCACTCTTGGTGGTCGCAGACATTGTAGATGTAGATGGTCTTTTCAACCCCATCCTTGACACCGGTAAAGATACAGCCAATGTTGGTTTTCCCTACGGTACGTGGGCCAAGGCTGGCTGGATCTGGTAGCAGGGCTTTTAGGAATTGGATTGGCACAATTTCTTGACCGTTAAAGTTAATGGCATCTGTGCGCAAGAGGCCTACATTTTCCAAGCACTTCATGTGAGTCAAATAAGATTGTCCAAAGGTCATGAAGAAGCGGATGCGTTTAACACCTGGAATATTTTTAGCCAGAGATTCAATTTCTTCGTGGTGGAGGAGGTACATGTCTTTTTGACCCACTTGCGGGAAGTCATACTCACGTTTGATAGACATGGCTTCAACTTCCACCCACTTGCCATCTTCCCAGTAAGAACCTGGTGCAGATACTTCACGGAGGTTGATTTCTGGGTTAAAGTTAGTCGCAAATGGGTAGCCGTGGTCACCACCGTTACAGTCTAGGATGTCGATGTAGTGGATTTCATCGAAGTAATGTTTCAGGGCATAAGCAGAGAAAACACTGGTGACACCTGGGTCAAATCCAGATCCCAAAAGGGCTGTCAGCCCTGCTTTTTCAAAACGCTCCTTATAAGCCCATTGCCATGAGTAGTCAAAGTAGGCAGTAAAACCTAGCTCCTGACAACGTTTCTCGTAGATGGCGCGCCATTCTGGGTCCTCCGTATCCTCAGCCTCGTAGTTGGCGGTATCAATGTAGTCAACGCCAGTGGCCAAGCAGGCATCCATGATGGTCAAATCCTGGTAAGGAAGGGCCACGTTTAGAACCGCCTTTGGCTGGTAGCTCTCGATAAGGGCAATCACTTCCTCGACCTTATCCGCATCAAGGGCTGCTGTCTCAATCTTAGTCTCAGTCTGCCCCTCAAGTTTAGCCTTGAGGTCATCACATTTGGCCTTGGTCCGGCTGGCAATCATAATCTCTTTAAAAGTATCGCTATCCTGACAAATCTTTGAGATAGCAACCTGGGCAACGCCCCCACAACCAATAACTAGCAAACGACTCATAGTTTTCTTTCCTCTTCTTCTAAAATATCTTCCACATACTTAGGTAGCATGAAGGCTCCAATGTGGAGGTTGGCAGTGTAGTATTCGGTAAAAAGCTTGCGCTCTTTCCACTTGTCTTTCTTAAAATCTTCAATGGGGTGATACTTTTTGGAAGCAAAGCCAAAAAGCCAGTAACCAGCAGGGCTGGTCGGAATATGTGCCTGATACACACGGGAAATGGGGAAAGACTGGGTTGCCTTCCTATGCATGCTGCGACAGGCGGACTCATCTTCATCAAAGAAGGGAGAGCCGTGTTGGTAAATCATGATGCCATCGTCCTTGAGGGCCCGGTAGCTATTGCCATAAAATTCTTTGGTGAAGAGTCCTTCTGTATGACCAAAGGGGTCTGTGGCGTCATTGATAATGATGTCATAATCATTCTCACAATTACGCAAGAAGCGCAGACCATCCTGATAATAGATATGAACACGGGGGTCATCAAGTCCGGCCGCAAAATCAGGGAAATACTGGCGGCAAACATCCACCAACATTTCATCTGGTTCCACAATATCAATGCGTTCCAATTCGGGATAGAGGGCCAAAACTTGGGCAACACCTCCGTCACCACCTCCCAGAACCAACACCTTCTTGGGATTTGGGTGGACAGCCATGGGAACATGGGCCACCATTTCATTGTAAACAAAGTCATCAGCGTCTGAGAAAAGCACATGACCGTTGAGGGTCAAGATTTTCCCAAAGGCTGGGGTGTCCAAAACCGCAATGTCCTGCCACTCACTCTTACCAGAGTAGAGTTGCTGGGCTGTCCGCAGGGACAGTTTGACATCTGGGGTATGGACTTCTGAGAACCAAAGATCCACTTTTTTCTCCTTATGTTAATAATGTTATTTTTTCCAGTCGTCCTTATGTGCTTGGCACGCAAGCAACCGCCTTTGGCGTTTCATTGCTAAACTGAAAGCCTTAGGTCTTTCAGTTTGCCTGTAACCTAACCAGAGGTTAGGTTACTAAGAGCACGGCGGCGACTGGTTGTCTTAGCGACTCCCCTTTGGTCGTCGCTCTTAGGCAGAGCTGAGTGTATTTTATCCTGTGTTTTACATCTCGTGACGGACTGATAGGCCCTTGTTTGATAGCTAGTCGTCTGATCTGAGTTCAAACAGGTACTAGTCCAAGCATGGGCAATTGACAGTTTCCGGTGGAATTAATGTTCCAAAATCACTTTTAGGTTATTGACTTCTGGGTCTTCTGTCCCTTGAAGGGAGCACCCTTTGTCTTTGGCAAATTGGACAAAGTCAATGATTTCTTGAGTCACTCTTTCTCCTGGTGCTAGGATGGGAATTCCTGGCGGGTAACACATGACCACTTCTCCTGAGATGGCCCCTGCTGATTCAGAGAGAGGAATAATTTTGCTCTGGGCATAGAAGGCCTCTTGGGGAGATAGGACAACTTCTGGCTGAATGTACTCGCCAGTAATCAGGTCTTTCCCATCTCTTGAATAGAGGCGTTTGATGTCAGCTAGGGCGCCAACAAGGCGTTCGATATCTTGAATACGGTCACCGATTGAAATGTAGGCTAGGATATTGCCGATGTCTCCAAATTCAATTTGGATATCGTATTCATCCCGTAAGAGGTCATAAACCTCAATCCCAGTCAGACCGATTCCTTGGGTATAAATGGATAACTTGGTGACATCAAAATCATAGACTGAGACACCATCAACCAATTCTTTAGAATAGGCATAGTAGCCGCCAACAGCATTGATTTCTTGTCGGGCATATTCAGACATCCTAATGACTTTCTCAAAGGATTCTTTCCCCCTTAAGGCCAGGTTTCGTCTTGAGACATCTAAACTTGACATGAGCAGATAGGAGGCTGATGTTGACTGGGTTAAATTGATGATTTGGCGAACATATTCCGCATTCATTTGGCTGCCCAGCAGGAGAATGGAACTCTGTGTCAAACTTCCCCCAGACTTATGCATGGACACAGCAGCCATATCAGCGCCAGCATCCATTGCCGAAAGGGGCAGCTGATTTGTGAAATGAAGGTGAGCACCGTGGGCTTCATCCACCAGAACCTTCATCCCAGCAGCATGGGCCATTTCTGTCAGCCCCTTGAGGTCCGAACAAATCCCATAATAGGTGGGATTGTTAATCAGAACTGCTTTAGCATCTGGATGTTCCTTGATGGCTTGGGCTACTCGGTCATTCTCCAACCCTAGGGCAATGCCAATCTGAGGGTTGACGCTCATCTCAATGTAAATGGGAGTGGCTCCGCAGAGGACCAAGGCGTTGATAGCCGATTTATGGACGTTGCGGGGCAGGATGATCTTATCTCCAGCCTTGCAGGTAGCCAAAATCATAGACTGAACTGATGACGTGGTCCCGCCTATCATAAGAAAGGCATGGGCTGCGCCAAATGCTTCTGCTGCCAACTCCTCCGCTTCACGAATAATAGAAACTGGGTGTCCCAAATTATCCAGTGGCTTCATGGAGTTAACATCAATGCCAACACATTTTTCCCCCAATAATTCAACAAGCTCCGGATTTCCACGACCTCGTTTATGACCTGGAACATCAAAAGGAACAATCCTTTTTTTCCGTAAGTTCACCAAGCCTTGATAAATTGGGGCTTGATGTTGATCTAATTGATACACGACAGACTCCTTTAAGGATTATATTTCCAGAATATTCTGGATTTTATCTTTGGAAATCTCCCTCTCGTCTAGGAAAGTGGCCTTGAAAAGTGACTCATTCTAGACTTGATATTTGATAATACTGAGATTTCCAAAGGTCTCACCTATGAAAAAAGAGCAGGTTTTCACCTGCTCTACAATCTACTGACGTTTATTAGTTTGTTTCTGTTGAGTATGTCTGTTCCGGATGTTTCCTAACTCTCTAGTTGCAAATATTACGTACTTTATTGACCGTTTCACAAGATGACGTGTGCTTTCACCACACTAATTTTGATATACGAATTAGGAACCAGGTCCTAATATCAACTTATAAAATGTAGGCTTTTAACCCTATCAATAATGTGCCAGTGAGAAAACTCACTTATGATTTCTGTGCTAAAAGGCACTTAGACAAGGCAAGCCAACGAAGATAGAACTTGTGGTTCATCAAGGCGGCTTAACGCAGTATAAGAGACTTTTAGCCAGAAAGCAGGCACGCTTCGGCATTCAACCCAGCCCGTCCATGGCTTTTTTTACTCGGGTTTATATTTGCTAGAAAACATCTGGTTTCTAAGCTCTATTAATATAACATGATTCAAATATATTGTAAAGGCTTTTTTCGGAAAATAGCAGAGCTTCTCCAAATTAATGAGATGAAAAGGTTTGATTTCCGTACGTTTATCACTTTTCTTCAGCTAACATTTGACGGATTAAATCCGCAGTTTTCTGACCTACTTCTTCCCTTGATAGGCCATTTGTATCAAGGAAAATAACATTTTCTTTTTCCGCAAACCATTTTCTTTTCAGAGGTAATAGTTTTTCCAGCTGAAAATCAAAGAAGTTTCGACTGCGTGTTTTGTCAGAAGCTTTGCGTTGTTGGAGCACCTCATCTTCTGCTTCTAAAAAAATGATATGATCTGGAAGACAATAGCTTAGCTGCGTCAGCTCATTTTCCAAAAAAGGAAGAGGATTCCAGTCGTAACCAGCTGCCTGAGGGTAAAAACGGGTATAAAAATCGATTTCCTCCGCACCAAAATCCATGAGAACTAAGGGAAAATCCCTAACTTTCTGATAACGCTGAATTTCATGAGCAATCCAGAGTTTCTGGATTTCAAGATAATCTTCAAATTTGTTCTTATCGAGCGCCCTCTCCTTGACCTCCGATACTATGGGAGTAATATCTTCGTAGCTAAGAACCGCCTTAGGAATAGCGTCTTTCAAATAGGTTACCAAGGCTGTCTTGCCAACTGCCATTGAACCTTGAATGGAAATAATCATGATTGCTCCTTATAAAATGTCTTGTCATTTGAATGGACTTTGAAATATCGTCACTGCTGACTTGCCCTACTCCAGTACTGTTTACGCCTCAGTTCCTTGTCTGAAAACTCTTCGTTCGACTACAACCATAGTCGCTTCTTATAAGATATAAAAAGCTGGATTTTTCAATCCAACTTCCATCAATTATCTATCATTGTAGCCATTTGGATGACTTGAGTGCCATGCCCAGGCTGAAGCAATGATTTTTTCAATATCATCAAATTCTGGTTTCCAACCAAGAACTTGGCGTGCTTTTTCAGAACTTGCAATAAGGGTATCTGGGTCACCAGGGCGACGATCTGCCAACTCAGCAGGAATTTCTTTACCAGTTACCTTACGAGCTGCTTCAAGGATTTGAAGGTTTGAGAAACCTGTTGAAGAACCTAGGTTGAAAGCTGCTGACTCATTGCCAGCACGAAGATAGTTAACCGCAAGCAAGTGGGCATCTGCCAAGTCAAATGGGTGTACATAGTCACGGACATTTGTTCCATCTGGTGTGTTATAGTCATCACCAAAAATCATGATTTTTTCACGCACACCTTGAGCTACTTGAAGAATAATCGGAAGCAGGTGTGTCTCAGGACCATGATCTTCACCAATAGAACCGTCTGGTTTAGCACCGGCCACGTTGAAATAGCGCAAGGGCACAAATTTGATGCCGTAGGCTTGGTCAGACCATTTCATGATGGTTTCCATCATGAGCTTGCTTTCACCGTATGGATTAATAGGACGTTGCGGTGTTGTTTCCTTGATTGGAATTTCATCAGGAATACCATAAGTTGCTGCAGTTGATGAGAAGACAATGTACTTAACATCAAATTCATTCATGACTTCAAGCAGCTTAACCATACCAGCAGTATTGTTATCAAAATATTTAAGCGGTTTTTCCATTGATTCGGCAACCAAAGAGTAGGCCGCGAAATGAATCACAGCATCCACATCAGGATTTTCAGTGAAGACCTTGCGCATGAAATCTTGATCTGCCAAGTCTCCTTCATAAAAAGTCGCATCAGGATGCACCGCAGCACGGTGACCAGTCACCAAGTTATCAACAACGACAACCTTTTCCTCACCCTTTTCAATCAAACGATCAACCATGTGAGAACCAATATAACCAGCCCCACCCAAAACTAAAATAGACATAAACTAAGACACCAAGGGCCCGAAATGCAAAGTAAAAATAGGGACTCTGACAACGAGGCAAAGCCTCTAGGAAGAGGCATCTTTTTTACACAGCATTTAGCCCGGGTTCAATTCCAATTTATACAATTGGTATCGAACCTCATCCTTTCCTTATTTTTTCAAAAGGTCAATCAGAATAAGACCGAGTTCAAGTTCTTGAACTCAAACCTTATCCTTTCTTTTAATTTCTACCTCTTTTGCAAACCAAATTAGAAAGAACCAAAACACAAAGCAAAAATAGGAACTCTTGCGAAGACGCTTGCGTCTAGAAAGAGTTATCTTTTTTGCACAGGCCTTAGGGCGGGTTCAATTCTAGCTTCGAAAACTAGAACAAACCCTATCCTTTCTTTATTTTTCCAAAAAGTCAAGCAAGAGCCGACCGAGTTCAAATACCTGAACTCAAATCTAGTGCAGGGAATAGCTAGTTGCCATAGCGACTAGCACAATGAACCTGCCTTTCTTCTTTATTCCAATCCAACACTCTCTACAAAACGCACGAAGGCCGCTTGACCTTGTTCATCACCCTTGTAGACACCTGCGTCTTCCAAGACACGGACAAAAGTTTGCCCAACTGCTTGTTTGACGATTTCTGAAACAGTTTCCTGATTAGCATCTGGGTGGTCAGCCTTGATGGCATCGGCCCAGTCCTTATGGTAATCTGCCATTTCATTATACTGGTTTAAAACATATTTTTCAACTTCCACCAGTTCGTCTTTTAGGCGAGGCGGCAAAATAGCTAAGCCCATAACCTCAATTAGCCCTATATTTTCTTTTTTGATATGCTGCACGTCAGCGTGGGGATGGTAAACACCGTCAGGATGCTCTTTCGAAGTATGATTGTCACGAAGAACAATATCCAATTCAAAGAGACCATTACGTTTACGGGCAATTGGAGTAACTGTGTGATGTGGCGTATCGTCTGTGTAAGCCAGAACATCCACTTGGACATCCGAGTAATCACGCCAAGCTAGGCGAATGACCTCAGCTAATTGAACCAAACGAGACTTGTTCTCTCCACGAAGTCTGATAACAGACATAGGCCAGTTAACAATGCCTGCAGTCACATCTGGGAAGTCTTTAAAAGTAAATTGTTGTGTCAGCTCTGCCATTTCCATAGGGAAAACATGACGGCCACCTTGATAGTGATTGTGGGTCAAGATGGAGCCTCCAACAATCGGTAGATCAGAGTTAGACCCTGCGAAATAACCTGGGAAGATGTCCACGATGTCCAGTAGCTGGGCAAAAGTGTCCTGACTGATAACCATGGGCACATGTTGGGTGTTGAGGACAATGCAGTGCTCGTTGAAATAAGCATAAGGCGAGTACTGGAAGCCCCACTTTTCATCAGCTAAATCCATGCGGATAATGCGGTGGTTGGCACGGGCCGGATGATTAATGCGACCTTGGTAACCTTCATTTTCCATGCAAAGTTGGCACTTAGGATAGGAAGAAGCCTTGGCCAACTTAGCAGCAGCAATGGCTTTAGGGTCTTTCTCAGGTTTAGACAGGTTAATGGTAATTTCCATATCTCCATAGTCCGAAGGTGTGGTAAAAGCAATATTTTTGGCAATAGCTGCCACCTTAATATAGTCATTACGCTTACTGAGGTCATAGAATTCTGAGATAGCTTTTTGAGGAGATTGTGCATAAGTTTCCCAGAAATTCTTGTTGACCTGACTTGGGATTGGCGTCATGAAGTTCATCAATTCTGCTCCCAAACAATCCTTCTCTTCTGCTAGCTCACCAACCTTGCCATTTGCAACAGCTAAGTCAACTAGCTCATCTTTTAGAGCAATCAGCTCCGTTTGAGCAGTTTCCTGTTGAGCATTATCCTCCCCAACAAGAGCAAGGATGCGATTTGTCAGGTAAAAAATGTCATCCTTTGTGTAGTCGCTGCTTTCAATAACTTTTGCGACGAAAGTATCTAATAGTTTCATAGGAATTTCTTCTATTCTTTGGATCTATTTTTAAAGGTATTCATGTCCAAATACCTTTAAAGCGCTTTGTTCTGACTTAGCTTACTTGCGTGACAAGACGCGGCTTCCACCAGCAATTTCAGCAATGTAGAAAGCTGGTGCGTAGCCGATTTTTTCTGTGTAGACTTTACCAACATTTTCGGTGAAAGCATCAACTTTGTCTTTGGCAACAATAGCGATACCACAACCACCAAAACCAGCTCCTGTCATACGGGCACCAAGAACACCTTCTTGTTCCCAAGCTGTATGTGCCAAAGTATCCAACTCAAGCCCAGTCACCTCATAGTCATGTTCCAAAGAAACATGAGAGGCATTAACTAGACGACCGAACTGCTCTAACTCACCTGCTTCAAGAGCTTGACGGGCTTGAAGGGTACGTTGATTTTCCCAAATGGCATGACGGGCACGTTTGATGCGATTTTCATCTTTAATCAGGTAGCTATATTCGTCAAAAGCCTGAGCATCAAGTTCACCTAGAGTTTTAATATCAAGGAGGACATTGAGTTCTTCAACTGCTTTTTCACATTCAGCACGGCGCTCATTGTATTTAGAATCGGCCAATTCACGACGTTTGTTAGTGTTCATGATAACAATAACATTATCACCCAAATCTAGTGGCACAAGGTCATATTCTAAAGTGTTAGTATCAAGATAGATAGCTTTTTTATCGGCACCCATTCCGATAGCGAACTGGTCCATGATTCCTGAATTAACACCAATAAATTCATTTTCAGTTTGTTTACCAATTTTTACCAAATCAAGGCGTTCTAGCTTCAAACCAAACAATTCTTCAGCCACAATCCCCATAAGAAGTTCAAGGGATGCTGAGGATGATAGGCCAGATCCGTTTGGAATATTTCCAAAAACATAGAGGTCAAAGCCGCTGTCAATCTTATGCCCTGCTTCTTGCAAGAATTTAACAACACCTTTTGGATAGTTAGTCCAGTTGTCTTCCTTAGCAAAGACAAGATTATCTAAAGCAACTTCAATAATGCCCTTGTCTTCAAAATTAGCAGAGTAGAAACGCATGAGCTTATCATCACGTTTACGGGCAGCACCATAAGTTCCTAGCGTAATAGCAGCAGGAAAAACATGTCCACCATTGTAATCTGTGTGTTCACCAATGAGATTAATACGTCCTGGTGAGAAGAAAGTTGCATCTGCTTCAGCACCAAAAATTGCTGTAAAAGCTTGATTAAGTTCAGTTGTATTCATGAGGGTCTCCTTTGAGTTTTATTACCTTAATTATAAGACACTAAAGTAAAAAAATCAATATTTATTGGTAAATATTTTACTATTTTTACCATATTTTTACCTTTTTTTACCAAAAAGAAAAGAATCCGAAGATTCTTTTGTAATATCTACTTATTAGCCCCCAACATTCCTGCAACGAATTGTTTTTGAAGAACGAAGAAAATAACTAAAGTTGGTATTGTTGCAACCAAAACTGCTGCCATAATCATACCATAGTCAGGCGAATAGCTTGATCCCAATTGAGAAATCAAAAGTGGCACTGTTTGTTTTTCCGTTGATTGAACAACAACCAAAGGCCAAATATAGTTGTTCCAACTGTTCATGAAGGTAATGATGGCCGCTGCAGCATAGGTTGTCTTCATGGTCGGCATATAAATTTTAAAGAAGAGCCCAACTTCTGACACACCGTCAATGCGCCCTGCTTCCAGCAATTCCTTAGGAAACATTTTGGTATTTTGGCGGAAATAGAAGATCAGAAAAGCCGTTGCGATGTAAGGTAAGAAGATTGAGGCATAAGAGTTGATACCAATCATCGGACTAATAGATGACATCTTACCGAACAAACGAAAGAGAGGAATCATAATAGCCGCAAAAGGAACCATCATGGAGAGGAGAATAATATTGAAAACAATATCTTTTCCTTTGCTACGGTAAATCTCAAAACCATAACCAGCAGCAGAACCAATCAAGAGAGCCAAGATTGTTTGAAAGAGAGCGACAACAGCAGAGTTTTTCAAGGCAGAAGTCATAGCAGTCTGACTGAAAATGTTTTTCAAGTTATTAAACAACTCACCACCAGGCAACATACGTCCATTAGTGACATCAATACTTGAATTTGTCGCACTGACAATCAAAAAGTAAAATGGAAATGCAAATACTATAGACATGATGACCAAGAAAACATAGGTCGCAATTGTCTTATTTCGATTTCTTTTCATCTCTGCCTCCCAATCTTGTTTGAAGAATAGATAAAATTACTACCAAAGCAACGATAGCATAAGATACTGCCGCAGCATAACCAAAATCTGGTGTATATTTAAAGCTTAGGTTGTAAATGTATTGTGAAATAGTTGTTGTTGCATCGCCAGGACCACCTTGGGTGATATTCATAGGCTCATCGAACAACTGCAAAGTACCAATTGTTGATGTAATCGTCGTAAAGAGAATAACTGGTTTCAAGAGTGGTACTGTGATATTGAAGAATTTCTTACCAGCACTGGCCCCATCCACATCTGCAGCTTCATAGATTTCTGGATCGATGTTTTGAAGAGCTGATAGGAAGAAAATCATATTATAACCTGTCCAACGCCAAGTAATAGCTATGATGATGACAATCTTTGCCCAAAAGGCATCTGACAACCAAGCCATTGGCTCCTGAAGAATATTCAAGGAAAGAAGGATTTTGTTGATAATACCATCATTTGAGAACAAATATTTAAAAACAATAGAATAAGCAACCAAAGAAGTTACTGATGGCAAGAAAACAATAGTCCTAAAGAGCCCCTTCAATTTCAAAGCCTTGTTATTAAGCAAGACTGAGAAGAAAATGGCTAAAATAACCATGACTGGCACTTGAACAATCAAGAAGAGCAGGGTATTTTTTAGGGCATTGATAAAGACAGGGTCACTGAACAAACGCTTATAGTTGGCAAGACCAACAAAGCTCAAGTTATTACCCTTACCAGATGATAAAGACAATTTAAAGGCCTCTACCATTGGATAAAAGTAAAACAAGGCAATCAATAAGGTTGGAACGATGACAAACAGCCATCCCATTATTTTTGATTTTAAAAATGGATTTATCTTTTTCATTCTAATCCTCTATTCTCTCACTAAAAAACCAAATAATTTAGTTCTGACAGCACAAGGACAATCAAGCAACTAAATTATCTGGTTAAACAACTGCTTATTTCAGTTGATTTTCTGCTTCTTTTTGTGCATTTTCTAAGACTTTATCCAAATCATCACCTTTCAAGTAGTTTTGCATAGCTTTGATAAGGATGTCTTCAATAGCGTAAGTATTTTCACCGTAGTTTACTGCTGGAATTTGTGTTGACCATTCCGCAAAGTCTTTGTAGATTGTTTGTCCGCCGAAGTATTCAGCTTCAGTATCATAAACACCTGCTTCGGTCGCTGGAATGTATGATCCAATTGCTCCAATATTTTCTACCAGTGTTTTATAAAGGTCTGTACTTGATCCGAATGTATCTTTCAAGAATTCAGCAGCTGCTTCTTTACCATCAACATTCAAGACGTAAATTGAAGCACCGCCAAGGTTTGAAGCGTTGACTGATCCATCAAGTTCTTGACGTGGGAAGGATACAACTGCCCATTTACCAGCCTGATCTTCTTGGGCTGTAATAGATGGTGTAATCCAGTTACCTGTAGGAACTGACCAAACCACTCCATTATTAAAGTCGCTCAGCCATTGGCTCCAGTCACTGTTATCATCAACAAGTTTGGCATCATACATCGCTTTAACGTCCTTGAAGGCCACCTTCAAAGCTTCGTTGTCAGCAAGTGTCGGTGTCTTACCGTCTTCTCCAGTGTACCAAGAACCTGTTGAGTTAATCATAGAACGAACAAGTCCAAGGTCATTAACATCAAGAGAGATGAGCTTTTTACCTGTTTTTTCAGAAACAGCTTTACCGATTTCGATGTATTTTTCCCAAGTAATATCTTTCAAATCGTCAACTGTGTAACCAGCTTCTTCTAGGATATCTGTACGAACATAGAGCCCTGTTGAACTTGTATCAAATGGCACAGCATAATTTTCACCATCTACAGAAGTTGCTTCTACCTTGTAGTCTGTGAAATCATCTGCTTTGATAACATCTGTCAATGGGAAGAAGCTATCTGGGTAAGCTTCTAGGAAACTCTTGGCACGGTAGTCTTCGATAAGCACAATGTTAGGAAGACCATCTGTAACACCTGAGCTCAATGAGGTATTCAATTTTTGAATAATGTCATCCTGTGCATTTTCAACAATCTTCAAGTCAACTGTATCTGGAACTTCTTTGTCATAAACTTTTTCAGCTTCTTCAAAAGCTCTGACATTGTAATTAGCATCCCAAGCCCAGACAGTCAATTCTGTAGCTCCAGAATCACTTGTTGAGCTTCCGCCACCATTTGAACTTGAACCGCAAGCTGTCAACAATAGACTTGAAAATAAGGCACCTGCCAATAGAGCACCAACTGTTCTCTTTTTCATAGAGATACTCTCCTTTTAAACGTTTATTTTTGATGGTTTTATTATATAATAAAAGCGTTTTCATTGCAAGTGTTTTTTACTTATTATTTTAGTAATTTTTACTTATTTTATAAGTTATTTATTTCACGAACTTTCTAAACCGCGATAGATCAACCTTTGTCATTACTTGCTTTTGTATCTTATACGCTAAGTTATTTTTTTACTTATTTAATTTTAAATTGTCGAAATATTCAAAAATAGAGAGGCTGTTATCCTCTTCATTTTTTGTTTTCAATATTATTTTACTATTTTTTACTATTATAGATCAGATAAATAAGGCCTGGATAACTTCCAGACCTCACTTTATATTTTCTCTTTACCTGTTTCCACTCCTAAGATGGCTTTGCTCAACTCTATTTTACCTTAATTTTAAAGCTAATAGTCTGTCTGTCTTGACTTGGTAGTTGGTAAATTTCTTGAACAGGAGCTCCCCATGAATCATCTCCTCCAACACCCATTTGAGCTGCTAAGACGCGCACCCAAGTAAAGTGGGATGGTGCTAGCTCTTCTTGGTGACTGGCATTGTCTAATTCATAGACACTATGGGGCAATACGCTGGTTTCAAAAGGTTTTCCAACCGCTTCAAAAATCAGACCCGCTCCAAGACTATCCGTCACTTCAAGCCAGCGCACCCCACAACGATTTCCTGTTTCTTGAGGGACCAAATATGGGGCCTCATTGGCTTGCGCTGTTGTTTCAAAGATACCTAGTCGAGCACCCTCTTTACGGTCAATATAGTTTTCATCTGGACCATAACCATAGAAACGAACTTTTTGGTAGGCAGATTTCAATTTGAAATCCATACCATAAGCTGGCAGAGAAGGGAGATTGTCATAACCTGGATAATCCAGACTTACCGTTACGTCCCCTTGACTGTCGACCTTATAAGAAACACTATGGAAAAGTTGACCCGGAGCTGCTAATTGATACTTGAAAGTCACAGTGACTGCATTTTCTGTTTCTTCCAAGGTCATATCAACATGTTTTTGATAAAGCCCTGCTGTTAGCCACATACCACGGTCAAAACCATGCTTAGCTCCACGGTCATTATCGGTCACAGCACGCCAGAAACTGGTCTTAGGTGTTCTTGTGATGTATTCTCGTCCATCCTTAACCAGTGAAATTAAGCCACCTTCTGCAATTGAAAGGAGGACTGAAAAATTCCAGCCTTGGATGCCAATATTAACATCCCCACGCACCACACGGAAGGCCTTATCTTGCGGAATTACTTCTTCAACTTGACCAACTGTTTCAACAACTTGACCAAAGGTCAATTCGTAGCCCGCTTCTGCCCAAAGAGTCGCTTTTTTCTGATGCTGAGTCACTTCATAAGTATACTCTCCTGCTTTTTCAGCTGCAGGGAAATCAATAGTAAACGTCTCACATTCACCTGCCGGTACAAGAAAATCATAGGATTGCTCCCAAATTGAAATACCATCACGTTTCAAAGTCGCCTTAAAATAGGACGCACTGGTATCTACGAAAAGATTTTGGTTATCAATCGTCACTCCTTTCGAAGTCACTTGTAGCTTGACATTTGAATAGAGTTGTTTGACTTCTTGTGCTTTAGGTGATGGCACACGATTAGCAAAAACAATCCCGTCCCCACAGAATTCATAATCTGTAGCGCGATCGTCCCAATCACCACCATAAGTCAGAACATCTTGACCAAACTCATTATGCTTGAGGATAGATTGGTCAATGTAGTCCCAGATAAAACCTCCCTGATACTGGTCATATTTCTGTTCAAGGTCTGTATAGAGACTCATACCGCCCAGAGAATTCCCCATGGCATGCATGTATTCACAGGAAATGTAAGGCTTAGCCGGCTTGCTTTCCAGATAGTCAATAATATCTGCTGGTTTGGCATACATACGGCTTTCCATATCGGAAATCTGGTCAAAATCACGATTCCAGAAGACACCTTCATAATGGACCAATCGGCTTGGATCAACTTCATGGAAGAAGTCTGTCATGGCTAAAATGTCTTCGCCCGCATAGGATTCATTACCACAAGACCAGATGATGACAGAAGGGTGATTTTTATCACGCTGGAACATACTATTGGCGCGATCAAGAACATTTTCCTTCCATTCTGGCAGGCTGCCAGGAACATTCCAAGAAGGTTCAAGCTGTCCCAGTTTCTGCCAAGAACCGTGACTCTCTAAATTGGTTTCATCAATGAGATAGATACCATACTGGTCACAAAGCTCATACCAGTGCGTCTGGTTAGGATAATGGGAAGTCCTGACCGCATTGATGTTGTAGCGCTTCATGAAACGAATGTCCCAAAGCATCTCTTCTTCAGTGATGGCACGGCCACGCTCATGGTGGAACTCATGGCGGTTAACACCCTTGAAAACAATTCGCTTACCATTGATAAGCATGACGCCATCTTTCATTTCAAAAGTTCTGAAGCCAATCTTTTGTTTGACAATTTCAATTAAATCCTCACCTCGTTTGACGTAAAGTTCCAGAGTATAAAGATTCGGCTCCTCAGCACTCCAAGCCGACACCCCTTCTAGAAGAATCCCTTGTTCTAATTCATCCAAGGTCCCTTGATAAACTGCTTTTTGGTCTTGGTTCAAAAGCTGCGCAGTGATCTCATCCCCTTCTAAAGCGCCAGCTATTTTTGCAGAAACCCTTAAATGACCATCCTTATAGTCACTGACCAACTCTTGCTGGACAAAGAGGTCTTCGATGTGAACATCAGGCACTGCAAAGAGGTAAACATCTCGGAAAATGCCAGAGAAACGCCAGAAATCCTGGTCTTCAATCCAGCTGGCACTTGAACGTTTGTAGACTTCGACAGCCAGCTTGTTATCTCCTTCCTGAAGAAAATCTGTGATTTCAAACTCTGTCGGAGTAAAGGAATCCTCGCCGTAACCAAGGAAGTGACCATTGAGCCAGACATAGAAGGCCGTCTCTACCCCTTGGAAAGAGATAAAGGTCTTTTTGCCAGCTAGGGCCTCATCCAACTTAAAATGTTTAACGTAGGACCCAACCGGGTTGTAGCTTTTGGAAACTTGAGGCGGACGCAAGGCTTCCTGACCATCCCAAGGATACATAGTGTTGATGTATTGGCGCTTATCATAACCCTGATTTTGGATATGACCCGGCACCTGAATAAACTCAAAAGAGGACGTATCAAAGTCCATCTGATAAAAATCAGCCAGACGCAGACTTGGATTAACCGCATAAGCAAATTGCCAAGTTCCATTCAAAGACTGCTTGAGCTCCGTCTGCCCCAAATCCGCTTCAGCTTGACTGGCAAAATAGGCATGGTCGGAATGAGCAGGAATCTTATTCACTGCAAAAACTTCTGGATTCTCTAACCAATCCAAACTTGGAAGAATAGTTGTCATAGAAAACTCCCTTTATTTTTTCATTTTAAAATAGTAAAGATGTGTCACAAAATCACGACGAACAACAGGATCATAAATCCCCATATTCATCAGTTCATCGCCAGACAAAACAGCCCCCACTTCAAGTGGCCGACTAGCATAAATCGACGTAAAATAACCAACCCCCTGGTCCTCTCCCTCCTTGAAAAGAGCCACATGCTCATAGTCAGCATCTGGATTCAGACCAACCATTTTTGTTTTTGTCAACAATGGCTGAGCTCCTGCCAGAGTTTGAGCAGTGAAGAGGAGACTTTCAGTCTTATCCTCAGAAACAAACTGCCAAGCTGTTGCATTCCCATCGGAAGGTGATTTAAGGCGATAGAATTTCCCATACTGAACTAGGGGACGAATCGCTTTATAAGCCTCAACCTCTTCCCTGACTGCCTCTTTCTCCTCATCAGACATGGAAGTCAAATCCAATTCATAACCCAAAACACCGCTCATAGCTACATGGGCACGAGTGTCTAGAGGCGTTATGCGTCCCGTTTGGTGATTGGGAACCGCTGAAACATGCGAAGTCATCATAGAAATAGGATAGACAAGAGAAGTTCCATACTGGATGGTCAAGCGTGAAATGGCATCGGTGTTATCACTGGCCCAAGATTGAGGCATATAGTATGCCCAACCTGCATCGAAGCGGCCACCGCCTCCTGAACAGCCTTCAAAAAGAATCTGAGGATAAGCACTTGTAATCCGCTCCAGCAAGTCATAAACACCCAAGACATAGCGATGACTAGTCTCACCCTGACGATGGGCAGGTAAATCAAGTGAGTAGATGTCTGACAAATGGCGATTCATATCCCACTTAATATAGTCAATGTAGCCCTGATCTAAAATGTCTTTGACTTGATTAAAGATATTATCTCGAACCTCTTGCCTCCCCATATCAAGAACAAATTGAGAGCGAGATGGGCTCGGCTGACGACCCGGAACCTGCATCAAGTAATCCGGATGATTTCGGAAAAGATCAGAATCCATAGAAATCATCTCAGGCTCAAACCAGAGACCAAACTTGAGTCCTTGCTGGTGAACATAGTCCGCAAAACCTTTGACTCCTTGAGGAAATTTCTCATGATTGATAAACCAATCTCCCAGAGATGATTGATCATTATTGCGATAGCCAAACCAACCGTCATCAAGGACAAACATCTCAATTCCCAGCTGCTTAGCTTCATCAACAATAGGGCGGAGCTTTTCTTCAGTAAAATCAAAATAAGTTGCTTCCCAGTTATTAACCAGGATAGGACGTTCTTGATTCTTAAATTGGCTACGAACCAAATGCTGACCAATAACCTTATGAAATTCTTGGCTCATCCCGTTCAAGCCCTGATTAGAATAAACCATAAGAACTTCCGGAGTTTGAAATGCATCTCCTGCCCGCAACTCCCATTCAAAGTTTTCATGGTTAATACCAACAAGCAAACGTAGCTGAGCTAATTGATCTTTTTCAAGTTCGAAAGCATGATTTCCAGAATAAACCAGACTAAATCCATAGGCATCACCAACAAACTCATCAGTCTTCTTATCAACTAAGGCTAAAAAGGGATTCATTTGATGGCTTGAGGTTCCACGGCGGCTAGCAAATCTTTGAAGACCATAGCCAACTGACTGGCGTTCCATATGACGTTCATTAGCATGGGCTCCTGGAAGAGTGATTGTTTCAAAATCTTTTGCAACAAAATCAAGCTGCAAAGAGGCCACTTTTTCCAGCATAATGGACTGAGAACCCTGATTTCTAACCTGAACCGAACGTGCCACAAGATCACAATCTCTAAAAATACTGTAAAGCAAATCAAGCTCGACTTGGCTTACCTTATCTTCCAAAGTAATAACCAAAGTCTGAGCTTCAGCCTTATCTTGGACAAAAGAGGCAGGCAATCCTGAAAGTCCAGGTTTGCCATCTTGGATGTGATAATCTTTAAAAACAAAGGCATTGGAACGACTGCCATCTCCGTGTTTAATAATCAAAGCTGTCTGACGGTAATCACCAGAGTCGCTCCCACTGTATTCTTGAGGAAGGGTATCTTTGGACAAGCCACGATCAAGGTTATCTAGGACATTTCCAGAAAAACCACGATCAATCCTAGGATAAGATAAATGGTTATGGTAGCGCTTTACTTTTTTACCAAAATATAAATGGCTGACTAGGCCACCGTCATCTATGGATAGTAGATAAGAAATATTATTGTTACTTAGGTGAAAGACCTTATTTTCTGAATCAAATCTAATCAAATCAGACATAGCACACCTCATTTTCTTTACTTAATTTTTTCACTAATTATTTTACTTTATTTTTACTAATAATTCAAGGCTGTTTTGCCTGTTTTTCCCCTTCTATTAAATCAGAGCCAATTAAAATTCCCTACTCTTAGCTTCTAACACCTCTTAAAGATACTTTAATCATCTGATATTTTTAAGTTTTTCACTTCATATCAATAGGTAGAATCCCTTCTTTTGTGATATAATAAAAGCAACAAGTATTTTTACTAAAATTCTGTTTTTTCTAAGGAGAGGATGAAAATGGCAACAATCAAGGATATTGCAGAACATGCAGAGGTTTCTATCGCAACAGTTTCTAGAGTTCTAAATAACGATGAGTCTATGTCTGTCAGTGAAGCGACACGCGCTAAAATTTTTAAAACCGCAGATCAACTAGGCTACACACGTTATAAAAAAAATCTCATTGCTAAAAACGAAAATAAAAAAGTCGCTATCATCCAATGGTACACAGAATCTGAAGAGATTAATGACCTCTATTATTACTCTATACGTATTGGTATTGAACGTCGTGCCATTGAGCTTGGCTATGAAATCATCCGACTCTTTAACGACTCTCCTTTAGATGATGCTCGATCAGCCGACGGAGTTATTGCCATCGGAAAATACAGCAACTCACAGATTAAAGATTTGGAGAAAATCAGCGATAACCTTATTTTCGTTGATAGTGATACGCTGAGCAGCGGTCATACCTGTGTGACTACTGATTTTACCAATTCTGTTATTAGCGCTTTGGATCATTTTATTAACAAAGGACAAACTAAGATTGGCATTTTAACAGGTGAAGAGATGACAGCTGACCATGAATTTCCTCTCATTGATCCTCGCTTCTATACTTTTAAGAATTACCTGACACAACAAAAACTCTATAACCCCGATTATGTTTTTATCGGTAAATTCTCTACAGATGACGGCTACCAATTGATGAAAAATGCAATTGAGACTTGTGGAGACAACCTCCCAGAAGCTTTCTTTATTGCAAGTGATGCCCTAGCTATCGGCGCCCTCCGTGCCCTACAAGAAAAGGACATCAAAGTCCCTGACCGCGTCAGCATTATTTCCTTCAACGATACCGTCGTAGCTAAACAAGTCTACCCACCGTTAAGTAGCGTCACTGTCTTTACCGAGGAAATGGGAATTCTCGCTATGAATACCCTCAATCAACAATTAGAGAGCTTCACACCTGAAATTCCAGTAATGATGAAACTAGCAACTGTTTTGACACTTCGCAGCAGTAGTAAATAAGAAGCTTATGAGAAATCCACTTCATTCCGGCGAACTCTACTTACCATCCGACCCTGACATTCTCAAGGAGCAAACACTTTGCCAGGAATTACTCTATGATTTCAATCAAACCAGACCTTCTGAGGGAGAAAAGCGCCAAGAACTCCTAGAGAAGATGTTTGCCCAGGTCGGAGAAAACGTCTATATTGAACCTCCCTTGCACGCTAATTGGGGCGGTAAATTCTGCAAAATCGGCAAAAATGTCTACGCTAATTTCAACCTAACTTTAGTCGATGATACCCAAATCACTATCGGTGACTACACTATGCTTGGCCCAAATGTGACAATCGCTAGCGCAGGCCATCCTATTCTTCCAGAGCTGCGCCAAAAAGGTTACCAGTACAACCTTCCCGTGAGTATCGGTAAGAATTGTTGGATTGGAGCAAACAGCACCATCTTGCCCGGTGTGACCATCGGTGACAATAGTGTTATCGGTGCAGGCAGCCTTGTTACCAAAGACATCCCTGCAAATGTTCTAGCCTTTGGCAGCCCAGCCAAAGTCATAAGACCAATCAATGAAAGGGACCGAAAATATTATTATAAAGACAGGAAAATTGATTGGGAGTCAATCTGATTGCCATCATTTATCGGATTGATAAGTCCCATTTGTAACAGATTATTGAAAAACAGTTCCAAGATTTTGTTTCAAAATAGCTCTTGTGCTCACTTAAAAATAGATGCAATAATAATCTCTTCAAAAAACAAAAAATCGAAAAAAAACATATAAGAAATAAACTATTAAAAAAACATTCCCAAAATTTCTTTGGGAATGTTTTTAACTAGTCAACTTTAACAAGTCTAATATTATCAATCGAAACCCACTTGTTGGCAGATGATTTCACATAAACACCTACCTCACATTGTCCTTTTGTAATTCGAATATTATCAATGGTGTAGGTTTTCCATACAAGAGATTCTTTAAGAGAAATCTTTTGCTCACTACCTCCATAATTCTTTATATATAGTTGTGCAGTCTCAATATTAACATCCCCCATAGCATCTATACTTAATTTATAGGTCCCTGAACTGAGATTAAAAACATTTTGATAAACTGAACTTTCGAAGGCTTTATCTGACCAGAATGTAAGCTTATGACGAGAATCATCATATATTTCTGTTTTTATTCCAGCATTCTTATTGGCAGTCCATTTATTCCAATTTGATGGACTTTCGGTATAACCATCCCATTCAAAGCTATTGTTTTGTATGAGATTTGTTAAATTAGAATAATTAAAAGCTTTTATACCGCGCAAAGCATTTCCTGAAAAATCAAAGACAGCTTGATTTTCCCATTCGTTTCCTGTCAAATCTGAAACACCAAGATAAGACATTCCTGCCTGTGTCGCCCAGGAAACATTAGCATTATACCAAAGAGGCTCCCAATAAAAGAAACCTAGGCCATTGTTATTTTTAACATCTTTTATCTTATCGACTAAATCCGTCAAAAATTGGTACTGCCCATCTTGATTAGCCTTATAGCCACCACTATCTTCTTCATTTTTAGTGAATGCATTTATTTTTTGATCGAGGTTATTAAGTGTATTTGCATAAGCTGTTTCAACAACGACAACTTTTTTGTTGTAACGTTCACTAATGTTGTCCATGTTTTCAGCAAGATCAGCCAATGATCCATGCCAATATGGATAATAAGAAATTCCCACGATATCAAAATCAACTGATTGATTAGTAATCTCATCTAACCACCATTGAAAAACTGATTTATCTCCGCCATCTGCTAAATGAAGCATTATCGGAATATCACTATTTTGTGTATCTTTTACAGCTTTCACTCCCGATTTTAAAAAAGTAGCTAGTCGGATAAACTCTTGACCATCCCCACCCCAACTTTTTCCATAAGGCCATAGCAGACCACTGTTCAATTCATTTCCTATCTGAATCATATCCGGATACAAACCTTGACTTTTCATCTTATTAAGAACATCAACCGTATAATGGTAAACACTAGAATTCAATTGCTCAAAAGTTTGATTTTCCCAAGATTTTGGAAGAGTTTGTTTTCCTGGATCAACCCAAAAATCACTGTAATGAAAATCTAACAAGACTTTCAACCCATTAATTTTGGCCCTTCTGGCAAGTTTAATAGTTTTGCTTAAATCATTTGTTCCAGCACCATAAGGATTTCCCGAGCTATCATAAGGATCAACCCAAAGTCGCAAACGAACATAGTTAACACCATTATCTTTTAATATGGTTAGGGGATCTTTTTGTTTACCGTTAACTTTGTATACAGCACCACTTTGTTCCATTTCATCTAGAATTGAAATGTCCGCTCCATTAATAAAGTCATCAGCCCTAACTATCTGAGTACTTACTGAGGTAAACCCAATAATTACCAAAACAAAAGTAATAATTTGTTTAAGTTCTTTCATAATTTATCCTAGCTTTATCCATGAAAATATTTAAGCAAAATATGACATTACAAATGCAACTGCACCTTTTGGATCGCGTGTTAATTTAATATATTCGGCACCTTTGGTTGCTGCTAGCTTAATACCTAAAGCATCAGTATCCTTCTTGATATCTTCATAGAAAGAGTTAACTTGCGGTGCCAAAACAACCATATCAAAGTTCTTCATAATTTCATAATGAGAGCCATAGGCACCAGCAGAAGCTGTAATCTTAGCACCTGTTTCTTGAGCACCTTCTGTTAGTGCATTAGCCAACATAGCACTTGTTCCAGCACCAGCACAAAGAACTAAAACATTAACATCTTTATCTGTTGTAACTTTAATTTCATCTTCTAATTTTTTTACTGGTGCTACTTTTTCTTCAAGAGTCTCTTTAGCTGCATTCTCTGCTTCTTCTTCCAAAAGAACTGCATCATAAGCTTTAACAAATGGGAAGTAAATGACAATATCAATAGCTAACAGAACAAACATCAAAACAATCGCTAGAAGGCTAACTCCTGTACCTAAAATAAGACCAATTGGTGCAGGAGTTGCCCAAGGAAGGACGTACATAAAGCTATTCATTTTCAAAACATCAACAAAGAATTTGAAGATGCAGACATTAACAATCGGAGTTAATAGAAATGGAATGAAGAAATATGGGTTTAAAATAATTGGCGTTGCAAACAAAAGTGGTTCATTTACCGCAAAACAGACTGGAATGAAAGAAGCTTTACCAACCGCTTTCAATTGTTTTGATTTAGCAAAAGCTAAGAAGATAAATGGTACAACAAGTGTTGCACCTGTCCCTCCCATCGTACCTACAAAGTTTCCAAGACCAGCCGTTAAGACGTTTGAAGCATGTTCCCCAGCTTTCATCAATTGCAAGTTAGCTTCAACATTTGTATAAATAACTGCTACAATTGCAGGCTCCACAATCGATGGACCATGAACACCTACAAACCAGAAGAGAGCCATTGCTCCCCAAATTATTGCAATTCCAAGATAACCATCAGCCGCTGTGAACAGTGGTTGCATCAAAGAGATGATGGCTTCCGCAAAGGAATGACCAAAGAAATAACGAATTAATGTATCAAGAAGAACAGCAGCAAATACTGCAAATGAGAATGGAAAGATATCTCTAAAAGTTTGCGAAATAGTACCTGGAACCTCTTTAGGCATCTTAATCGTAATATCTTTCAAAACACAGAATTTATACATGTTTACAGTAATGAAAGCTGCAACAAAAGCTGCAAGAATCCCTTTTGTTCCCATGTAGCCATTAGCAAAACCACCATCAATTTGATCTGCACTTAGCAAAAGGAAGCTAGTGATAGAAGCCAACATAACTGAAACTGCATTGATTTTTTTATTAGATGGCATTTGTCGATTCATTGATTCTGCCAAACAGCGAGCTGTCGTAGCTGAAACAAGCAATGCTACAATTCCCATTGAATAGCCATAAACCTTCCATAACCATGTTGAAAAAGCAGCCGGCAAAGTAATTCCAAAAATCTCAGGAATAGCAGCAATCAAGATAAAGATACTTGAGAATAGAATAGCTGGCATAGCAGCTAAGAAACCATCACGAATGGCCCCGAGGTAAATATTGCGTGAAATTTTTTCAAAAAAAGGTTTCCCTTTTTCAATCTGTTGAATGAGTTTGTTCATGATAAAACTCCCCAAGAACCGAAGACTTAGTATATTAAGAGGAGATTATGCTTCTACCAAGTCCGGTCCAAATCCTTTCTTCTTTTTAAAAATTAACGATTTTTATATAACTCAATAAAATCCTGAATTAAGTCACGTAATAACAAAGTTGTCATCAAATGGTCTTGACCATGAATGAAGATAAAACCTAGTTCCAAGTCTTCCCCAGCTGCTTCCTGAGCTAAAAGCTTGGTCTGTGCATTATGTGCTAAAGCCAAATTATCATCGGCTTCTTTCACAGCTGTTTCAATATTGTCAAAGTTACCAGATCTCACTTCTTTTAATAGATGCAACAAAGTGCTTCTTGCATCTCCAGAGTAGGCTACAATTTCAAATCCTAACATTTGTAATTCTTTTTTATCCATCTTTATAAATCCCCTATTCTACTATTTTTGTATCACTAATATGTTTATACCAGTAAGCTGATGCTTTTGGATAACGCTTTTGAGTCTCAAAATCAACATAAAACAAACCATAGCGTTTATTATACCCATTTGACCATGAGAACAAGTCCATCAAAGACCAAAGAAAGTAACCTTTAACATTAACCCCTGCATCAATTGCTTTAGCAAGAGATTGCAGGTAAACTTTCAAATAATCAATACGTGGTTGGTCCATGATGATACCATCATCAAATTCGTCTTTATAGCCCATACCATTTTCCGTGATATAGATTTTATTATAATGTGGATAATCTGCCTTGATTCGAAGAAGCAAGTCATACAGACCTTCTGGGTAGATAATCCAATCCCAGTCCGTTCTTGGAATACCTTCTTTGTAAATGCGTTCCCCGATGCCCTTGACTTTATATACTGATGTCCCCTTATCACCTGTTCCGTTGTGATGAATGTCATTTTCACCATTATAGGCTTTGACAAAGTGACATTGGTAATGATTGATACCAAGATAATCGTTGCGGTGGCTGGCTTTTTTCATTTCCTCAAAGTCACCATCAAGGAATTCGTAGCTGGCATTGTTAGCTGCACAGATTTCGTTAAGCGCTTCCATTGTTTGCTTTGAATAATACCCTAGATAAGTTGCATCTAGTAAGAAACGAATAGATAGGGCATCATCTAAGAAAGCTGCATGTTTATCCTCTTCGCTATCACTAGCTTGGTATTTAGTTTCAAGGGAATGAACCACACCAATTTCGCCCTGATAACCACCATCTTTAAACAAATTAACTACACGCGCATGAGCATACATCATATTATGTAAACATTGGATAATCTTAGTAAAATCATATTTTATCCCTGGTGGAAAAATACCCAACAAATACTGATTAGTTGCGACTGGATAGATTTCATTAAAAGTGCTCCAATGACGAACCTCTGTAAATTCTTCAAAACAAAATCTAGCATAATCTACAAATGCTTCAATTGTCTGACGGTTCAGGAAATCACCATTATCAAATAAGACTTTTGGTGTATCAAAGTGGTGTAAGGTTACAAAAACAGTTACATTTCTCTTCTTGCACTCAGCAAAAACATTATGATAGAAATCCACACCTTCCTGGTTCACTTTTCCACTGCCTTCTGGAAAAATACGGCTCCAAGCAATAGAAAGACGAAGTCCGTTGACACCAAATTTTTCACAAAGTTCAATATCTTGTGGGTATTGATGATAGAAATCACTTGCAGGATCTGGACTAAATCGACCTTGTTCTGCTAAAAACTCATCCCAAGCTACAGGTCCTTTACCGCCTTCTTTATTAGCTCCTTCAACTTGGTAGGCTGCTGTTGCCCCACCAAAAATAAAATCTTCTGGTAATTGATACATTTTTTCTCCCTAATTTAATAAACGTTGAATATGCAAAACTAGATAAACACGCTCACTTCGTGATAAGTCTAGTTTAAATTCTTGTTCCAATATTCTATGAATAGCTTGTCCAATTCGAAATGCTTTTGGATAATCAGATTTTACAAAGTCTTCCATATTAACCAAAGAAGTCTCGTCTTGTTGACTAGTTTGCAATCGATTAATCAGATAGGTCAAATGGATCATCAAACGGTCATACAAGTTACTATTTTCGGCATTACGCCTAATACCATTCCTCGATAATTCCTCTTCAACTAATTCTAAGACTCGTTTTCTAGCACTTTCTTCTTGATTAGATGAAATCTCATAGTCTCCTTTGGCATTAATGAAATGCAGAGCCATACGTCCAATTTCATCATCTGGAAAGTTCACTGATAACTTATTACTTAAGATTTCTACTGCCTCTCTTGCCATAGAAAATTCAGTCACATATTCCTTGGAAATATCTGGTAAACGACTTTCCTGATAAGTTCCTTTTAGAAGCTTCTGATAAACTGAGTAAACATGATCAGTAAGTGTGACATACAAATATTCTTGAACAGGAAATTGATGATTTTGCACTAGTTTATCAATCATGTTGTAGGTCACCGTCAGGATATCAAGCGGAATATTTTTCAAAAGCATTAAAAAGTTTTCTTTCGATTCTTCGGTTTTCAAAGAAAATATTTTTTCCACCTGTTCTGGTCTAATGAGATCACCCTTTTTCTTGCGAAAAACGATTCCAAGTCCCATAACAACCGCTTGTTCTCCCTGCTCATTTTTAACTAAAGCTACATTATTATTGAGCGCCTGTATAATGCGGAACATTTTTACCTCCTTGAATATTTTTAGACAAATAAAAACCGCAAACAAACTAGGGTCTTCTCCCTAGATTATTTGCGGTCTTGCCTAATATCTTAGTTACAATCCACTCTTATTGAATTTCTACATTTTCATTATAACACGTTATTTTAAAATGTAAACCCTTTCTTTATGTTTTTTTGTTTATTTTAAACATTTTTAAAAAATCAAACATTTTAACCTTTTATGTTTTATAATTCAAATTTCTTCCTACCATGAGCTTGCTGTTTTTTCCAAGACTTTATTGAGCTCATCGATGTTCTTGAAGCCTTCTGTACGAAGCCAGTGGCGCGCTGCTTCTTCACCTTCTTCAATATAAACTTTGACAGAACCAGCCCAAGTAGCACGTCCACAGAGGACACCATTGAATTTCGCACCAGACTCCGCTGCAAAGACTAGAGTGTCTTGGAAGAGTTTGGCAGAAACACCTGCACTGAGGTAGATGTATGGTAAGTGACTAGCTGCTTCTTGGTCACGGAAGGCTTGTGCTGCTTCTTCTTTTGTGTACACAACCTCACCCTCAGCAAAACCTTCAACATATTTCATATTAACAGGCACTTCAACTTTGAGGACATCGATGCCAAAGCTTTCGTCTGAGAAAACTTTCATGGCTTCATTGACTTTATGAGCTTTGACCTTGGCAAATTCCACGCTGCCATTGTCAGCGATATTCTCATCGTAAGTTAAAATTTCAAGGAAGAAAGGAATATCTTCTGCTTTACATTCTGAACCGATACGTTCGATATAAGCTTTTTTCTGGAGGTTAACATAGTCATCTCCATCCACGTCGTAATAGAGCAAGAACTTAACAGCATCCGCCCCCTCTTCTTTTAGTCGTTTGGCAGACCACTCAACCAAGCAATCTGGTAAGCGACTAGTTGTTGTCGCATCGTATCCAGTTTTTTCATAGGCTAAGAGAAGCCCTGCTTCTTGATCGCGAACTTTGCTTGCTGGCAATCCATATTCTGGGTCGAGCAAGATTGATGAAGCGTATTTTGTCAATTCTTCAGAGACGAGAACTTTCAATTGTTCAATTTGCTCAACTGTCGGTTCTTCGGTTTGATGTTGAGCCATCATGCGTTTGAGAGCACCGCGTTGGTCAAAGGCCAAGGCTGAAATAACGCCATTGCGACTTAGTTTTTCAAGATAACTTTGTTTTGCTTGTGTTAGTACCATTTGTTTTTATACCTCTTCTACTTGGATTTGATTGAATAACGTTTCGTAGTTTGACATGTTGACATGTCCCGTCATTTCTTCTTGAGCATTTAACATGCCTAGAACATTGGCTCGCTTGAGCAAATCAGCATCGGAGAATCCTTGAACCAAGGCTGATGCAATGCCTGCCACAGTGGAGTCTCCTGACCCTACGGGATTGACAACCTCAATCTTAGGGATGCGCACTCGATAAAACTTATCTCCATGCTTGGCAAAGGCACCTTTAGCACCTAGGGATACGATAATCCACTCAATACCATCAAATAAATCTTGATTTAAAGTCGCCTTTAAATCCTCAATGTCATCCGTCACCTCTCGTCCCACTAATTGAGCGAGTTCTTCAGTATTAGGTTTGATGACGAATGGTTTTTCAGATTGGTCTAGAACATCTTGTAAGGCCTGGCCTGAACAATCTAGGACAACTTTTTTCTGGTTAGCATTGGCTAAGCTTATCACTGTAGCGTAATAATCTGATGGTAAGCCGGAGGGTAAGCTACCCGAAATAGCAATGACGTCAAAATCTTTGCTCAGTTCCTTAAAATGCTGAAGGAAGGCCGTCGCCTCATCAGGGGCTATGCTAGGCCCAGCTTCTAAGATTTCTGTTTGTAAACCTTCATGGAGGATGGCAATGCAGTTGCGCGTGTCTCCACGGATATCGAAGAATCGATTGCCAATCCCAGCTTGATCCAATTTTTCTTTGATGAAATCGCCAAGCTTTCCGCCTACCAAGCCAGTAGCAACAACATCTTCCCCAACCTCTGAGAGTACGCGGGTCACATTCAACCCCTTACCACCTGGTGTTTTACTAACCGTCGAGACGCGGTTAACCGTATCAAGCTTCAAGGTATCCAAGGGGTAAGAGATGTCAACCGAAGGGTTCATCGTTACTGTAAGAATCATCTTTCTTCTCCTTAAGCTTCAAGATTTAGTCGTGGTATTCTCCACGATCCCATTTTTCAAGGAATTCATCGAAGAAGTTTTGATCGGTTTGATTTTCGTTTACACTTTCAACTTGAGTAATCTTAGCAATTAATTTTTCATTTTCTACTGTCGGTTTATACTCAGCTGCTATGAAGGCATCAATGATATCACACATGAGCAACTCACCTGTGATTTTGCCACCAAAACCGATCACATTGGCATTTAGTTCTTCTTTAGCATAGACAGCACTTGTCATATCACGGACAAGGGCTGAGCGAACGCCTGGTACTTTGTTGACAGCATTGTTAATGCCTACGCCTGTTCCGCAGATACAAACACCAAGGTCAACTTGACCACTGGCAACTGCTTCACCAACTCTTTTACCGTAGATAGGATAATGCGTTCTCACATGGTCATAGGTCCCACAATCAAGAACTTCATGCCCTTGACCCTTTAAGTAATCTACAACAGCCATTTTTTCATTTGTTACGATGTGGTCACATCCGATAGCAATTTTCATCTTATCTTCCTCTCATCTTTTCTTAGCACATTTTATTTAGCATATCGACACGAATTTGGTGACGGCCAGCATCATAATCAGCAGTCACAAATCCTTTGACAATATTCTTGGCAACTTCAACTCCGACGATTTCAGAACCAACTGTAATCATGCGTGAGTTGTTGTGAGCGCGGGTCATGTAAGCTGACCGCTCGTCTGAAACCTCTGCCGCTACCATACCTTTGAGTTTGGTTGCCACCATGAAAGGTCCTGCGCCGTAAGCATCGATTACAATACCGAGATTTCCTTCTGCTGCATTAACTGCATCGGCAACCGCTAATGTAATATCCACAAAATCTTTGCTTGTGTCAGTCACATCCACGACATCATAATCGTTTTCCAGAAGATAATCTTTGATGATTTCTTTGAGTTTACTTCCCTGTGCATCTGCACCAATAACAATAGCCATAAAAGCCTCCTTGTTTATATTTGTTTGTCTTTGATAAAAGAATAAACCTAAACAAACATTTTGTCAAGTTATTTTTGTTTAAAAATGTTTATTTTGTGCATTTTTTAAAAAACCAACCTTAACATACGTTAGTTTTTGGTAAATATCCCATATTAATGTGCGTTTTTTGTTTAAATTCAGTGCTTTTTGTTTGTTTTATGTTATAATAGCATCATAAGCTATCAAGGGAGTAAGTCATGATAAAGAAAGAACGGTTGAATTGGATTCTAAATCGCCTTAAATACCAAAAAATTATTACAGTAAATGAAATTATTGAAGAATTAAACGTTTCTGACATGACTGTTCGTCGGGATTTAACTGAACTTGAAAAAGAGCACCTACTTATTCGTATACACGGAGGTGCCCAAAGCGTTGATACTTTAAATGTTGAAGAAAAATCAAATACTGAGAAATTATCACAACAGGTACCCGAAAAAAGAGAGATAGCCTCTCTTGCATCAAAAACAATACAAGATGGAGAAACTATTTTTATTGGCCCTGGAACTACTCTAGAATATTTTGCAAAAGAGTTACGATATAAAAGCCTAAGAATTGTTACCAACAGTCTCCCTGTATTCAATATTTTAAAAGATTGTACAAATATTGATTTACTATTAATCGGTGGAGAATATCGTCCTATCACCGGTGCTTTTGTTGGAACATTAGCTAGTTCAAATATAAAATCCTTGAAATTTTCAAAAGCATTTATTAGTGCAAATGGTATCTTTAAAAATTCAGTCGCAACCTATAGTGAGTCTGAAGGAATTATTCAACAGCTTGCTTTGGATCAATCTCTAGAGAAAATCCTTTTAGTCGATCACCAAAAATTTGATGCCTATGATTTTTATGTTTTTTATGACACCAATAAATTTGATAAAATAATCACTGATTCAATGCTTTCAGATAATAAATTGGAATCATATAGTAGCTATACAAAAATCATTAGAGCTTCAAATAAGTAAGTTTATAAGGTTCATTATCCATCCGATTCTCAAACAATTTTAAAAGTGAGCAGATTTCTTTTTCTGCTCACTTTTTAAGTTATAAAAATATTGGAAAACTAGTTTAGTTTCACACAAAAAGCATCCCAAGTTTTCCCAAAAGATTAGTACAATTTTTCTGTACTAATCTTTTTATTTATACTTTTAAAACCAACTATAGCTTAACTATTGAATGACACTACTGCAGTTAATACTCTTTGAAAATCAAAATGATACATCGTTAAGCCTCCTTGCCTACCTCCAGGTATGCCTTTGTCAGCTTGCCTTGTCTGATTTTGATTTTCTTTGAGTATAAGCTAAAATCCTAACTTTTTAAGCACAAAATAACACCTCGCTACTAAGCAAGGTGCCAAATATTTTACCAATTATCCAAGTGACGTGAACCGTAAACAATACTTACGATTATCACTTCATTACCGATAACATGGTAGATGATACGATATTTTTTTACAATTAATTGTCTAAAGGTATATCCACGATTTAAAAGTGCTTCTATGACTGAACAACGTTCTGGAAAAATAGTTAAAGATAGCATAGCTTTAGATAAACTTTCCATTAGACTTTCTACTGCTACGGGGGCACAAAGTTCATTATGAATATAATTATAAATGTTTAATAAATCTTTTTTGGCCCCATCAGAGATACTTACCTTATATTCTTCCATCACTCACTTACCTTAAAGCTCGATAAAAATTCTTTCAATTCTTGGCGATTCCCAGATTTAGCATCTTCAAAACTAGAAATAAGTTTATCAAAATATTCATCTTTCGTCATGAAATCAGCATTAACATCTCGTGGTGCCTCAGGTAGAGAAACATCAAAAGGAATCCCACCTGTCATAATAACCTGATTCAAAAACATATCAATAGCAGTTGACATAGGGATACCCAAACGTTTTAAAATATCATCTGCCGCACGTTTCACATTATCATCTACTCTTAAATTTAAAGTTCCTGTTTTAGCCATGATCACCCTCCTTATTGTAACGACATTGTACCACTTTTGCAAAGACGATTCAACTGAAAGATGGTAATGTCAAAAGTTACAAGAATATCACTCCACCTTCACACAGAAGGCGTCCCAAGCTTCCAATTTTCCTGAAGCAAAGATTGCTTCAACATCAGTATTGCTAATTATAATTTCCTTATAGTCACTAGCAAAATCTAAAGCTTGTTCTTCACCTGACAGATTAACAACAATCAGATAGTTGTCACGTTTATAGGCGAAAACTTTGTCAGCTGTATCCAAGAGTTCAAACTCGGCATCAACTAGCCAGTCATTGTCCTTGCGCAGCTGAATGAGTTTCTGATAGGTGTAGAAGATAGAATCTGGGTCAGCTAGCGCAGCTTCAACATTAATGTCAGCATGGTTTGGATTGACTGGGAGCCAGGTCTGAGTGCTGCTGGAGAAGCCAGCATTAGCGTCAGCATCCCATTGCATAGGGGTTCTAGCGTTATCACGGCCAATCATTCGAATACTGTCCATAACCTGCTCTTGAGCTCTGCCATTTTCCATAGCTTCATGGGCATAGTTAAGGGATTCGATATCATTAAGCTGACTCAGGTCCTCAAAAGGATAGTTGGTCATGCCGATTTCCTCACCTTGGTAGATGTAGGGCGTTCCACGCATGAGGTGAAGGGCAATGGCTAGCGCTTTGGCTGATTTTTGGCGGTAAGGGCCTGTATCTCCCCAGATTGAGAGAACACGTGGCAGGTCATGGTTATTCCAGAAAAGAGAGTTCCAACCCTGACCCAACTCCAGTTCTGTCTGCCATTTGTTAAAGATTTCCTTGAGTGCGGACACATCTAATTCTTTAATATAATCCCATTTAGGAGCATCAGGCTTGTGCTGAAGTCCAATATGTTCAAATTGGAAGACCATGGAGAGTTCTTTTTCAGCAGGACTAGAGTACTGTTTGGCAATTTCTGGCGTTGCTCCCCAAGTCTCACCAACAGTCAGTAAGTCCTTGCCTGCAAGAGTAGCCTGGTGCATTTCTTTGATGTAGTCATGTAGTTTTGGACCATTCTCCTTGATTTTTTGATCCGGAATCTTACCAATAAGGTCTATGACATCCATGCGGAAGCCAGCAACCCCCTTATCAATCCACCAATTCATCATGTCATAAATCTTCTGACGCAGCTCCGCATTTTCCCAGTTCAAATCTGGTTGCTTCCTGCTAAAAAAGTGGAGATAGTACTGGCCAGACTTGTCATCATACTGCCAAGCAGAACCACCAAAGACAGAAACTAAGTCATTTGGCTGGTCTCGCCAGATATAGTAGTCTCTCTCAGGGCTATCAGGATTCTCACGCGCTTCAACAAACCAAGCGTGCTCGTCAGAAGTATGATTGACCACTAAATCCATGATAATTTTGATATTGTGTTCTTCTGCTTGAGCTAACAGTTCCTCCATATCTGCCATATCACCAAAAATATCAGCGATATCCTGATAATCAGAGATATCATAGCCATTGTCATCCATAGGACTCTTATAAACAGGAGATAACCAGATTGCTGTTATTCCAAGTTTTTGAAGATAATCCAACCTGCTAGTAATTCCCTTCAAATCTCCAATACCGTCACCATTTGAATCCATAAAGGATTTTGGATAAATTTGATAAATTGTAGCACTGTGCCACCACTGTTTTTCCATTATGATGTTCCTTCTTTCTTTACAAAATACACTGAACTTCAGACAAATCGAAAGATGTAATCATTTGAATTATCTTTGATACATCGTCACTTTCGGCTTGCTATACCCCTGTTGAGAGAAAGATATTTCTTTAATCCAAGAATCTATCCCAGAGCATTGGAGATGTTTGCACCTCCGATCCTTATCTGCATGCTAATTTATTCGTCTATAAATTTAGAAATAAGATTCTCTTTTTGTTATGCAATCGATTGCACATCTTTTCAAAAGAAAATCCTCAAAAAACTTGAGGATTCCATTCTTTAGGAGAACTTAGCGAATAGCTTTTTCACTTTCAGCATCGAAGAAGTGTCCTTTTGCCACATTGAAAGTGAGAGATACTTTTTCACCTGGATTATGATAGTCACGCGCATCTACTCGAGAAGCAAATTCCGCGTTACCAGCTTTTACATAGAGCATAGTTTCAGAACCAAGCAATTCAGACACCATAACTTCAGCTGTTACAGTTGCATCTGGATATGTTTCTCGAACAACTGGATTGCTTGAGATGTCTTCAGGACGAATACCAAAGATAACTTTTTTACCGATGTAACCTTGTGCTTCAAGAACCTTAGCTTGTCCACCAGGAAGAGCCAAGCTGAAACCTTGATCACTAACAAGACGATCTTTTTCAACAGTCATGTTAAAGAAGTTCATTGCTGGACTTCCGATAAAGCCGGCAACAAATTTATTAGCAGGTTGGTTATAGAGCTCTTGTGGAGTACCAATTTGTTCCACACGTCCAATAGTTCCTGAACCATCAGGGTTTTTAGTTGAAGACATGATAACGATACGGTCTGCAAGCGTCATAGCTTCTGTTTGGTCGTGAGTAACGTAGATAGTTGTTGATCCGATACGACGGTGAATCTTAGCAATTTCAGAACGCATTGACACGCGCAATTTAGCATCCAAGTTTGACAAAGGCTCATCCATCAAGAATACTTTTGCATCACGGACAATAGCACGACCCATGGCAACACGTTGACGTTGACCACCAGAAAGATCAGCTGGTTTACGTTGCAAGAATTCAGTCAAACCAAGAATTTGAGCAGCTTCTTTAACACGTTTATCAATATCATCTTTAGAGTATTTACGCAATTTAAGACCAAAGGCCATGTTATCATAAACAGTCATGTGAGGATAGAGGGCGTAGTTTTGGAAAACCATGGCGATATCACGATCTTTTGGTGCTTTATCATTAACAACTTCACCATCAATCTTGAGTTCACCCTCAGTGATATCTTCAAGACCAGCTACCATACGAAGAGTCGTTGATTTACCACAACCTGAAGGACCTACGAAAACGATAAATTCTTTGTCTTTGATATCCAAGTTGAAGTCTTCAACAGCGTAGTGAGTTGCATTTGGATATTTTTTGAAAATGTGATTTAGATTTAATTCAACCATGATCGGCTCCTTTATTTTTGGCTCCACACTTTTTCTTTTGGAAAATAGCAGAGCTTCTTTTCTTATTTGATGGTTTCATTGTATCAAAGATAGCGTTTTCATGATATAGGCAGCCCTGCCAAAAAAAATTGTGCAAGGTGACCAAAAATGACACCATTATCTCAACTGACCAATCAAAACTAGAAAAACTCTTCAATCTATCTCCAAAAAATCATTCTGTCAAAATCAAGAGATAGCAAAAAGCTAAATCATCCAATTTCTTTAAATTTAAGCCTGAGAGGGCTAAAAACTTATCCAACTTATATTGCAAGGAATTACGGTGGATAAAAAGCTTCTGAGCAGTCTGCACAAGATTGCCATGTTCTTCCCACATGGTCATGACAATATCTCGAATATCCTTGGTATCATTGATATAAGAAAGCATCTTATTCTTAACCAAAGTAAGATCGCTCTGCCTTGCCATTCCCCAGAGCAGAACCTGAGAAAAAGCAAACGTATTATCAACTGCCTTATAATTAATAACATCTGAGAACAGCCTATTCTCACTATCAAAATAAGCAGGTAATTCATCATCCTTGAGCTTAGCCCAGCTATTACCAAAGAAAATCGTTAACTTCATATCAAAGTCATTCTCAATAGTAGGCAAAATGTCTTTGATCAAATCTTGAGCATCAAAGGACATATCCTGATTAAGCAAGAGAACTGTTCGTGTTGATGAGACTTCAACAATAGCTTCAAGATTAACTAAAAGACTAGCAAAAAAATCCTTTAAGTCTTTGGATAGAGGCAAGAGATGGTCTACATAAATAAACTGAACCTTGTCAAAGAGCTGAGGGGCATGTCCTTTCTTTTGAACAAGATAAGTCTGCCAGACATTTTTTTCTGCCTGCTCTGCTATTTCCAAAACCTCTGTAGACAGGCCTGAAAGCAAGAGCTCACGCTCAGATAAGCTCTCTTTTGGAAGGTAAAGATAAGACCCATTCAAGGTTAATTCTAGGTATTCTGAGGTTAGCTCCAGATCTCGCTCTTCCCGTACCAGACCCTCCGGAAACAATTGATTAATTTTCATAACGACTCACTTCTTTGAAAGATATGATTCCATTATAGCACAGTCTGTGAAAATTAAAACAAGCCAAAACACAGGGTTTCAGCTTGTTATCTATTAATCAACTAAAATTGCTAATGTTTGGTAAGGCATCAAGCGAATTTTTTTTGCCAATTCAGGAGCATCATAGTTGCTAATCAAGACTTGCCCAGCTTCATATCCAGCAAGCAACTCAAGCTCAACTTCTTGGCCAAAGAAATTATTCAGCACCAAGAGTTTTTGCCCATTCAGCTCACGCTCAAAGGCATAAACCTTATCGCTATCCTTATAGGCCACCTTATAGGATCCTTCAGCAACAATTGGAGTTTCCTTACGGAGAGCAATCAATTTTTGATAAAAAGTAAAGATTGGCCCCTCTTTTTCATTGGCTACATTAATCTCTTGATAAGATTTACCCGCCTTGAGCCATGGTGTCCCGGTTGAGAAACCTGCATTGAGACTGTCATCCCACTGCATTGGTGTCCGTGAGTTATCGCGTGATTTTGCTTGGATAATAGCAAAGCTTTCCTCAGGCGACTTGCCTGCTGCAAGCAACTCATCGTAAGCATTAATGGACTCCACATCCACATAATCTGCCATTGAATCATAATCAGGATCAATCATCCCAATCTCTTCACCCATGTAGATGTAAGGTGTTCCACGTGACAAATGAATGCTGGCAGCTAACATTGTAGCCCCTTCATTACGGAAATTCTCGATATCCACAAAACGGTTAAGGGCACGTGGCTGATCATGATTATTCCAGAAAAGAGCATTCCAGCCATTACCTAGGCTCATTTCCTCACCCCAAGTATGAAAGAGATTCTTGAGCTCTTCAAAATCAAAAGCCTTGCGAGTCCATTTTTGACCATTGTCATAATCAACCTTAAGATGGTGGAAATTGAAGACCATAGACAACTCATGATTATCTGGATTACTGTAGCCAATACAATTCTCAATAGTTGTCGAACTCATTTCCCCAACAGTCATGCTGACTTGATCTTGACCAAAAGTTGCTGCATTGAGCATCTTAAGGTAGTCATGAGTAACTGGTTTATCTGTGTAGGCTGGTTTGCCATCATCAACAGGACAGTCTTCCAAGACCTCATCTTTACCAATAACATTGATAACATCGAAGCGGAAGCTATTGACCCCCTTATTACGCCAGAAATTAACCACTTTGAAAAGTTCTTCGCGAACATGAGGATTACGCCAATTCAAATCTGCCTGAGTTTTATCGTAAAGATGTAGGAAATATTTACCAGTATCCCCAAAAGGAGCCCAAGCATTTCCACCAAATTTAGAAAGCCAGTCAGTCGGTTCATCACGCAAGATAAAGAAGTCTTGATAGAACTTATCTCCTGCTAAAGCTTTCTGAAACCACTCATGTTCAATAGAACAGTGATTAAGAACCATATCTAGCATCAAATCAATGCCATGACTTTTAGCTACGGCAACAAGTTCTTCAAAATCTGCCATGATTCCAAATAGCGGATTGATAGCAGTATAATCTGAAATATCATAACCGTTATCACGCTGAGGACTTGGATAAAAAGGATTAAGCCAAATCACATCTACTCCTAATTCCTCAAGATATGGAAGTTTCTCAATGATTCCACGCAAGTCTCCAACACCATTACCTGTTGTATCTTTATAAGACTTTGGATAAATTTGATAAACTACTTTTTTCTTGTCGAAAGCCATTATCTCTCCTTCTCATTTTTATTCTAAGACTATTATAAAGCATTACTTTATGAAAACAAGCCCAGCTCATTTTTCCTACTGGGCTTATCATTTATTATAATTTTGTAGCTGTCATTAACTGACTACCACGACTAACATCTGCTGGAAGAGTAATCATATCAGTTGGCATGTAAGTATCTTGATTTGTCACGATTACTGGTGTCTCGACTACATAGCCTGCGGCTTTAATTGCAGGAATGTCAAAGCTAATCAACTTATCACCAGCTTTCACGTGGTCACCTTGAGCAACATGGGCTATAAATCCTTCTCCTTCGAGGTTTACAGTATCCATACCAATATGCATCAACAATTCCACACCATCACTAGAAACAAGTCCTACGGCATGTTTTGTTGGGAATAGAACAGAAACAATACCATCAACAGGCGAAACCAACTCACCTTCCGTCGGATCAATAAGGACACCTTGTCCCATAACACCTTGCGCAAATACTGGATCATTTGCAGTACACAATTCACGCGCATTACCAGTTAATGGGCTTAGGATTGCAACTTTTGAACCAGATGCTGCTTCTTCAACTACTGGAGCTGAAGAAGTTGATAATTCCTCAGCACTTTCAAGAGCTTCATCCTCTGCCTTTGTCAAAATACCAGATTTACGGAAGAAGAATGTCAAGAACATTGGAACTATGATAGCTACAGCCATACATAGGAAGAATGGCACCATGTATTTAACATTGATAGCCATAAATCCAGGGAGACCACCAACACCGATTGAGTTTGCTTGAACATTAAATGTTGTAGACAAGAGACCTGCCACACCTGAACCAATCATCCCTGCAACAAATGGGTAAACATATTTCACATTAACCCCAAAGAGGGCCGGCTCAGTGACACCAAGATAAGCAGAGATAGCAGCTGGAAGAGAAATCTCGGCAGCACGTTCGTTTTTACGATTCATCAAATAATATGCAAATACTGCCGAACCTTGAGCAATATTTGAAAGAGCAATCATTGGCCACAAACCAGTTGTATGTGTTGCTGTATCAGCAATCAATTGTGTATCAATGGCATTTGACATATGATGCAAACCAGTGATAACAAGTGGTGCATACAAAGCACCAAAGATAGCACCGAAGAGCCATTTAACAGGACCAGTCAAACCAGCAAGAACGACAAATGAGATACCTTTACCGATTGTCCAACCAATAGGACCAAGAACAGTATGAGCAAGGATAAGAGCTGGAAGCAATGACAAGAATGGAACGAAAATCATTGATACCACTTCTGGAATACGTTTACGCCAGAAGATTTCCAAATAAGAAAGACTCAAACCTGCCAAGAGTGCTGGGATAACTTGAGCTTGATAACCAATACGATTAACAGTAAAGTAACCAAAATCCCAAACCCAATTCTCAGCAATTTCAGCAGCTGATGTTCCTGCAACAGAATAAGCATTGAGCAATTGTGGCGACACCAGACAAATCCCCAAAACAATACCAAGAATTTGAGTAGTCCCCATTTTACGAGTTACAGACCAAGTAATACCTACTGGCAAGAAGTGGAAGATTGCTTCACCAGGCAACCACAAGAAATGGTTCACCCCATTCCAGAAAGTAGACACATTTGTGATAGTATTCCAAACTGGTTCTCCAGCAGCATCAAACTGTTTAACCCCGTCAACCACTTTTTGACCTAAGAACTCAAATCCAACACCTTCCAAAATATTACGGAAACCTAGAATAAGCCCCCCAACGATGATAGCTGGAATAATAGGTGTGAAAATCTCAGCCAACATAGTCAAAACACGTTGGATTGGATTTTGATTTGACTTAGCTGCAGATTTGGCAGCTTCTTTAGATACACCTTCGATGCCTGATACAGCAGTAAAGTCATTGTAGAAAATAGGAACATCATTACCGATAATAACCTGGAATTGACCAGCATTGGTAAAAGTACCCTTTACAGCAGAAATTTTTTCAATCCTCTTTATATCTGCCTTACCCGTATCATTCAAAACAAAACGCATACGTGTCGCACAGTGCGTTACAGCAGCAACATTTCCTTTACCGCCAATAGCTTCTAACATCTCGCGGGCTTCATTTTCAAATTTTCCCATGAGCGAACTCCTTTTCTTTTCTCTTGAGTGACCTCAAGTTTTTAGTTTGCCCTATGAAAATCAAAACTTAAAATGTCAAGAGTTAGACATTTCTTGATTATAAAAAACATCTAGAATTGATGAACATTATAAGTTAGTTACTACCTGTAACAAGGTCTTAGTATTGACTTGCAAAGAGCGATGACTGCAAAATGGTCATAGCGACGCGATTCACAAGTATATTGTAAGCGTTTTTTGATTTGTAGGCAAGTTGTTTGCAAAAAATAATTTAAAAATATGGTAAAATATTAGTAGTTGTATGATAAAACAAAAACAACTTTAGAAGAAGCAAACTATGAAGAAATACGAAAAAATTTTTAAAAATCTTGAAGAACAAATTCTTAGAGGTGACTATCTGCCAGAAGACTATCTGCCAACAGAGAACGAACTCTCTAAACATTATCAAGTAAGTCGAGATACGATTCGTAAAGCCTTATCCCTATTATCTGAAGCTAATCTTATCCAAAAACGCCACGGTTCTGGTTCTCAAGTCTTAAAACATGAGCAAATCAATTTTCCAGTATCAGAACTCACCAGTTATCAAGAACTCATAAATCAACTTGGTATCAATTCAAAGACAAACGTGATAAGCATTGATAAAATCATCGTTGATGACAAATTATCTCAACTCACAGGTTTTAAAACCAATAGCTTAGTCTGGCGTATCACACGACAGCGAGTCGTTGATGGAATTGCCTCAGTGCTTGATATTGACTACCTTTGTAAGTCAACAGTTCCAAATATTAGCCGAGAAATAGCAGAGCAGTCAATCTATAAATACCTTGAACAAGACCTCAATCTTGATATTTCTTACGCTCAAAAAGAAATCACAATTGACCAACTAACCGAGCAAGATAAAATCCTCTTAGACATTGGACCAGAACACCATGTCGTATCTATCAAATCAAAAGTATACCTAGCAAACAATCAACAATTTCAATTCACAGAGAGCCGCCATAAGCTTGAAAAATTTAAATTTGTAGACTTTGCAAGACGTAAAAAATAAAAAACAAATATATTCAATATAATCATATATTAACTGATTCTACTACATAGAATAATTAAAAAATTACTTGGACCCTAATCCAAGTATTTTTCAATTTAACCCATTAGACAGAGATGTGACTTAGTCCCATAAAATGTACTACTGAAGCTACATTTTCCAAGTCATGACTAACATGCTTAGAACTATCCACAAATCGACTACACTGCGGAAGATGAGTCAGGGTAAAAGAAAAATTAGTAACCACCTAAAATATCATAAATAAGACCTCAATTCAATTGAGACAAAGCCTAATACTCTTTTAAAATCAAAATGACACACGGTAGTTTCGACTTGCCGTACCCTAGCACTTCCTCGTCTGATTTTGAATTTTTTGAGTATAATAAGTCAACTACTTAAGAGAAGACCAAACTGGACTGGTCCTCTCTAGATTTTAGCTATAAGTCACCCCCACTAAAGTTGACAAAGAAGCCTTAAGACGACAAAAAACGCCTGCTTACGAAGTGTTTCTAGACATAGAGACATTTCGTAAACAAGCGTTAATCATTACCAATATGATGAGTGTTACCGCCGAAAAAAATCGGCGGTAGACCAGAGCTAGACTAAGGGTAAAACACCCCATCATCATAACACTCAACAAAATTGATAAAAATTATACTAATTCGATGATTGCCATTGGAGCAGCATCTCCACGGCGTGGTTCTGTTTTAAGAATACGAGTGTATCCACCGTTACGTTCAGCATAACGAGGTGCGATTTCATCAAAAAGTTTTTGAAGAGCAGTTTGTGATGTGTATTTATCAGTTGCTTCATCATAGTTTTCTGATGCGATTTCATTACGTACGTAAGCAGCTGCTTGACGACGAGCATGAAGATCACCACGTTTACCAAGAGTAATCATTTTTTCAACTGTTTTACGGATTTCTTTAGCACGAGCTTCAGTTGTTACGATTGATTCGTTGATCAAAAGATCTGTCGTCAAATCACGAAGCATTGCTTTACGTTGTGAGCTAGTACGTCCTAGTTTACGGTAAGCCATTTTGTCCTCCTATATTATTTATCGTTTTTTAATCCGAGACCAAGGTCAGCAAGTTTAACCTTAACTTCTTCAAGACTCTTACGTCCAAGGTTACGGACTTTCATCATTTCAGGCTCAGTTTTTTCTGTCAAATCAAGTACAGTATTAATACCTGCACGTTTCAAACAGTTATATGAGCGCACTGACAAATCAAGTTCCTCGATAGTACGGTCAAGCACTTTCTCATCGTTCACTTTTTCAACTTCCTTCATTACATCAGTTGCTTTAGCAACATCTGTCAAGTCAGTAAAGAGATTCAAGTGTTCAATCAAAACACGCGCAGAAAGACCTAGTGCATCTTCAGGAATGATTGTGCCATTTGTCATGATTTCAATAGTCAATTTATCAAAGCCATCATTGCTACCTACACGAGCAGGTTCAACTTGATAATTAACTTTATTTACTGGTGTGTAAATAGAATCTACTGCCAGTGTACCAACAGGTGCATCATCTTTTTTGTTTCCTTCTGCTGGAACGTAACCACGGTTAGTGTTTACAGCCATTGTAGCTTTTAAGCTATGACCTTCAGCAATAGTGAAAAGATAATGATCTGGGTTAACAATTTCGATGTCGCTATCTGTCAAAATATCACCAGCGGTAATTTCAGCAGGTCCTTCAACATCTAATTCGATAATTTTTTCGTCTTCGACATACGATTTTACAGCAAGACCCTTAATGTTAAGGATGATTTGCATCACATCTTCACGTACACCTGGGATAGTATCAAATTCGTGGAGTACTCCATCAATCTTAATTGATGTTACTGCAGCACCTGGAAGTGATGACAAAAGTACACGACGAAGAGAGTTACCTAGAGTTGTACCATAACCACGTTCAAGTGGTTCGATGACAAATCTGCCGTAATCTTTATTTTCATCAATTTTTGTTATTATTGGTTTTTCAAACTCAATCATTTATATACTCCCTCGAAACGAATCTTGTGTACTATTGACAATAATGATTACACACGACGACGTTTTGGAGGACGAGCACCATTATGTGGTACAGGAGTAACGTCACGGATAGCAGTTACTTCAAGACCAGCGGCAGCAAGAGCACGAATAGCAGACTCACGGCCTGAACCAGGACCTTTAACAGTAACTTCAACCGTTTTAAGACCATGTTCTTGTGCAGATTTCGCAGCAGCTTCAGCAGCCATTTGTGCAGCAAATGGTGTAGATTTACGAGAACCCTTGAATCCAAGAGCACCAGCTGATGACCAAGCAAGAGCGTTACCGTGCACATCTGTAATCATAACAATAGTGTTATTAAATGTAGCGTGAATATGAGCAACACCAGATTCGATGTTCTTTTTCACACGACGTTTACGTGTTGGTTTAGCCAATTTTTTAACCTCCTATTTTATTTTTTCTTACCTGCAATCGCAACAGCTTTACCTTTACGAGTGCGAGCATTGTTTTTAGTGTTTTGTCCACGGACAGGAAGTCCACGACGGTGACGGATACCACGGTATGAACCGATTTCCATCAAACGTTTGATGTTCAAGTTCACTTCACGACGAAGGTCACCTTCAACTTTGATTGCATCTACTTCACGACGGATAGCGTCTTCTTGATCTGATGTCAAATCTTTAACACGGATATCTTCTGAAATACCTGCAGCAGCAAGAATTTTTTTAGATGTTTGAAGACCGATACCGTAGACATAAGTAAGTGAAATTACTACACGTTTATCGTTTGGAATATCAACTCCAGCAATACGAGCCATTTTTTCTCCTTTCTATCTTATCCTTGACGTTGTTTGTGTTTTGGATTTGTTGGACAAATAACCATAACACGACCGTTACGACGAATAACTTTACAGTATTCGCAAATTGGTTTAACCGATGGTCTTACCTTCATGTTTTAATCCCTCCAATTATTTCGATTATTTAAAGCGGTATGTGATACGTCCACGTGTCAAATCATATGGACTCATTTCAACAGTAACGCGGTCTCCAACCAAAATACGGATATAGTTTTTACGGATTTTACCCGAAACAGTCGCCAAGATTTGGTGTCCATTTTCCAATTCAACAGTAAACATTGCATTCGGCATAGTCTCAACAACTTTACCTTCAATTTCAATCACATCTTCTTTTGCCACGCAAAAGCACCCCCTAAATTTCGATTTGATTTCCTCTGAGCACAGAGGTAACAATTATAAGCCAGACTAGCCTATTATATCACGAGTTCTTAGCTTACGCAAGCTTAAAATACTATTTATTTTAATCCTGTGATTGCTTTTTCGACATCAGCAAAAACTGCATCGATTTCTTGATTGCCTTCGATATCTGAAACAATACCAGCTTTACGATAGTGTTCAAGAATTGGTTCACCTTGAGCAATATTAACATCTAAACGACGTTTAACTGTCTCAGGTTTATCATCCTCACGTTGGTAATAGTCATCTTCATTGTAGTTTTCATCTTTAACAGGTGGGTTAAAGACTTTATGGAAGGTTTCACCAGTCTTACGATTAATGATACGACCACTTAAACGTTCCAACAAACATGATGGATCTACATCAATATTGATAACACCATCCAACTTAATTCCCAAGTTTTCAAGAGTTTCATCTAAAGCATAAGCTTGTTCAATCGTACGTGGGTAACCATCAAGCAAAAAGCCTTTTTCAGCGATATCAGCTTGAGCAAGACGTTCTTTAACAATACCGTTTGTTACTTCATCAGGTACAAGCTCTCCCTTATCAATATATGATTTAGCAAGAACACCCATTTCAGTTTGATTAGCCATTGCTGCACGGAACATGTCGCCTGTTGAGATGTGTGCCACACCAAATTTTTCAACGATTTTAGCTGCTTGAGTTCCTTTTCCAGCTCCTGGTAAACCCATGATTAAAAGATTCATGATAGTCTCCTTATTTTGTTTTTAAATCAGTCAAGCAAATAACTGCTAAACTGATTTAAAAACAAAATAGAAGAACAGGGATATTTCCCCGATCCTCAATTTTGTGTTGTTAAGCTCTGAGCAATAGCTGCCCTAGTCTGCTGTATTCATAAATCCAACATACTGTCTCTTCAAGAGATATCCTTCAAGTTGTTTCATACCTTCAATTCCTGTAGAAATCAAGATAAGAAGACTTGTTCCTCCCAAGGCAATGCTAGAAGATAAATTTAATACCTGCTGTGCCATGATAGGAGTTAAGGAAATAAATGCAAGGAATACTGAACCAACCGTTGCCAATTTTTTCAATAACGATGACATATACTCTTCAGTTTCGCGTCCAGGTCTAACTCTTGGAATATAGGACGAACTCTTTTGCAAGTTTTCAGCTGTTTTTTCCGGATTTACTTGCACAAAAGTATAGAAGAATGAGAAGAGAATAATAAGAATAGCATAAATGACCATTCCTGTTGGTGTCTGGTAGTTAAGTAAATTTTGCAAAGTGGTTAACCAAGGAATCTCTTTTCCGTGTTGAAAGAATGGAATAATCGTACTTGGAATAGTTGTAATCGAGCTGGCAAAGATAACGGGAATAACGCCGGCTGGATTAACTTTCAACGGAAGATAAGAACTCGTTGGAGCACCTTGAACAAGTTTTGTATATTGAATTGGAATTTTATACTCTGCTTGTTGAACAAATGTCGTAAAGAAGACAATGGCCAATACAGCAAAGATTAGAATACCAACATAGATGTATGATGACAACATGTCTGTAGAACGCACATTAACAAAGAAGTCTTGATAAACGGTTGAAATAGCACTTGGAATAGATGAAATGATCCCCGCAAAGATAATCATTGATACACCATTACCAAAACCTTTATCAGTAATTTGTTCTCCGAGCCATGTAACAACCATACTACCGGTTGTAAGCAAAGCACCAATCAATAGATAGGTCTTAATATTTGGAGTTTGTACCAATGCCACTGATGACAAAGTATTAAATCCAGCAGTAATCCCCATTGATTGAATAAAAGCTAATACAAGTGAAATGTAACGAGTTGCCTGATTAAGCTTACGACGTCCAACTTCACCTTGTTTACCCCATTCAACAAACTTAGGTAAAATATCCATCTGTAAAAGTTGAACAATGATTGATGCTGTAATGTAGGGGCTAACACCCATAGAGAACACAGAAAAGTTTCTCATAGCATTTCCAGACACCAAATTCAACATATTTAGAAATGGTAAATCACTAAGTTGTTCTAGGCTTTTCACGTTGATTCCTGGAACTGTAATATGAGTTCCGATTCGGAATACGAGAATAATGAACAATGTGTAGAAAATTTTATTTCTAACATGTTTCACTTTTAAAGCATCTTTTAGTAGTTTAAAGAACATCTCGAGTCCTCCATATTAGATGACTTCGACAGAACCACCTTTTGCAACGATAGCTGCCTCTGCAGATTTAGAGAATTTAGCTGCTTTAACAGTCAATTTCTTAGTCAACTCACCATTACCAAGAATTTTAACGCCTGATTTTTCTGCGCGAACGATTCCAGCTTCTTTAAGAACAACTGGGGTTACTTCAGCACCATCTTCAAAAACGTTCAATTGATCAAGGTTAACAAGTGCATATTCTTTAGCGTTGATGTTTGAGAATCCACGTTTTGGAATACGACGGAACAATGGAGTTTGTCCACCTTCAAAACCAAGACGAACACCGCCGCCTGAACGAGCTTTTTGACCTTTTTGACCACGACCAGAAGTTTTACCGTTACCTGATGAAGTACCACGACCTACACGGTTACGAACTTTACGTGAACCTTCTGCTGGTTTCAATTCATGAAGTTTCATTATTTATTTTCTCCTTATTTGTAAAATGCTAGCGCCCTTATGAGGGGAAAGGACTCCCCATAAGAACTCGCCTATACTTTTTTGTTTTGCCCATTAAAAATGGACAAGTCTTTTTATACGCATTAACCGACTGGCAGTTTGCAACTGAATGTTTGCAAGCAAGCTAGTCGGCTTAGCGAGGTTTAACAAGATGTACTATACTTCCTGTTTTACCAATTATTTAACATCTTCAACAGTTACCAAGTGAGATACTGTGTTAACCATTCCACGGATAGCAGGAGTATCTTCTTTTACAACTGAAGAGTTCAATTTACCAAGTCCAAGGGCAACAACTGTTTTACGTTGTGCAGGAATGCGACCGATTGGAGACTTAGTCAAAGTAATTTTAATTTGAGCCATTATTATCCCCTTTCTTATGCCAAGTCAGAAACTGAGATGCCACGAAGAGCAGCTACTTCTTCTGCACGTTTAAGTTGTTTCAAACCTTCAACTGTTGCACGAACAATGTTGATTGGAGTGTTTGAACCAAGTGATTTAGATGTAACATCTGCAACACCTGCCAATTCGATGACGGCACGAACAGCACCACCAGCGGCAACCCCAGAACCTTCTGCAGCTGGTTTCAACAATACTTTAGCTCCACCAAATTCTGAACGAACTTCGTGAGGAATTGTTGTACCAACCATAGGTACTTCAATCATGTTCTTTTTAGCAGCTTCAACTGCTTTACGGATAGCTTCTGGTACTTCTTGAGCTTTACCAGTACCAAAACCTACGTTACCGTTACGATCACCAACAACTACCAAAGCTGCGAAACGAAGACGACGTCCACCTTTAACAACTTTAGTAACACGGTTAATCGCAACAACGCGTTCTTCAAGTTCAACTGCGTTATCTTTAAAAGCCATTTCTTAGTGTCCTCCTATTAGAATTTCAATCCGTTTTCACGAGCTGCATCAGCCAAAGCTTTAACACGTCCGTGATAGAGATATCCACCGCGGTCAAAGACCACTTCAGAAATACCTTTAGCTACTGCGCGTTCAGCAACAAGTTTGCCGACAACAACGGCTTGTTCTGTTTTAGTTCCTTTAGAAACTTCTTTATCAAGAGTTGATGCACTTGCGAGCGTTACACCCGCTACGTCATCAATAACTTGAGCGTAGATGCCTGTATTAGAACGGAATACGTTCAAACGTGGGCGTTCTGCAGTTCCAGAGAGTTTACCGCGCACACGACGATGGCGTTTTTGGCGGATTTTGTTTTTATCTGGTTTCGAAATCACAATTTTCACCTCTTAAATATTTATTAAACTTGTCTAATGACAAGGTATTAGTTTAAATAGCCTGCACCAGCGAGAATAAATCTCGCTAAGCAGATACAAACTATTATTTACCTGTTTTACCTTCTTTACGGCGTACGTATTCACCAACGTAGCGGATACCTTTACCTTTGTAAGGTTCTGGAGCACGAAGGCTACGGATGTAAGCTGCTGTTTGACCAACAACTTCTTTGTTGATACCTTCAACTACGATTGAAGTTGGGTTAGCCAATACAAAAGTGATACCTTCTGGAGCTTCAACTTCATCTTGGTGAGATTTACCAACTGAAAGAACAAGTTTTGTACCTTGCAATTGAGCACGGTAACCAACACCCTTCATTTCAAGTGCTTTTTTGAAACCTTCAGAAACACCAATTACCATGTTGTTCAAGTTAGCACGTGAAGTACCATGGATAGTTTTCATTTCTTTTGAGTCGTTTGGACGGTGAAGACTAACTTCAGTTCCTTCAACTTTGATTTCAATGTTTTTGTTGAACTCACGAGTGAGTTCGCCTTTAGGTCCTTTTACAGTAACAACATTGTTGTTGTTAGTGATTTCAACACCAGCAGGCAATGTAATTACTTTATTACCAATACGTGACATTTTATTTTTTCTCCTGTTAGATTGTCAAGCCGCTATGAGCGACAAGTTTTCACGGGGCCGATGATAATTTGTGGGTTTCAAGTCCTAAATATGTCCAGGCAGAAGGTCATAGACAGTACTGACGTACGACAAGACCTTCTAACGAAGACAGATGACGGAATTGAAAGTCGCAAATTACCAAACGTATGCGATAACCTCACCACCAACGTTCTTTTGACGAGCTTCTTTATCTGTCAAAAGACCTTCTGATGTAGAGATGATTGCAATTCCAAGTCCGTTAAGAACTTTAGGAATATCTTCACGTTTTGAGTAAACACGAAGACCTGGTTTTGAGATACGTTTCAAGTTAGTGATAACACGTTCACCGTTTTGTCCGTATTTCAAGAATACGCGGATGATACCTTGTTTGTCATCTTCGATAACTTCAACGTTTTTTACAAAACCTTCACGTTTAAGGATTTCAGCAATCCCTTTTTTGATGTTTGATGCAGGTACTTCAAGTACTTCGTGTTTTGCTTGGTTAGCGTTACGAATACGTGTTAAAAAGTCTGCAATTGGGTCAGTCATAACCATTTTATAGTTTCTCCTCTTACTAGTAGTTTGCAAGTTGCACTTGCTAGTTAATGTGCCCCTAGGGGCGGTTTGTTCTCACAGCAACATGATGTGCCAATTTGAACTCGGACTACGGCCTGTGTGAAAATGATACATCCACCTAGAACGCTTGCGTTCTTCGCTGGATTTCCTATTTTCACTTGGTCCGTTACGTCCTTAGTATCATAATCTTACCAAGACGCTTTTGTTACGCCTGGGATTTGACCTTTGTATGCTAATTCACGGAAGCAAACACGGCAAAGTTTAAATTTGCGGTAAACTGAATGTGGACGTCCACATTTTTCGCAACGTGTATAAGCTTGCGTAGAGAACTTCGCTGGGCGTTTGTTCTTAGCAATCATAGATTTTTTAGCCAATTTATTTACCTCCTAGATTATTTTGCAAAAGGCATTCCAAGGCCTTTAAGCAATTCGCGTCCTTCTTCGTCAGTGTTAGCTGTTGTAACGATAACGATATCCATACCGCGTACTTTATCAACATCATCGAAGTTGATTTCTGGGAAGATCAATTGCTCTTTCACACCAAGTGTGTAGTTTCCGCGTCCATCAAATGATTTTGTTGGAACACCGTGGAAGTCACGTACACGTGGAAGTGAAACAGTAACCAATTTATCCAAGAATTCGTACATACGTTCACCACGAAGGGTAACTTTTGCACCGATCGCAACACCCTCACGAAGACGGAAGCCAGCGATTGATTTCTTAGCTTTAGTGATAAGTGGTTTTTGACCTGAGATAAGTGCCAACTCAGCAGCAGCTTTTTCAAGGTTTTTAGCGTTTGAAACAGCATCACCAACACCCATGTTAAGAACGATTTTCTCAACTTTTGGCACAGCCATTACAGATGTGTAGTTAAATGTTTCTGTCAACGCAGGAACTACTTCTTTAGTATATTTTTCTTTTAAGCGATTTGCCATTATGCTTCTCCTTTCCTTCGTGATTAATCAAGCACTTCGCCTGATTTTTTGTTGTAACGAACTTTTTTGCCGTCTACAACTTTGTAACCAACACGTCCTGCAACACCGTTCTTGTCAAGAACTTGAACGTTTGATGCGTGGATTGCAGCTTCTTTCTCAACGATTGCTCCTTGAGGGTTTTCGCTATTTGGTTTTTGGTGTTTTTTGACGATAGCAACGCCTTCAACAACAACTTTGTTAACTTTTGGAAGAGCTTTAAGAACTACAGCTTCAACGCCTTTGTCCTTACCAGCAATAACGCGAACTTTGTCGCCTTTTTTTACAAACATTTGAGTTATTCTCCTAATTTTTTCTTACGCCCTTAAGGGCACCCTGACCAAGGCCAGGGGACTGAGTTTGTGTTTAGATTAAAGTACTTCTGGTGCAAGTGACACGATCTTCATGAAACCACCGTCACGCAATTCACGTGCAACAGGGCCGAAGATACGAGTTCCGCGAGGGTTTTTATCTTCACGGATGATTACAGCAGCATTGTCGTCAAATTTGATGTATGAACCGTCTGGACGGCGAGCACCAGTTTTTGTACGAACGATAACAGCTTTAACCACGTCACCTTTTTTAACTGCTCCACCAGGAGTAGCTTGTTTTACAGATGCAACGATGATGTCACCGATGTTAGCGAATTTACGTCCTGAACCACCAAGTACTTTGATAGTAAGGATTTCACGGGCACCGCTATTATCAGCAACTTTCAAGCGAGTTTCTTGTTGAATCATTCCAATATTCTCCTTTTAGTTTGATTAGATAATAACAGCTTCTTCCACAACTTCTACAAGACGGAAGCGTTTTGTAGCTGAAAGTGGACGAGTTTCCATGATACGTACGATATCGCCTTCTTTGGCAACATTGTTTTCATCATGTGCTTTGTATTTTTTAGAATAGTTGATACGTTTACCATAGACTGGGTGGTTACGTTTTGTTTCAACTACAACTGTGATTGTTTTATCCATCTTGTCAGATACTACGCGTCCAACAAGGGTTTTACGTTGATTACGTTCCATTATTAGAATTGCTCCTTTCCCAATCTATTATTTAGTTTCAGATTGCACAGTTTTAACACGTGCAATTTGTTTTTTAACTTCGTTCAAACGAGCAGTTTGATCAAGTTGACCTGCTGCAGCTTGGAAACGAAGATCAAAAAGTTCTTTCTTAAGTTCGTTTTCTTTCTTAGCAAGTTCTTCTTGAGAAAGTCCACGAAGCTCAGCAACAAAATCTTTAATTTCTTGAAGTTTCATGTTTTCTCCTTATTCTGCTTCACGTTTTACGAATTTGCATTTAACTGGCAATTTGTGGCTAGCAAGACGAAGTGCTTCACGTGCGATTTCTTCAGAAACGCCAGCAATTTCAAACATAACTTTACCACGTTTAACTGGTGCTACCCAACCTTCAGGTGCCCCTTTACCAGAACCCATACGTACACCGATAGCTTTAGCAGTGTATGATTTGTGTGGGAAGATTTTGATCCAAACTTTACCACCACGTTTCATGTAACGCGTCATAGCGATACGGGCAGCTTCGATTTGGCGGTTTGTAATCCATGAGCTAGTAGTAGCTTGAAGACCATATTCTCCAAAGTCTACTTGTTTTCCACCTTTTGCTTCACCGCGCATTTTTCCACGGAATTCGCGACGGTGTTTAACACGTTTAGGTACTAACATCTGTTATTTGCCTCCTTTAGTGTTTTTGCGAGCTGGAAGAACTTCACCACGGTAGATCCAAACTTTAACACCTAGTTTACCGTAAGTAGTATCAGCTTCTTCCCAAGCATAATCGATATCTGCACGAAGTGTGTGAAGTGGAACAGTTCCTTCTGAATAACCTTCAGCACGAGCGATATCTGCACCGTTCAAACGACCAGATACTTGAGTTTTGATACCTTTAGCACCTGCACGCATTGTACGTTGGATAGCTTGTTTTTGAGCACGACGGAAAGCAACACGTTGCTCAAGTTGACGAGCAATGTTTTCACCAACAAGGTGTGCATCAAGATCAGGTTGTTTGATTTCAACGATGTTGATGTGTACTTGTTTTCCAGTCAATTTGTTAAGTTGAGCGCGAAGAGCGTCAACGTTTGCTCCACCTTTACCGATAACCATACCTGGTTTAGCAGTGTGAAGTGAAACAATAACTTTGTTTACAGCGCGTTCGATTTCGATAGTTGAAACTGAAGCGTCTGCCAATTCTTTGTTAATGAATTTACGGATTGCAAGATCTTCATGAAGGTAATCCGCGTATTCTTTTTCAGCATACCATTTCGCATCCCAGTCACGGATGATTCCGACACGCATACCAATTGGATGTACTTTTTGACCCACGATTTTACCTCCTTATTTTTCTGCAACTACTACAGTGATGTGTGTAGTACGTTTATTGATTGGTGAAGCTGAACCTTTCGCACGTGGACGGAAACGTTTCATTGTTGGTCCTTCGTTAGCGAATGTTTCAGATACTACCAAGTTAGCTTTTTCCAAACCAAAGTTGTTTTCAGCATTAGCGATTGCTGAGTTAAGAACTTTCTCAACTTCTGTAGCAGCTTTAGTTGGAGTGAATTTCAAGATTGCGATTGCGTCAGCAACTTTCTTACCACGGATAAGATCAAGTACAAGACGTGTTTTACGAGGTGAAACACGCACTGTACGAGCCATTGCTTTAGCTGAAGTAATTTCTGCCATTGTGTCCTCCTCCTATTAACGACGTGTTTTCTTATCGTCTGCAGCGTGACCTTTGTAAGTACGTGTTGGTGCAAATTCACCAAGTTTGTGACCTACCATGTCTTCTTGGATGTAAACTGGTACGTGTTTACGTCCATCATAAACTGCGATTGTATATCCGATGAAACTTGGGAAAATCGTTGAACGACGTGACCAAGTTTTGATTACTTTTTTCTTTTCGTCATTTGCTTGAGCTTCAACTTTTTTCATCAAATGCTCATCGACGAAAGGTCCTTTTTTAAGACTACGTCCCATTTTGTAGTTTTCTCCTTTAAATGTAGTACCACAACGGCCTGTCTGCTTGAAGCAGGCTACCGAGCTGGCGGATGATGTGAGCTAAATTATTTTTGGTTACGACGACGAACGATAAGTTTGTCTGATTTAGCTTTCTTGTTACGAGTTTTAAGACCAAGCGCAGGTTTACCCCAAGGAGTAGATGGCGCTTTACGTCCAACTGGTGCTTTACCTTCACCACCACCGTGTGGGTGATCGTTAGGGTTCATTACAGAACCGCGAACTGTAGGACGGATACCCATCCAACGGCTACGACCAGCTTTACCGATGTTAACAAGTGATTGTTGTTCGTTACCAACAGTACCGATTGTAGCACGGCAAGTACCAAGAATCATACGAACTTCGCCTGATTGAAGACGAACAAGTACGTATTTACCTTCTTGACCAAGTACTTGTGCAGATGCACCAGCGGCACGGATCAATTCAGCACCTTTACCTGGTTGAAGTTCGATATTGTGGATAACTGTACCAACTGGGATATTTGCAAGTGGAAGTGCGTTACCAACTTTGATATCCGCATCTGGACCTGAGATGATACGTTGACCAACTTCAAGACCTTTTGGTGCAAGGATGTAAGCTTTCACACCGTCAGTATAATGTACAAGAGCGATGTTAGCTGTACGGTTTGGATCGTACTCGATAGTTTTAACAACTGCTTCAACGCCATCTTTGTTGCGTTTGAAGTCAATCAAACGGTAATGACGTTTGTGTCCGCCACCTTGGTGACGTACAGTGATGCGACCGTTGTTGTTACGACCAGCTTTGTTTTTCAATGAAACAAGCAATGATTTCTCAGGAGTGCTTGTAGTGATTTCAGCAAAATCCAAAGAAGTCATGTTACGACGGCCATTTGTCGTTGGTTTATAAACTTTAATACCCACGTTAATTCCTCCTTTGATTATTCAGCTTCAACTGCAAACAACTCGATTGCTTTTGAATCAGCTGTAAGAGTGATGATAGCTTTTTTAGTTTTGCTTGTGAAACCAGTGTAACGACCTACGCGTTTAGCTTTAGGTTTAACAGTTACAGTGTTCACGTTTGCAACTTTAACTCCGTCAAATGCTGCTTCAACAGCTTGTTTGATCAAGAGTTTGTGTGCACGAGTGTCAACTTCAAAAGTGTATTTCCCTGCTTCAAGTTCAATCATTGATTTCTCAGTGATAACAGGTTTTTTGATTACGTCGTACAAATTCATTATGCAAGAACCTCCTCGATTGTAGAGATTGCTTCTTTAGTAACAAGAAGTTTGTCTGCGTTCACGATGTCAAGAACACTTGCAGTTGTTGCAGTAGCAACAGTTACGTTTGGAAGGTTACGTGCAGAAAGAGCTGCAAATTCATTTCCTTCTTCAAGGATTACAAGTACTTTTGAGTCAACGTTAAGTGCTGAAAGTACGTTTGCAAATTCAGCAGTTTTTGGAGCTGCAAATGAAAGGCTTTCTACAGCTACAAATTTATCTTCAGCAACTTTTGCTGAGTAAACTGATTTCAAAGCAAGGCGACGAACTTTTTGTGGAAGTTTGTATCCATATGAACGTGGAGTTGGTCCGAAGACAACACCACCACCACGCCATTGTGGTGAGCGGATAGAACCTTGACGAGCACGTCCAGTTCCTTTTTGACGCCATGGTTTACGTCCACCACCAGATACTGCTGAGCGGTTTTTAACTGCGTGAGTACCTTGGCGAAGGCTAGCACGTTGGCTGATTACGACATCAAATACTACTGATTCGTTTGGTTCGATACCGAAGATAGCGTCATTCAATTCAACTGAGCTAACTTCTTTACCAGTTTGGTCAAATAGTTTTACGTTTGCCATTTTAACTGTTTTCTCCTTTCTTATTATTTAGCAGCTTTAACTGCTGATTTGATAGTGATAAGAGATTTCTTAGCACCTGGTACGTTACCTTTGATAAGGATAACGTTTTTCTCTGGGATAACTTGTACAATTTCAAGGTTTTGAATTGTCACACGGTTACCACCCATACGTCCTGCCAAGTGTTTGTTTTTGAAAACACGGTTAGGCGCAACAGGTCCCATTGAACCTGGACGACGGTGGTAACGAGAACCGTGAGCCATTGGACCACGTGATTGACCATGGCGTTTGATAACACCTTGGAAACCTTTACCTTTAGATGTACCAGTTACATCAACAACATCTCCAGCTGCGAAAGTGTCAACAGTGATTTCTGCACCAACTTCCAAGCCTTCAATGTTTTTGAATTCACGAATGAAGCGCTTAGGAGCTGTGTTAGCTTTTGCTACATGGCCTTTGGCAGGTTTGTTGCTCAATACTTCGCGTTTGTCATCAAAACCAACTTGAGTTGCAGCATAACCATCAGTTTCAACAGTTTTCACTTGAAGAACAACGTTTGGTGTTGCTTCGATGACAGTAACAGGGATAAATTCACCAGCTTCAGTGAAGATTTGAGTCATTCCCACTTTTTTCCCTAAGATTCCTTTTGTCATGAGAAAATATTTCCTTTTCTTATTTGTATTTTAAAAAGTTTTTTATGAGCGTTTTTCATGCTCAAAAAAGTTTTTAACGAGCGTTTTTTGTGCTCAATCAAATCCTATTAGAGTTTGATTTCTACGTTAACACCACTTGGAAGATCAAGTTTCATCAAAGCATCAACAGTTTTTTGTGTTGGGTTGATGATGTCGATCAAGCGTTTGTGAGTACGCATTTCAAATTGTTCGCGAGAGTCTTTGTATTTGTGAGTCGCACGAATAATTGTGTAAAGGCTACGTTCAGTTGGAAGTGGAACTGGTCCAGCAACTGTAGCACCTGTACGTGTTGCAGTTTCAACGATTTTTTCTGCCGCTGTGTCAAGTGTACGGTGTTCGTATGCTTTCAAACGGATACGGATTTTTTTGTTTGCCATCTTTTTCTCCTTTTTTCGTCTATTTAAGATAATAGGCTAGCTCCTCAAGAAAACCAACACACCTTGCGTGGCAATGCAACCGAGTGTGTCGCAACCTCTTGTATCATAGCTAAAGCTGTTGTTTCACAGCACCATATTAGAATACCACACACCCGGTGGCATTGCAAGGGATTTTACTCGTTTTTTTAGTTTTTTTCCAAGAAAGTGTTTTCACCTGTGCATTTCAATCTTTTACAATTCTTTTCCTATATAAATAGAAAAAAACTGGAGCTTTTCCAGTTAATTTTGATTCATATACTTATTGTATTTATAATGAAGATAGGTCCATCTGAAGATGTTATCCATAAGAGTTGCAAGCCAGACACCCGTTAGTCCCATGTTAAATACAATCCCTAGTAGGTAGCCAAAAGCAATTCGAATAAACCACATACCAAAGCTAGTTGCATAGAAAGGTAATTCTGCATTTCCAAATCCTTGCCAAGTTGCGGTGTATATTAAAGTACCAGCTGTCGCCAGACTTCCAAGAAAAGAATACAATAGAACTACTAGACTAGCTTGGATAGCGCCAGCATTTTCCGTAAAAAGCGAGGTCAGAAAAGGGCCTAAGAGGTAACTAGAAGAACTGATCACTAGCATAAAAATCGCTGAAATCAGATAAGATTTTTTAACTAATTCTCGAATTGCTTGATAATTCTGCTCACCTAAGCTATGAGCTACTAAAATAACTGTTGCAGTAGCAACGCCCATACCTGGCATATAGTTAAACTGACTTAAGGTTTCGCCTATAGCATTCCCTGCGACTACCTCCGTCCCGAATCTAACAATTATAGCCACGACAACAATATCCCCCGCCCGCATCATCAGACGTTCTGCCGCAGATGGTAAAGCTAGCTCAATAAGATTTTTATCAATTTTAAGACGAACTCTGCTGGCTATAGTCTTAATTGGTAGCTGACTTGCCAAGAGAAATACACCTAGAGTTCGAGAAAAGATTGTAGCCCAAGCTACACCAAGAATTCCCCAATTTAGCACAAAGACTGCCAAGGCTGATAAAAGAGCATTGCAGATGTTAATTAACAAACTAATATAAAGAGGCAAGCGAGCTTTCCCCAGGGCTCTCATGAAGGCACTTAGAGTCGTAAACAACCCCAAACTCAGGATTCCTCCACCAACAATAGCTAGGTAGTCTCCTCCAACCACAGATACAACCTTATCAGCTCCCAAAAACTCTAAAATCGGAACTCCCAAAAATAGGGAAATCAGCCCCAATAAAAGACTTACGATTATGGTAAGAGATAGAGCGTCAGCCTCATAGGTTAGAGTCTGTGCTTCATTTCTTTGCCCACGACTTTTGGCGATTAGGCTGGAAATAGCTGCGCCTAGAGCAATAAATAGTGCTTGATAAAGGGTTATGATATTGTTTGCCACTGAAACACCTGACACCGCAATAAGGCCAAGCTGAGCAACTAGATAGGAATCAACTACCCCCATAAGCATCTGCAAAAGATTTTCTCCCATAGCAGGCAAGGCCAGTCGTAGAATTTTTCTTGTCATCGTCATGAATTCTATTATATAAAAAAGAACACCGTGAATGCAATCACGATGCCTTTTTCATTATTTCTATTTTGACTGAACTAATAATTATAGTCCCAAGTAGTCTTCAACTGCTTTTTGCATTTCAGCAGTTGCAACCACAGTCTTATGACGAACCTCAGCTGTTTCAAGACCGTTGACTGCTGCTGGAATAGCAACCCCTGAAAGTTCATGTAGCTCTTCTACAGCCTTAAAATCATCCCCTGAATCTTTCCCAGTGACTGCTGCTACAGCTACACGAGGGAATTTGTAGGGGCTAGCTGTTGAAGCAATAACTGTCGGTGTATTGTCGCCTGTTCGCTCTGCATAGCTTGTGTAAACAGCAGACGCTACGGCTGTATGAGGGTCTTCAATATAGTTAGATTGGTCATAGACACGTTTGATTTCCGCTGCTGTTTCTTCTTCTGTAGCGAAGCCAGCTGCAAACAAGTTTAAGATGTCTTGATCTGCATCAGTCAAAGTGTATTCACCTGCAGATGCTAGGTTCTCCATAAGTTCCTTGGTCTTAGCTGCGCTATTTCCCAAAAGATGGAAAATAAGGCGTTCCAAGTTAGATGACACTAGGATGTCCATAGACGGGCTAGTCGTTACTTTAAAGTCACGTTTTTTGTCGTAAGTGCCAGTTGTGAAGAAGTCTGTAAGAACATTGTTCTCATTTGAAGCACAAATCAGTTTTCCTACAGGAACACCAATTGCTTTAGCATAGTAGGCTGCCAAGATGTTACCAAAGTTACCAGTCGGAACTGTGAAGTTGACCTTGTCACCGTTTTGGATATCACCTGATTTCACCAATTGAGCATAAGCATAAACGTAGTAGACAACCTGTGGCACCAAGCGACCAACGTTCATAGAGTTAGCTGAAGAGAATTGTGTCTTATTAGCCAACAATTTTGCACGCAGATCCTCATCATTAAACATGCGTTTAACGTCTGTTTGAGCATCGTCAAAGTTACCATCAATAGCAATAACATGCGTATTGTCACCAGTTTGAGTGGTCATTTGAAGTTCTTGGATTTTTGAAACACCGTCTTTTGGATAGAAGACAATGATTTCAGTTCCTGGAACGTCTGCAAAACCTGCCATAGCAGCTTTACCAGTGTCTCCTGAAGTTGCTGTTAGGATTACAATCTTGTTATCAACACCCTGCTTTTTAGCAGAAGTTGTTAAAAGATAAGGCAAGATAGAAAGCGCCATATCTTTAAAGGCGATAGTTGAGCCGTGGAAGAGTTCAAGATTGTACTGATTGCCCAATTTAACTACAGGAGCAATGACAGGCGTATCGAACTTGCTATCATAGGCATTATTGATACAGTAATCTAGTTCTTCTTCTGTGAAGTCATCCAAGAAGGCTGACAAAACAAGTTTAGCCACTTCTTGATAAGAAGCATCTTTGAGCTGGTCAAAATCAAGGTCAACTTGGGGTGTTGTCAGCGGTGTAAAGAGACCGCCATCTGTTGCCAGGCCCTGCAAGATTGCTTGACTAGCTGTAACTTTATTATTTTCATCACGTGTTGATTGGTATACTAATGTCATCTTCAGTCCTCATTTTGATAGTCTTTTTAGCATTATACCACAATTATCAGAAAATTTGCGAAATTTATCAAGAAAAAACCATCCCAAAATTGGGATGGTTGCAAACAGCCCTAATTACCCCAACGGGAATCCATTCCAGCAATGGAAATCCAAATGGTCGCTAACACTTCATAAAAATGGTCAGCCATATCCTCGCCCCTCCTTTTATAACACCTTATGTCACCATCATTATAACGCTACAAAAGCTTATTGTAAAGCCTATTTATAAGGTTTTTTAAAATAAATTTTATGTATTGTTTTCTGACATCAAAATGTTAAAAAATACCTACTACAGTTGACGAAAAAATGCCAAAAAGACCTTATCGACTGCTGATAAGGTCTTTTGGGGTGAATTATGTCTTTTAATTATTTACGGCGTCCTGGACGTTCTGCATAACCATAGTATGCATCAGCCATAATTTCTTCCATATCTGCTACCATTGGTAAGCGTGGGTTAGCTGGTGAACATTGGTCTTCATAAGCAAGAAGAGCAATTTCATGCAAGCTATCTTTCCAAGTTTGCTCATCAATACCAAAGCCTTTGAAGTTCATTTCGATACCTACTGCAACACCAAGGTCGTAAACTGCTTTAGCATATGCTTCAACAGCTTCTTCAGGAGTTGAGTGTGGCAATCCAAGCATTTTAGCGATGTCTTGGAATTTTTCATCAGCTTTCCAGTAGTTGTATTTAGGCCATGTAGTAGTTTTAGATGGGCGAGTACCGTTGTAACGGATAACGTATGGAAGCAAGATTGCATTTGTACGTCCGTGAACTGTGTGGTGAACCCCACCAATCTTATGGGCCATTGAGTGGCTCATACCAAGGAAGGCATTGGCGAAGGCCATACCAGCCATTGTAGAAGCGTTATGCATTTTTTCACGTGCTTCTGGGTCAGCTGTTTTAACTGATTTTTCAAGGTATTGGAAGACTAACTTGATTGTTTGAAGGGCAATACCGTCTGTGTAATCGTTAGCGAAGTTAGATGTATATGCTTCAGTTGCGTGAGTCAATACGTCCATACCAGTATCAGCTGCGATGAAGTCTGGAACTGATTCTACCAAAGCAGGGTCAACAATAGCGATTGTTGGTGTCAATGAGTAGTCAGCAAGTGGGTATTTACGGTTATTTTTCTTATCAGAGATAACGGCAAATGGTGTTACTTCAGAACCTGTACCAGATGTTGTTGGAATACCGATATATTTAGCTTTCTTACCAAGTGATGGGAATTTGAAGGCACGTTTACGGATATCCATGAATTTTTGAACAAGGTCACGGAAGTCAACTTCTGGTTGTTCGTAGAAGAGCCACATAACTTTAGCAGCATCCATTGGTGAACCACCACCGAGTGCGATGATTGTATCAGGCTCGAAAGCTTTCATCACTTCAGCACCACGTTCTACAGTTGTGATATCTGGATCTGGTTCGATGTCTGAGAAGACTTGGATTGTCACTTTATTGCTGCGAGCATTCAATTGGTCGATAACACGTTGTACAAAACCAAGACGTTCAATAGATTTGTCAGTAACGATCATAACGCGTTCAAGATCTTCAACTGTTTGAAGGTATTGGATTGAGTTACGTTCGAAGTAGATTTTTGAAGGAACTTTAAACCATTGCATATTATTTCTACGTTTCCCTACTTTCTTAATGTTAAGAAGGTTGATAGCAGATACGTTATCACCAACTGAGTTGCGTCCGTATGAACCACATCCAAGTGTCAATGATGGCAAGAATGCGTTGTAAACATCCCCGATACCACCAAATGTTGATGGTGAGTTCCAGATGATACGCATAGCTTTCATTTCTGTACCGAAACGTTTAGCAAGTTCTTCATCTTTAGTGTGGATAGCAGCTGAGTGACCTAGACCGTTGAACTCAACCATTTGACGAGCTTTTGTCACACCATCTTCAGTATCTTCTGCTTTAAGAACAGCAATAACTGGAGAAAGTTTTTCACGAGTCAATGGTTCGTTTGGCCCAACTTCAGCACATTCTGCAGCCAAGATATTTGTTCCTTCTGGAACTGTGAAACCAGCTTGTTCAGCAATCCATGCTGCTGGTTTACCAACGATATCAGCGTTCAATTTAGCACCAGCACAATCTTTGCTGTTTGCTTTTACGCCGAAGCAGAATTCTTCAAGAAGAGCTTTTTCTTTCTTATTAACGAAGTAAGTTTTGTATGATTTGAATTCTTCTACAAATTCTTTGTAGATTTCTTTGTCAATGATAACCGCTTGTTCAGATGCACAAACCATACCGTTATCGAATGATTTAGACATAACGATATCGTGAGCTGCTTGACGTATATCAGCAGATTTTTCAACATATGCAGGAACGTTACCAGCACCTACACCAAGAGCAGGTTTACCACATGAGTAAGCTGCGCGAACCATGGCATTACCACCTGTTGCAAGGATAGTTGAGATACCGTCGTGGTTCATGAGTGCATTAGTCGCTGCGATAGATGGTTCTGTAATCCATTGGATACAGTCTTTAGGAGCACCTGCTTTAACAGCTGCATCATAAACGATTTGTGCTGCATGAGCTGATGATTCTTGTGCTGATGGGTGGAAACCAAATACGATAGGGTTACGTGTTTTCAAAGCAATCAATGATTTGAAGATTGCAGTTGATGTTGGGTTTGTTGTTGGAGTAACACCACAGATTACACCAACTGGTTCAGCAATTTTAGTCAGACCAGTAATTGGATCATCTTCGATAATACCAACTGTTTTTACACCACGCATATTGTTAACAACGTGTTCACAAGCAAAAAGGTTTTTAGTAGCTTTATCTTCAAAGACACCACGACCTGTTTCTTCAACAGCATGAGCTGCCAAGATACCGTGAGCATCCAATGCTGCTACTGATGCTTTTGCGACGATATAGTCAACTTGTTCTTGATTTAATTTACGGAATTCTTCAAGAGCCACTAGACCTTTTTGGACAAGTCCGTCAACGTGTGCTTGAGCTTGTGCTAATTTTTCTTCTGGTGTAACAGTTTTTTCAGCCATATGATTCTCCTTAAAAACTTTTGTTAAAAGTTTCACAAATTTATTTACATGTTAATTATATCACAATAATTTTCTTTGTAAACAGTTTCATATAAAAATTGTGAACTTTTTTTCAAACTTATTTGTATTAGAATTCTTCAAAGATTCAAAAACCATTGATACAACAGCGTTTAGAAGGTGTTTAATTCTTACAAAAAAAATTTTTATTTTTTTAAATTATTTCTGCTCCATATCCTCTAAGAAATTTATTTGATTAGTTTCATGAAAATTTCAGAAACCAAAAGAATAATTTGCATTGCTTTTCTTAGGTCTTCTATTTGAGTTTGAATAAGACCAAAACTAAATATGGCTTTAAAGTTATAACTAAGCTCCACATAATTTTGTTAACTGATTAGCAAATTAATTCTATTTTGAGCACAATAAAAACGAACGGTTTCTTATTCAAATTTTTCAAAGAAATCATTCGTTTATTTTATTGATTTGACAAAAAACATCAAAATTTTTCTAGGAGATAATCATTCACCTTTAGCTGCTTTTTTAGCTGCTTTTTGAATGGCTTTTTGAATTGTTTCAACATAGAGGGTCGCCCCAGTAGTATCACTATCACTATAATGAACACCGTCAGTGCCACTCCAGATAGCTGGATTCTCAACTGATACCTTGTACCAGTCAGCGATAGTTACAAATGAGTAAGTTTTTGCCAATGACAATTCATATTCCCTTACTTCAGCTACTTTTGCCGCATTAGCCGCGTTGTAAGGACTGACAAATACCATACGATAACCATCTGGTAACCCATCAATGAATTGTTGCAAAGATTCCTGGTAATTTTCTAGTGAATTAACACCTACTGCCAGAACTATGGTACGAGATAAGGTTTGTGACGCAATATGATTTTCAAAAATACTATAAGCATCATCAAAATTTCGACTAACTGCAGCATCAAGCTGCGCTTCTGGCATCAGTTGTGAAAATGCTGATGATGATCTAAGGGCAACTGAATCTCCAATAATACTGATGCTACTTAGGGCATTGGCATCACCCGCAGCCAGAGTATGAGTTCGGTTCATATTATTTTGAGCTTGATGAAGAGAGTCAACTAAAAGTTCTGTCTCAAAGCGACCCACTTTTGGAGCTGTACTAGCTGTTATAACTGTTAGCAAACTTAGGAGTCCAACAATTCCAAATACCCATTTTTTATAAGGTTTTATATCAATCTTCAATCCCAGTAGAATCGGTATTTTACCTATAATGAAAGGCTCGATGACATAATATGATAGACTTGCTAAAATGATTGAAAAAAGCAAGGTCATCAGCACTGCTATTGCATTGCCAAATACTTGACTAAATATAATGTAAAATGGCCAGTGGAATAAATATATACCGTATGAAATATCCGAAAAGAATGTGATGATTGCTGGTTCTTGAAGCTTAGGAGTCTGCTCATGTAAAACACGCGCTGCATAAATCATAAGTGATGCAAACAAGCTGGCTAAAACAAAACCAAAAAGATATGTAAACTGGTGATTAAAATCAAGCAAGAAGGTTAACAAGAACAAAAGTGCAACACACCCTACCATTGATAAAACCACACGTCTTTGAGACCAAAGTTTTACATTCTTAGAAAAACGCTTAGTCGTCTCTTTAACTCCGGTCATTGTCGCAAACATAGCACCCAAGAAGAAAGGAAAACTATGCGATAAGGTAGAGAAATAGAGAACAGAAACATTTTCTGTAAAGAAGCTTCTGACAAACATGGATAGGAAACTAAAGGTAAAGAATCCAGTCGAAATCATAAAAACCAAACCACGAAACTGATTTGACGTCATTGAACGCTTAGATATTAGCCAAAGTAAAATCCCCCAAACAAGGTAGAAATGTACCTCAATGGCTAAGCTCCATGTATGAACAAAGAGATGCGGAATAAATTGACTTTCATAATTTCCACCTGTCATCACCTCATAAATATTTGTCACAAAACCTAGAGCAGCTGCAATTTGTGGTCCAATACCAGCACGAAAATCGTTACGAACTAAGAAGGTGAAAGGAATGATGAGCAAAATCATCATCACCAATGGAGGTACTATCCGATAAAAACGACGCTTTAGAAAACTAAGCAATTCAATTTTCTCGCTTTTAGCGTATTCATCAATCAACAAGGCGGTAATAAGATAGCCTGAAAATGTGAAGAAAATATCGACACCGATAAATCCGCCCGGAAAGATTTGTTTGAAGAAATGGTAGAGCAAGACAAGCAGTAAACCTGTCACGCGCACCAGTGAAAACCATTTTATTCTCATTTTTGATAAATCCCCTGTTTAAATCTTCCCTTATAGACCTTTTTATCTTGAGCTGTTAGGGTACCTTGACCATCTGCCTGACCCTTCTTGAATTCTCCAGTGTAGGTCCAACCTGTACTCGATGTAAAAGTCCCTTCCCCCTCAAAAACACCATTAACAAAGTCGCCTTCATAAGTGTCACCATTTTCAAAAGTCAGTTTTCCTCGACCGTTCATTCGATGATTGACAACACTGCCGGTATAGGTAATCTTCCCATGATCATATCGAAGGTTCGTTTGGGACTTTAAATTTAGCGTAAAGACAGACAAAGCACAGCATACAATCACAATGACAGCGATCAGCTCCAGATGTCCTCTTGTTAGTTGTCTTATTTTCATTTCTTTTCCTTTATTTTTGTGCCAATAGCTGCGCTAGCCATTTTTCACAACCGGTGGTTACCAAGTCATATGTTTCGTCAAAATCTCCAGTAAACCACGGATCGGGAACACCAGACTCTCTAAAGATAAAAATTTTGTGATCAAATTGACCTCGTGAAAGTCTCTTTAAATCTTTAACGTTCTGAGCATCCATACCTAAAATGAGGTCAAAATCTTCCAAATCTTGACGAGAAATCTGCTGAGAACCTTTCTGCTTATCAAAAGAGATAGAATGTTTTTTCAAGGTCTTTTGAGTTCCTGGATGAATGGGGTTTCCATGCTCCCAATTAGACGTTGCACGGCTCTCAATATGAATATTGTAGTCTTTCGCAAGATCCTTCATAACAAATTCTGCCATGGGACTGCGACAGATATTTCCCAAACAAACAAAAACAACTCTTTTCATATTCAACCTTTTCTTCTATGACAATTCTAATAATAATATTACCTTATTTTGTCCGCTTTTTCCACCTAAAAAGCCCTTCATATCGAAAGGCATGAGATTAAATTTATTCTTTTGGAAAGCATCAAAATGTTTTGGCAAACTTAGACTATTTAGGGAAATCATCAGAGAGCTTTGAGAGGTGCTTATCCCTTATCTGATAAAGGGTAGCCTAAGTGTTCGTATGCCTTAGCCGTTGCCACGCGTCCTGTTCTAGTACGCATGATAAAGCCTTTTTGAATGAGATAGGGTTCGTACATGTCTTCAACGGTATCACGTTCTTCTGCGATGTTAACTGATAAAGTTCCTAAACCAACTGGACCACCGTTATACATTTCGATCATGGTTCTTAGGATTTTCTGGTCAACATAGTCCAATCCCTCGTGGTCTACATCTAACATACTAAGAGCTTTATCAGTAATCTGAGCTGTGATGATACCATCTCCCATAATCTGGGCATAGTCACGGACGCGTTTTAGGAGTCTATTTGCAATACGGGGTGTTCCGCGGCTACGTCTTGCCAGCTCTTGCGCAGCTTCATGTACGATTTCCATCTCAAAGATAGCTGCGGTACGTTCAACAATCTCTGTGAGGTCAGCTTCTTCGTAGTATTCCATATGGCCCGTAATACCAAAACGTGCTCTTAATGGATTAGAGAGCATCCCAGCTCGAGTCGTCGCACCAATTAGGGTAAAGGGTGGCAAATCCAAGTGGACGCTACGACTGGTTTCACCAGCGCCAATCATAATATCAATATAGAAATCTTCCATGGCACTGTAGAGGACTTCTTCTACAGCCATGGGCATGCGGTGGATTTCGTCAATAAAGAGGACATCACCAGGTTCTAAGTCGTTAAGGATAGCCACCAAGTCACCAGCCTTTTCAATGGCAGGACCTGAGGTTTGTTTGAGGTTAACACCTAGTTCATTAGCAATAACAAAGGCCATGGTCGTCTTACCAAGTCCTGGAGGACCAAAAAGGAGCACATGGTCCAGAGACTCATCACGAAGTTTGGCCGCTTCAATAAAAATCTTGAGCTGGTCCTTAACCTTATCCTGTCCAATATATTCTCGTAAATACTGGGGACGCAGGGTACGTTCTACGTACTCCTCATCTCCCATCAAATCATTATCTAAAATTCTAGTCATACAGTTATTATAGCAAAAATTTAGCTGAGCTGAGACTATTTTTAACCTAGCAGGACTGTTTTGGCTAACTAGTAACCTGAACTTGTTCTGTTAAGAATTCAAAATGCCTTGACATACGATGATAATCTGAAGATTTAAATTCATAAAAGGGGCTGCGATCACGAATGATAACAGTCTGATTATCTTCAAAAACCAAACTCCTAGTTTCTCCAGCTTGTAAAAATGTTAAATGATGAGATTCAGGCTTATCTTTTAGAATAACCCATATTAGCTGGTTAATGTAAGTCTTATTTTTGATGCGTAAGATTGGCATGAGATTACTCCTTTAAACTAATAATATTAAAAATTCCACCATCCTGTTCCCATAACGAACGATGCACTTTTAGCGATTAAAATTGCTGTAAGTAAAAAATATAGAAAGCGATATCTTTTGTTCTTCATATCTTATTCCTCCTAAGACAAAGTTGTTATCGTTTACAATAATTATTATAATTCTCTTTTTTAAAAACAACATGACATTTTTGTCATGTTGTCTTCTCTGCATCCTTTTCCCATTCTTCATCTAATTTTAAGGCCAAATAGTTGTCGCCCATCATATTAGCAAATAATATTGATTTGTTATAGCAATTCTTAGCTCGATTCTCATCATTTAATAGTTTTAAACATAATTTCCACTCTAACATGTTTAAAATTGGAGCCTTTTGAAAGTCTTGTATTTTTGACATAATTTGTTCACATATTTTTAAAAGCTCCTCCACTTTACTACTATTTTTAGCTTCAAGGTAAGGACTACAAGCGTGAATAAGAATATTATTCAATACAAATAGAGTCTCAATGTCCAGTGTATTACGTTGGTTGATTAAACGATTAATCAAGTAATCAAAAACCTTCAACTCATCATACTCTTGCTGTTTTAACTTTTCAAATACACTCAAGACATATAAATCTATGAGAACTAAATCATTTAAATTGTAGGATATCTTTTTCTTGATTTGATCAAAGTAGTCCTCTAAAATGACAGCTCCAAATGAAATATCATCACTCATATGTACATCAAATTTTGCTTGTAAGCAATCAATAATTAATTGTTCATCTTCAGGTAAGTTATCATAAAAAACCTCAGATATTTCATCAAATTGTTCTTCGCGTTTTTTAATCCTAGCCTCTTCAGAATATAAAGGTGTTCTCAAAATTAAATACTTAAGTTCCTTATACCTCTTAGGAAGCTCCAGACTTTTTCCGTCTGTTAGTTCTCCGAGTCCTACTCCTAATTGTTGAGCTATAAATTGTGCTCTGGCTAGATTAGGGGTGGATTTCCCTGATTCTATTCTGGCCAACTGGCGGATTGACAATTCTGTTTCATCTCCACAAAACTCTTCACGAGTCAGTTGTTTCCCTTCTCTAAGCAATCTGACTTTTTCTCCAAATGTCTCCTTCATTTAGCACCTCATTGTGAACGTTTTCTTTTTAATATTATAGCAAATATAGATACATTTAGTAAACTTTTGTTTCACTTTGTGTGAAAAATATATAATTGCTAAGTATTGCTATCACAACATTTTCTACTTCCTTCAAAAAATAAGAGGTTTGACTTAAGATAGATAAAAAGCACCCCAACTTTTCAGCTGAGGTGCTCTGCTATTTTTCAAAAAATTAGTCACCAAGACCGATACGATCAAAGACTTCATCGACACGTTTTGTATAATATACAGGATTAAAGAGTTCGTCGATTTCGTCTTGAGTCAGGCGAGATGTCACGGCTTGGTCAGCCTCAAGGAGAGGTTTGAAGTCGACTTGATTGTCCCAAGAGTGAGCTGTTTTCGGTTGAACAAGGTCATAAGCCTCTTCACGAGTCATGCCTTTTTCAATCAGCTTAAGCATGACGCGTTGGCTATAAATGAGACCAAATGTTGAGTTCATATTGCGAATCATGTTTTCTGGGAAAACAGTCAAGTTCTTGACAATGTTTCCGAAACGGTTGAGCATGTAGTTGATGAGGATAGTTGTATCCGCCGCAATGATACGCTCTGCAGATGAGTGAGAAATATCTCGTTCATGCCATAGAGAAATGTTTTCATAGGCAGTTACAGCATGACCACGGATAACACGCGCCAAACCGGTCATGTTTTCAGAACCGATTGGGTTACGTTTGTGAGGCATAGCAGAGCTGCCCTTTTGACCCTTGGCAAAGAATTCTTCCACTTCACGCTGTTCAGATTTTTGCAGACCACGGATCTCAGTCGCCATACGCTCGATGGATGATGCAATGATGGCAAGAGTTGAGAAGTATTCGGCATGAAGGTCACGTGGCAAGACTTGTGTTGAAATTTCTTGAGCACGAATGCCTAATTTGTCACAGACATATTTTTCCACAAATGGTGGGATATTGGCAAAGTTACCAACAGCACCAGAAATCTTACCTGCCTCAACAGCTTCAGCAGCGCGCTCGAAACGCTCAATATTACGCTTCATTTCGCTGTACCAAGTTGCCAATTTGAGACCAAAAGTTGTTGGCTCAGCATGGACACCGTGGGTACGACCCATCATGATGGTCATCTTGTGCTCTTTAGCCTTTTCACCAACGATGTTTTTAAAGTTTTCCAAGTCACGACGAATGATGTCGTTAGCTTGTTTGTAGAGATAACCGTAGGCAGTATCCACCACGTCAGTTGAAGTCAAACCATAGTGAACCCACTTACGCTCTTCACCAAGAGTTTCAGAAACCGCACGAGTAAAGGCCACCACATCGTGACGAGTTTCTTGTTCAATTTCAAGGATGCGGTTGATGTCAAAGTCCGCTTTCTCACGGATTTTAACCACATCTTCCTTGGGAATCTCACCCAACTCAGCCCATGCTTCGTCAGCGAGGATTTCAACCTCCAACCAAGCACGGTATTTATTTTCTTCCGACCAAATGTTCGCCATTTCAGGGCGAGAATAACGTTCTAGCATGATTATGATACCAAGGGCGACCAGAAAGCGACTGAATTTTAGGAAACCAACGACGGGCACTTGCGCCCTAGGCGGTTTATCTAAATTCCGAGCTTTCCGCCCGGGTTCAGTTCAGCAAATATGATGCCCTAGTCCTTTCTAAATTTGTGGAACAGAGACGCCCGTATTCAGTTTCGAGAATACAGGGAACTCAGTATTTTTAATTTTTATTAATTTTGTCAGAATTTAGTTAAACGGACACGAATTACCTATGCTTTTCTGACATACAAACATAATAAGCTATTAGATAACAAAACCTAATTATTAAACCAATTTATAATTGATTTTGTCACAATTCTCACAGGGTTTTGCTCAATATGATAAAATGCATATCCCAGTAAGATTAATAAGGATATACAATAAAAGGCTACAAAACCTTTAGATGAAACTTTTAGATTTTCTTTTTTCTGAAATATAGAAGTTCCTTCAAAAAATAAAACAAATAAAGTCATTAATAAGGTAGCAAAAATCGAAATATTCCGGACCTTATCCTCTTCAAAATTTGTAAACAATTTAACAAATTCAGGAAAGGGGGCTAAAATTGATTCTATAGAGGAGCTTAGTCCAGTAAATTTACCAAAGTCAACTTTGATGTTGTTTTCCCAAAATTCATTTACATTAGTTGGTACAAAGTTCAACGAATAAAATGCTAAAATGCTTATTATTGGTGGAATTAATTCAATTCTGAAGTCAATTCCTAAACGCTTGTACCGAATGATTTTTATTAAAGCAACTACCATGATTATAAAAATCATTAATTTTCCTATCAAAGAGTAAAAAAGATAGGTCCCAAACAGTATGATCATGGCAAAAATTACAGGTCCGTAGTCACTTTGACTTGTTGAACTCTGACTACTTGTCACATTGGTATTCTGAGCAAAATAATATTTATCTCCAACTCCAATATGAATTGATGGTTCCGTTGGTTTAAATAGAAAAACAACTCCAGTAATTGACATTATCAATTCTAAAACAGGAACCACATAATTAATGAAAAAATCCAAATTTAAACCCCTTTAAAATTCCACACCTTTCCCAAACTCTTCCGCATCCTTCGCAAAGAGGGTCACATGGCCCATCTTGCGGTTGTGCTTCGCTTCTAGTTTACCATAAAGGTGGAGGTGGGCGCTAGGGTTTTCTTGGATAAAGGCTTGCGCTTTTTCCATATGCTGACCTAGGACATTGAGCATGACTGCTGGTGCGTGGAGTTTGATTTGCGGTAGCGGTAAACCGAGCACTCCCAGAATGTGAGTGTCGAACTGAGAAAAATCACAGGCTTCGATAGAATAATGCCCTGAGTTGTGTGGACGAGGTGCGATTTCATTGACGATGATGTCGTGGTCAGTCGCAAACATTTCCACACAGAGGGTTCCTGACAGCTCCAATTTTTTGGCAATCTGCACAGCCATAGCTTGCGCTTTTTCAGCTAACTCGTCTGAAATGCGGGCTGGTACGATGGTTTTAGAAAGTATATTGTTACGGTGAATGTTTTCTTGGACTGGAAAAACAGTCACATCTTGGCCATTTCCTGATACGATGACGGAGATTTCCAGGTCAAAATTGACGAATTCTTCCAAGACGCAGTCAGCTGAATCCGCTAATTGGTTCGCGTCAGCCAAATCCTCTTGAGATTTGATGACCACTTGTCCATGTCCATCGTAGCCGCCTGTTGCGGTTTTGAGGACGTATTTTTTAGACAAATCTAGGTCTGCCAAATCGTCACTTGATTTGATAACTTTATAAGGAGCCACCACAACCTGAGCTTTTTGAGCTAGGAAATCTTTTTCGTAGATACGGTTTTGAGAAATGCGCAGCAAATCGGTTCCCTGCGGCAGCTGATTTTCCTTAATAACCGCATCCAGTCCATCCGCATCCACGTTTTCAAATTCGTAGGTGAGGACATCGCAGCGCTCAGCTAGTTGACGCAGAGCGTCCACGTCATCATAGGCAGCCACGATGACTTCACTGACGCGAGAGGCTGGGCAGTCCGCCGCTGGATCCAGGGTGATGACCTTGTGGCCCATGTAGATGGCGGAAATGGCCATCATCTGACCCAGTTGACCGCCACCGATAATTCCGATTGTCTTAGTCCAGCTCATTGGTTGACTCCTCTGCGATACGGCCTTGTTCGGCGTGGAAATCCGCAAGGGCTTGGGCGATTGCTGCATCTTCAATAGACAGAATGCGAAGGGCAGTCAGGGCAGCGTTGGTTGCACCTGCCTCACCAATTGCCATGGTCGCCACAGGCACGCCCCCTGGCATTTGAACGATAGAGTAGAGGGAGTCCAGACCAGACATGGCCCGTGATTTGACGGGCACACCGATGACTGGCAGGGTGGTTTTGGCTGCTACCATACCTGGCAAGTGGGCAGCGCCACCTGCACCTGCGATGATGACCTTGATGCCACGACCACGCGCTTCCTCCGCATGCTTGAACATGAGGTCTGGTGTGCGGTGGGCAGAGACAACTTTCTTTTCGTAGGGGATAGCGAAGTTATCCAAAACTTCCGCTGTTTTTTTCATGGTAGCCCAGTCAGACTTAGAGCCCATGATAATAGAAATTACTGGTTTCATAATATAAGATACAAACGCCGTTAAGCGACACACAGCAAAATAGGAAGTCCGACGACGAGGCACAGGCCTCTAGGAAAGACTTATCTTTTTGCACAGTGTCGTAGGCGTGTTCAGTTCCTTTCTTCTTTCTTTTCAGAGAGCGACTTCGTCGCCTAGCTATACTCTTTATTCTTTACAAGACTTTATATAGTCTTTGAAATCTTCTACATCAAGAACTCTATATCCAAGTTCTTTGAGTTTTTGGGCGAAGAGGCCGCTGCCTGCTATTTTCTTGCCTGTGAAGCTACCATCGTATATTTGGTTGACACCGCAGGATGGGCTTCTGGATTGAAGAATGGCTAGGTCGATGTCCTTATCAGCCATACTGGCAAGGGTGCGGTCAATTCCTGCTTGAAATTCCTGGTCATAGTTCTGGCCATGGGCATCAAAGACCTGGCCATCTGATATTTCAACAGGATTTCTTGGGACAGGGAGTCCGCCTGCCACTTCTGGACAGACCGGAATGACGTCTTTGTCTGCGACAAAGTCAATGACAGCTTGGTTATAATTATTGCCGCCGTTGTACTTGCAATTTTGACCTAGCAGGCAGGCGCTGACCAAGACACAGGATTTATTTTCCAAGGGCTTTGCTTCCGATATCATTTCTGTAAAAGAGTCCATCTGTGTTTTGAGTTTTCAGTTGAGCGTAAATTTTGTCCTGCGCAGCTTGGACGGTATCTGCTGTGGTGACCAGCATATATACGCGTCCGCCGTTTGAGAGCAGTGCTTGGCCATTTTCATCAAACTTAGCCCCTGCATAGTAGGTGATGATGTCGCCGTCGGTCTTAGCTGGCAGCACCACGCCTTTTTCGTAATCGAGGGGGTAGCCGTTGGAAGCGACAACCACGCCCAGTGTCACGCCTTGGTCGGTCCAGGTCACCTCAGTCGGCACCTCATCCAAGATGTCGCTGATGTTTTGAGCGAAATCTGAAGTCAGGCGAGGGAGGATAATCTGGGTTTCAGGGTCGCCGAAGCGAGCGTTGAACTCGATAACCTTAGGGCCGTCAGCCGTCACGATGAGACCGCAGTAAAGGATGCCTAGGTAAGGGCGGTTTTCGGCAATCATGCCCTTGAGGACTGGCTTGACGATGGTCTCGATGGACTGGTTGATGAGGTCGTCAGTCAGGTGGGGAACAGGCGCATAAGCCCCCATACCACCCGTGTTTGGCCCCTTGTCGCCATCGTAGGCACGTTTGTGGTCCTGAGCCGTCGGCATGATGTAGAAGCTGTCTCCGTTGACAAAGGCAAAGAGGGAGAACTCCTCGCCGTCCAGGAACTCCTCGATGACCACACGGGCACCTGAATCGCCGAACTTGTTGTCCAAAAGCATGTCACGAGCCGCTTCTACCGCTTGCTCCACGGTTTCTGCCACGACAACGCCTTTACCCAGCGCCAAACCGTCAGCCTTGACTACGATTGGAGCGCCATGCTCTTCGATGTAGGCCTTAGCTTGATCGAAGTCGGAAAATGTGCCATAGGCTGCTGTCGGAACGCCGTATTTGACCATGATTTCCTTAGCAAAATCCTTAGACCACTCCAGCTCCGCTGCCAATTTGCTTGGACCAAAAGCCTTGAGACCAGCTGCATTAAAATCATCCACGATACCAGCTGCTAGCGCATCATCCGGACCGATGAAGGACCAGGCAATGTCATTTCCCTTGGCAAAATCAATGAGTTTGGAATGTTCGGAAATAGCAATAGGAAGCAAATCCAGACCATCCAAGGTCATGCCGTCATTTCCAGGAGCCACAAAAACCTGCTCCACCTGCGGAGACTCCAATAACTTCTTAGCAATGGCGTGTTCACGACCACCTGAACCAACAACTAACAATTTCATAGCTACAATACCTCAATATAAAGAAAAACGTTTGGAATGGACCAAAATCTGAGTTAGACTCGCAAAACAGGCATGTTTTGCGAATTATACAAGAATATTATAACATATTTGTTCGGATTGTTTGAACTTGAGTGTGAATTTTCGGATATAATACACAAAAATTCCTATATAGGGGGAAGGGAAGAAAAAAGCCCTGTTCAAAAAGTTGAACAAAGCTTTAAGTATTGTGAAAATATTAAGTAACAAGACTCGGAGATAAAGTTCTTCTTTGGATGCTTCCATTTTAATCTTTTTTCTCCTTGTACCTCACACATCTCCTTGCAACAAGAAGTCATTCAAATGGATAATTTCTATTCCTTCAATCATGCCAACGTCATCCCATGAATTTGTGATAACTATTTTTTTATGTCCTGTTGGCAGGTGGAGTAGGTTGTCCGTTTCTCTTGTCGATGTTTCTGGCAGTCTGTCTGTTACTTGGATATAGAGTGTTTGGTCGAATTTGCTGGCAACAAAGTCAATTTCCTTACTGTCATATTTTCCGACAAAAACATCATAGCCTCTACGTCGTAGTTCTAAATAAATCAAATTTTCAACTCTAGCACCGCGATTGCTATTAATTTTTCGTAATTGTGACATGATAAATCCTAGGTCAACAGTGTAGTATTTGGCTTGATTTTTTAGCCGCTCTTTGCCTCTGATGTCATATCGGGTTGCCTTGTAGAAAAGGAAGGAATCCTCCAACAAGGATAGATAGCTTTCGACGGTTGAGTTACTGATCTTGCGCCCTGTTGAGCGGATGGTATTGGCAATTTTATTGGTTGAAACCAATTGTCCGATATTATCCAGGAGATAGTTTGCCACTCTTTCTAAAATTTCAGGTTCCTTGACATGTGCTCTTTGCGTGACATCTTTTAATAAAATACTGTTGTAGATTCCTGAGAGAACATCTGCTTTTAAAGCGTCATCATTTTGTGGTACGACTGAAGGAAAGCCGCCAAATTCCAAATACTCTTTCACAAATCGAGGACCTGATGAGGTGTCTGCTCCCTTAAACTCTAAAAATTCTCTAAATGACAGGGGATGCATTTTGATTTCAATATAGCGTCCTGTCAAATAGGTCGCTAGCTCTCCAGAAAGCAAGGAAGCATTTGAACCAGTGATATAAATATCGCAGTCATAAGCCACTCTTAAACCATTTATAAGTTTTTGCCAGCCCTCAACTTCCTGAATTTCATCAAAAAGAAAATAGAGTTTTTCGGTTGAAGAAATCTGTTCCTTGAGATAATCATACAATTTTTCGTAAGTGTTGATTGTAAAGAACTCTGGATTTTCAAAGTTCATAAAGATGATTTGACTGTCAGACACTCCTTGTTCTAAGATCAAATCCTTAATCATTCTCAGAAGATAAGACTTTCCAGACCGTCTAACGCCTGTAATAACCTTGATGAATTCTGTATCTAATGATTTTTTTACCTGATCAATATATCTTTGACGTTTGATTATTTCTTGTTTCATAGTTTCAGTATAGCATAAAAAAGAGAGAAAACCAACTAAACTTCCAGTTGACTGAAAGTTTGGTTGGTTTCTGGATTAATTTTCACTTTGATGAAATATCTTGGTGCATTTATATACTAAAATTACCTATGGAACATCCCATAATAGAATATGCTTGACAGGGTACATTAGTAACAATTACAAAAAGCAAAAGCCCTGTTCAAAAAGTTGAACTCTATAATTTCGGTAGTGGGTAGATTTGTTTGCATACTCGTAGCAGCAAAAGAAAACACCAACTTGTAAGCTGATGTTTTCTAGGAGATTATGAAAAAGAAAAGTTTTAGGATGTTTATAGTATACGAGTGATAGCTTAAGTACTCCTTAAATTTTTCTTGCATGAAACTTAAATAAAGAAATACTTTTTCTTCTAACAAATACCACAATAGCAATGTTTAATTCTTAGAATCTGCTCTGCCATTCTCCAAAAAAACAAAATCAAACAATAACTTTGATTATGTCTAGTCCTTATCTCAATTCTAAACAAGCTTATGGTAAAATAGCTGTAAGACAGGAGGAAAAAATATGAAGGGGTTTAAAATTTGGTTGCTCGGCAACCTCATACTTCAAGGTGTGCTTTGGGCTTATATGCTTATCATGAGTACGGTTGAACCGGCGGCTGGATGGCTTGTTTTTATCTCTATTTTCTTCTTTATCATTTCTTTAATCCAACTCCCTTTGACCTTATTTGGCTATCAAGTCCTTAAAGATAGTCTTAAACCCTGGTTGTGGTGGCACTCACTCCTTCTTTGGCTGGGAAGTTTTTTCCTACCTGTCATTCTCTACTTTCTCTTCATGATAGGCCAAATTTAGGCACTAATCTTTTTTACAATCCCAGCAAAAAGAACCGAATCACGTCGGTTCTTTCTTATTTTAATGTCTAAAATGTCTAACGCCTGTGAAGATCATTGCAATACCATGCTTGTTAGCAGCGTCGATAGATTCTTGGTCGCGGACTGAGCCACCTGGTTGGATGATGGCCTTGATGCCTGCGGCTGCGATTTCTTCAATGTTGTCTGCAAATGGGAAGAAAGCATCTGATGCCAGAACGGCACCTTCCAAACGGTCTTTGGCTTGGTCGATGGCGATGCGGACTGAGGCCACGCGGTTGGTTTGACCAGGTCCGACACCCAGGGTCATGTGGTCATTAGTAACGATAATGCCGTTAGACTTAACGTACTTGATTGCCTTCCAAGCAAATTCCAAAGCGGTAGCTTCTTGCTCATTTGGCTGGCGCTCAGTCACGACTTGCCAGTCAGCTGGGCTCTCCTTGACCACGTCTTGGTTTTGCACCAAAAGACCGCCGACAACGCCGGTGTATTCAGCTTCCACTTCGCTTGCGTCCTGCGCGTCAAATGGCAATTCCAAGATGCGCAAGTTTTTCTTTTTGTTGGTCAAAATGGCTAGCGCTTCTTCCGTATAAGACGGTGCGATGATGATTTCTAGGAAGATAGGGTGCATCTTCTCAGCTGTCGCTGCATCAACTTGACGGTTAAGGACAACAATACCACCGAAGATAGAAACAGGGTCTGCTTCATAAGCGTAATCCCAAGCTGTCTCAATATCATCAGCCTGTCCGATACCGCATGGGTTCATGTGTTTGAGAGCAACAACGGTTGGACGTTCTTTGAAATCACGGATGATACGGATAGCCGCATCAGCATCGCGAATATTGTTGAAGGACAATTCTTTACCATTGAGCTGTTTAGCTGCTGCAATAGAGTAGTCTGTTGGCAGTGCTTTTTGGTAGAAATCCGCATCTTGTTGCGGGTTTTCACCGTAGCGCATTGGCTGTTTAAGATCGTAAGTGATTGTTAATTTTTCAGGTTTTGCTTCACCAACTTGAGCTGTGAAATACTCGGCAATGAGAGCATCATAGGCTGCAGTGTGACGGAAAACTTTGGCTGCCAAACGTTGGCGTGTTTCGAATGTCGTCTCACCTGCGTCAGCTATTTCTTCCAAAACAAGAGCATAGTCAGCTGGGTCAACCACGACTGTCACGCTGGCATGGTTTTTAGCCGCAGAACGCAACATTGAAGGGCCACCGATATCGATGTTTTCCACCGCCAAATCGTAGGTCACGTCTGGGCGAAGGATAGTTTCCTTGAATGGGTAGAGGTTAACCACGACAAGGTCGATGAGCTCGATATTGTTGTCAGTGGCAGCCTGAAGGTGACTATCCAAATCGCGGCGAGCCAAGAGCCCACCGTGGATATTTGGGTGCAGGGTCTTAACGCGGCCGTCCATCATTTCAGGGAAGCCGGTCACATCGTCAATAGCGATGGTGTCAACCCCAGCATTATCGAGGGCAACCTTGGTTCCGCCAGTTGAGATGATATCCCAACCGAGATTTTTGAGTTCTTGGGCGAATTCAACGATGCCCGCTTTGTCTGATACGCTGATTAATGCGCGTTTTGTCATTTTTAATTTCCTTTCTTTTGAAAGCTTTTTCTTGTGTTCGTCTAAAGTAGTGGGGTCGCCAGCAACCCTCCGGTTTCATGGCTAAATCTTGAGCCTTGGTCTCAAGATTTCCCTCGACCATCAGAAATTATTCTGATGGTCCTGTCACTACGGCGACGAACACATTTGGGCGACCTGCGGTCGCTAAGCAGAGCAGTCAATTTAGTCTCTATCTTACTAATTATCTGCAAATCTTTGTTCTAGTTTTGCTTGATAGGATAGCATAATATCTTCAAGCTCAATCTGATATTTATCAGCCAGTTCTTCTTTGATACCTGCTAAATTTTCTTCTGTTTGCGTCTCTTCATATGGCCTATCTCGACCTATTTCTAGTCAACGAATAGCTTGTGCCAACTCACCAATTTTGATAAATTTTAATCTTTTCAGCTTGTTTTAAATACCAAGAATAAATAATAAAATCAAAACAATAAATGAGAGACCTATGACAGCCAATCCTACAACATTGACCCATTGTCTTGTCTTCGATTTGAAGATTTTTTTAAATAATAGGTAGACCAATAAGCCTAGGCCTGCTCCTAAGGTATTGAATATGAGGTCTGTCACATCTGCCATACCAATAGTTAGTATATATTGGAGACTCTCATAGAGAAAACTCAGTAAGAAACCACATCCAAGAATCTTCCAAAACGACCACTCCTCCCTTATCAGAGGTAAACAGACACCAAAGGGAATGAAGACAAGCAGATTAAAACCCATCTCCGCAAAGACGATGTCTCCGTTGACAACCAGAGGCTCAGAAAATGGAATCAAGTTGAGAATCCTGGGACCAATGAAAAATGGAATGTAGCTTAATTGGGTTTCAAATTTAAATAGAATCCCCCAGGTCAATAAAATCAAATAGGCATAAAATAAATATTTGGTGGTTTTTTTAGATGATAACATGAGAAAACCTCCTGTTTAGCTTGTAGGATTTTAATGATATTGTCATCTCTAGTCTACAGCTACAAAACCAAGAAATCAAGGATTTTTTGGCTCCACTCCCAGCTCCACCAGAACCTGCGGGTAAAGTTCATACTCTGCCTCATGGATTCTGGTTTCAAAGCTTTCGATGGTATCACCAGCTAGGCGCGGCACGCGCACTTGTTTGATAATCTGGCCAGTATCCACACCTGAGTCCACCCAGTGGATAGTCACTCCAGACTGATCCACACCTGCATCCCAAGCATCTTGGATACCGTGGGCACCTGGAAATTCAGGAAGGTAGGCTGGGTGGATATTGATAATGCGCCCCTCATAGGCAGAAAGTAGAGTTGGTCCAACAATTTTCATGTAGCCTGCTAGGCAAACCAGGTCAATTTGATGTTGGTCCAGCAAGTCAACGATGGCTTGTTCATAGGCTGCTTTGTTGTCAAACTCTTTGAGCTCAAAAGCGTAGGCAGGCACTCCCAGATTATCAGCTCTTTCCAAAACAAAGGCATCACGGTGGTCTGAGAAGATAAATTTGACATCAAACTGCTCTGCTATGACCTGAAAATTTGACCCGCTGCCGGAGGCAAATACGGCAATTTTTTTCATATTCGATACAAAGGGATGGTTCGGCTTGCCGAAAATTTTCGTAGAAAAATAGGAAAACTGACGAAGGCAACTTGCGCCAAGGAAGTTTTATCTTTTTTCCTAGAAAATTAGTCCCGTGTTCAGTTAGGCATACTAACTAAACATTCCTTTCTTATAAAATCAAGTGGCTTATTTCATCACCACACTAGCGTCGTTCTTTTTCACAATACGGCCGAGTTCATAAACGGGCTCACCCAAGAGTTCTTTGACACGATCAACGTTTTCAGCTTTAACTGCCAACATGAGACCGATACCCATGTTGAAGATTTCAAACATTTCTTCATGTTTAATTTCCCCATATTTTTCAAGAGCTTTGAAAATAGGTAGAACTGGCACTTTGTCTTCCTCGATTTCAGCAGCTAGGTCATCCCCAAACATACGAGGAACATTTTCAACAAAACCACCACCTGTGATATGAGCAATACCATTAACCAAGCCTTCCTTAACCAAAGGAAGCACAGCTTTGACATAAATACGAGTTGGCTCAAGGAGAACGTCCTTGAGTTTTTTGCCTTCAAGTTCAGGCAAGACCTCTTCGCCTGTGTAATCGGCAAAGACGCGACGAACGAGAGAGTAACCATTTGAGTGGATACCGCTTGAAGCAAGACCAAGAAGAACATCGCCTTCAGCCACCTTTGAGCCGTCGATAATCTGAGATTTTTCAGCAATACCAACAGCAAAGCCAGCCAAGTCATAGTCGTCCTCGCCGTACATGCCAGGCATTTCAGCTGTTTCCCCACCGATGAGGGCAGCACCTGCTTGAACACAACCTTCAGCCACACCAGCTACCACCTGTTCCAATTTAGCAGGTTCATTTTTACCAGTGGCTACGTAGTCAAGGAAGTAAAGGGGTTCCGCACCGGCTGCAATGATGTCATTGACACACATGGCAACGCAGTCCTGACCGATGGTATCGTGCTTGTCATATTTGATAGCCAGCATGAGTTTTGTTCCCACGCCATCTGTTCCTGAAATGAGGACCGGTTCTTTAACACCAGTCTGAGTTAAGTCAAACATACCGCCGAAGCCACCTAGAGCTCCCATAACACCGGCACGTTCCGTACGCGCTACGTGTTTTTTGATACGTTCAACAACCTCATAACCCGCTTCAACGTCAACACCAGACTGAGCGTATGCATTTTTTTCTGTCATAATAATTTCCTTCTCTTTTTTATCTGTATAAACTCTATTGGAGATTGCGACGATTTTTTAGTCAAACCATACTTTTGACTGAAAAAGCTAGTCAGGTCTTTAGCTTTGGTCCACTAGGACAAAGCGTCCACTGACAAATGCTTTAGCTTTTAGTCAGTGGTAAGAAGGGGAGCATAAGCATTTTTCGTCATAATAACTTCCTTCTCTTTTTTCTTTTGGAAATAGCAGAGCTGATTCTATTTACCGTCTCTGTAAAAACTAACTTTCTTATCCAAACTAGCTAAATAGTCTTCTTCATAATCATAGAGTGGAGTTGGATACTCTCCGTCAAAGTAAGCCACGCAAAGACCACCGTTTGGAGCATCTGTTTCAATACCGATAGAATCAATGAGTCCATCGATTGACAAATAAGTCAAACTGTCAGCACCAATGATTTGACGCGTTTCTTCCACCGAGTGATTAGCCGCAATCAATTCCTTGCGGGTTTGGATATCAATACCATAGAAACATGGGTATGCAAGGGCAGGACTGCCGATAGCCACATGCACTTCAGATGCGCCAGCTTCTTTCAAAAGCTGAACAATGCGCCGCGAAGTTGTCCCGCGCACAATTGAATCGTCAATCATGACCACGCGCTTGCCTTTTACAACCCCAGATACAGCCGACAACTTCATGCGAACACCTTGCTCACGCAATTCCTGAGTAGGCTGGATGAAGGTACGTTGCGTGTATTGGTTTTTGATGAGACCCATCTCATTTGGCAAGCCTGATTCTTCGGCAAAGCCCATGGCTGCGCTGAGAGATGAATTTGGGACACCGACCACGATGTCAGCCTCATGCTTAAATTCACGCGCCAGCTGTGCTCCCATACGTTTACGAGCCGTGTGGACATTGACACCATGAATGTTGGAATCAGGGCGAGCAAAATAAATGTATTCCATAGAACAGATAGCCAACTGAGTATCTGTTGTGTAGTTATCGTATTGGATGCCAGAATCATCAATGATGACAATTTCACCAGGCTCCACATCACGAATCCACTCCGCCCCAATCACTTCAAAGGCACAGGTTTCAGATGAGACCACAACAGCTCCATTACTCATTTTCCCAATTGAAAGGGGACGGAAACCATTTGGATCAAGCGCAGCAATCATTTTGTCCTCAAACATGAGAATATAAGCAAAACCGCCTTTAACATGGCTAAGGGCTTCTTTAACCTTGCCCATAAGGCTTGGATTGTGACTGCGACGAATGAGATGAGCCAAAATTTCAGAATCAGAAGTTGAACTGAAAATGGCACCATTGCGCTCCAATTCCTGCTTCAAAGATTGGGCATTGGTCAAGTTCCCATTGTGGGCAAGTCCGAACTGCATGTCATGGAAACGGAAAAGGAAGGGCTGAATGTTATCAGCAGAGGCTTCTCCAGCCGTTGCATAGCGAACATGGCCAATAGCACCATTACCTGCCAACTTGTCCAAGTCAGCAGGATTTCTAAAAACTTCTGACAAGAGCCCCATATTACGATGGCGCTTCAATTGACCGTTGTCATTGGAAAGGATACCTGCACCTTCTTGACCACGGTGTTGCAAACTATGAAGACCAAAGTAGGTAAGTTTGGCAGCATCTGGATGACCCCAAACACCAAAAACACCACATTCTTCATTTAATGATTTCACTTCGTATGTCATAATACCTCGATACCAAGGCCGCTAAAAGGCAAAGGCAATATAGGAATTCTTCAGAAAATCTTGATTTTCTAGATGATTTATCTTTTTGCCCCAGCCTTTCGACCACGTTCAGTTGCGCTCTTTTAAATTGAGTGCAAAGTTATCTTGTGTTAACACTTTTTAAAGACCAAAACTTAAGCAATGTTCTACTAAGTTTTGGTTATGCTTTTATTTTCCTGTAAAATACTTAACCGCAGATTCAAAGAGTTTTTGGTCTTTATTTCCTGGGATGTTTTGGAAAAGTCCCTCTTCATAGCGCTCTGAGTGGCCCATCTTACCGATGATTTGACCGTTTTCGCTGGTGATCCCTTCGATGGCATGGCTAGAACCATTTGGATTGTATTTAGAATCCATACTTGGTTGACCATCAAAGTCAACGTATTGGCTCCAGATTTGCCCCTTGTCGCACAGCTGTGCAAATTCTTCATCAGTGACGACAAACTTACCTTCCCCGTGTGACACTGGGATAGCGTGAATGTCACCGACCTCTACACCTGCCAACCAAGGCGAATTGGTGTTAGCGATGCGGGTTTCTACCATCTTAGCCACGTGCTGGTTAGCATCATTGTAGAAGAGGGTTGGGCTGCTTGCCGATGCGTCCTCAAAGTTACCGTATGGCAGAAGTCCAGATTTGACAAGAGCCTGGAATCCATTACAGATACCGATGATGAGACCGCCTTTGGCGATGAAGCTGTCAATAGCAGAGCAAACCTTCTGGTTAAGCAAGATATTGACGATGAATTTAGCAGAGCCATCTGGTTCATCCGCTGCTGAGAAGCCGCCCGCAAAGAAGATGATATTGGCTTTCTCAATATTTGCAACCATAGTATCAACTGACTGAGCAATAGCTGCTTCGTTGAGGGTCACAAATGGCACCAGGTTAACAGCTGCACCAGCCTGTTCAAAGGCCTTGGCTGAATCGTATTCTGAATTGGTACCAGGGAAGACTGGAATGTAAACCAATGGTTTGTCAACTGTTTCCTTGGCCTTGATGACCGCATCTGAAGCCACCGCTGGAACATCTTTCAGCTCAGTAGCTTGTTGGAATTCTGTTGGGTAAACTTCGTCCAATTTACCTTCAAAGGCAGCAAGGAGTTTACTTCCAGCAAGGGTAGTTCCATTGACAGTGACTGTAAAGTCAGCCACCGTTTGACCAATTTTAACCGCGTCAGCAATGTCTTCATCTGATGTAAAGAGGAAGCCTCCCAGCTGACCTGTCAAGCTGCTGTCAAGCTCTGCCATTTCCACAGTGGCACCGATACGGTTACCAAAGGCCATGAGGGCAAGAGATTCCATCACACCACCATACTTGACAGCTGACGCTGCTGTGATAGCATGCTTGGCTTGGATGGATTCAAATTTAGCAAAGTTTGATTTGATCAGATTGAAGTCGATATCTTCTGAGATAGCCTGACCTGGAAGATAGTAGATGTTTTGACCTGCAGCCTTGAATTCTGGAGAGAGGACCTTGTCACTGTTGGCTGTTGTTACCCCGAAGGCAACCAAGGTTGGCGGTACGGTCAACTCTTCAAAGGTACCAGACATGGAGTCCTTACCACCGATTGATGGGAGACCCAGCTGGATTTGAGCTTCGATAGAACCAAGCAAGGCTGAAACAGGTTGACCAAAGCGGTCAGCTTGCTTGTCCATACGTTGGAAATATTCTTGGTAAGAGAAGCGAGCCTTAGACCAATTAGCACCAGTTGCCACCAAACGAGCTGTCGCTTCGATGACAGCATAAGCAGCACCGTGGTATGGTGACCACTCAGCGATATAAGGGTTAAAACCTTGAGCCATAACAGAGGCTGTCTTGGTCACCCCATTTTGGACTGGTAATTTTTGAACTGAGCTTTCAGTCGGTGTGATTTGGTGACGGCCACCGATTGGATGGTTGACCGTTGAGCGACCAACTGAACTATCAAAGATGGTTTGGAGCCCTTTTTGACTAGCATGGTTGAGGTCTGAAAGAACCGCAAGGGTATCAGCTTCCAAAGTCGCAGTTGATGTTGTGCGCACTTCTGGCACTTGAACCTGACTGTCAACTACCTTGGCATCCACAACCACGCGCACACCATTGGTATCAAGGAAAGAACGCTCGATATCCACGATAGTCTGACCATTCCAAGTCATGACAAGATTTGCTTTTTCAGTCACAGTGGCAACCACAACCGCATCGATATTTTCTTTGGCACATTCAGCGATGAAGGCATCCGCATCTTGAGGTCGAACCACAACGGACATGCGTTCTTGTGATTCAGAGATAGCAATTTCAGTACCGTTGAGACCTTGGTATTTAAGCGGTACTTTATCCAAGTCAATTTCCAGACCGTCCGCCAATTCACCGATGGCTACGCAGACACCACCCGCACCAAAGTCATTTGATTTCTTGATAAGGCGGGTCACATCGCCATTACGGAAGAGACGCTGAATCTTGCGCTCTTCGATGGCATTCCCTTTTTGCACTTCTGCGCCAGCTGTTTCCACCGACTCAACCGTTTGAACCTTAGAAGAACCAGTGGCACCACCGACACCGTCACGCCCTGTCTTACCACCTAGCAAGATAACTACGTCACCAGCCTCAGGCTTTTCACGAACCACATTGCCCTTAGGCGCTGCCCCGACGACTGCCCCCAGCTCCATGCGTTTAGCCACAAAACCTGGGTGGAAGTACTCTTTGACATATGTTGTGGCAAGACCGATTTGGTTTCCGTAGGAAGAATAGCCGTGCGCCGCAGTTTTAGAGATCACCTGTTGCGGTAATTTACCAGCGCGAGTTTCATTGATTGGCGTGGTGATATCGCCTGCCCCAGAAATACGCATAGCCTGGTAAACATAAGAACGACCTGACAAGGGGTCACGAATGGCACCACCGATACAAGTTGCAGCTCCACCAAATGGTTCAATCTCAGTTGGGTGGTTGTGGGTTTCATTCTTGAACATGAGGAGCCATGGTTCTTTAACACCATTGACATCTACTTCAATCTCAACGGAACAGGCATTGATTTCATCAGATACTTCCATGTCATCCAAACGACCATTGGCACGCTCATAGCGTCCAAAGATGGTTGCCATGTCCATGAGGGTTTGCGGTTTTTCAGAACGCCCAAGCTCCTCACGCATAGCCAAGTATTTGTCATAGGTTGCCTGCAATTGTTTTTGGAATTTGGAAGCTGAGAAATCAATCTTCTTCAATTCTGTCTCAAAAGTTGTGTGACGACAGTGGTCAGACCAGTAAGTATCCAAAACCTTGAGTTCCGTCTCAGTCGGCACACGTCCGATAGACTTGAAGTAATCCTGGATAAAGAGCAAGTCGTCCACTTCCATGGCCAAACCTTGTTCAGCCTTATAGGCTGTAAAATCTTCCGCTCCAAAAGTTTCAAAGAAATCCAAGTTTGGAATAGTCTTATCTGACTCAGAAAACTCCTGCGGAGCAATGGCTAAGGTGATGTTCTTAAAACGAGAATCAACTGGGTTGAGAAGATAGTTCTTAACAGCCTCCAATTCAGCCGCATCGATGTCTTTATTAACCAAGTAAAGTTGCGCAGTATTAACAGTCACATCATTTGAGCTTCCAAGCAATAGCAGAGCTTCTTGTGATGACGCCGCACGTTGGTCAAATTGACCTGGCAAAGATTCAATAGCAAAGAAGGCATAGTTGGCCAAATCAGCCTGCACATCATTTTCAGCCAAGATATTATCCGTTACTTGCTCAGAAAAAATGTGTTTCTCAGCACGGTCAAACAAGTCCTCAGCCAAGTTGAAAACATCATAAACCTGGACCAAACGAAGGTCCGTCAAAGAAGACAATTGCAGGTTGTGCGTCAATTCCTTCAAAAGAGCCTGCGATTTAATACCAAAATTGGCCTTTTTCTCAACAAAAATACGTTTGTTCATTTTAAGATACCTCTCCGATAAGAAAGCGACCCAAAAATAGGAAATTACCAAAAATCCTAATTTTTGAAATGATTTTTCCTGACAGTTTTCTATGCCTAGCTGTCAGCTGAAACAGTCTGGGAGACAGTTTTACTTTTTCGCTTTCAGTACGAGTTCAATTCCTTTCTCTAATCCTCTTACTCAAGTCAATTTTTTTCTGCTCGGCTAATACGAGCGAAGCGAGTTTCACGATATTTTTCGCCGTGGTGAAAGAACGATAGCTAGTGTAGCTATCGTTCACGGAAATTTTGAGACCTTAGACTCAAAATTTAGCAATGGAATACCGAAGGTAGTCGCTTGCGTCCGCACCACTTAAGAAAAATATCAAAAAATAAAATTATAATTCTTTCAATTTTTCAAGTACAACTTTGTAGACATCTGTCAGGGAACCGAGGTTACGTCTGAAGACATCTTTATCCATGTGGTTGCCTTGCGCATCCCAGAGGCGAGAATTATCTGGCGAAAATTCATCTGCCAGAATAATCTTGCCATCCTTGTCTCTACCGAATTCTAGTTTGTAGTCAATCAACTGCAGACCAACTTGGGCAAACCACTCTTTCAAAAGTTCATTGATACGGCGTGTCTCAGCCTTGATATAGGCGATTTCCTCATCGGTGGCAATTCCTAAGAAAGCCACATGTTCATCATTGATGAAAGGATCATCTAGCTCATCTTTTTTATAGTAGAATTCCACAATAGGTTTTTCGATAGGAAGACCTTCTTCAATGCCGAAACGTTTGGCAAACGATCCCGCTACAACATTGCGGAGCACCACTTCCAGTGGAATGATATCCACTTTTTTATTAAGCTGCTCTGTATCTGACAATTGCCTAACAAAATGCGTTGCCACACCAGCTGCATTCAGTTTTTCAAAAATAAGAGATGAGATTTGATTATTGAGCACACCTTTTCCCTCTATGGTCTCCTTACGAGCACCATTAAGCATAGTTGCTTGATCCTTATAAACGGAAACAATCAAATTCTCATCTTCTTCGCTACTATAAATATCTTTGGCTTTACCTGAATAAATCAGTTCTCTAGACATGTTTTTGTTCGCCTTTCACCTTTGTTCAAGTAAATTTTAACACAAGAAAATATATAATTCAACATTTTACAGACTTTGTTATAAAATAAAAATAAAAACGTCCGTATTTAACGAACGTTTCCTGCTATTTTAATCTCTTATCCAAATAATTCAACATGTCTCCCATACAAGTCATGTCTTCAACATCTTCATCTGGAATTTCAAGACCAAACTCATCTTCCAAACTAATGATGAATTCCATGAGGGCGATTGAATCCACTCCTAAATCTTCATGGAGAGTCGTTTTAGTAGTCACAGTAAGCTCTGGCTTATGTAACTGTTCCTTGATGAGACTAGAAATTCTTTCAAAAATAGCTTCTTTTGTCATAATGATCTCCTATTCTGAATCCTTAGGTGTGAATTCTTCCACTAATTGACCAACCACATTTGTCTCAAGCATGGTACGGACTTGTTTAATCGTATGGAAAACAGCCTTGGCATCGCTAGAACCGTGACATTTTACCACAGGTGCCTTAAGTCCAAAGAGAACCGCACCGCCTGCACTTGAGTAGTCCATGCTATCTCGCAAGCTGTAAAGACTATCTTTCAAGAGAAGGGCACCCAATTTTGCCTTCAAACCACCCTTTTTAATAGAAGATTTGAGGGTTCCCATGATGGTTAGAGCCGTACCTTCCATGGTTTTAAGCACCGCATTGCCCGTAAAACCATCAGCAACGATAACATCAGCCACATTATTCATGAGTTCACGCGCTTCCACATTTCCCACAAAGTTGAGCGAACTGTCCGCAGCAAGCAGAGCATAAGTCTCTTTGCGAAGGGGATCACCCTTAGTGTCCTCTGTCCCATTATTAAGCAGGCCGACACGAGGATTGGCAAGACCACGCACATTTTTGGCGTAGAAAGAACCAAGGATAGCATACTGGTGGAGGTGAGCAGCTGTATTTTCAGCATTGGCACCCAAATCCAGCATATCAAAGCCCTTACCATCAGCAGTTGGCATGGTTGACATGAGACCGGGACGATCCACACCCTTGATACGACCGACCACAAAGAGCCCAGCCGCAAGCAGAGCACCTGTATTCCCAGCCGAAATCACAGCATCAGCACTGCCTTCCTTAACAGCCTGAGCCCCAAGGACCATACTAGCCTTCTTCTTGCGACGAATAGCCTTGGCTGGCTCATCGTCCGAATTTATTTTTTCATCTGTATGTATAATGCTCACGCGCTCAGTCGCCGTCAAATAGTCCTTAATCTTAGCTTCATCACCGTAGAGCTGAATTTCAATATCCTTAAATGCCGCTAGAGCCTGGTTAACCCCCTCAACAATAGCCTGAGGCGCATTATCCCCACCCATAGCATCAACAGCAATTTTCTTCATGAATGACTCCTTCACAAACAATAGTTGCTTTATTATAGCACGTTTTAAGATTTTTTTCATTTTTTTGAAAAATAGCAGAGCCGATTTTCAAACATCAAAAGAAAAAAAGAATAGAGAAAATAACTTATTTAACTTGCCTTGGCTGAGCTTCTATCTTATAATACAAGACATGATTTCAGAAATAATGAAGATAACTGAAAGGAAACTGCCATGATACGAATCGCTACCGAACAAGACGCCCAAGCCCTGCTTGATATCTATAGCTACTACGTTGACCAGACAGCCATCACCTTTGAATATGAAGCGCCTAGTCTGGAAGAATTCACAGATCGCATCCTCAAGACCCTGGCCAAATATCCCTACTTAGTCGCTGAAGAAGATGGCAAAATCCTAGGCTATGCCTATGCCGGAGCCTTTAATCCAAGAGCAGCCTACGACTGGGCAGTTGAAGTGACTATCTACTTAGACAAGTCAGCCCAAGGAAAGGGCCTAGGCAAAGCCTTGTACACCGCTCTGGAAAATGCCCTAAAACTCCAAAACATCATCAATCTCAATGCCTGCATCGCCTACCCTGAAGTTGAAGACCAGTACCTAAGCCAGAATAGTGTCCAATACCACCAACACCTAGGCTACAGCCTAGTCGGCCAATTCCACAAATGCGGCTACAAATTCAATACCTGGTATGACATGGTCTGGATGGAAAAACACCTCAACCAACACCCAGAAAACCCACAGCCTATCAGAAACTTCCCAGACATTCGCCAAGAATTGGTGGAGAAATATGGGATCAAGTGAGTTGACTTATTTCTTATACTCTTTTAAAATCCAAATGATACATCGTCAGTTTCGACTTGCCATACCCTAGTACTGCCTTTGTCTCATTTCCTCATCTGATTTTGATTTTATTTGAGTATTATATAGCAAAAACTCCCTGTTCATTCAAGGGAGTTTTACTATTTCAATTATTTATCATCCGCAGGCTTCATGACATCTCCCCACTTGCTCAAATCATCGATAAACTTTTTGCTCTTGAGCCTGATTCCCACATAGTCATCATAGACTTCATCTAAGAAATGGCGGAGCTTCTGCTTCATCTCAGGTTTAACTGAGATGCTCTGCAATTCTTCAAAGGAAACATTCTGAAATCGATCTAAAAGATAAGGGACATTGGGGTCTAGGTGATTGCGACGGTCGTCCTCCTGATAATGCTCAGGGCAGAGCAGGCCAGAATACTGATGGGAAAAATCAAAGGGGAGGCCCACACGATGGCAAAAGACACACTCATGAAAATTCAAACGGACACCGAAACGGTCTAAAATCTGAACCTCAAAAATATTGGTCAAAACCTCATAATCCAATCCCTGATCCATGAGTTCCAGAGTCTTTTTTAGAAAGACAAAGAGCTGGGGATCCGCCACATTATCAGCAATAGCCGCATCAGCCAAAGCGACCACGTAGGAAGCATAGGACAGCTTAAAAAGATCAGCATTAATCTCTTTATAAAGCTCTACATCCTTATAATCCTCAATGTAAGACAGCCCATTGTCATTGAGTTTTAGGATAAAATCAGCAACTGTCAAGGGTTGGATAACCGAATTCAGTTTGGATTTACTGGCATGTTTCACGAAAAACATGCGCTTGCCGTCTGTCTCTGTAAAAATCTTGACCAGCTTATCATCTTCTCTATAGTTTCGGTTATATAGAACTAATCCCTGAGTTTCTCTAGTTTGCATGCTCTTCCATAAACTCTTTCAAGCGTTCCATGGCTGTGCGGATAGTTTCCATGCTAGCTGCATAAGACAGACGTACGTAACCCTCACCAAATTGGCCAAAAGCAACCCCAGGAATAATAGCAACAGCTTTTTCACGGGCAAAATCCTGACAGAACTTGAAAGAATCCTGATTATAGCCTGCTGGAATTTTAGCAAAGATGTAAAATGCACCATCTGGTTTGATAATCTTAAATCCCAGTGCAGACATCTTATCAATAATATAATCACGACGAACCATATACTCTTTTTTCATAGGAAGGGCATCATTCTTACCAACAGATAAAGCCTCAAGAGCACCAAATTGAGAAATAGTCGAAGCTGCAGTCACCAGATATTGATGACTCTTAATTAATTGAGCTGTTAAAATAGCTGGCGCAAAAATCAAACCAATACGCCAACCCGTCATGGCATGAGATTTAGACAAACCGTTAATAAGTATAGTTTGTTCAGGAAGATACTCAGCGATAGATACATGTGGCTCCTCTGAATAAGTCAACTCAGAATAAACCTCATCGCTGACCACAAAAATCTCATACTTTTTGAGAACATCAGCTAGAGCCTTAATTTGTTCACGCGAATAAGTCACACCAGTCGGATTAGTTGGGTAGTTAAGAAGAACAGCCTTAAGCTTGTCACCCTGCTCTAAAATAGCTTTTTCAAGCATATCAGGAGTCAGAACAAAATCATTTGCTGTTGTATCAATTTCTACAATCTCAGCTCCCACCAGATTAGCAATTGGCTCATAACCTGGATAAGCTGGTGCAGGCAGCAAAATGGTATCGCCTGGTTCCAAAATAGCAGTCAAAGTAGCAGATAAAGCCTCCGTTGCACCAATAGTCACCAAAATTTCATTATCAGGATTATAAGTTAAATTGTACTTTTCTTTGACAAAACCACTAGCAGCTTGACGCAAAGCAAGTAAACCACTCATACCTGTATAATAAGATTGGTTATCATCAATTGCAGCCTTTGCAGCTTCCTTAACATGATCTGGTGTGGTAAAGTCTGGTTCACCTAGGGTTAACTTCATAATTCCAGGAACGTCAGAAATAGACTGATCAAACTGACGAATTAAGGAAACTTCAATTTTATCTAAATTTTTATTAAAACGTTTTGTTAAATCCATTTGCTCACCTCTAAAATAAGTAACTCTATTATACACAAAATTCTGACAATTAACACCCCCTTTTCTAGCTTATCCACAGCGAAATAAAATTATAAAAAGTTATCCACATGTGAATAACCCAAAATAAATATAAAATCACTCATAAGTGCCACTAATTTGGTCTAAATAAAAAAAGTAATTAAACGTTGAACTTCTAACTCAATTTTTAAAACAAAAGATAATGTGAAATGACAAAATAAAAGAGCAACCCTTAGGCTACCCCAAAATTATTATCCAATTTTACCCATTTCAAACAATGGAGATAATGGACGTTTTTCGTGAATACGGATAATAGCTTCAGAAATAAGCTCCGCAATAGAAATCTGTTCAATTTTGTCAATCAATCGTTCCTCAGGTAAGTAAATAGTATCCAAGACAATCAATTTTTCAATTGCTGATTTTTGAATATTCTCAAGTGCAGGACCTGAAAGAACTGGATGAGTACACGATGCATAGACAGCAGTGGCACCTGCTTCAGCCAAGGCATCAGCAGCATGGCAAATTGTTCCAGCAGTATCAATCATGTCATCAATTAAGATACATTTTTTCCCTTTAACATTACCAATGATATTCATAACTTCCGACGTATTCATCTTAGTGACACTACGACGCTTGTCAATAATTGCGATTGGCGTTTGGAGGAATTGTGCCAATTTACGAGCACGTGTCACACCACCATGGTCAGGACTAACAACAACTACATCTTCACCGACCAAACCGTGACGGTCAAAATAATCTGCGATCAAAGGAGCACCCATCAAATGATCTACAGGAATATCAAAGAAACCTTGTATCTGCGCTGCATGAAGATCAACTGTCAAAAGACGATCAACTCCAGCAACTTCTAACATATTAGCAACCAATTTTGAAGTAATTGGTTCACGTGAACGAGCTTTACGGTCTTGACGAGCATAACCATAATATGGCATTACCACACTGATGGTTTCTGCACTAGCACGTTTTAAAGCATCTACCATAATTAAAATTTCCATCAAGTTATCATTAACTGGTGAGCTAGTTGATTGTAAGATAAAGACATGATGTCCTCGAATCGACTCTTCAATATTAACTTGAATTTCACCATCAGAAAACTGACGAACTGTTGATTTTCCAAGTTGAATGCCCATTGTATCAGCCACTTTTTGCGCCAATTCTTGGTTTGAAGACAAGGCAAACAATTTTAAATCAGAATAAGACATGATTTCCTCCAAAATTTTTATCCATTACCATTTTAACCCTTTTTACCTATTTTTTCAATGAAAATAAAGGTTTTTAGAGCTCAAGGCCTTTAATAAATCAGTGACCTAAACATTTAATAAATCTTGCGAAAAGATTATCAATAGACGAAAATTAGTCATGAAAAACAATCTATTGCAAATATAATAAACAAAAAATACTATAATGCTCAAAAGGCGAGATCTTTAAGTCTCGCCTAAGAATTTTATTGATAGATGAAATAGTGTGATCCAGATGAATTAACATCAAAAGAACCACGATAGTTGCCAATAGACATATTTCCTGCGTAATTAGATTCCATAACAGTAATCGTAGAACCTGAAACTGAAGTTACATAAGCAACGTGTCCATAGCCACCGCCATCATATGGCCAAACAATGACAGATCCTACAACAGGTGTAGATCCAGTAGAATGCCCAGCAGCAGTTGCGCTTGCACCCCATTGATTTGCATTACCCCAGTTGTTTCCAACCCAAGCAGCCATTGATTTAACACCCCAAGTACATTGACCTACAGGATAAGTATTACCAGAAGTTGAGTAAGATACTGTAGTCGTTGTTGTTGCAGGTGCAGTTGTTGTAGTAGTTGCTTGAACTGCTGGAGTAGTAACTTGTGCAGCTGGTGCTGCTGGAGTTGTAGTTGTAGCTGCTGGAGTTGCTGCTTCAGTAGCTTGAGTTGTAACAGATTGAGCAGGAGCGGTAGCTGCCGCTTGTGCTGCTGCTACTGATTGTGCCTGAGCTGCTGCTTGTGCTGCTGCTGCTTGTCGAGCAGCCTCTTCTGCCGCTGCTGCCTGACGAGCAGCTTCTTCTGCTGCTGCTTTTTGTGAAACAAGACTAGCTTTTTCATCTTCAGCAGTAGACAATTGGGCTGCCAACTCTAATTGAGCAACTTGTAATTGTGCTTGTTGAGTTGTTAAAGCAACTTTATTATCTTCTAAAATAGCTTTATTTGTAGCAACAGTATTAATAGCTTCTTGGTTTTCAGCTTGTTTCTCTTCAATAGAGACTTTATCAGCTTCTTGTTGAGCTAACATCTTTTCATTAGCAGAAACCACTTCACGAATAGCTACAACACGGTTAATAGCATCAGAAACAGATTTAGAGTTTAAAATTGTATTGATATAGCTTGTTGCAGTATTACTCTTTTGAGCACTACGAGCTTGTTTCTTCAAAGAATCGTTACGAGCAACAATCTTGCTTGATAGTGATTGAATTTCTTCACTTAGCTTTTTAGATTCTGCTTCAAGTTTTACGTTCTCTGCTTCTAACTCTGCTTGTTCTGCTTCAAGTGAAGAAACTTTAGATTGAATTGAGTTCACTTGACTTTGTGCAGCAGCTTGTTCTGCTGTAAGATTCGATATTAGGGCATCTTTGGCAGAGATCTTACTATCATAATCATCTGCACTTACCTGAGATGCAACAGTTCCGAGTGTTACACCACTCACTAAAACTGCTGATAAAATTCTTTTTTTCATATAAATTAAACGACTCCTTTTCGATAAGACATCTATTATTTTACCAAAAAAAACAAGCATTAACATTACGCAAATGTTACAATTCCATTTTGAAAGCGTAAACTATGTGAGAAAAAAGAGTTTCTTAAATGTTTTTTGAAATAATGAGAAAAAAACTAGATTCAAAATTAATGTTGGGGCAACAGAATACATAATATAAATTCCCAAACTAAAATTTGTCATTCCATAGAAAACAGCAAAAAAATAGCCTAACATATCTAATGAAAAAACGGAAATGATAAAAATAAATAAACTCGGGAAAAGATGCACAGCATATGGTTTAGTTATTTTTGAAAATAGCAGAGCAAACATTGGCAATAAAATTACCATAATCCCCAGTTGACCAAGATAATAAGAGTCAAAAATAAAACCAAATACAGCAAAAATCAAGAATGAAAATAAACTACTGGTATTAATAGCAAATAAAATTGAAGCCAGTAGAAACAAATGACTTGTAAAATGCCAATGGTAACCCAAAATACTATTTAAAAAATAAGAGATTTGACCATCAAGAATCAAAAGGATAAAAAGAATGAAAGTAAGAAAATACTTATTTTTAAAAAAAGCCATCTAATCACCTACAATTGTTACAAAAGAAATAGCTTCAAAACTAGCAGCTGGAGTAATAAATAACTTCCTGTCTTCCCCATCTTCTATTCTACTTACCTTACCAACTAATACATTACTTGCACTTATACCATCAAGACCACTTGTAGAAACTACCGAATCAACAACAATATCTTTAGATACATTCAAATCAGTAACTATAAATTCTTTGGAATCACTATCATAAGCAGAAAGCAATCCATAAACCACAGAGTTTTCTAAAGAAATCTTCACAGGAATATCAAAATTATTTCCGTCAGTTAGAAGTTCAACGTGTGATGAAGACTTTGATGAAGAAGAGACCTTACCAATCAGCCCTCCTCCATTTAAAACAAGCATCCCATCTTTAACACCATGATCTGTCCCTAATCCAACAACTAAACTATCATACCAAGAAAACGGGCTCCTAACAATAACTTCACCAATAAGCGAAACTGAATCTTTAAAAGTTGAAGATGTAGCAATTTCTGCCTTAAGAGCATCATTTTCCTCCTCAAGCATATTCAGTTTTTCCTCTTGATTTTCTAAGTCATAAATTTTCGACTTTAAAACCTCATTCTCACTATAGGTAGTAAATAAGTCCTTTAAATCGCTACTCAAAGAAGAAACATATGAAAATGGAACACTAATTACCTTATCAACTTTACTAACAACAGAGTTTATCGGTGTAATAATAAAACTCCCAAGCGATAAAAAATGAGAAGCAAAATAAAAAAATATACTAAAAATAAGTAAAAAAGCAATACTGTAAAAAAGAGAACGATAAAATTTAAACTGCTTCATGATAAACCCCATACAAATAAAAAACAATAGAGAAATAAAAAGGGTAAAAATAAAACGAGTTATCATAAGATAATCTCGCTTCTAGCATAGACGGAGAATAAGGGATTCGAACCCTTGCGCCAGTTACCCGACCTAACGATTTAGCAAACCGTCCTCTTCAGCCTCTTGAGTAATTCTCCATACTATATATGGGCACAAGTGGACTCGAACCACCGACCTCACGCTTATCAGGCGTGCGCTCTAACCAGCTGAGCTATGCGCCCAAGAAATGTCTTGGTTTATACCTTTGTGGTATAAAGCGGGTGACGAGAATCGAACTCGCGACAACAGCTTGGAAGGCTGTAGTTTTACCACTAAACTACACCCGCTAAAATGGCGCGAGACGGAATCGAACCGCCGACACATGGAGCTTCAATCCATTGCTCTACCAACTGAGCTACCGAGCCAACACTTTAAATAAATTGCGGGAGCAGGATTTGAACCTACGACCTTCGGGTTATGAGCCCGACGAGCTACCTAGCTGCTCCATCCCGCGATAACAATATATATAAAATAAAGGAGGATGTGGGATTCGAACCCACGCACGCTTTTACACGCCTGACGGTTTTCAAGACCGTTCCCTTCAGCCGGACTTGGGTAATCCTCCAAAAAATGGACCTTGTAGGACTCGAACCTACGACCGCTCGGTTATGAGCCGAGTGCTCTAACCAGTTGAGCTAAAGGTCCAAAAACCAAAGTTCATATAAAAAAATAGCGGCGAAGGGGATCGAACCCCCGACCTCCCGGGTATGAACCGGACGCTCTAGCCAGCTGAGCTACACCGCCATGACATCGGGAAGACAGGATTCGAACCTGCGACCCCTTGGTCCCAAACCAAGTACTCTACCAAGCTGAGCTACTTCCCGAAGATGCACCCTAGAGGAGTCGAACCTCTAACCGCCTGATTCGTAGTCAGGTACTCTATCCAGTTGAGCTAAGGGTGCAATATATTAAATTTTCTGCCGAGGACCGGGGTCGAACCGGTACGAAGGTTACCCTTCGCAGGATTTTAAGTCCTGTGCGTCTGCCAATTCCGCCACCCCGGCCTCTCAAGCGAACGACGGGATTCGAACCCGCGACCCCCACCTTGGCAAGGTGGTGTTCTACCACTGAACTACGTTCGCGATTTTATTTAGTTTATGCCGGCTACATGACTTGAACACGCGACCCTCTGATTACAAATCAGATGCTCTACCAACTGAGCTAAGCCGGCTCATCTCTTAATGCGGGTTAAGGGACTTGAACCCCCACGCCCTTCGGCGCCAG